>Ga0256828_1000649_pt1 | contig 22893 bp, 32 predicted proteins | sample CV88metaG_FD_185993 | JGI IMG/M metagenome (GOLD analysis project Ga0256828, IMG submission 185993) | Hydrothermal vent microbial communities from East Pacific Rise, Pacific Ocean - CV88 | ecosystem: Environmental > Aquatic > Marine > Hydrothermal vents | place: Pacific Ocean: East Pacific Rise...
AGCGTAAGGATGTAGATGATGACAGCAACCGTACTTGTAGTGCAGGACTTCACTTTGCAAGTAGAGAGTACATGGCTCACTATGGTAGTGGTGGTGCAAACAAAGTTATGGCTATCAAAATTAACCCTGCTGATGTGGTAGCAATCCCACAAGATTACAACAACACTAAAGGTAGATGTTGTAAATATGAGGTAGTGGCTGAGCTTGGTAGCTCTGGAGACTTCAATAAGCTTGAAGATAAAGCAGTCTTTGGTGAGAAGAAAAAAGCAACTAAGAAGAAAGTTAAAGCTCCTAAGAAGTCTGATAAGAAAGTTGCAGGAGTGTCGTTTGATATTTCAAATGGTAAATGGAAAGCTTACTACCCATCTTTACCATTAGGTAAGAATAGTAGACATATAGGCTACTTCCCTACCAAGAAGGAAGCACGTAGAGCTTACAAAAGAGCTATGAAGTCATTAGGCAAATAAGTCACAGCCTATGACTTATTCAAAGGTAAGGGACTTTAATAGTACACCTTAATAACTAGAAAGGAGTTTTTATGAAAGCACACGAAGTGCAAGAAGGGAAATGGTTTATGGTAGTACGCACCAAGCAATGGTTTAAGCGACTCCCAGACACGGAAGGCTCTGAGGATATAGTCAGAGCTGGGATTATTGAAACCCCCAAAGTTTTCTATATCAATAAAGATGAGGAGGTTATTCTTGACAAAAAATAGAAATGTTTACTTAGCTGCTTGGAAAGAGTTTATTAGTAAGACAAATAAAAAGGTGGTAAAAGGTTACTTAGGTAAACCATACCCACCAGACTTTGCTTATAAAGTAACTTCATATAACTTCCAAGTGACTGATGATGTGGTTTATAGACTACGTTTTGCAGTAGAAGATGAGCCTTTGACAGCAGATTATCCTAACTATTTAGGTTTCTGGGCAAAGAAATTCTTTGATGGTGAGAGAGTGTATGTATATAACCCTAAGCGTAAAGAGTTTGTTATTGTGACAAAGATGCCCACTGTAATGGATGGTGCACTTTATCAAGGTAACTTAATATTCTCCAATAAAGGTTTTCAGCCCTACGGAGTAGAAATTACAACCGACTTCAAACTTATAGAAATGTATGATGAAAGAGGTTACCCAATAAGAAAGGAAGTAGAAATGCCAGATGATTTAGTGTGTAGAGCTGTAGTAGAAGCAGAGGAGGTCTTAACAGATTATGAGAAGCGTCCTAAATACGTAGCTATCGTATATGATAAAGCTACTGGAGAGCAAAAGGGTATGATGCCCGTGCAAGACAAGAAAGCTTTGAAAGAGCAACTACAAAAAATGAATAGTGTAACAACCTACACTGTAGTTTACAAAGTTGCGAAAACTTACACTGCTCAACTACCTATAGTTGAAGTGGAGTAAGTTATGGGGCTAGATATGTATATAAATAAAGTCCCTTTAGATTACAAAGAGACTGAAAAGGTTTGTGTCACTTTTGAGAAGGAATTAGGAGAGTTTGTTGTCGATTTGGTTGATGCTATACCAAATTTAGACGATGGTATTAAGAAGTTTCATACTAAAGTGAAACATTTACTGCAAGATGAGGAAGCTCCTATAGTATCTGATGAGTACTGTTTTGATACAGTGCTTAGAAATAGTATCATACCAACTATGTTAAGAGGGGGTGACAGTGAGGAGATTGCATGGTTATTATTTAATAACTTCACCTTGTTTAACTACAACATAACAGACGAAGATAAAGTCTCTGTTATAGAGGCTTTAAATGAGGTATTTTCAGAGCTAGAAGTAAGTAAGGAGTTTGTTACTAGAAGTGAAGCACTCACAGAAATGTCAGATGCTTTAATGGATAGTAGAGAAGAATTGGTATATTGGAGAAAATATCATGCTCTAAATACCTACATTTTAAATACTTTTGGTGGTGGGAATTGTGAAGATACCATATTAGATTATGCCGATATGGAGAAGATAGCACAATTTATTTCTAACGATGAGGACACTGATGATGATAGAGTTGAAAAACTGCTGGAAGATTGGGACTCAAACAAATTATACATCTACCACCCTTGGTGGTGATGAGAGGTGCTGTGGCAAAAGTCACAGCCTATGACTTATTAAGGAGAAAATTTTATGAGAGATAACATTAAAAACTATATTGAAAACATTACAGAAGCACAGTTGGCACAACAAGATGCACCTACTATGCCAGAGAAGGATGATGACGCTAAGCTACTTGCTATGCGTACCAAAGAAATCCAAGCAGTGCTTAGAGAGAATGGTGAAATTGAAATGAGTGGCACAACTACTCAAGCCCTAGCTGCCTTTATCAGTGCCTTACCTACAGAGGAGCTTATGGAGATTGCACTACTTCACGCAGAAGTGATGCCAATGCCAATGATTATGCCACACACTTCTGGTGGAGAGTTTGAGAATAACATTGCAGCATTTGCTAACGTAGCTGCTAAAACTTTACTAGATGATGGGCTTACCAGTTTATCAGTAGCAACTTGGGGAGCTTTCCTAAAGGTAGTACTGGCATCTGATAAGGCTCAAGAAGTCTTTGAAAACTTGGTTGTCACTATGCCATCTGGTTTATACTCTGAATTGTTTAAAGACTTCGTAACAGAAGTTAAACAAATGACTGGCAATGATTAAGATATTCTTAGGATTTGTAGGAGTTATATTTGCTTTAGGTGCAACTTATGCGTTGTACCTTATATTAATTGAATTAGTCGCTGACTATAAGGAGAATAAATGAATGATGTTTTAAAAGAAGGGTTTTGGACGTTTCCAAAAGTAATATTTGGAGTAGTGTTTGCCTCTATTCTATTCGTAATGACGGTAGCCAATATCAATGTGATTGAGAGTGGTGAAGTAGGTATCAAGAAAGTTTCTGGGAAATATGACCCAACACCAATGGAAGCAGGTATTCACTGGACAGCCCCTTGGGTTTCTGTAGAGATTATTGATGCACACCAACACGCTATTAACTATATTGTGTCATCTTGGGATAACAAAACTCTCATTGACCATGATATTAGTGATGGTGTTATAACAGTTGGCTCAATTTCTGCGACAGATGAGCGTGGATTGCCTATTGATGTAGATATTTCGGTAAGGTATCAGATAAATAAGGACATTATCCCCAAAACAATTATCAAATATGGTAGAGGTTGGGAAGAAATGTTGGTTAATCCAAATGTGAGAGACTCTGTTAGAGAAGTTGTTGCGAATTACCCTGCTGAGGATATTCCAATGAAACGTGCAGGGATTGGTGTAAATATTGAGAGAAACTTAGCAACTAAGATTGAGAAGATTGATGGTACTCCATTATTTTTTGCAGGAGCTAACCTAAGAGAAGTGAGGTTGCCCAAACGTATCAATGATAATATTACGAAAGTGCAAGAAGCTAGACAAAAAGCTGAGCAATCAATCCAAGCAACAGCTTTGGCTAAGCAAGAAGCTCTGCGTAAAGCAGCTATTGCTGAGGGAGACGCTGAAAAGCGTAAAATTGATGCAGATGCGTCTGCTTATGCAAGGACAGCAGCAGCTAAAGCAGAAGCAGAGTCTATAAAAGTAAAAGCTGATGCACAAGCTAAGGCTAACAAAGTACTTGCAGAGTCTTTGACAACACAACTGGTACAACTTAAAGAGATTGAAGCAAGGACTCGTCTATATGATAACCCTTCATTGAAAATCGTACCAGAAAATTCCAATATGCTATTTGGTAACTTGTTTAACACAAGCAAGTAACTTGACAAGTGGGAGAAATCCCACTATAATACATATACAAACTAACAAAGGAGTATAATGTTTAAACATGATTATGAAAATCCAGAATTAAAATTACAATGTCTTGAAGAATTGGGAGTTAATAACTGGGCAGGTTACAGTGAAGCTATGGCAGAGTATGCAGATAGAGTTGAGGATGATATTGAAAAAGTCAATGAGAAAGTTGATGTAATTAACAGTATCATTATGCACTTAGATACCCCTCAAAAAGTTGCAAACTTTATGTTTGGACTTGTTGGAATGGTGACAGACCCCAATATCCTAGTTGCAAAACTACTAATGACCCTAGATGATAAAAGTCTTGACCAACTAAACAAAGACTTTAACGAAGAAGCAAGAGAAGTAAAGGAGTAAAATGACAGATGCAGTAAAAATTGTAGAGATTACAGCAAGAGTGCTCGGAGTAGAGCTAATTGATATTATTGATGAAGAAGAGAATGTAGGTAATGTGATGGGTACAGACGGATATATCCATATCCTTGTGTCTAAAAATGACCAACTTGAGCAATACCCACAAACAACTGAAATGTTGTACCAAGTTACTTTTGCAAAAATTCAAGCAGGTGTGTTTACACCAGAGTCAGATTATGAAAAGTCTTTAGAAAAGAATTTGAAAGAGCTTGGAAAAGTACCTTCTATAAATATTCTACACCAAGATGAGGTTGATGGTTACAATGTAATCGTCTGGGATGATGAGCTTATGGTACATAACTTGGCTCGACTAAAAGAATTGGAGAAACAAGATGAAAGATAAAGCATTGGTATGTGTAACTGGACAGAAACGTGCAGGTAAAGATACACTAACTGGACGTATTATACTTCATGGTGGAGGCACACAAGTTGCCCTCGCAGATGAAATGAAGAAGTTTACTTGTAGGCTACTAGGTATTGACCTAGATACTTTAGAGAAGCTTAAAGTTTTGGAAGAGACTAGACTATCACCTTTCAGTGGTAAGATGGTTACAATGCGTACCTTCTTACAAGAGCTTGGACAAGGTATGAAAGATTTGACTGGTGATAATCTCATCTGGTGTAAAATCCTAGCAAGACAACTTGACTTAGAAAATGAAGAGTATGTCATTAGTGATATTCGTTTTCCTTTTGAGGAGCAATTCTTTAGAGGTTTAGCAAGAGAAGCAGGAATTGATTTCATGGCAATGCGTGTAGAGCGTGAAGGTTGTGGAAGTGATGGTCATGCATCTGAAAATTACATCAATGATGTTAGGGTAGATGCTGTTATTCAAAATGATGGCTCTATTGAAGACCTAGATTTGAAGATGGCAAGAGCTATTAAAGCTCACATGGATAAGCTTTATGGCGATGAAGCAACGGCTTAAAACCACAGAGGAAGTGTACGGGGTTTCTCCGTCACTTCTAAAGCAAGTGTCTTATATTGGTGGATTACTACTAAGATTGGACGGAGTTAAGATTAAGTATAAAGAAGCAGCTGATGAGTGGTATAGACTTATAACCACTAAAGGTGTTAGCTACGATGAAGTGTCAGAGATAGATTACTGGATGGCGTATCTTACAAAAGCTGAGAAGCTTACAAGTTTACAAATATCCGAAGCGTTTGATAAAGACTTATCAGATTTTACAATCCCCACAACAAAACAAGTTTACGGCATTGACCCATTTGAGTTAATGAGTATGAGTTACCCAAAAGCCTTACAACGAAAGTTAGAGGGAGTTAAAGCAAAGCTTGAAGAGGAGATTACTAAAGTTTTTGATATGTATAAAACTAAAGTACAGTACGAGGAAATCTCAAAACAAGATGCTTATGTAGCATACTTAGAAAAAGCTAGAAAGCTAACAGAATTTCAAATTGAAGAGTTAAAAGGATAAACAGTGACATCTGGAGAAAATTTAAGACCAAGACATCGCACCCCTGCTGTAGTGATACACTTAGTGCATCCATTACATAAAGACCCAAAGGTTGGCAAATGGTGTGAGGTACTTGATGAGGATGGTAACAGAATATTTGAGGGACTATTCCAATCATGTTGGAGATTAGTAAACAACCTAAGAAATTCTGAGGTTACTGAGTGTGGTGAGTTATTCATTGAAGAAATTGAATACAACCCAACAACATATATACCAATTAAAGGAGACGTTTATGGACGTTAAACTATTACATTTCACACCATTATGGGTGTGTGCACAAGCGATTAGGACTGCATGGGCTTCACAAGGGAAGTCAGATACATTTACGGAATTGTGTTGCCCAATTTGTGGTGATACTGAATTTGTAGATGCCCCTAAAGGTGATGCAAGACTTCACCACTGTAATGAATGTGGGACTACATTCAACTACCCAGTTGAGCAGTTAGCAGCAGGAGAAGCAGATAAAGCTCTTATAGCAAGAGTAGGAAACAAGTTTAAGCATGGCTCAACTTTGGAGCACCTTGTTTATACGTTTGACATAACTGCTTTTTCTAGGGCAGTGTTGCAGGAGCTTAGTAGACACAGAATGGCGAGTCCTACTGTGAAGAGTACTAGATACACTTTATCAGAGTTAAAAGATGAGCCTCCCTTTACTCCCACATCAATGGGACAAGATTTACAAATCTTGAATGAAGATACAGAGATAGCTTTAGAAGATACAGAGATATATCAAAGAGCTTCTAAGTATGTTAAGTTTACTGGTGACAACATGATTGACTGGATAATTATTAGACAGCTTGAAAATCTACGGTACGTGGTAGCAGAGAAGAAAGGTAAAGCAAATGATAAGACTAAGTATGTACTACCAGATGCTTATTTAACATCAGAAGTACTTACTATAAATGCAAGGTCTTTGCAAAATCTGTTAAGCTTACGTACAGATAAATCAGCATTATGGGAGTTTAGAGACTTAGCTAATGCTATGTATCAAGCACTCCCAGATGACCACAAGTATCTGTTTGACGAGTTTGTTAAAGGAGATTAAGTTATTATGAAGAGATATTCAGCTATAATGGTATTTGATTATGAAGCAGATGAGTTGGTAGGTGTAGTAACTCCAAACAATGGGGTACATTGGAAGGAGTTGTTACAGACCCACCCAGAGTTTGAGACAGACAATTTAGAGTGGTTATCAAATGACTACGACACTGCCATCAAACAACTACATGATAATGACTATAAGGTATCTATTGTACACTATGATAGAATAAACCCCTTAACTAAAAGGAGACAAGTAGATAATGGAAAATCACGATAACATTGGTGCACAGAGCACCTTTAAAATAAAAAAGAGAAATGGTGAGTATGTAAACTTTGACATTCAAAAGATTAAAGATATGCTAAGTTGGGCTTGTGAAGGGTTGGAAGTAAATCCTCTTGAGCTTGAAGCATCCCTTACAATTTCTCTAACAGAGGGTGTAACAACTGAGGACATCCATAAAAATAGTAAGCAAATCGCAGCATCCCTCATCACTGTAGATGAGTCAGATTGGAGATATGTTGCAGGACGTTTACATATTTCAGAGTATGTAAAAAATGTAACTATAGCTAGAGGGTTTGGTTATGGTAGTACAAAAGCTTTTGTAGAGTATCAAAAAGCCAGACAAGTTTATGGTGAGTATGTGAGTTTTACGGATGCAGAGTATGAGTTAGCAGACAGACTAATTGACCCAGAGTATGATATGCTCTTTGATGTTAGTGGTGCAATCGCAATGATTGATAGATACTGCTTACCAAATGAGTTACCTCAAGAATTGTTTATGACAATCGCTTTGGTAGTAGCTAAACAATTAGAGTTAGTGTATGGATTAGACTTTGAAGAGAGTTTAACACTTATGTATGTAGCTCTAGCAAGTTTAGAATTGAGTGCTAGTACACCATTACTACTAAATTTGAGAAGACCCAACCCAAATCTGTCAAGTTGTTACATCATTAAACCGTCCGATGATATGGATAGTATTTATGATAACATCAAAAATCTTGCAATGATTTCAAAAAATGCAGGTGGTGTTGGTTTCAATCTTGACTCAATGAGAGGAGAAGGCTCTTGGATTAAAGGCATCAAAGGTGCTGCATCTGGTGTAGTACCTGCTGTTAAAGTACTAAATGATACTGCTTTGTATGTAAACCAAGAAGGTAAACGTGCAGGGGCTGTGTCACCATCACTAAGTGCTTGGCATATTGATTTGATGGAGTTTTTAGAAATTCAATTAGAAGAGGGTGACCCACGTACAAAATCTTTTGATGTCCTACCTCAAATAGTCTATAATGACTTATTCTTTGAGAGAGAGGAAGTTGATGGGGACTGGACAATGTTTGACCCGTATGAAGTTAAAAAACTCACTGGCTATGACTTATCCACTCTTCATGGAGAAGAGTTTAAAAAAGCTTATACTATGTGTGAGTCTTTGGCAGAAGTAGGTGAGCTACAACTTACTAACAAAATGAGAGTTAGAGATATTATGAAAGCTCACTATAAAGCTATGCGAGTTAAAGGAATGCCTTATGTTATCTTTAAAGATACTATACAACATGGTAACCCTAACAAACACGCAGGGGTAATATACGCAGCAAATATCTGTGTAGAAAGTTTCAGTAACTTTGAGGCTGATACACTAGCACACACTTGTAACTTAGTAAGTGTGAATGTTGCAAGATGTATTCGCCCAACACTTGAAGCTACATTCCAAAGAGTGAGTGATGTTAGTAAATTAGCAACACTATTCCTTGACTGTACTATAGATTTGGGTAACCCCTCTATTAAAGAGTCGGTGAAACACAATTCACTGTATCGTACAGTAGGTGTAGGTACATTAGGTGTAGCCGATTACATGGCATACTATGGACTGTCTTATGAGACAGAGAAGGGCAGAGAGGAGGCTAAGAAGTTGATGGAAGTAATTTCAATCGCTGCTATCAATGCTTCTGTAGATATGGCGATTGCCACAGAGCCTTACGAAATGTATCAAGGAAGTGAGTGGAGTAAAGGAAACTTACTTGGACAAGAATGGGAGACATTCCAAAATGGTTTGTACTTCTTAGATACTTGGATTAAAACTAGAGAGCGAGTTATTAAGTATGGTTTAAGAAATGGTCAGTTAATGGCTATCGCACCAAACTCCTCTACTGGAATATTACAAGGAGTCAGTCCTTCATTCTTACCTGCTTGGAAGTTACTCTACAATGAGACTACTCAGCTAGGTAATGTGATACGTCTACCTTTCTTTGTTAAGGATAGAGCATTGTGGTATAAACCTTACCCACAAACTGATATGGAAGCTATGATTGAGTTCACAGCAGGTATTCAGAAATTTGTGGATAGTGGTATAAGCTTTGAGCTAGTGTTAGATTTGAATGATGAAAAGAAATCAAATGTGAGATATTGGTACAGCCTTGTGCATAAAGCATGGAAAGCTGGACTAAAAACTTTATACTACACTCGCTTTATCACTAAAGATGGTATTGAAATGCCAGAAGATGATGGCTGTATAGCTTGTAAAAATTAGGAGTAGAAATGAGTAGACACAATGAATTACAGCGTAAGAGGTTATTTAACCCCAACGCTGATGATAGACACAGTTGTATGCTAAACTGTCCAACAACCAACCTATTATACTTAGCAAATTCTAAGTATGATTGGGCAAAGAGACTTTATGCAGTTATGCGTAGTAACTTTTGGAATATGGATATTGTAGATACAACGGGAGACTTAGCAACTTACAAGAAGCTGAGTGTAGCAGAGCGTAGAGCTTATGATGGAATTTTAAGTTACTTAATTTTCTTGGATAGCCTACAAACAAATAACTTAGGGAATGTTTCTCAGTATATAGCATCCCCAGAAGTTGTGCTATGTTTAGCTGAAATGAATGCCCAAGAGGGTTTGCACTCATTCAGTTATCAAAACATATTGGAGACAGCAGTCCCACCAGATAGAGTAGATGCAATCTATTATTTTTGGCGTGATGATGAAGTGCTTAGAGATAGATGTGAGTATATTGCTTCTCTATACCAAGCCAACATTGACCACCCAACTAACGAGGACTTTTTAAGAGTACTCATGGCAGACTTACTATTAGAAGGTTTATATTTCTGGGTAGGCTTTTACTTCTTCTTCTCACTTTCAAGTAGAGGGCTTATGATGGGTACATCAGATGCAATCAGATTGATTATGAGGGATGAGCTTACACACGTTACACTTTTTAGAAAGGTGTTACAAGAGTTAGCTACTGTAATGTCAGCCGAAGATAAGAAGTGGTTTGATGAAACCTTTACAGCTATGGCAACAGAAGCAGTAGAGAAAGAAATCACATGGTGGAAACACATTGTAGGAAATGACATACTAGGCTTTAATGAAGACAGTATTACAGAGTTTGTTAGATACATAGCAAACAAAAATATATTCTCTCAATTTGGCTTAGAGTCGCCTTTCCCAGATGCAAAAAATCCATACAAACATTTGGATATGATTGCAGCAGTTGAGGATAGTAGTACAAACAGAGCCAACTTCTTTGAAAGCTCTGGTAACGCCTACCAACAAGCTACCTTTTCAAAAGAGGATGATGAGTGGTAAAGTATATAGCCTTTGGTGGCTATGTACGCTCTCAAAATGATGGCGATGTGCATTATGTAACTGCAAGACAGTTGGTAGGTTTATATAATGTTAAGCTATCAGAGTGTATACTTGCAAGTAACGTCAGACGCTTATCACAGTATGAGCAGAAACTAATCCCTCTACACCCAAGTAGTAAGGGAGATTACAATTTAAAGGAGTAACATGGAATTTCCATTGATTATAGATAATAATCCAAAAAAGACTGAAAAGTTAAATGAGTATGAAATTTTCTTAGCAAACAAACAATTCCCATCAGAGAATACTTACCTTGTAAATATTGATGATGATATTGTAGAAGCTAAACAGTATCGAGAGATAATTGCAAAGTTGTTAAGAGCGTCTAGTAAAGACATTTTCATTATACATATTACAAGTTGGGGAGGTTTACTAAGTACTGCAACACTATTGATTGATGCTTTACTAAGTACTAAGGCACGTACAAAAGCTGTAATACATACAGCAGCCAGTGCAGCAACTCTTATTGCATTTGCTTGTGATGAGGTAGAAGTGAGTGATACTGCTACAGTAATGCTACACAACTTCTCCGTAGTACAACAAGGTAAGGGTAGTGAGGTTAGAGCTAAATCAGAGTTTGATGAGAGAATGTTTAAAGCACTTTGTGAAAAATTGTATCAAGGCATCCTTACTGATACTGAAATAAATAAGCTCCAAGATGATACAGATATTTGGATGCTAGGCTCAGAGTTAAAAGGGCGTATGCTAAACCTAGCTTGGAAGCCCGTGAGAGGTAGAGTAGATGCAACCGACTGTTAAGAAAGAGTTACTACTAGGCTATGTAGGGCTACCCCCTTCATGGTCAGAGTCAGATGAGGATGAAATAAATACAGCCGTATCTGTACGCTTATCAAAAGCTATGGAGAAAATCTTAGCAACTGATAAAGGTGGAGTAGTCTTTGTAAATGGAGACGGTGGTTATCTAATCAAAGCTTTAGAGGACTTAGAAGTACCTATGGCAGAGCTTAAAGGCTATGACTTTGCAGATTACTTTGCAAGAAAGTTTAATTCAGAGGAGCAGAATACAGAGATAGTTGCAAAAAAGTTTACATTTCTGTATAATGTTGGAGTAGAAGAAGCACTAAAGAAAGATTACCCAGCCCAGATGTTGAAAGGTATAATGAAAAAAGTAGTTAGCCAAAACTGTTGGGTCTTTGTAGTTAGTGAAGTAGCCAAAACAACTTTTGAAAGAGACTATGGTATAACAATCACAAACTCTTTGAAGTTACCAAATAAAAAGCAGGTAGAATTATTCTAACCTGCAAAGGATTAGAAAATGCGTAAAGTTAATGTTTTAATAAATGGTGGTTTAGAGGTAGCGTATGCTGATGCAATGACAGTACCTTTATCCACATTCATATATAATAAGAAAGGTGGAGATACTGTAACTTCTTTTTATGTACCGAAAGGACGGGAAGTTAAAGTTATAAAATTCCCACGTAACAGAAATAAATTTGAAAGGTTTTGTGTAGATGCTGATGAGGTAAACTACATTGATAAAAGAGTAGCAGGTGAATTTATATCTTTTGATTTAAAAGACACTTTTAAGTTAAGAGATTATCAAAAAGAGCCAGTAGCAGGAGTCTTAAAAGACTTGACAGCTACTAGAGATAACGCCACAGTGCTACAAGCAGAGCCTAGCTTTGGTAAGACCTTTATATTACCTTACATAGTTAGCAGTTTACAGAAACGTACATTAGTCCTAGTAGATAGAGATTTACTCCGTGACCAAATGTATGAAGAATTTACAGACAACTCAACAGCTATAGTAGAAAAACTTTCTAGTAAGACTACAAAACTGGGTGATGTTAATATCGCCACCTTCCAACTTCTTTTAAAGAATAAAAGGTTAATGAAACTATTAGCAAAAGAGATAGGGTTTATTATTGTGGATGAGTGCCACGTAGCCCCTGCTGATAAGTTTTTGAAAGTTATATCTGCTTTACCTGCAAAATATAGACTTGGTTTATCAGCAACCCCTACTAGAAGTGATGGACTTACAAGTATTATCACAGATACATTTGGGTACAATAAAGTTATTGGAGCTAATCCAAATAACTTGAAAGTATATAATGTTGTGGTTGAGACTAAAATTCCAGTATTTTTTGCTAACAAATCAGAGTATGCAAAGCAATTTGTAAAGGCAATGACTTCTCCTATTAAGAAAGGGGCTGACACACCAATACAATTAGCAGTAGCAGCAGGTATAAAGTTAAGACAGCGTAATAGAAAAGTTTTAGTTTATGTAACCTACGGAAAGTTACAAGAGCTTGTTAAGAAAGGTTTTGAAGCAGAAGGTTATAGTGTAGCTATAATTCAAGGCAAGACACCTAAAGTTAAACGAGCCGAATTGATACAAGCCTTTCAAGAAGGTAAGATTGATATATTAGTGTCGGGAGTTATACTTCAAAAAGGTGTGTCAATACACGCTTTAGATACTATTATAAATCTTGCCCCTCAAAATAAAGAAAACCTTGAACAAGTGAAGGGTAGACTTAGAAGAGAGTTAGAAGGTAAAGGTGAGCCAATGTTTATTTACTTTACATTTGGTGGTAAATTAGAGTATAGTAATGCAACAACAGTCCAGTTATTAGCAGACTCTCAAAACAAAGGTGACAAATTCGCCAGAGTTTCTGTTAATGGATTTAAAAAACAATTAGGAGTGTGACATGGTAAGTGGAATTGTAGGGTTAGCTGTTACAGCTTTCCTAGGTTGGATAGTATGGCAACAGTATCAGATGGATATGGAAAAATATAATAGAAGGAAAAAGAAATGAGTAATGTATTATTATTAAAAGAGTTACAAGCCTTTAGTGGGCGTAAAGATAAATTAGCTTTTATAGAAGCTAACAAAACAAACAGTGAGTTTTTATATTTATTAAAAGTACTATTAGATAGCACAATAATTCTTGGTATCAAAAGTATACCATCAGACTGGTATGAAAAATCAGTTGGAAGTCTTGGTGCTAAAGAGAAAGAGTTTGCCCAGTTAGTAGAGTATTTAGCTAACAACAATCGCTCTACAACCACGCTAACAATGGTAGAGGATTTTTTAAAGACTTGTAACGTGCAAGAGGCACATATATATGCAGGGATTTTAACGAAGTCCTTTAAAATTGGGGTGACTGGTACTTCTGTTAATTCAGTTTTAGATACCCCTATAGTTGTGGACTTTACTTTAGAGAAGGCAGAGCCTTTTAAAGAGGCTTTAGTAGACTTCGAGGCAAAGTTTGTATTGGGTGAGGAGAAGTATGACGGTGTGCGTTGTGCAATTTTTTACGAAGATGGTAAGGTAACAGCATTAACTTACAATAAAAAAGTTGTAGAGCTGAAAACTATTGGTGCATCCCTCAAAAAACTGTGTAAGAAGTTAGGAGTTACATCTATAATGCTTGATGCAGAGTTACTTAGCAACTCTGCTAGAGTTAGTACCTCTGGGTTAGTTAATAGATTGATTAAAAGTCCAGAGAAGAATACTGATGAAGACTTGTACTTAAAAGTATTTCATTACATGACTATCTCAGAGTTTAAGGCTCGTAAAGACCCTAAGACGTTGCATGAGGTAGCTCTTGTACTAGGTAAGTGGAAAGCTAACGGGTATGAGGATGATAAAATAAAATTCAGCGAGTACTTCTTCCTAAGAAATATGGAGGAAATTGAAGCACTGTTTAAAGATGTGCGTAAAAATGGTGGTGAAGGCATCATGGTTAAGATGCCTATGGCTAAGTATGAGTGGAAACGCTCTAAGAGTTGGCTCAAATTGAAAAGTATTTATGCAACTACATTAAAAGTAGTGGACATATATTTGGCAGGAGAGGACACAAAGTATAAAGGATTAGTAGGTGGACTTATTTGTGAAACTAAAGAAGGCTTCCAAGTGGCTGTTGGTGGTGGCTTATCTGACAATGACCGTATGGTATATTTGGACAGAGGTAGAATTGTGGGAAAATTGGTGGAAGTAATATTTACTGACATCAACTTTGCAGAAGATGGTACAATGTTTTTAGATTTCCCTAGACTCAAAGGGGAGAGATTAGATAAAAATGAGCCAGATACTATTGAGCAGATGGTAGGAGAAATACCTAAGTATAAGAAACATAAAAAGGTGGCATGATGAAAGTAGAAAGCACAGAATTTGTTACATTATTTGTAAACTTGGATATACTAGGACAACCAGTACCTATGAAAGTTATAGAGAGTAGTAGGTTTGGAGAGCAGACTTTAGTAGAGGAGTATGCCTTCGTTAATGATTGGGGAGAATTTTTCCTCCCAGAATTGGCAGGTATTTACAAAGTTACCTTCACTATAGGTAAAGATGAGCAGACACTAGAAGATGTTGTGGATGTAGATGTAGAATATTTAAAGGAGATTTCATGATGTGTTATAGAGATAGAGCCTTTTGTGCTCAGAGTGAGGATTGTGCAAATGATAATTGTACTAGAAAGTTTGGTGAGAAAGATAAAGTACTTGCAGAAAAGTGGTGGGGTGGTGAGGACTACCCAGTAGCTATGTCGCCATTTAAGTATACTACCTCTTGTGAAGGGTATATTCCTACAGAGAAGAAGATGTACTTATTTGATGAAGATAGAGTAGTAATAGCTGTGAAAGACTTTGAACTACGTCAAGAAAATGATAGAGTAGTCGTAGGTATTGGTGAGCCTTATATGTACAACTATCAAGATTTACTAGACTACCCATCACAAACTGGCACAATTTGTGTAGATGCTCAAGGTAGAAACTTTGATAGTAATACAAGTGTGTATATAGATTATGACGCTCTTATGCACTACGCCAAGGTTGTGCTTGAAGATGTAAGCACCTCTGATAGTACACCTTAATCAAGGAGAGCCGTATGCAGTCTAAGATACATACCCATTTAGAAATATGGGCAAACCAAGTAGTAGGTATTGTAATAAACTGGAGTATTATGTATTGGGTGTTACCATTTGTGGACATCCATACAACTCCTACACAAGCCTCAGCAGCTACTGCAATATACTTTGCAGCTTCTTATGCAAGAATGTATGTGATTAGAAGAGTTAGTAACTATTTTGCGAGTAGACGTAATGGATAAAGAAGCTTTATTAAAAGAAATTTTTACACAACAGAAAAGAAACTCTAAAGCTAGAGGGCACAAACCTCCAAAATACTCGTATGGGGTATTTAGAGATTGGGCTTTAGCTGACAAGGACTTTATAAGGTTATATAACAAGTGGGTAGATAGTGGGTACAAACAAGACTTACGCCCATCTTGTGACAGAATTATGGATAATCATGGATATTCTTTTGGAAATATTCAATGGATTACCTTTAGAGAAAACTTATCGAAGCCTAAAGGCTTACAACAAAAGAGAATTGCTATGCTAGATAAGTCTGGCTCGGTGATAGCAGTAATCTTTGGTATCAATAATGCAGAGAAGTTATTAAACACTTCCTCAAACACAATCAACAATCTAATAAAAACTGGGGAGTACCTTAACGGGTATAAGTATGTAGAATTAAAGGGGTGGAAATAAACCTCTTTAATTAAGGTTTACTCCTAAGGTCGCAAACCTATATCGTATTTTTGAAGAATATATGTTATAAGATTAATTTAAGTGTTATATTATTGACATTAAATCCAAAAGCTGTTATAATACAGAATAACAAATAAGGAGTAGCTATGAATGATGCTATAAATAAATTGAATTTAAGATTAAGAAGTTTACTAAAACCATTCTCAAAAGAGATACAAGACGAGGTAAGAGACGTTGTCGAGGACTTAGTAGAATTAAATGTAAAGGCTGTTAAAAATTTACAGCTGTATGATGTACACGCTTGGAGATTACGTAAAGGTGATATAATCATAGACCCAAGTAAGCGTACACTTCATAAAGTAAGTTACTCAGCAAAGCGTAATGAGTGCCAATTTAATGTACCAGAAGGTAATACTGAGGTACTTGTAATGTATGGAGAGGATGAGCCAAGTGATTACTTCGATATGAATAGTATTGTGACTATCTTGGTAGATATTGGAGAGTTGGTACACATAAACAAACGTACCTTTGAAGAGTTAGAGGAGGATTTTTAATGCAAAAATTAGTAAATGTATATTACATCAATACATTAGGTGAGAAGGATAAGGCTATTATCCGTCCAGAGTTTTTAGATACCTTCTGTGAAGCTGTAGGTATTGATAAAGAGGATGTCTCAACTATTGAGGAATACAAGCCACGCCCCACAAAGCATACTAGGTACAGTGTTGCTACTCTTTGTGGAGGTATTATGGAAGACCCAGAGCTTCATTATGAAAATCAAGCTATTATAATAGCATCCTCTAAAGAAGAGGCTGAGGAAATTTATAACAAGCGTTTCAGTTGCTATTACTATACTGGGCAAGTACTATCAGAGCTTGGTGGCACTAATGAGCCAAAGACTAGCTCTGAGTATATAAATAAAGAAACCGAGCGTGGTAAGAGAGAGTGGTTACTTGATGGTAAATTAACTCCACTCAAGGATTTAAAAGATGGTGATATTTTTGTTATCAAGTCCAGAGACGTTATGAAAGAATATGTCAAAATAGGTGCGATTGATGATAATGAAGTCAGAGTAAAGCGTGTTGGTTTTGATAAACCATCAGTAGTATCTAAAGATGCTAAAGTATTAAAAGTAGGAGAATTAAAATGAAAATGTTTACACTAAACCCAGAAGCACAGCCAGAAGCTATAGTACTTCTGCCAGATAATGTATGTAACTCAGCAAATGCTGTATGGTTACTAAATAAAGTCATACAACCTGCACTATTAAGTGTTATGGATGTAGGATTTGGAGCAATATCAGCACCTATCAAGAATAAACTATCAAAAAAAGAGATAGTTGCAGAGCTTTCTGTGCTACATAATTACTGTGAGACTTACGGAGTTAAGACTATTGCAGTAGGACATTCAGAAATCTTTAAGTATTTGAGTGGGGGTGCTAAGTTTACTCTAAATTATGGTAGAGCCATTGATGGTGCTAAGATTAAAGTTGATAAAGACGACTTCTTAGACTTCACTGGTTACCATATAGTGCCTTTCCTTAACCCAGTGATACTAAACAAGTACCCTAACAAAACCACAGAGGTTGTGAGAGGGCTTTCAGTTATCAAGAAGCTATTGAAAGGGGACTACACAGATGCTACTGAGTTTGAAATGGAAATTGATGAGGTTATCACTGACCCTAAAAGGGCTACAGAGGTACTTACTAAGCTATGGGAAGCAGGGGCACTTACGTCAGATATTGAAACGACTGGGCTAGATTGGTATCGTCATAGAATACTCACAATCTCATTCAGTCCAAGACTTGAAGAGGCATATTGTTTTGCACTTGATGAGCAGTATTATGAAAACCCAGAAACTGCTGCAAAGATGAAAGATTTAGTTGGACGATTTATGTCTAAGTTTAAAGGTAAGATTATTGGACACAACTTTACTGGGTTTGATGTACCTTTCCTAATCCACATGATTAGAGGTCATGACTTTTCAGTACCCGTAGAGCCACTTATCAATGGTATGCAATTAGTAGACACCATTTTAATGGCTTATCTACTTAAAAACTCTACTGAGAGAGCCTCTGTAGGGCTTAAAGAGCTTGTATTCAAATATATGGGGCAGTATGACTCCGATATTGACCAAGCTAACCTTGCTGTAGCCCCACTTGAGAAAGTTGGTAAGTATAACAACTACGATTGTAGAGCTACATGGTTAGCGTATGAGGAGTTATCAGCCCAAATTGAAAAAGAAGGTATGACAGAAGTTTTTGAAGAGTTTAATGCTATTGCGTATGACTTGGTAAAAATGAAAATGAATGGGCTTCGTATTGATTTGGACAAAGCAAAAGCTTTCCAAGTAGAGTTACGTGATTTAATTATTGCTGATAAGAAAGCTTTAATGGACAACCCTTATGTTATTGAAGCACAAGAAGTAATAGCCAGAGACGCTATGAAGAAGTACAACTCAACTCATAAGAATAAGAAAAGAGATTGGACGGAATTTCAAAGTGAATTTAATCCTAACTCTGTAAAACAAAAGAAAGTTTTATTCTTTGACTTGATGATGTTGCCAGAGATTAAAAAGTCTCGCACAACTGGTATGCCTAGTAGTGATGCTGCTACTATTAAGGAATGGTTGGACAGTCCTAAAATACCAGATGATAAAAAAGAAGCTGTACAACTGGTGAGTGAGTATATGACTGCTCAAAAGATACAAAGTACTTACGTTGGTGTAATGGTAGAGAAAGCCGTAGAGGTAGCTCCAAATGATTTTAGAATGTTTACAAACTTCAATCAAACAGCTACAATTACTGGAAGGTTATCGTCAAGTGGTGATATTAACTTGCAGACTATTCCAAACTCTTCTAAGTATGGTAAGAAGATTAAAGAGCTTTTCATAGCACCAGAAGGATTTATATTAGCAACTGCCGATTATGCTGCCTTAGAGGATAGATTAATTGCCAATGAGTCTCAAGACCAAAACAAACTCAACATTTTCTTAAAAGGAATTGATGGGCACAGTCTAAATGCTTATGGGTACTTTAAAGATGAATTTGCAGCAAGAGGTTTAGAGTTTGATATTGAAGACCCAAACTCTATAAACAAGATTAAAGACCTTGCCCCAGACTTACGTCAAGATGGTAAACCATATACATTTGGGTTTACTTATGGAGCAGGTCCAAATAAGTATGGTAGAGACTTGTATGAAGCTTATTGGGAAACATATACTGGGGTTAGACGCTTCAATGATAATGTTATAAAAAGAGCTATGAAAGATGGGTACTTAGTATCTAAATTCTCTGGGCTTAGATTATGGTTGCCTTCTATCAACTCTACTGATGAGTTTATCCAAGCTAAAGAGTGGAGAGTTGCTTGTAACTTTGTAATTCAATCTGGTAACTTCTTGATGCTTAGAGCGATACATAAGATGCAAGAATGGATTGAAACAGAGGGCTTACAAGATGAAGTTAAGCTTGTTTTGACAGTGCATGACTCAGTTTATCTTTACATTAAGGAAGATTATGATATAATCAGCCTTGTAAATGAGAAACTGATTGAATTTATGGGAGTACCTTATGAAGAAGGACAAACTCTTGAGCTTAATGCAGAGTTAGATATTGGCACTAATATGTTAGACTTCAAAACTCTAGCAAATAACTGTCCCTTAGATGATATTAAAACATTACTACAAGAATTAAAGGAGTAGAAGATGAGTAGAGCAAATGCAATTCCCCAAGAGAATTGCCACCTACTTTTAAAGTACGGGTATATTTTAGAGAATGAGCATGGTTTTAGAGTATGGATGCATAAAAACAAGCAAGTCATAACAAACAAAACCAGAATGAAGCGTAAAGGTAAAAATTATGCTTACAAATTTGACTACCCAACATGGTTAGTTGTTGGAAGACTATCTCTTAAAGATAGAATTTTGAATAGAGTTTATTATTACTGGGGGAAATTATGGAATTAAGAATACCTATCGTGGCTGATATAAAAGTAGCCCCAAACGAAATGTACAATGTGGACTCTTACGAAGAGAGTGGTTACTATATTGTAGATGATGGTGTAACAAACTTACTCGTAGGGGTTAATAAAGATACTAACACAGTCAATGCTACAGTATTATCTTTTGAAGTTATGAAAGACAACTCTACAAAACTTAAAAGTATTGAGGAGAAGTTTGATGAACACTTGGCAGAATTTGACCAGATGTTGGCACTTATGGAAGACTATATTAGAAAAACTGAAAAAGTTGTAGTAGTCCCACATGAAGTTGGGGTGGCTAATGATTACAGTGATGATAAAGTGTCACAAGAGTTTGTATTAGAGTTAGTGACAGCTATTAAAAAGAGTAAGTAAAGGACAACAATGAATTATGATAAAATTGCTTTAAAGCGTATATTTACTACAAAAAAATTGGAGTTACTATCAAGAATTAAACCAGAATATATGAAGTATGGTTTGGCAAAGTATATGATTAAAGCATTAAAGTCGTATGTAAAGAAATTTGGCACAATACCAAGCCTCGAAGTGTTTACTGCCGAGCTTACTGCTGCTGTAGCAGAAGATAAAGTGCCAGTATATTCTGGCTACTTAGAGGGGTTGATGGAGATTGAGGCTGATATTAGCGATAGTGCTTTACTAGAGGGACTAAAATCTCAGTATATTATGCTAGAGGCTGATGATAAAATCGAAGGACTTGTGGAAGCATTAGGCGAAAAAGATATTGATGGTGTAAAAGAAATTATATCACAACTCTCAGCAACCTTAAACACAACTGAAAAGACTCCAGACAATATCCTTGATGTAGCTTATGAGCCTTCTAAAATTCGTACTATTCGCCCATTTGTAAAGACTATGGAGCAAAGAGGTATTAGAATTGGTGGATTGACTATTATTGGTGCAGGTACTGGTGCAGGTAAATCTGTATGGACTCTAAATCAACTGATGTTTTCTTATGAAGTTGAAGGCTTAGACACTTGTTTACTTAACTTAGAGCTTGGCTCTGATGAAACTATTGCCAGAATGTACTGTAATGCGACTGGTGCACAGTTTAATGATGTCTATGGTAATCAAGAATTAACAGAAACTGTTGAGGCTTGGAAGAATAAATACTTTGACAAAGACAACCAATTCAATATGAAGAATATTCGTTACGATACAGAAGAGATACTTGAAACTATTAGGCAACAAGCCTCATTAGGTGTTACAGTATTTGGTATCGACTACCTACAACTTGTAGATGGTAAAGGTAGTGCTAAAGAATGGGAAGTGCTTAGAGACTTGATTAGGGATTTACATGAGCTTACGTTAGAGCTTGGTATTGTTATTATTAGTCCAGTGCAAATTAACTTAGATGAAGTTGATGAGGAAGATGGTAAGGTAAAAATTAAGGTACGTGGCTCAAGAGAATTAGAAAACTCAGCTACACTATTCTTATTTATTTATCAATCTCCTGCCGAGTACAAGGAAGATGTTGCAAGAGTCTTTACAATTAAGGCTAGAAATGCTAGAAAAAATACTTATGTATTATCAACACAGTTTGATAAGATGAGATTTGAAGATACGGGCATAGTGCTCTAATACGATATAAAATCAAAAGGATTTCTTTATGGAAGTTACTTCTGATTTCGTAAAACTACAACCAACTCCACAAGGGACTTTCAAAATACTGGAAGACTTCTACCCTTTTGTGGATAAATCAATCAAAATACCTGCAAATTACGTTACAAACGGTGCTAATATACCTAGACCCTTCTGGGTGATTATCCCACCGTTTTACCCTAAGTATCTTAATGCTGTTGTTGTGCACGATTACTTCTGTGACCTTGAAGATTATGCCAATGCTGATGCTTACTTTAAACTACTACTATTACACGTTGAAGATAACTACAAAACACGTAGTATGATATTTTCAGTACGTGCTTATCACAAAATAAAATACTAACCCTTGCAATTTTAAGTTAAAGATGTTATAATACTTGAAATAAACATAAGGAGTTTATATGAAACTAACATTACAAGAGGTGTATGCAATGCTTTTTAATAGTGAAAAGCACCGTATGGCTGAATATATAAGAGAGGGTGAAAAATTTATGACCCTAGACAAAATCAATCGTATATGTAATATTTATGCTGTTAAAAATACTGCTAAGGTATGGAGAGAGCAATGGAAGAATTAATCAGACTTAAACTAACGGCTCTTGAAAAGCCTATGGTAGACTCTGGTTACCCATATATCCTAACAACTTGCCTAAATCCTCATCACCTTGATAAACACCCATCATTTTCTGTAAATTTGGAGACTGGTGGGGGCAAATGCTTTGGATGTGGTTACCATGTAGGTGATAAGTACTGGATAAACGATGAAATGTCCGAAGAAGAAATTGAAGATTTATTAAGACGTAATAAATATAATCAACTAAAAGCTAAATTTGCTCAAGAAGAGGAAGAAGCTCCAATGATTTTTATGCCACCAAATGATGAGAAAGTGGAAGATGGTTGGAGAGGGCTTACCCGAAAGACTTTAGATACTTTAGAAATGTATAAATGTGAGACTGGGCACTATGAAGGGCGTATTATATTTCCTATGAGAAATAGATATGGTAATATAGGGGCTTTTAATACCAGAGCTTTTAGAGAAGGTGTAGAGCCTAAATATAAATATAGTAAAGGTATTAAAGTTAATGAGCTTGTGTACCCACCACTTAGTACCTACAAAGAAGTCGATATAAACTACATTGTAGTTGTTGAGGGTATTATGGATGCTATATCAATGTGGCAAGACGGTATACCTGCTATGTTAAACTTCGGGGTAAATTATACATTTGGTGCTAAAAAGATTGGTGAATTATTATCAGCAGGGGTAGAGACTATTTATCTAGGGCTTGATAATGATAAGGCAGGACTTGAAGGTGTTAAAAGATACTTAGAGAGTGATTTAGCAGACTACTTTACAATTAAGTTAGCTGTGCAGTTACCAGAGCTTAAAGGATTTTATGCCAGTGGTTGCAAAGACTACA
>Ga0256828_1000650_pt1 | contig 22869 bp, 26 predicted proteins | sample CV88metaG_FD_185993 | JGI IMG/M metagenome (GOLD analysis project Ga0256828, IMG submission 185993) | Hydrothermal vent microbial communities from East Pacific Rise, Pacific Ocean - CV88 | ecosystem: Environmental > Aquatic > Marine > Hydrothermal vents | place: Pacific Ocean: East Pacific Rise...
CGATGCTTCCAGATGCTATTATCGTTCGCCATAAAGACGCAGGTGTGCCAAAGATCCTCTCAAAACACACAAACGCTTCTATAGTCAATGCAGGTGATGGAGCACATGCACACCCTTCTCAAGCACTTTTGGATCTTTTTACACTCAAAGAGCATTTTAAAGATGTTCAAGGGAAAAAGATAGCGATCGTAGGAGATATAAAAAACTCCCGTGTAGCCAACTCAAATATCGAACTTCTCAGCCGTTTTGGGATGGAAGTGATCCTTGTTGCACCACCACAGTTCATGCCAAAGACCTCTTTAAAAAACACCCACTATATCAAAGAGATCATTGATGAAGTTGATGCTATTATGAGTTTACGAACCCAAACTGAACGACACTCTTCCCAAAGTTACGCAAGTTTGAAAGATTATGCAAGTGATTTTTGCATCACAGAAGAGCTTGTTGGAGATCGTAACATTATCCTCCTTCATCCAGGACCGGTACACAGAAACATCGACATCAGCGACGCAATGCTTGATGATCCCCGTTGTAAAGTCCTCCAACAGGTACAAAACGGCGTACATGTAAGAATGGCAATACTTAAAAAACTGATCCATGATAGATGAAGCAAAAACTCGATCACTGTATAAAAAATGGTATCCCGTGTATCGTTATAAGCGATTTTGAAGCACAAAAAGTTGAAGTCTATACTATAGATGAAGCCAAAAAGGAAGATATCCTTTTTGCATTCAAACACGCAAAAACCTACAAACCACATAACCTCACTTTATCGAAAAAGCCTCTTTCTTTTGAGTCCTATAAAACAAAGTTCGACAGAGTGATAGAAGAGATCAAAAAAGGTAACACCTATCTGCTTAACCTCACCCAGCCAACAGTTATAGAAACAGATGCAACGCTTAAAGAGATATTTTACTCTACAAATGCCTCTTATAAAATACTCTATAAAGATCGGTTTGTATGTTTTTCACCGGAGAGCTTCATTCAGATACGAGATAACACCATAGCAACTTTTCCTATGAAAGGTACCATAGATGCCTCACTGCCACATGCCAAAGAAAAAATCCTCCATGATGAAAAAGAGATGGCAGAACATGTGATGATCGTTGACCTTTTAAGAAACGACCTTGGTATCATCGCTTCAGAAGTTCGAGTAAAACAGTTTCGCTATATAACAGAGGTTAAAACAAACAAAAAAACACTTTTGCAAGTCAGCTCCAAGATCACTGCAAAACTGCCACAAAACTGGAGAGAAAACTTCAGTGAACTTTTTTTCTCACTTTTACCAGCCGGAAGTATAACAGGGACTCCAAAGAAAAAAACGACTCAACTTATCAAAGAGATAGAAGAGTATGAGAGAGGATTTTTCAGTGGGGTTTTTGGTTATTTTGACGGAGAAAACTTTGACAGCTGTGTTATGATCCGCTTCATAGAAAAAGACGGGGATAGTCTGATCTATAAAAGTGGTGGAGGGATCACACTTTTAAGTGATGTTAAAGCGGAGTATAATGAACTTTTGGATAAAGTTTACTTACCATAAAACAAAAAAAGGAATGTGTGTGTATATTGAAGATTTAAAGTTTTCGCTCTGGGCGGATTTTATAGAACGGGATTATCTTGATGGAGAGTTCAAAGAGCTTATAGAGAAAAAAATCATTAACGGTGCAACAAGTAACCCTGCTATCTTTAAAAATGCCATACTCAATTCACCTGCATACAAAGAGCAGTTAGCAACCTTAGATGGTTCTGCAAAAGAGAAGTACGAAGCACTTGCTATCTATGACATCCAAAAAGCAGCAAATATCCTCAGACCCCTTTATGATAAAGATGATGACGGATATGTGAGTATAGAGGTCGATCCAAACCTTTGTGATGACGCACAGGCAACTATCAACGAAGGGGAGCGACTCTTTCAAACAATCAACAGACCAAATGTGATGATCAAAGTACCTGCAACCGAAGCTGGATATAAAGCGATGGAAGCACTCACGGCAAAATCTATACCGATCAATGCCACACTTATATTTAAAGAGGAACAAGCAAGAAACTGTGCAGCTGCCTTTGCAAGAGGTGCACAAAAAGCAACAACCATAGCCGATACGGTTATCAGTATTTTTGTCAGTAGAATTGATCGTGCTTTGGATCTTACATGTAAACAACATGGTATCACTCCAGGACTAACAGGTATCTATAACGCTGCGAAGTGTTATGCAACCATAGAATCACTCAAAACTCCAAATTGTAGAGCCCTTTTTGCAAGTACCGGAGTAAAAGGAGATCAGTATCCAGCGCATTATTATATCGAAGAGCTGATCGCTCCAAACAGTGTAAACACAGCCCCTATAGACACCATAAAAGCATACATTCAAAACGGTGCAAAAGAGCAAAAACTGCCATTATCACCACAACTCATAGAAAAACATTTTAAACAACTTCAAGATGCGGGTATCGATCTTGAAGCAGAACTTGACAAACAGATCATAGATGGTCTTGAAGCATTTAAAATAGCCTTTAAGGATATATTGGAGTCACTATGAATGAAGAAAATACAATAGATATCAACAATCTTACATTTGAACAACTTAATAAAATTCGTGCATATTTAAAAAAACTGATCGAAGTAGGAGGAAGTGACCTTCATATTAAAGCAAACTCAACTGTAAGAGCAAGGATCAATGGGAAAATAGTTCCTTTTTCCGGTGGTTTTCTATCAAAAGAAGATGCTATGACATTTGCCAAAGAACTTTTGCGTGGTGAATTTGGAAGATTTGTAAAAAACAAAGAGATAGATACAACTTATGTTTATGATGAAAAAACCCGTTTTCGTGTAAATGTATTTTTCCAGATGGAAGGGGTAAGTGCCGTTTTCAGGGTTATTCCAATGAAAATTCCTACCATAGAAGAACTAAAATTTCCAGATATTATTAAAAGATTTGTAAACCTTGAAAGAGGACTTATTCTTGTAACTGGTGTAACAGGTAGTGGTAAATCAACCACTCTTGCTTCTATCATCAATGCGATCAATCTCTCACAAGCAAAACATATCATTACTATAGAAGACCCGATCGAGTTCGTTCATAAAGATAAAAAATGTATCATTAACCAACGCTCAGTAGGTCATGATACTCTTTCATTTTCAAATGCTCTAAAAGGAGCATTACGGGAAGACCCCGATATTATTCTTGTTGGGGAAATGAGAGATATAGAAACTATGAAACTTGCACTCCACGCGGCAGATACGGGACATCTTGTTTTTTCTACTTTACATACACTTGATGCAAAAGAAACTATCAACCGTATCATTTCCCAGTTCCCACCAGAAGAACAAAACTCTGTTCGTCTTTCACTCGCGAACATCTTAGAAGGAGTCATTTCACAAAGACTTGTTCCTACTATAGAAGGAGGAAGAAGAGCCGCAATGGAAGTTCTTGTACGAACTCCTCTTATAGAAAAACTAATAATGGAAAACAAAGACTATGAGATCAAAGATGCCATAGAAAAAGGGAAAGGAGTTTATCATTCCCAAAGTTTTGACCAACATCTTTTTGACCTTTTCAATGAAGGGATTATAGATGAACAAATAGCGCTTAGCTTTGCCACAAGTGCAAGTGATATGAAACTTCGTATGAGTGGAATAGGAACAGGAAATGCAGCTGAAGTTGAATCATCTACGCAAGAGGAAATCACACTAGACGACAAAGATATATTTGACTTAAAGTAATGCTCAGTAAATTTTAAGTATAATTGCACTCATTTTTTAAAAAGGATAAAACTATGTTAGAAGGTATAGTTAGAGAGAGTACTGGGAAAAGTGCTACAAAAGCACTTAGAAAGGATGGGTATCTAATTGCTAACATTTATGGTAAAGGTTTAGAAAACATAAATGCAGCATTTAAAGAGAATGAATATATAAGAACTGTTAGAGCGAAAGAAACTCTTGCATTCCCTGTAAAAGTAGATGGGAAAGAGATGCAAGTTGTTGTTCAGTCTTATGAGTCTCACCCGATAACTGGAAAACTTTTACATGTAGATCTTATGGTAGCACAACCGGGAGTAATGACTCACTACCTTATCCCTGTTGTACCAGTTGGTGAAGCGATCGGTCTTAAAAACAAAGGTATGGTATTTGTTTCTAAACCAAGAATCAGAGTAAAAGCAAAAATCGAAGATGTTCCAAGTAAACTTGAAATCGATGTTACAGAAATGGATGTAGGTGATGCGAAAATGATCCGTGACCTTCCAGAGATCCCTAATGTAACTTTTACTGATGCAGACAGAGTTGCGATCTTAAGTGTTATAAAAGCAAAATAATAATGCTTATAGTAGGACTTGGAAATCCAGGACCTAAATATTCATTAACTCGACATAATGTCGGGTTTATGATCGTTGATGAACTTATCTCATCACTTCAAGCTATAAAGCTTTCTTCTTCATCTTTTAATGGTGAACTTTATAAATCAAATGCTAATTTACTACTAAAGCCCCTTACTTTTATGAACCTCTCTGGAGAATCAGTTATAAAAGTGAAAAACTTTTACAAAATTGATATTAATAATATTATCGTAATTCATGATGACTTGGATCTTCCTTTTGGAACAGTCCGCTTTAAAAAAGGTGGTGGACATGGTGGGCATAATGGTTTAAAATCTCTTGATAACCATATAGGTAAAGAGTATATCCGTATCCGTATAGGGATAGGAAAACCTGAACATAAAACAGAAGTTGCTTCATATGTCCTTTCAAACTTTAACGAAGAAGAACAAAAAAATCTTCCTAAAATACTTTTACATGTAAAAAGTGCCATACTCAAACTTTTTGATGGAGAACCACTTGAAAAAGTTACCTCATTATATACTGTAAAATCTCCAAAACTATAAAAACTCTAGTAAACTTTTAGTTCTATTTTGATACAATTTAAGAAATATTTTTAAAGGCATTAGGTGCTGACAACACGATATATACTTATTCACTATCTTAAATATTTTGCAATAATTCTTGGTGCACTCTCACTATTTTTAGTCGGTTTTGATTATATGAGCAATGCTTCAAAACTTCCAAATTCTGCAAATCTTATTGTTATCTATCTAGTTTATAAAATGCTTTTTTCCATCGATATGCTCTTACCTCTTTCACTTATTTTTGCAATGATCACTACAAAAATCAACCTTATACGATCAAATGCATTAGTTTCTTTTTACTCTCTTGGATACTCTAAATTTGATATTTTAAAACCTTTTATTATTGCATCTATGGGAGTTACATTTATTTTTATTTACTTACATACTCTACCCCAATTTGCAAAAGCAAATCAAATGGCAACACATATTAAAAATAATGCTGAATACCTCAGCCCTTCACGAGATCTCTTTTTTGTTTATTCAGATAAATATATTTACTTTAGAAAACTTCTTCCACTCCAACAAAAAGCTGAAGGTGTACGGGTTTTTAAACTTAAAGACAAACAACTAAAAACGGTCGTCATAGCAAGAAGTGCTTACTATGGAAAAAATTCATGGCATATAAAAAATGCAGATATTATTCAAAAACCAGATAATTTCACATTTAGCTCAAAAGGGATAAAAACAAGCGTAGAAAAAGATTTTCAACTCTTAAAAGGTTTCAAACCAAAAATGCTTGATCAAGTGTATGAAGGGAGTGCAGATTATACAATTACAAGTGCATGGCAAGCATATAAACTACTAAGTACACAAAAAATCAAAGTAGCAAAAATAAAAGCAGCTCTGTATAAAAGTATAATCTACCCATTTTATGCACCTATGCTTGTAGTAATTATCTTTTTCTTTGTACCTATTAGTGCAAGATTTTTAAATGTTTCTGTCTTTAGTTTTATTGCTATTATCTCAACACTACTTATCTGGGGTACACTTTTTATGCTTTCAGAACTAGCAAAAAACCAAACGCTTCCGCCAGAGATAGGAATTATCTTCCCTGTTATTATATTGTTTGTTATTGCACTTAGACAACTCTGGAAAAATAAAAACTAACTTTTTTTCTTTAGAGAAAATCGTTTAATTTTTTTATTATTCATTATTACAATAGGGATTATTAAAAACACTTCAGAAACTAAAGCTATACTGATTGCTTTTAAAGTACCATTAGGATCATCTATAAAAGGAAGACCTCCTGTATTCATTCCAAAAAAACCTGTTATAAGAGTAAGTGGTAAAAAAACACCTGAGATCATTGTAAGATAATAAATATTTTTATTCATTTTTTCATCTACTTTTGCACGATAAAAATCATATAAATTATCAAGCTTTTCAATAGCAGAATGAGCTAAATTTTTAACCCGTTCCATATGCTCTAAGAGATCATCAAATGCCATTAAATCAAAACAATCCTTCTTTTTTATAAAAGAGAAAAACTGTTCATAAGCTAAAGCGCTATGAAAAAGTACTCTATGAATAAGTGAAATATTTTTTTTATAATACATCCATTCCTGCATAAAATCATCACTAAGTTTTTCTTCGTATAATGATTCTTCAAGCATATCTATTTTATAGTGAAATTGTTGCATCAATTTTATTAAATGATCTATTTTTAAATCTAAAAAAGAATTTAAATCATCTACTTTTCCAAGTTTTTCTATATCCATTTTTTCTCTATTATAAATAAAAACTTCTTCTTTATCAATAATAAAAGCAAAGGATTCAACTTTTATAATTGTTTCTTTTTGCTCAGGTAAACGAAGAATTAAAACTCCGTACTCATCATAATTACTAAATTCAGACGGATGAGAAGGGTTTTGAATATCTTCTAATAAAAAACTATTTAAAACATGTAAATCCAATAATCATTCTCCATTATTTTGTTCTTGTTTTTGTTCTTGTTCTTCTTGCTGTAATTTTTTGTAAAAATATACTCCAAGCACTATCATACTTAATCCACCAATTAAAAATACCAAAGTTAATTTTAGCATCTCATTTTCTCCTTAACTTAAAAATCCCATAGATTTTTCAGCATCAAAATCTGCATTTTTTTCTTTTTGTATCTCTTCTATAAAATCACGCAAACTAAAAATTGGATTATCTTTAACTGCAACTTTATACGCAGTATTTTTCACTATCAAGTTAATCTGTCCACCGCTTAAATCATATTTGGCAAGAGATTCTATATCAAATTCTTCTTCATAATCAGCCTCTTCGGGAAGCATTAACTGCCATAAACGAAGCCGTTGTTCTTGATTTGGTCGTTTAAATTCTATCTTATAGTTAAATCTTCTTGAAAATGCTTTATCAATATTCTCCAATAAATTTGTTGTAGCTATAAGCATTCCTTTGAAATTCTCAATCTGCTCTAAAAAAATATTTTGCATCTGATTATGCATCTGATCCGCACCAGAATTTATACCACTGCTTCTGCTACTTAAAAATTGATCCGCTTCATTTAAAAGAAGAATAGGCTCACTTTTTGTTTTTTTTGCCAAATCATAATAAGTATCAAAGATTTTTCGAACATTCTTTTCACTCTCACCTACATACATAGAAAGGATCTTCGAGCAATCAAACGCAAGTATCTGCTTTTTCAAAGATTTTGCCAAAGAGTGTGCCGTAAGAGTTTTCCCTGTTCCTGGAGGACCATAAAAAATAATCCGTGCATCTATACCACTCTTTTTATCTTTTATACCCCACTTCACAAGTCGATTGATTACCTCTTTATCTACTTGTTGCATTAGATCTTTCAATGTCTTTTCTGTTTGCGGATTTAATACAACATCTTCTAAGGAAGTCGTTGGTTCAACAAGTTCAAAAACATCTTGTTCTTCTATAAGAGCATTCAGCTTTAAGCGTCTTACTTTTTTATTTTTTTGAGGGTGGATAATATTTTGCAATACCTCATCAACTATATAAAAAGCCCTGCTTATCCCGCCAAAAGGATTAAGCATCTCTTCATAATCAATAATTCCCTCAGTGATAAGTTTACTGCCTTCTTCCAAAAGACTTCTATTTTTTATTCGTTCATATTCATCTAAAGAGATCAGATCTATAAGATTATTCATCTCTCTTAAACTTGCATCTGTTGCACTGTATTCCTCTCTTAAAAGTGCTAAAAAAATTACTTGTTCTTTATCGCTCAATTTCTTCTGTTTAAAAAAACGATCTAAAACAAGAGAATCTTTATCATCAGTTTTTGCTATTCTTTCTTCTATTCTTTTTTCAAGCAATTCCAATTTACTATGCAACCTATCAATTCCCAAAGAGTGTTCATGTACATTCTGACGAATAACACTCATCTTTTGATATAACTCTATACGAAAAAACTGATCTTGTAAATACTCTAAATGATCACTATAAGGTTTAATATCTGGAAGTTCCACTTCAAAAGAACCTTCTTGCAAAAGCTTTAAAAAAGATGGAGTCGGTGATATAGCAGCATTTAATAGCTCCAAAGGTGTTACATCGGAAACTTTAACAGGATTAAAACTTTGATGATGCAACCATCCAAGTTCAAGAAGTGTTTTTATATCTTGTAAATGTTTTAGATATATATATTCTTTTGTTCCAAAAATCTCCTGTATAACATCTATAACATAAACATCTTCTCTCCCTGATGTATACTTTAACATCATCTTTTGTAAGATTTTTGCTTCATCTTCACTACACTTGAGGTGCGGGAACACCTCAGTTTTTGTTATATCTTCTCTCTCAAGAAACTCTATAAGAACTTTCAATATTCTCCTTAAAACTTATATTCTACACTTGCTGTTGCAAGATATGATTTTGAATTACTAAACTCACCTTTGATCATATGATTATCTACTTTTCTATCTTCATAAACAGCCATAAGACCAGCTAAACCAACCTCTATGTTATCATTTATAGTATATTTTCCACCAAGTGAAAATATATTCGCATCAGAACTAGGAAGTTCATATCCTAGCGTTGCATCAGGGATAGGAGATTCATCATACGCATAACCAAGCATAGCTTTCCATTCTTTATAGACTTGAGTTAAACCTAAACGATAAGTCATTGTATCATCCCAATTTTTATCAAATTCTTTATTATATTTAGGATTATCGAATTTAAAATCAAGATTCTCATAATCAGACCAGAATACTCTTTCAGCAACAAATTCAACAGTAGTATTATTATAAGTATACGAAGCCGCCACATCTAAAGTTGCAGGAAGCGGTAAAGAAACAGTACCATCACTTCCTACAGGATATGTAGCAAATCGTTTTGTATCTCCTTCTAAATCCATATCAATTTTTGAACGATAAGTCAATGCAATATTAGCCTCTTTTACAGGTTTAAATGTAAGAGCAAGATTATATCCAAAATCCCAACTATCCCCTGTCATATCATAATAAGCGTTTTTTACAGTTGCATCAGAGTATAATGCTCTTATTCCTCCACCAACTGCAAACATTTCATTGATTTTATATGAAAAAGTAGGGTTTATTTCAACTGTCTCTAAAGTAAATTCCTCTGCATAAATAGATGCAGGTTGAGATTTCCATCTTTTTGAAAGTCCACTTGGGGTTACAACTGAAAGACCAATATTAAAATTGTGTATCATAGGTGACACATAATGAAGTGTAGGTATAACAAAACTTTCACTCTCAGATGTTGTATCTGTAGGAATAAGAGCAAAATGCGGTGCTTGCTGTGTAGGTACAACAGTCCGACCCTTAAAATCTACCTTACTTAAACCTATATATGTTACATCAACTTCTATACTTGAAGCTTTACTAAATGCCATATTGGCAGGATTATAATAACTTGCATCTGCACCATTTGCGTTTGCTATACATGCACTTGAAAGTGCAACAGCGTCCAAAGAACTTTCAGGTACCTTATACCCACCAGCGAACAAACTAGTTGCAACAATACTTGACAACAGAACAGATTTTTTAAATATCATTCCCATTTATCTTCCTTTAGAAAAAAAGTCTTCAAGTCTATCATAGCTTCATTTATGAAAAACTAAAATTGCCAAAGATACTGATCAACTTCCATATATCCTACTATTTTTCGCAACACTTTTTGTGATTTTGGATCTATGACATAACTTACAGGTGCTATATATGAATCTAAAAACTTTGGATATTTTCCATCATTTTGATTGATAATCAACGCTACATAATGCTTTTTGATGTATTTTCTTACATCTTTATCGGTTAAAATATTATCTTCGAGCTTTGAACAAAAAGGGCAACCATCTTTAACAAACAGGACAAAAAGAAGTTTTTTCTCTTTTATAGCAGTCTCTCTAGCTCTTTCATAACTTGTTTCATATTTCATTAATTTTGCAAAATCTTTATAATCTTCAAAAAATTGTGCTTGAAGTACACTAAAAAATAAAAAAACTGCTAATAATATTTTAAACATCATTTTTCTATAAAAGAGTATAAAAGTTTTATCTCTTGAGTCCAAATACTTGGATCAATAGTCTCTAAAATTAAAGGAATATCATCCATACGGGGATCGTTCATGATCATTTTAAAAGCATCTAAACCGATCTCTCCTTCTCCTAGTGAGTGATGTCTATCTACTTTACTTCCAAGTGGTGGTTTGGAGTCATTGATATGCATCCCTTTAAGGTACTCAAATCCTACTTTTTCACCAAATTCGTTCCATGTAATATCATACGCTTCACGAGTACGGATATCATAACCGGCTGTAAACATATGGCATGTATCTATACATACACCTACTCTGCTTTTATCCTCTACTCTGTCTATAATATAAGCTAAATGTTCAAATTTATATCCAAGGTTACTTCCTTGCCCGGCAGTATTTTCTATAACAGCACACACACCGTTTGTTTTATCCAAAGCAATATTGATCGATTCTGCAATCACATCAAGACATTTTTGCTCTATTTCCCAAACAAGTTCTTGATCCTCTTTTTGTTTTTTTGTCAATTTCACAAGATGACTTCCGGGATGAAAGTTAAGTCTATCTAAACCAAGTATCTCACATCTTTGAAGTTCATCTATAAAAGCATTACGACTTTTTAGAAGTTTTTCTTCTTCTGGATGTCCAAGGTTTATAAGATAACTGTCATGCGGTAAAATATGTTTTGGTAATATTCCACTCTCATCTAAAGTTTTAAACCATTTATCAAGTGTTTTTGTATCAAGAGGTTTGGCATCCCATCTTTTTTGGTTTTTCGTAAAAAGGGCAAATGCTTTTGCACCTATATTTTCAGCTTCTATAATGGCATTAAATACACCACCGCTTGCACTTGTGTGTGCTCCGACAAACTTATTCATCTATATCCTTTAGTTTAAAAATTATATGATTTTTTCTATCTTTAAAATAAAGATTTTTCTTTTGTACTTTATATTGTATTGAATAATTTTGAGACTTTATAGTTTGATAAAATCCATCTTCAGTTTTATGATATCCCTGTTTTTGAAAAATTGGTTTTCGCATTAAAATATTTTGTATAAAATCATCCGGATAATTTGTATTGAGATATTCTTGATTAAAACTATTTTTTGTCATACAACCTTGAGATACACACACAAGATGATTGACTGAGATGGTATCTACAGCTACGCCGGCACTATACAGCTCAAGTGAGATACTTTTATCATCATGCCGGATATAGCCTATATCACTAAATCGTAGTTTTGGAGATTTTATAACAACAAGCACACTTTTTTTGTGTGTATATATTGTTGTAGAACAACCGGTAAAAATCCATACTAAAAAAAGAAAAAGATATAAAAAACTATTTTTTTGATTTTTTCTTTTTTGATTTTTTCTTTCTAAAAAGGTGAAAATTTTCTTTCTCCAACATCTCTTCCATATATTCTTTGGCACATTTTGTACAATTTGTCCAAACACCTGATGGTAATCGAATCTCAAGTTCTTTTTTCTCACGAAGTTTTATTATTTTTTTAGGGCTTAAAAGCTTTTCAACTGCACTAAAATCATAAGAACTAAGATCTATATCATTACGGTAAAAAACCGTTTGGTTATTAAATTTCCCCCAACCTGGCACACCTTCATCTGTATAAGGGATCTCATAACCATTTTTAAATTCAACAATAAATTTATAAAATCCATCATCAAATACCTGAGAAACTTTCCCTTTCCCAAATACCAATCCATAAACTTTATCACCGGTTTTTACTTTACTAAAATATGGTTTTGCCATAGCATTTCCTTTTTTTGTTTTAAAGATTATAACCTAGAAAAGTTACACTTGGTTACAATGTTTTTTAGTTAAAAAGTGCTTCAAGTGCTTCAACACTTTCTTTAGATTCTTCTTGCGATTCTCCATCTTGGGATTCAACTTCGTTAAGTTCTATTTCTACTCCACATAACATAGAAGCAAGTCTAACATTTATACCACTTTTTCCTATAGCTTTACTTTTTTGATCACTTGGAAGTGTAACTATCGCTTTTTCAGGCTCACCCTCTTCATTTTTTACTACTTCTACAGAACTGATAATAGCTGGACTCATCACTCTGGCAATAAAAAGCTCTAAGATATTTGTATATTCGATACAGTCAATATTTTCACCGTTTAACTCTTCACTTACGGCATTAATCCTCACCCCTTTTACCCCAACAGTTGCACCAACAGGATCGATCTGAGGTTTGAGTGAAGTAAGTGCTACTTTAGCTCGTTGCCCTGGAATACGGGCAGAATTTTCTATAATCACACTTCCCTCTTGAATTTCAGGAACTTCAAGTGTTAAAAGAGCTTCCAAAAATTTCGGTGATGTTCTTGAAAGCTCTATATAAATCCCTTGTTCTTTATCCATATGAACGCGTCTTACAACAGCTCTTAGTACATCTCCAACTTTAAACTCTTCCCCTTTGATACGACTTTTAAATGGAAGTACCGCTTTTACCTCATCAACCTCTATAAATGTTGCATTTGTTCCATCTACCCTTGTTACTCTTCCTGAAACAAGTTGCCCAATTTTTGATTTGTATTTACTATAAAGTTCATCTTCTATAAGTCTTTGGATATGATATTCAAGTTCACGATTAAGATTTGCTGCTGCTGTTCTTCCATAATCTTCCAAGTTATATTCTTGTTGAAGCTGATCTCCAAGTTCTATTTGATCATCATACTCTTTTCGTGCTTCACTTATAGAGATAACTTCTTTACAAAGATGTTCATCTTCTAGTCTTTCATCATCATCTGCCACAACTGTGATTGTTCTAACGACAAGAATCTTTTTTGTTTCTTCATCTATAATCGCTTCATATGCAAAATCAGGATCAATTAATCTTTTTGCAGTTTGAACAAAAGCTGTTTTTATAGCTTCTTTTACAAGTTCTGGTTTTAAGCCTTTTTCATTGGCAATAGCTTCTACTATATCTAAAATTTTTTCCATTATTATACCCTTGTTGGTTCTTTCATTGTTCATAAAAAAAGTGTTCGGGAAATGCTTTTTATGAAGAAACGAATTATACCATTAATCAAAACTTTAGTCAATTTTGAGTATAATATCCAAAAAATCAAAGGAATTTTTATGGAATTAAAACTTGCAAGAGTAGAGTTAAATGCAAAGCCTAAAAAAACAGATATCTCAAAAATTGAAAATATGTTACAAAAAGAGGATAGTATTATCTTATATTTTGATAGAGAAAACTCACATAAAGACTTATTAGAACTTCAAGATCATTTTGAAGAGATGGGAAAAAGTTTTTATATGAAAGAAGTAAAATACGGTCTTGCCGACAATGAATATATGTATCAAGTACATATCATTAACTAAAGTGAGCAAATGAGTAAAAAACTTTTTATTGAGACGCTTGGTTGTGCAATGAACGAGCGAGACAGTGAACATATAATTGCAGAACTCTCACAAAAAGAAAACTATACCTTAACAGATAAAGCAGAAAATGCTGATCTTATCCTCATAAACACTTGTTCTGTTCGTGAACGACCTGTTCATAAACTTTTTTCTGAACTTGGTGCTTTTAATAAAAAGAAAAAAGAGGGTGCTCAAATTGGGGTTTGTGGATGTACTGCCAGTCATTTAGGAAAAGAGATCATCAAAAGAGCACCTTATGTCAGTTTTGTACTAGGAGCTAGAAATGTTTCTAAGATCACTGAAGTTTTACATAAACCACAAGCCGTAGAAACTGATATTAACTATGATGAGAGCCAGTTTGCATTTAATGATTTTCGTTCATCTTCATATAAAGCTTATATCAATATTTCTATAGGATGTGACAAACAATGTACATTTTGTATCGTTCCAAAAACAAGAGGTGATGAGATTTCCATACCAGCTAATCTTATAATACAAGAAGTTCAAAAAGCAGTTAATGCCGGAGCAAAAGAAGTTTTCTTACTTGGACAAAATGTTAATAACTATGGTAGAAGATTCAGCGGTGAACATGAAAAAATGAACTTTACAGAACTTCTAAGAAGAGTTAGCAAAATAGAAGGTTTAAAACGGATTCGTTTTACTTCACCACACCCTTTTCATATGGATGATGAGTTTTTAGAAGAGTTTGCTTCAAATCCAAAGATCTGTAAATCGATGCATATGCCACTCCAATCTGGTTCAACAAAAGTACTTAAAGATATGAAACGGGGATATACAAAAGAATGGTTTTTAAACCGTGTTGAAAAACTCCGTGCCATCTGTCCAGAAGCAACAATTTCCACTGATATCATCGTTGCTTTTCCAACAGAAAACAATGAGGACTTTGAAGAAACACTTGATGTTATGAAGAAAGTGGAATTTGATCAAATATTTTCATTCAAGTACTCTCCACGACCACTTACTCCGGCACAACATCTCTCTCCAGTAGATCCAGAAATTGCCAAAGAACGACTTATAAAACTTCAAAATCTCCATCAAGAAATTGTTGATAAAAAGATACAAAAACTTTTAGGTAAAGAGGAAGAAGTTTATTTTGAAGAGCTTGCAAAAGATTATTATGTGAGCGGAAGAACCTCAAACAACATCATCGTAAAGGTAAAAGGAAGTGAAGAACTCCTTGGAAGCTTTAAAAGAGTTAAAATCACAGATGTTGCAAGAACTGTGATGACAGGTGAGATCATAAAGTAATGATAAAAAAGACAAGCAGAGCTTTAGCACTTTTTTTCTTACCTTTTTTAGGCTCACTTATTATACGGTTTTTATATTTTACCAATAAAAAAGAATTTTATATCGACAAAAGTGTAAGTGATGCACCTACAATCTTTGCCACATGGCATGGAGATTTATTGATGCTTCCTTACCTTTACTATCAATATCGAAAAATCCCTCATGCAAAAGTTTTAATTTCAGATCATTTTGATGGACTTTTAATCTCTAAAACCATCCGTTATTTTGGACTTGGAACCATTGCAGGATCAACGAATAGAAATGCGGTCAAAGCACTTATACAAGGCATCAAGACATTAAAAGAGGGGTATGATATAGGGATTACTCCAGATGGTCCTAAAGGTCCAAGACATTATGTCAGTGATGGCATTATAGTGATGGCACAAAAAGCAAAAGCAGATGTTGTTATGGTAGAGATCAAACCAACAAAATACTGGCAATTTAATTCATGGGACAAATTTAAAGTACCAAAACCTTTTGGAAGTATAAAATACTATGCAAAAAAAGTTTCTTTAGACGGTATGGATTTAGAAGATGCAAGAGAATTACTTACAAAAGGACTTCTTCAGCATGAATCTTAAGATTCTTTTTATTACAGCTATTTCTATACTTCTTGGAATGGGAATATATTTTCTAACAAATCCATCGTATGAGAAGTCATTAGAAGCAAAATATTATTATGAACTAGCCGACTTTGAAGAAGCATACAAACTTTCAAAAGAAGCTTTTACGATTAATCCCTATAACAAAATGGCAGCTACTATTATGGTTCAATCACAATATTCATTAAAATATGTTCACTATATCAATGATGCAAAAGATTATATACATCAGATAGAGAATATTGTTCAAGACGGTATTAGTATTCAAGACAGGGCTAAGATACGCATTATCTCAGAAATTATGATTGATCGATACAAAAAACTTGCACCCTCAGTTGTTATAGATCAAGATCTTATCAAACAAACAAAAGAGTATTATGAAAAATTTCAAAACTTATTCAAAAAAGCTCATCGAATCTCATAAAAAATCTTTTTTGGAATATCTTCTTCATTTTAAAGGATACAGTGAATTAACTGTTAAAACTTATTCAGATGTTTTATCAGATGCCTTAAAATATATAGAATTAGAAAATAAAGAAAATACAATACAATGGAATCTTATGGCATACAGACTTCATATAGCTAACCAAAATCCAAAAACAATTTCAAAAAAACTAAGTGCTATACGAACTTTTGTAGAATTTTTAAATCAAAAAGATTTCAATCTAGTACTTTCATCAGATGAATCTATCAAAGTACCAAAAACTCTTCCGAAACCTGTTTCAGAATCTCAAATAAAAGAAGCTTTGAAAAATGCAGATGAATTGGAAAGGTTTCTTGTTATAATGATATACTCACTTGGTCTTCGTATCTCAGAATTACAAAATATACAACTTCAAGATATTTCAGATCAATGGATTCGTATCCAAGGAAAAGGAAATAAACAAAGAGATATCCCAATTTTAGAGCAAACAAGGAAGCTTATAGAACAATTTATAGAAAAAAATGATCCAAAAAACTATCTTTTTGAAAAAAACGGGGAAAAATTAAGCCAAAATAGTTTAAGATATCTAATTAATAAAACTTTTTTAAGGGTTGGGATTAAAGTGACACCACACCAGTTGAGACATTCATTTGCCACATCATTACTAAACCATGGTGCTTCTATAGCCGATGTAAGTGAACTATTAGGTCATAAATCTATGGCAACAACACAAATATATACAAAATTGGGAAGTACTCTTAAAAGAGAAAATTACTTAAAATCACATCCTTTATGTAAGGGAGAATTGTAATTGTTTAATAAATTATTTCATATACTTTATGATACCATTATCATTACAATTATAAAAAAACCACATAAGATTCATATATTTACAGAATTTTCACAAAAAAATAAAGTAAAAAAATCCTATGAAAAAGAATTTATACTCAATGATTCTTATAAACCTCATCTACTAACAAATTATTTAAAAGATTTTTTCAATGAATCTCCTTATTGTTACATCAGCCTACTAGATACTGCTACAGAACAAGGAGCTATTCCTACATGTAAAAAACAAAAAATGGAAGAATTTCAAAATCTAGTTACATCAAAATATCTTTGTATCAATGATACATGGGCTTGTTATACATCTAAGCCGGAACTGGAGAAACAGCTAAAACTCTTACATGATGATTTAAAGGTTGATTTTATTTTTTCACCTTTTTTAATTTTATCCAACTTTTTTAAAGATAAAATTTCTGGTCCAATTGCATTATATGCTTTTTTACAAGAAGAGTCTGTAACAATTGCAGTATTTCAAAATTCCACACTTCTGTTTGGAGATTATATAGACCTTAACACATTAGTTGAAGATGAACTTCTTTTAGATAATATCAATGAAACTGAAAATACAAAAACTGAAGATGAAATTGATATTGATGCTATTAATCTTGACGATATTGATATAGATGATGATTTTGGTGATCTTGATTCTTTTGGAGATGAAATAGCAGATTTGGATACACTTGATGATATTAACTCACTTGAGAGTGAAGAAACTCTTGAACAACAACTTGATGATAATTTAGAAGAGCTCAATAATCAAGATGATCAAAAAGAGGAAAATGAACAAAACAAAGACAAAAAAGAAGAAAAAATCACAATGGATTTCCAATTCTTTTCTATTATTCAAAAAGCATTAGGATATTATTATCATAGTGATCAATACAAAAGTGACTTTGTTGAAAATATTTATGTTGCAGATGCTGCTGGAGTTACAAGAGAATTTAAAAAATATATTGAAGATGAAATGTTTTTAAATGTTTTTATCAGAACAATAGAAGTAGAACTTGAACTTATAAGTCTAACAAAAAAAGAGTTGGAGAACTTGTAATGTACAGTTATATAAAACCAACAAAAAAAACACCATTAACTAAAGATGTTTTTCTAATTGTTACATTTTTTTCTATCTCTTTCTTTATGCTCTTTTCTACATATGGATTTTTACTCTATAAAGATTATAAATTTAAAAAAGATATAGCAAGTTTTAAGCAACAGCAACAAGAACTTGCCAATAATATAACCAATATGAAAGAATCAATCAAAATCATTGAAGAGGATGCTAATTTTGCTCAAAAAATCTATACTACAAACGGTGTTTTGAAAGATAGCATAGACAACCTTTTTGACCTTGTTCCAGATCACATCACACTTTCTAAAGCACAAATACTCAAAAATGGTTTAATACTCTATGGAATTACACCCAATAAAGAAGTTTATGAGTATATGCTTGAAGCCCCTTTAAAATCAATTTTTACAAAAAACTATACAAGTTTTTTTCAATTAGACAATGGCTGGTTACAATTTGTCTCAACAAATTATTTAGATAAAAATGATGAGGAATATGTAGATGAAAATTAATTTTCCAAGACATACCGTTTACACCATCTCATTTACAATTTTTCTTATAATTTTTGCTGTATGGTTTGCTGTTGGAGTCTTAATTCCAAAGGGAAAAGATTATAGAAAAAACAGAACTATATTACTGAAAGAAAAAGCTGATTTACAAAAGTATGATGATTTTTACAAAAAAACATTATCAATTTATAATAAGAAAAAAAGTAAAAACAGATATATTATTGAAGCATTGCAAGATAAATTTGATCCACAAAGATTTGTAAAAGAATATCAAAAACATTTTATTGCACTTTCTTTATCAAAAGTCCAATATAGTGGAAAAACCGATATATATGATATTTATGAGGTTAATACTACATCAAAAATCAAGTCTCCTACAAATTTTTATAATTTTTTAGATGCTATCAATAAAAGTCAATGGCTTATAGAAATCACTTTTCCTATAAATTTCACAAGAGAAGGTGAATTAATATATTCAAGTTTTAAAATGCATGTTTATAAAAAATCTAAAGATACCAATAAAACTATTACAAAAAAAGAGGAAACACCTCCTTCATAGGTTTTGTTTTTATCAGTAATGTAAAATCTTCTATATCATATAAAGCTAAAGAATTTCCTTTTAGTGCTATTAACTCTTTTGAAAATCCTCTTTTTGAAAAAAAGACAAATTGTGTTGGTTTTATTTGCATCAAAGTACATTTTTCTTGTAGTTTATTAAATTCTTTTTTATTAATTTTATGATTAGTCCATTTGCATTCTGCAACATAAAGATGGTGTTGCTTTGTAATTGCTAAAATATCTATCTCACTATTTGCATCCCAATAACTTCCAATACTCTCAATAACTTCATCTTGTAAATGATAATTTAAAAGTATTTGACTTAACTCTTCAAAAACCAAACTAGAATAACTATATTTTTTCTTTTCATATTCTTCAAAAAATTCTTTATAACTTTTTTCTGATATCTCTTTAGAATGAGGATAAACAAAATAAAACCAAAATCGTAAAAAAGGGTATAATATAAAAAACTTATCTGATATCCTATAGCGTGATTCCTCTTTTGAAAGCTTGGGTTTTATTTCTCTTTTATCCTGCTCTCTTGAGAGTTCTATACCAACTAATTGATGTTCTTGTAAAAATTGGAGCGCTATTCCACCATTGATATTGTTTAATTTTGCTCTATTAAAAGAAGAAAACATTTTCCTATCACCAATAGATAATGCTCTTAAAAGTTTCATAGCATTTTTATTGTAAGATAATAATTGATTGATATATTCTTCTAGTAAAGTAAAATTTTGTAAAATATGTTTTAAAATAAGTGCTTCTTTTTTTTGAGAAACATCTATCTCAATATCTAGTCCTCCAAAGATAGAAAAAAGCTCTATAGCACTTTCCATATCTTCAGGATAATTCCTATAATAAAAAGATTTAAACTGTTCAAGAAGCAATGCAACCCTTTATAATACAAATATATGGCGCTATGATATCATAATTCACTTCCCCATTTCAATATATGCAATCCATATTTTTCTCTTGCTTTTAATGTCACTTCATTTAATTTTCTTTCTTGTTTTGCCTGAGCATATGTAGTTAGATCCAACTCTTTTTTTGAATCTTTTGTAAAACTGCCACATGAAATACTAATTCGAATAATATGTAATCTTTTATAGATATCTGTTTTTTGTAACATTCGCATACATAAAGTATCAAAAAACTGCTCACTAAATAATCTAGTAGAACTGATATTTACATGTGATTTCTTATTCATCTCATATCGTAAAGAAAAATGATATACTGTAGGATAAACATCTAATCTTAAAATAGCATGACTCAAATGGCGTACCAAAATATGAACTCTCCTTCGTAACTCCATTCGATCATATAGAGGATCAATAGTTCGACTTATACCTATAGACTTTCTAGGTTTGCTTATTTTTAATTCGTCATCTTTTAAAGCACTTATTCGATAGTACAACTCCAAAGCATATGGACCTAATGTTTGCATTCTTTTTTTTCGCTTTAACACATCTCCAAGTGTATAAATACCACTTTGATGAAACTTCTGCATCATCTTTTTTCCAACACCTGGAAAATCTTTTACATGTAAATAAGATATTGCATGCTCTAATTCATTGCTAAAAATAACTTTAGAGCCAAATGGCTTTGCAAAATTTGTTGCAAGTTTTGCTATATATTTTGTATTACTAGCCCCTATAGAAACTGGTAAATGAAGCTCTTTTTTTATTCTATGTCGCAATATACTTATAAATTCTTCTACATCCTTATCTTCTATCCAACCCGTAAGATCACCATAAAATTCATCAATACTTGCTTGCTCTACTATAGGAATATTTTGCATTAAGAATTCATGTAATTGATGCGATAATTTTTGATACAATGTCATGTTTGGTGCTTTAATAATCAAAGAAGGGCATAATTGTAATGCTTCATCTATTCGCATTGCCGTTTTAATACCGTACGCTCTTGCTTCATAGCTTGCTGTTGTTAATATTCCCCTAATTTTTCCTGAACTATCTATAAAATTTCTTATATCATCATCTTCCTGTTCATAATCTTTATAAAATATTGGAACAAAATTACCACTGTTTTGAAAATCAACTTTTTGCTTAGAAAATGAAGTATCAAAAATTTTTGTATCACTTCGTCCACCAATAGCAACTGTTTTCCCTTCTAAATGTGGTTCAATGATTCTAGTTGCTGAAACAAAAAAACAATCAATATCTATATGAATTTTCATATGTGAAGTATATAAGAAAAAAAAGTGATGTTCTAAAAAAATGTCAATATGAAAGATTTAAAAAAGAGTTTAAAAGAATGGTATGAGTAGGATATAGCTAAAAAGCTATACTCCTTCTACTCGTAAAAGTTTTGTTTTTCCTATCATAAGATCTATCGTCATTCCTATTCGCTTCCATACACTTTCTTGACGATATTCTATATTATGCTTTCTACATATCTCTTTTACATACGGTTGCATCTTTTGTTGATAACTTTGTGGTGTATTTGGAAAAAGATGATGCTCTATCTGATAATTTAAGAATCCTTGTGCAAAATCAAGAAGATCAGTTCCTGTATTATAATTTACACTTCCCATGATTTGTCTAAGATAAAATTCCCCTTGAGACTTATGTGGTTCACTAAATTGATAAATATCACCGGCAGAATGATTTGGAACAATCACTAAAAATGAATGAAGATTAGCATACGCCTCGGCAAGTATTAAAATGATAAAAGCACTCCATACAGCATTAAGACCTAATGGTAAAAAAAGTAATGGCTTTAAAATAAATTGTACAATACCATATGGTAAATAAGCTTCTCTCCAAAGTTTTTTTCCAGCTTCATTTATAGGTAAATAATTATAATCACTAGTCTCAGGTTCTTTTCTTCGTCTTCTCTCTTTATTTTCCAAGATACGCATAGTATTTGGAGCATAATAAGTAAACTTCCATGTCATAGCAAAAGTATATATAATAACTCTTCTTAGCCACATAGGAACTTTGGACTGTATAAGCCATTGCATATTTCGTTCAACATTATCCGGATCTTCATCTTCCCCCAAATGGTAATGATGCATAATATTATGCTCATATTCCCATGCTTCAGGCTGAATCCAATCTAACCAATCTACATACCTTCTTTTACCTCTAGCAAAACCACGCTTAGTATACTCTAAAGGAACATTTGGAACTTTGTCATATGCACCATGTAAAATAGGATGCACAACATTAGCCCATCTTGTAACATTTCCTAAACCAATTAAAACTGCTGCAATAACACCAAATATCCAAAAAAGAACACCACTTAGACCTATAGATAAATGCAAAGCAGTAATAACATAAATTAAAAAAAATCCACTATATGACGCCGCTTTCGACCATCGTTCCAATTTCAAAAGATGTTCAAAATCTTCTTGTGAAGGAACACCAATTTTATCTTTTATAAGTTCTATATCCTTCTGAAATTGCTCTTTATCTATATCTTCATATTTTGCATACTGATGATCTTCAGAAAGTTCTTCAAATACAACATTCTCCATATCATCAAAAAGTTTTTTTTCTCCAACCTCATTTTTCTGCTTTAAGGCCTCTTGAATAGCTTCCTGAATTGCTAATTCTTCTGCTTCTTCTTTTGACTTAATAGCTTCCCTCGCTTCTCTCTTTTCTAACACTTCTTCAAATGAATCATTTTTATTCAAAATTTACCTTTTATTAAATATCTTTATTATTATAATAATAAACTGCTAAATAGTATATAAAGATAAGAAAATTTAAGAAAAAATAAAAAATAGAAACAAAAACATTCAAACTAAAGCTAAAAACAAAAAAGAATAATTTTAGAAA
>Ga0256828_1000651_pt1 | contig 22867 bp, 21 predicted proteins | sample CV88metaG_FD_185993 | JGI IMG/M metagenome (GOLD analysis project Ga0256828, IMG submission 185993) | Hydrothermal vent microbial communities from East Pacific Rise, Pacific Ocean - CV88 | ecosystem: Environmental > Aquatic > Marine > Hydrothermal vents | place: Pacific Ocean: East Pacific Rise...
CCTCAAACTGTTGCAGATGTACCTCTTTCTATTGTTATTCCTGCTTTTGTTATAAGTGAACTCAAAACTGCTTTTGAGATAGGTTTTTTACTCTTTTTACCATTTTTGGTTATAGATATGGTTGTAGCATCTATTTTAATGTCAATGGGTATGATGATGCTTCCACCTGTTATGATTTCACTCCCATTTAAGATACTTATTTTTGTACTTATAGATGGATGGAATCTTCTCATAGGCAACTTGGTTGCTTCAATAAAATAAGGATACTAGTTTGGAATGTAAATATTTTGGTCAATGTGGTGCATGTCGTCTTTATGAAAATGGTTATGATGCTCAGTTACAAGAGAAACTTCAGTTAAATAAAGAGAGATTTAACTCTTTTTATCAAGGTAACATAGATGTTTTTGCATCACCTCAAAGCCACTATAGAGCACGAAGTGAATTTAAAATTTGGCATGTTGAAGATGATATTTTTTATGCGATGAATCATCAAGAACATAAGGGTGTAGTGCTTATAGATGAATGCCCTCAGGTTAATGAACACATTGCTTCACTTATGCCAAAGCTTTTAGAAAAAATTAAAGAGTATAAACTTGATTTTAAACTTTTTGGTGCAGATTTTTTAAGCTCTAGCAGTGGGGAGATAGTTGTCTCTTTACTTTACCACAGACAACTTGATGAAGCATGGGAACAAGAGGCTAAAAAAATTGCACAAGATTTAAACATTTATATCATAGGTCGTGCTAGAAAACAAAAAAAAGTGATAGGGCAAGATTACATCACAGAGACCTTACATGTAAGCGATAAAGAGTACAGATTTGAGTATATAGAAAACAGCTTTACACAACCAAATCCACGAGTTAATGAGAAGATGATAGGGTGGGCTATGCAACACTTTAAAGGTGTTGGTGGCGATTTACTTGAGCTTTATTGTGGTGCTGGTAACTTCACTATACCTTTTGCTACACTTTTTAACAAAGTACTAGCTACTGAAATTTCAAAATCTTCTATTAATGCAGCAAAAAGAAATATGCAACTTAACAATATTACAAATATAGAGTTTGTTCGTATGGCTGTAGAGGAATTTCGTGATGCTCTTGATGGTGTAAGAGAGTTTCGTCGTATGAAAGAGATAGATATCAGTAACTATGAGATAGATGCTATTTTTGTTGACCCACCTCGTAGTGGTATGGATGAAGATTCTTGTAAATTTAGCGCAAGATATAAACATATACTTTATATCTCATGTAACCCTGAAACACTTGTACGTGATTTAGAGATACTTACACAAACACATACAGTAGAAGCGATGGCTTTGTTTGATCAGTTTCCATATACACATCATGTTGAGATGGGTATTAAACTTGTGAAAAAAGTCTAAAATGAAGAAAATTCTTATTATTAGTGATGGTAGTGTTGGTGAACATTTCATTCAGAGGGTTATAGAGACTTATACAAGTGAAAATATCTATTATGTTGTGCAACTTAAAGCAAAAGAGTTTGAAGATGCTAATCCAGCACGCTTTAAATTTTATGAGTTTGACCCTACAAGCCTTTATAAACTCTCAAATCTTCTTAAAATGGAGTTTATTCAAGTTATTGTCGCTCTTAATTCACAAATAGATGTTGAAAATACTCTCAAAAATATTAGAACTGTTAAAAAACAGTTACGAGTCATTGTCCTTGATCAATGGGGTATGGAAAATGAAGATGCCAATGTTGTACTTGTCAATGCACAAGATATTTTATCATCTCGTCTTTTAGATTTTCTTCCAAATGTACCTGTAATTGCTCAAAATGTGGGTATCGGTGAGGGTGAGATTATGGAAGTTCTTGTCCCTTTTGGAAGCTCATTTGTTTATAAACATATAGGGGTTATAGAGCAAAAAAATTGGCGTATAGTTGCTATATATAGAAATAGAAAACTTGTTATGCCTTCAAAAAGAAGAATGATTCATCCAAATGATTTGCTTTTACTTGTTGGAGAACCCGCTGTTTTAAAGTCAGTTTATCGGGCAATTAAAAGGGAATTAGGACAATTTCCTGAACCTTATGGAACGAATATTTTACTTTATATAGATATGGATATTGTAAATCACAAAACTATTAAAGATTTAGTTCAAAAAGCTATATTTATTCATGAAAAATTCCATCATGAACTTATTATTAAAGTGGTAAATCCTTCAAATATTGAGCTTTTGGAATATATTAAGGGATGTCGTACATTGGAGATTAATGTTGTTATTGATTATGACAGTGTCAATTTAAAAGAAACTTTTTTACAAGATGTAAAACAGTTTCATTCTGGTCTTGTAATTGTATCAAAAGAGATGTTCCATGATTACTATGTTCGAAATACTCTTTATGAAGCCCATATTCCAGTACTTAAACTTTCTCATCGTGAGTTTTCTACAGTGAAAGATGTTGTTTTAATTTTAAATGATAATAGAGATTTAGAAAAAGTTTCTGCGACTATTTTTGATATTTCAGAGCAGATGCATTTAAATTTAGAACTTCATAATTACTTGAATGAACATCAAGAAGAAAAAGAACAGGTGATTGAACATTATTATAATCTTTCTGCTATTTTTTCAAAGTCTATTAAAGTATTTAAAGATGAAGAAAATCCAATTCAACTTTTAAAAAAGCGAGAAAATTTCTTACATGTACTCCCTTTTACACAAAAGTTGACAAGCAGAAAAATATATGCACTTTTTTCTACAGATAGTGAAAAACTCTATTTTAAACTTGATGATTATCATCAAATATTTTTACCTGTACAGTTATGATTTAGCCACTTTTTAGTAAAAATAAAGTATTATCTAAAAACCTTATAATTTTTGGATAAATAATGCAAGTACATATACCACTTAAAAAAACTGTAGACAACTCATACGATATAACAATAGACACAATGCCTCAAGTACATTTTGATACAAAGGTGGCTATTGTTACCAACCCTAAGGTTGCAGGACTTCATCTTGCAAAACTTCTTTCTAAAATTACAGCAAAAGAACTTTATATTATCACAGTGCCAGATGGTGAAGAGTATAAAAACCAAGCTTCTGTTGATACCATTTTGGAATCTCTTTTTAATCATCGTTTTAATCGTAAATCACTTCTTATAGCCTTTGGTGGTGGTGTGATTGGAGATATGACGGGCTATGTTGCAAGTATCTACCAACGTGGTATAGACTTTGTTCAAATCCCTACAACACTTCTTTCTCAGGTTGATGCGAGTGTTGGTGGAAAAACAGGGATGAATAACAGCTATGGTAAAAACCTTATTGGTGCTTTTCACCAACCACAAGCTGTTTATATAGACCCATCATTTTTAGAAACTCTTCCATCGCGTGAGTTTGGTGCTGGTGTTGCTGAAATTGTTAAAATGGCAGTGACTTTCAACAAAGAGTTCTTTAACTTTTTAGAAACTGCTGATTTACATGATACAAAAGTACTTCAAGAGGCTATTAAACAAGCTGTACAAACTAAAGCTGATGTTGTTGCACAAGATGAAAAAGAGCATGGATTACGCGCAGCACTGAATTATGGTCATACGTTTGGACATGTTATAGAGAATGAAACGCAGTATAAAAAGTACCTTCATGGAGAAGCTGTTGCTATTGGTATGGTTATGGCAAATAAACTTGCTGTAAAAATGGGCTTAATGAAGGAGGAAGAAGCACAAAGAGTTGAAAAACTTTTAGAAAAATACAATCTTCCTATTTCATATGAAATTAATGATATTTATTCATTTTATGAAGCATTCTTTTTAGATAAAAAAAGTTCAGATAACTCTATAACATTTATTATACCAGTCGGCATTGGTGGTGTGAAAATTACAGATGAATGTTCAAAAGAACTTCTTTTAGATGTTCTTAAAGAGTTTGAGGTTCATGGATGAAAAAGCTAGTTTATGGAGTGTTTTTAACACTTCTATGTACATATGCTTTTGCTGAAAACAATGCAACTCTTTCAACGAATGATGTAAATCTTACCCAAGAACAAAAAGAGCTTTTAGCAAAACAAAGAGAGTTAGAACTTCTTGAACAAAAAAAGCAAGAACTAGCACGTCAACAAGAGTTACAACGTCAACGTCGCCTTAAAATGATAGGTGAATATGAGATGTCTCTCCAAAAAATTGAGTCAGAGATATCTGAAGAAAATATGTGGATAAAATCGTATGTTTCTTATCTTACTTCACTTGATGTTAAGAAAAACCTTGAAGCAATCCGAAAAAGAATTCAATATCTTTCCAAAAATGCTAAAACAGCAAGTGACAGAGATGAGTTAAATGCTCTTATCTCTAAAGAATCTATTTTAGCATCGCAGATAGATAAACTCAAAGGGGATAACAACTCTCCTTTTTCTGAACTTATAACACCTCCTAAAATTGATGAAATTCCAAAAATTGAAAATCCTTTTGATATTTTTACAGGGCTTTCTCTCATTAAAAAGCTTAATGCCAATTTTGAAGAGTATAAAAAGAAAAAAGAAAATTTAAGTAACCTTATTAAACTTTTACGAAAAGAAAATACGCTTTATAAAAAACTTGCATTACTTGATACTACAGGACGTTACAAAAAAATTTATCATCAAAAACAGATAGAGTTAGATACGTTCAAAAGAGCTTTAGATACTATGGAAGTAACGTTAAATGTGTATCAAAAAAGATTAGATGTTGCTGAGATAAACATCAACAAAGGGATTAAAACTCAAATTTATGGTTTAATCAAAATCGGCAGTATTATTCTTTTTGTTTTTATAACTTTTTTCCTCTTAAAGCTTGTTGTAAAAAGATATATTACAGATAATGAACGTTTTTATATGGCAAATAAAATTATCACTTTTACTAATTTTACAATCATTTTATTGATTTTATTTTTTAACTATATTGAAAATGCTTCTTATCTTGTCACAATTCTTGGTTTTGCATCAGCTGGTATCGCCATTGCGATGAAAGACTGGTTTATGAGCATGTTAGGATGGCTTGTTATCGTTTTTGGTGGAAGTATACATGTAGGCGATAGAATACGAGTAGATATGAATGGTATGCGATATGTGGGAGATGTTCTTGACATTTCACTTTTAAGAATGACTATTCTTGAAGATATTACACTAACTTCCATTATGCATAACCGTCGTGCTGGTCGTATTATATTTGTACCAAATAACTATATATTTACTCATATGATTGCCAACTACACTCATAACTCTCTAAAAACTGTGTGGGATGGTATTAAAATCAGTATTACATTTGATTCAAATCACAAAAAAGCGATGCATATTGTCAAAGAGATAACAAAAAAATACTCAAAAGGGTATACTGATATCACAAGAAAACAACTTAACAAGTTAAGACAACACTACTCTTTGAAAAATACAAATGTTGAACCTAGAATCTATTCTTTTATTGAACCACAGGGTATAGATATAGAAGCTTGGTATCTTACAAATGCGTATGCTACCTTAACGTTGCGAAGTACTATCTCAACAGAGATTTTAGATGCTTTTAAAAATGAAGACGATATCACTATCGCATACCCTACACAAAAACTTCATCTTTCAATGAAAGGTGAAAATCCTGTAGCACATAATCATGAATTGGTGTAATAAATGAAAAAGAAAGTATATTTTAAAACCTTTGGCTGTCGGACAAATCTTTATGATTCACAAGTGATGATGAGTGCCTTAAAAGAGTATGATATTACAGAAGAAGAGTCTCAGGCTGACATGATAGTTATTAACTCTTGTACTGTAACAAATGGAGCAGATACACATGTACGTTCTTATATCTCACATATTGAAAAAACAAATCCTCAGACGAAGCTTTTTTTAACAGGGTGTGGTGCACATACAAAGGGAGAATCTCTTTTAGAACAAAAAAGAATTCATGGTGTTTTTGGACAAAGTGAAAAAGAGAAAATAGATGCACTTTTAAGTCAAGAAAAACCTTTTTATGAAAAGGGTGATTTAAATCATATAGATAGTATGGTTGTTGATGAATTTGTTGGTAAAAGTAGAGCATTTATAAAGATACAAGAGGGGTGTAATTTTCGGTGTTCTTACTGTATTATTCCTTTTGTTCGTGGTGATGCTCGAAGTATGGATGAAGCGCGTATTTTAGAACAGGTAACACGCCTTGCAGCAAATGGTTTTGGGGAGTTTATACTTACAGGAACCAATGTAGGGTCTTATGGACAAGATACAAAAACATCATTAGCGTCTTTAATGAAAAAACTCTCTATGATTCGGGGGGTTAGACGTATTCGACTTGGAAGTGTAGAACCTATACAAATTAGTGATGAGTTTAAAGAGATTTTAGATGAGCCATGGATGGAAAAGCATATGCATATTGCTCTACAACACACTTCTCCTAAAATGCTTAAACTTATGAATAGACGTAATGTTTATAGACAAGATAGAGAACTTTTTGAGTTTTTAGCCGAAAAAGGGTACGCTATAGGTACAGACTTTATTACAGGTTTTCCTGGAGAGAGTGAAGAGATTTGGAAGGAAGCAATGGAAAATGCAAAAGCTTTACCTTTAACACATCTTCATGCTTTTACATACTCTAAACGTGATGGAACACCTGCAGCCCACATGAAACCTGAAGTTAATGGAGCTGTTGCCAAACAAAGACTTCATGAGATTCAAAATCTTGTAGAAGAAAAAAACTATGATTTTAGAAAAAATGTTCAACATCCACTCGATGTTTTAATAGAGTCTTATAAAAGTGGTGCTTATCATGGGTTTGATCAACATTTTAATAAAATTATAGTTGAATCAGATGAAGATTTACTTGGAAATTGGGTACAAATAGAAAATTATGAAGTGAAAAAGGATGCAAATTATGCTCGAATCTAAAGGGAATAGAATAGCCCTCTTTGTTTCAGCTTTTATTGTTATAGCTCTGATTCTTTTTGCTCTTTTACGGGATACTGCAGATGCTATTACACTTGCACAAGCAACAAAACTTTTAAATGAAAAAAAAGTAACAAAAGTAATTGTTTCGAAGAAGTATGTTTATTTACAAACAAAAAAAGGCTTTTATAAGATAGCATCTTCTCAGGTACGCCCTAAAATGTTTGTTCATTATAAAGTAGAAGTAAAAGAAACCAGTATTTTAGTGTATGTACTTTTCTTCATCTTGTTTTTGGCCATTGCATCTTTATTGTATCCCTTTGTAAGAAATTTTTATAAACCTAACGAAACTACAAGCACTTCATCTTCTCATACAGGTTTAGAGTCAGGTATAAATACTCCTGTAGAAGCAATCAAAAGTGATGTAAGTTTTGAAGATATCGGTGGTATTGATGATGTTAAGGTTGAGCTTGAAGAGATTATAGACTTTATGCGTCATCCAAAACGTTATAAAAATTTTGGCGCAAGACTTCCTCGTGGTGTTTTACTTGTAGGTCCTCCTGGTGTGGGAAAAACAATGATAGCAAAAGCTGTTGCAAATGCTGCAGATGTGCCTTTTTACTATCAAAGTGGAGCTTCTTTTGTTCAAATATATGTTGGTATGGGTGCAAAAAGGGTACATGAACTTTTTGCAGCGGCAAAGAAAAATGCTCCAAGTATCATTTTTATAGATGAGATAGATGCTGTTGGAAAAAAACGAGATGGAAACCGTAATGATGAAAGGGAAGCAACACTTAATCAACTTCTTACTGAAATGGATGGTTTTGAAGCTTCAAGTAGTGTAATTGTTGTAGCAGCGACAAATAAAATAGATGTACTTGATAGTGCATTGCTTCGTGCTGGTCGTTTTGACAGACGTATTTTTGTAGAGTTACCAACGATTAAAGAGAGAGAATCTATTTTAATGAAATACCTTTCAAAAATTCCCTCTCAGGTAGATACAGCCAAAATAGCAAGTATGACTGTAGGTTTTAATGGTGCGGCACTTGCAGCACTTGTGAATGAAGCAGCTCTTTTGGCACTTAGAGAAAATGACTTACATGTAAGGTTTGAACACTTTGAACAAGTGAAAGATAAAGTGATGTTTGGAAAGAAAAAACTACAAATGCTTAATGAAAGACAAAAAAGTTTTCGTATCACTTATCAGGCTGGAAAAGTTCTTGTAGCTACTTATTTTGATTTGCCTTTTGAAAAACTTATGCTGACAAATGAAAAACTCACACCTACAACAAATGAGCCCTTTGTTAAAGGGGAACTTGAAGCGAGAGTACAAATGCTTTTAGCTGGTATGGTTGCCTGTGATATTCGTTATAAAGAACATGCCAACAGTGTAAAAAATGATTTAGATGAAGCTAAAGAGATTGTGAAGCAGATGTGTCATGATTATGGAATGGGAACACAAATTTTAGCTGATGAAGAGGAACAAGCAAAAACACTCACACAATTATATGATGCATGTTATAAGCTTTTAAATTCTATGATGGATGTTATGGATGAAGTAGAAAAAATTCTTTTAGAAAAAGAAAGCATTACAAAAGTAGAAGTAAAAAGGTGCTTAGATGCAGTTTTATAGTGGTTTTTCTTTTTGTGATGAATCTTCTCTTTTTCAAGAGTATTTAGATACGAGTGATTTGTCTATAGCAGGGTTTAGTTATGGTGCTATAGCAGCTTTTCTTAAAGCACAAGAGAATTTAAAAAATAATATAAGAGTAGACAAACTTCAGCTTTTTTCCCCTGCTTTTTTTCAAACAAAAAATGAAAAATTTAAAAAACTTCAGTTAATGGGCTATAGACGATCCTCACAAAATTATCTTGAGGAGTTTCGTAAACTTTGTTACCAACCTTATAAAGAGGAAAAAATACTTAAGACAACTCCTACAAAACTTGAAGAGCTTGAAGAGTTACTTTTTTTTCAATGGAGAGCTCAAGATATACAACAACTTGTAGATAGAGGTGTTAATGTAGAAGTTTATTTAGGTGGTCGTGACCATATTATAGATGTTGAAGCTGCAAGGGTATTTTTTAAAGAGAGAGCAACTCTTATATATATAAAAAATGCAAATCATATGTTACAAACTAACTAAAAAAGGAAAAAGATGGCAGAAATTAAAATTGGTGTAATAACAGCAAGTGATAGAGCAAGTAAAGGAATTTATGAAGACATTTCAGGTGTTGCTATTCAAGATACAATGAAAGATTATCTTAAAAGTGAATTTGAAATTGTTTATAGATGTATTCCTGATGAGCAAGATGTTTTAGAAGATACAATGAAAGAGTTGTGTGATAAAGAGGGATGTTGTTTGGTTGTTACTACAGGTGGAACAGGACCAGCACTTCGTGATGTGACTCCTGAAGCAACTGAAAATGTATGTGATAAAATGATGCCAGGTTTTGGTGAACTTATGCGTCAAGTAAGTTTACAGTATGTACCAACTGCAATTCTTTCACGTCAGACAGCAGGTATAAGAGGAAATTCTCTTATCATTAATCTTCCTGGAAAACCAAAATCTATTCGAGAATGTCTTGATGCTGTTTTTCCTGCTGTACCTTATTGTATTGACCTTATAGAAGGCCCTTTTATAGAAACAAATGAAGATGTTATGAAAGCATTTCGTCCAAAAGCAAAATGAAAAAGCAACCTCTAAACAAAATGCCAGCAAGACTGGATTTTATACAAAGTGCAACAGGTCTGATTTTAGCTGTATTTATTATGGGGCATATCCTTTTTGAAGCATCAATTTTAGTTTCAAATGATTTGATGTATCAAGTAACACTTATGTTTGAAGGGTATTACTTTTTTGGAGAGAGATACCCTGGAATTATTTCATTTCTAGCAGGTGCTATTTTTTTTATTTTTATACTTCATGCTTTTACAGCAATGAGAAAATTTCCTGCGTCATATAAGCAGTATAAAATTTTAAAAAATCATACAGCTACATTGAAACATGAAGATACCTCTTTATGGGTTATACAAGTCATTACAGGCTTTATGATGTTTTTTTTAGGAAGTGTACATCTTTATATAATGATGACACAGCCTGAAAATATAGGACCACATAAAAGTGCTGTTCGTATTGTAGATGAGTTTATGGCACCTCTTTATTTTTTACTTTTACTTTCTGTTGTTTCTCACGCTTTTATAGGTTTATATAGACTTGCTTTAAAATGGGGATTTATGGAGGGGGACAATACAAAAAAATCAAGAGTATTTTTTAAAAATTTAATGAAATTTTTTATTGCACTCTATTTGAGTGTTGGCCTTTTCTCTTTGGCAAAATATATCTCTATAGGCTTAAATGAAGATACTTCTGAGCCATATAAGATGTTACATGTAAAAGAGGGCAAATAGATGAATATAATATATACCGATGTTTTGGTTATTGGTGGTGGTCTTGCTGGACTTCGTGTAGCAACAGGTGTTAAGGAGAGAGGACATGATACAGTTGTTCTTACTTTAGTTCCACCAAAAAGAAGTCATTCTGCTGCAGCTCAAGGGGGTATGCAAGCATCATTGGCAAACTCTAAAATGGGTGAAGGTGATAATGAAGATGTTCATTTTTCAGACACTATTAAAGGGAGTGACTGGGGTGCTGACCAGATAGTAGCGAGAATGTTTACACACTGTGCACCTAAAGCTATTCGTGAACTTGCACACTGGGGTGTACCTTGGACACGTGTGCAAAAAGGTGATAGAACAGCTATTATTAATGCTAAAAAAGTAACTATTACAGAAAAAGAGGAAGCACACGGTCTTATTACAGCAAGAGATTTTGGTGGTACAAAAAAATGGAGAACATGTTATACCTCTGATGGGACTGGGCACTCTATGCTTTATGCTATGGACAATAAAGCACATGAAGATAAAGTGGAAATTCATGAGCGTTTAGAAGCAATAGCTCTTATTCATGAAAATAACCATTGTTATGGTGCTATTGCTCGTAATCTTATGACAGGAGAACTTGTAGCATATGTTGCTAAAGCTACAACTATTGCGACAGGTGGTTATGGTCGTATTTATAGTGTAAGTACTAATGCTATTATTTGTCAAGGTATAGGTCAGGCGATAGCTCTTGAAACAGGTGTGGCTACTCTTGGAAATATGGAAGCGATACAGTTTCATCCAACAGCTATTGTTCCTGTTGGTATTTTAACAACAGAAGGGTGTCGTGGTGATGGTGGTGTTTTACGTGATGTTGATGGTTATCGTTTTATGCCAGATTACGAACCTGAAAAAAAAGAGCTTGCTTCAAGAGATGTTGTAAGTCGTCGAATGACAGAACATATGCGTAAAGGAAAAGGTGTAAAATCTCGTTATGGTGATCATTTATGGCTTGATATTACTATTTTAGGAAGAGAACATATTGAAAAAAATCTTCGTGAAGTTAAAGAGATTTGTGAAAACTTTTTAGGTATAGATCCTGCTGAAGAATGGATACCTGTTCGTCCTACACAACATTATTCTATGGGTGGTATAAGAACAAAATACACAGGAGAATCTCAAACGATGCGTGGACTTTTCTCTTGTGGTGAAGCTGCTTGTTGGGATCTTCATGGTTTTAACAGACTTGGTGGAAATTCTGTAAGTGAAACAGTTGTTTCTGGAATGTTGGTAGCTGAATATATCAGTGATTTTTTAGAAAGTGATGAGAGTGATATTGCTATTCATAGTAGAACTATAGAATCTTTTTTACAAAAAGAGCAGGAAAAAATTGATACTTTACTTTCTCGAGAAGATGGTGAAGATGCCTATGAACTTCGTCGTGCTATGGAGCATATAATGATGGAGAAAGTTGGTATTTTTAGAAATGGAAAAGATTTACATGAAGCTGTTAAAGAGCTACAGGAACTTTATAAAAGAAGTTTACATATTGAAGTACATCGTTCAAAATCTAAAGCTGCGAATCCTGCTTTGGAAAATGCTTATAGAACACAAAAAATGATTAAAGTGGCATTGTGTGTTGCTTATGGGGCATTATTACGAACAGAGAGTAGAGGGGCTCATTCACGAGAAGATTACCCTGAACGTGATGATGAAAATTGGTTAAAAAGAACCATAACATCATGGCCAACTGAAGAGCAGACATTACCAACTGTTACGTATGAAAATATAGATATATCAGCTATGGAGATGCCTCCTGGTTTTCGAGGTTATGGGAAAGATTTGACAAAACACAATCCTATAACACCAGTACGAGTTCAACAAGTAGAGACTTTAAAAGAAAAAATGTTGGCAGAGGGAAAGAGTCGTTTTGAAATTCAAGAGGCACTTATGCCTTTTAAAGAAAAACTTCCTCAAAAATATAGAGGTATTAATGAGCGCTTAGGAGAAAATATATGAGTGATAAAAAACCAAGAATTTTAAAAATAAGTATTTTACGTTTTGATCCTCATGACCCTGAAGATTTTCCTCATATGGAAACATTTGAGATTGAAGAAGCAGAAGGTATGACTCTTTTTATAGCACTTAATGAGATTCGAGAGCATCATGATAGTTCTTTAAAATTTGATTTTGTTTGTCGTGCAGGTATTTGTGGAAGTTGTTCTATGCTTGTAAACGGACGTCCAACATTAGCTTGTCGAACATTGACAGCAAAATTAGATTCTCATATAACATTGGCACCATTACCACTGTTTGAACTTATAGGTGATTTATCGATTTATACTGGAAAATGGATGCGTGGACTTAATGAACGCATTGAAAGTTGGATTCACCATAAAACAAAAGAGTTAGAAGTAGATAAACTTGAAGAGAGAATGGAACCTGCCCTCGCTGATGAAATTTATGAGCTTGACAGATGTGTAGAGTGTGGATGTTGTGTCGCTGGTTGTGGTACTATTCAGATGCGACCAGACTTTTTAGGTGCTGTAGGTTTAAATAAAGTAGCACGCTACAAACTTGATCCTAGAGATGAAAGAACAGATGAAGAGTATTATGAGATTGTAGGTGATGAAGATGGTGTTTTTGGTTGTATGACACTTTTAGGTTGTGAAGATGTTTGTCCAAAAGACTTACCTTTACAAACAAAAATCGCTTACTTACGCCGTTTAATGCTAAAAACTGCATTGTAGTTAACGATACCTTAACATTAAGGTTATACAATCTATTATATATATTAATGGAGGTGTGTTTATGTTAAGTTCTAAGATATTATTAGCCACTTTATTTGTTGGAGGGGCTCTTTTTGCAAGTTCTGCACAAGAGCTTATTAATCAAAATGGATGTTTATCATGTCATGCTGTAGCTAGTAAAAAAGCAGCACCAGCATTTGCTGGTATTGGCATGAGAAATAAGAGGTTTGAAGGTGCTCAGGCAAAAGAGAGCATTATGAATAGTATTAAAAATGGTTCCCATGGAAAATATCCATATTTTGCAGATAAAAATAGTATGCCAGCTTATCCAAATTTTACACAAGAAGAGTTAAGTACACTCGCTGATTATATTTTAGCACAGTCTTCAAAGGCAAAAGGACATGGTGGTAAAGGTATGGGTCAAGGTCGTGGTAACGGAATGGGAATGGGAAGAGGTATGCAATAATGAAGTATTTAGCATTTTTTGATGAAATAGAAAAAATAGTTGTTTATGATGATTTATGCCAGTTTTTAGGTGTAAATGATGATGGAATTTTAGAGATTTCATATGTTGATATTGTAAAGAGTGCAGGGCATAGCTGTGGAACGGTTGCTGGGGCATATCTTATTGCGCTTAAAGGGTTAAAAGCACTTTATGGTGAGGAGATACCTCAACGTGGTCAAATAAAAGTAGAACTAAAAAAAGCACCTCGTGAAGACAATACTGGTGTTGTAGGTGCTGTGCTTTCTAACATTACAGGTGCTACAGCTGATTATGGTTTTGGTGGTATACCAACTGGTAAGTATAACAGAAGAGATTTACTCTTTTTTGAAGCAGATATTGATGCTGATGTATGTTTTACTCGTTTAGATACAAATGAAAAAGTATGTGTAAACTATAGACCTAAAAAAGTTGTAAATCCTATGGAAATTTTAATGAGTGCTATTAAGCCAGATGCAAAAGAAGAAGACATAAAAAGTTTCCCTGTTCGTTTTCAGGCAATGGTTAAAACTGTTTTTGAAAATGCTGACACAGTTATAGAGATTATAAAGAAATAAGCCGTGAAGTATAGTTTATCATTTAGAATTTGGCACTGGTTTAATGCGTTTGTTGTTTTTGGACTTTTAGCAACTGTTTTTTTAAGAAAAACATTTTTAAGTTGGAGAACAAACTCTGAAATCATTGTAAATCAATTAGCAGCTATAGATATAGAGATAACAACTCAATCAGCAAAAGTTATTGCAAAAGCGATACGTGCTGGTATGTGGGAATGGCATATTATTTTAGGATATGCTTTAGTGTTTTCTGTAGTTTATAGAATTGCATTGGCATTGAAAGATACTAGTGTCAAAAAATCTTGGAATGATTTAGATACACATAAAAAGTTAGTAAGGGTGTCATACTATCTCTTCTATCTTGTACTTTTTATTATGAGTGTAAGTGGTTTTGTTATTTACTTTCACGAAGCTTTAGGTTTAAGTAGTGAAAAGGCTCATGATATTAAAGAGATGCATGAAGTACTTTATAACTATGTACTTCTTTTTGTTCCTTTACATATTGCAGGTGTTGTTCTTGCAGAAGTGAAAGATGAACAAGGAATTGTTTCAAGTATGATAAATGGTAAAGAGTGTTAAAGGGTATTTAAACCCTTTAATACTTTTGAAACTAAAAGAGTATTTTAATCCCTACTGGGCAATGGTCAGAGCCTTCAATTTCATCTAGAATGAAAGCATCTTCTAGATTTTCTGCTAGATCTTCACTAATAAAAAAGTAATCTATTCTCCAACCAACATTTTTTACTCTTGCTTGATGCCTATAGCTCCACCATGAATACTTATCAACTATATCACCATGAACATAACGAAATGTATCTATGTAACCATATGAAAGCAGTTTGTCTATCCATGCTCTTTCTTGGGGTAAAAAACCCGAAGTTTTTGCATTTGCTTTTGGATTCTTTAGGTCTATCTCTTGATGAGCCGTATTTACATCTCCACAGATAATAATGCTCTTACCTTCTTTTCTTAGTGCTTCACAGTGGTCTAAAAACTTATTGTAAAATTCCATTTTATACTGAAGTCTCTCTTCATCACGTTGACCATTTGGAAAGTACACATTAAAAAGGACTATATCATCATAATGTGTTTCTATAATACGCCCCTCATTAAGAGTATCAATCTCTTTACATGTAGAAGTAAAATCACTTTTTAACATACTAAAAGTTGCTGTACCACTGTATCCTTTTTTTGCAGCAGAATTGACACTTATATCACAAAATTCTTTTTCAAAAAGGTTTGTTGGTATTTGCTCTGGTAGTGCTTTTATCTCTTGAAGGCATAAAATGTTTGTGTCTCTTTCATCTATCCATTGCAATGCTTCTTTATTGGCTACAGCACGAATTCCATTAACATTCCATGAGATAATCTCTATAGAGTTTGACATAAAAAATCCAAGTATTTGAAGTTTGAAGTGTTATTCCCACAAAAGTGGGAATAAGAAGTAAAAAAGGGGCTTAAACGAAATCTACATCAACTAGGTGATGTTGTAAACCTAACTCTTCAGCAGAACAACCAAGAGCTAAACCTACCATTTGTTGCATATGAAGTACAGGAAGTTCTACATCACGACCGATAGCTTCACTTGCATGGTGTGTTTGTGTATCAAGTTTAAGATGACAAAGAGGACAAGGAGTTACCATCATATCAGCATTTCCATCCATTGCACCTGCAATTGCATTTCCTGTTAAGATAGAAGCAGTTTTTGGTGCCTGAAGCTCAACGTGGAAACCACAACATTTTGTTTTTTCTTCATAATCAACATTTTGACCACCACAAGCGATAATTAAATCATCAAGTGAAGTAGGGCGATATGCTGATTCAGCAGTTTTATGAGTTTTGTTCTGTAACTCAGAAGGGCGAATATTATGACAACCATAAAATGGTGCAATATTAAATTCACTTAATGGTTTTACAACCATCTCTTTAATTTTATCAAGACCAATATCATCAATGATAGCATATAAGAAATGAGTAATATTAGAAGTACCTTTATACTCTAAACCAACTTCTGCAAGTTTTTCATTTACTTTTGCTTTCAATTCAGGATTTTCATCTAAACGATGTTTTGTCATAGCTGTATTTAACTGACATGTATTACAAATAGTAACCATTGTAAGACCATGCTTTTCAGCATAAGCGATATTTCTTGCATTGAGAACTAATGATAAAAAATCATCATAATCTTGTAAGTGTGAAGCACCACAACAAGAAGCTTCAGTAAGTTCTACAAGTTCGATTCCTAATTTTTTTGCAACTGCCATTGTTGACATCATTTGCTCTGGTGTACTTTGTTTTGCAGTACAACCAGTAAAAAGTGCATATTTTAATTTTTCCATTATCTACTCCTAGAACTTTGCAGTTGATGAAGACTCAACAAGTTTTTTGATTTCATCAAGATTATCTGATTTTGTGATGCCCCATGGTGGAACAATTTTACCTTTTTTGAACATTTTAAGTGCAACAGGTACATGTTTTACGATAGAAAGTCCCTCAGAGTAAAGTACTAAACCACCTTCATCAAGAACACCATTTTTAATGATAGAATCTTTGAAACCAACTGCATGACGTGTTGCTACATTACTTTTTGCCACACCCTCTTTAAAGAGCATTTGGTGAAGTGATGTGATTTTTTCAATAGGGTTTACATCTTTTGGACATACTTCAGCACATTCCATACATTTTACACAGTCCCAAACACCCTGATTTGGTGCTTGTAACTCTTCAAGTCTTGAAATGTGTGCTTCATCACGAACATCAGCTTCAAAACGGTATGCTTTTGCAAATGCAGCAGGTCCAAAGAAGTCTTCATTTACTTCAACTACTGGACACGCATAGTGACATGCACCACATTGAATACATAAGTCAGCATCATTAAGAACTTCTGCTTCTTCAGGTGTTACAATATGCTCATCTTCTGGATGCTCTTCAACATCTGAAATAAGGTAAGGGTGAATTGCATCGTGTTTCTCCCAGAAATCACCTTTATCTATAATCATATCTTTAACAGCACGTTTTTTGCTTAATGGCTCGATAGTAAGTTCACTACCAAAAAGTTCAACCATATCATTCATACTTTCTTTACATGCAAGAGTAGAACGACCGTTTACTTTAATAGCACATGCACCACAAATACCGTGACGACAACTTCTTCTGTAAGAGAAGCTACCATCATGGTCCCATTTGATTCTGTTTAAGATGTCAAGGACAACCTCTTCTGAAGTAACTTCCATATCATAGTCTTCATAATATGGAAGGTAATCCTCGTCAGCATTAAAGCGGAATACTTTAAATTTTACCTGTTGTGTAGTAATTTTATGCTCCATAAGTTATCCTTAGTAGTTTCTTGCTTTAAGTTCATGTTTGCCAAGAACAACATCCATGTAATCAAGAGAGATGTTTCCATCTTCATCCATATATGCCATAGTGTGTTTTAAGAAGTTTTCATCATCTCTTTCTTGGAAATCTTCTCTATAGTGTGCTCCACGACTCTCTTTTCTTGGTACTGCACTCTCAACAATAAAGAGTGAATAATCGAGCATATGACCAAGTTCAATAGCCTCTTGAAGTTCAGTATTAAATACTTTTGATTTGTCTTTTATACGAATATTTTTAAATCTTTCTCTTAACTCTTTTACTTTTTCTACAGCAATTTTAAGTGTTTCTTCAGTTCTAAATGCACCAGCATTATCACTCATACATTGTTGTAATTCATCACGAAGTTGTGGTACAGTCTCATCACCATTGTTTTGAAGAATGAAGTTGATTTCATCAAGAGCTCTTTGTGCGTCATCTTGTGTGGCTTTTCTTAGTTCAATAGTATCTATCTCTTCTACCATTGTTTTACCAACATAACGACCAAAAAGAAGTGCTTCAAGTACAGAGTTTGCACCTAAACGGTTTGCTCCATGAACACTTACACAAGAACACTCACCAGCAGCATAGAAACCTTCTACTAGCTCATCATTGTTTTTACGAACATGACCTGGAATATCAACAGGAATACCACCCATAGAGTAGTGTGCAGTAGCAGAAATCAAGATAGGCTCTTTAATCATATCTAAACCAAGGAAAGTGATAGCAAGTTCACGAAGTTCAGGAAGTTTTTCCATGATAAGATCTTTACCTAAGTGTGTTACATCAATGTAAACAGCATCTTTTCTTGGACCTACACCACGACCTTCACGAATCTCATTTAAGATAGCACGACTTACTACATCACGAGAAGCAAGTTCCATAGCATTTGGTGCATATTTTTCCATAAAACGTTCACCCTTAGAGTTATAAAGGCGACCACCTTCACCACGAGCAGCTTCAGAGATTAAAACACCATTACCACTTAAACCTGATGGGTGAAATTGAACAAATTCCATATCTTCAAGAGGAAGACCATGACGAGCAACGATAGAAAGACCATCACCTGTATTTGCATGTGCATTTGAGTTGATTTTGTAAGAACGAGCATAACCACCAGTTGCAAACATAACACTTTTTGCGTTGAAAATTGCCATTTGCATATCACGAATGTTAAATGCAACTACACCAGAAACCTTACCATCTTTATAGATGATGTCTGCTGCATACCATTCATCCCAAAACTTTACACCTGAACGATGTGCTTGTTCATAAATAGTTTGAAGTAAAGTCAAACCTGTTCTATCTTTTGCAAAACATGCACGAGGAGAAGATTGTCCACCAAAAGGTCTTTGTGCAATCTTACCATCTGGAGTACGGCTAAATGCTGCACCCATTCTCTCTGCCCAACGGATAGTTTCAGGAGCTTTTTGACACATAAACTCAACAGCATCTTGATCAGCTAGGTAGTCACTACCTTTTACTGTGTCAAATTCATGAAGTTCAACAGAATCTTCATCACTAAATGCTGCATTCACACCACCTTGAGCAGCACCTGAGTGACTTCTTAAAGGGTGTAGCTTTGTAATAACAGCAACTTTTTTTCCTGCATTTTGCAATTCTCTAGCTGCCGCACATCCTGCAAGACCTGCACCAACAACAATCGCATCGTAAGTATAAATAGGAATATTCATTAACTTTCCTTCGTATAAAGAACTAAAATAATGCTGATTATATCGCAACTACCCTTAGCAAAGGTTAAATATAGCGTTAAAAGTGATTAAGTAACAGTTTGTTACTATTTGAGACACATAACAGCAATTTATACTTGCATATCTTTTTGTAACATATCTCTCATCTGTAGAATTTTATTTTTACCAGTTGTTTTCGCATATGCTAAAATCTCTTTTGCTTGTTTTAGTGCTTCTTCTAAAGATGTATTACTTGGTTTTATAATGTGTCCACCCGTCATAGTAATTTTAATTTGACCTTTATCTGCAAGGTTAAATTTCAACTCAGCGATACTTTCTCTAATAAGTTCAGCATCTTTAAATGTTTGTTCTTTAGATGCTCTAGAGAGTATTACTGTAAATTGGTTATAGTCTGTTCTTGCTATAACGTCAACAGGTTGTTCATGAAGAGAGATTGTATATGCTATCTTTTTGAGTATAGCTTGAGCTATCTCTTGAGGAAATACACGGTTTGTTTTTGAAAAATTATCTACTTCAAAAACAGTTACTGATGTAAAGTTACTAGTTTTTAGATTTTTCTTTTGAGAATAAGAGTTAAGCATACCTCTATAGTTATTGATACCTGTAACTTGGTCAATATCATTAGGGTTAGAGCTATTGTTTGTTGATTTTCTATTCATTCTAAGGGCAATAGCATCTGCTTCTATTGTAAAGATTTCATGGTCTTTTTTATCAACTTGGAAAAGAAATTCAATATCAGCAAGAATTTTATCTAGCATACGTCTGTACCAGAATGTAGCAAGGAATATAAGAACAAATAGTCCCATCGCAATATATTTGATGACAAGAAATTTTTCTTTATTATAAGTGATATTTTTAAAAATCATTTTATCAATATAACTGTTAAGCGCAGTAAAATCATTTTTAAGACGCTCTTTTGCTGCTTTTATTTCAGCTTTTGTTTGTTTCTTATCTGTGTAGTAAAAAGATGCTGCTTTGTTAAATTCACGTGTTAATTCTCTTAACTTTTCTAAATCTTTCATATATTCTTTTTCATTACCTATGATATATTTTTCTGAAAAATTGTATTTATAAAGGATTTCTAGTTTGTCTATTTCTTGTAAAAGTTGTGTACTTTTACCATTGAATTGAATCATAGCAAGTTCTATGTCATCTTTTTTCAATTTTGTTAATGAGGAGATAGTGTTTTTTTGTTGCAGTAAATTATCTACTTTTTTGAAAGAGAGTTCATGTTCAAAAATTACAGCTAATGACAAAAGAGCCACAACAAATATAAAAAGTAAGTATGCCTTGAAGTGCCAAAAAATTCTTTTGATTGAGTATTTCATAATCTTGTTTTCCTAATATTAATGTTATAATAACCCAATATTTTATATTTGTTAGTATTAATCTATGCTTAAAAAAGGTGCATTGTGTGAATTTAGAAAATTATTTTATATCACAATTTAACAATATTCATATTGGGGATGATGGTGCTTACATAAATGGTATGGTCTACTCTAAAGATGCTTTTTTTGAAGATGTTCATTTTAAAAAAGAGTGGATGAACTACTATGAAATAGCTCAAAAAGCTATGCTTGTCAATATCTCTGATGCTATTGCTATGAATGCTGTACCTAAGTATGCACTTTTAAGCGTTGCTATGCCAAAATCTATGACAAAAGCCGATATGGTAGCACTTGCTCAAGGGTTTAAAGATGTTGCATGTAAGTATGGCATAGAGATTATAGGGGGTGATACGATTAGCAATACAAAGCTTGATATTACCATCACTATCATCTCTCATACAAAAAAACCTTTGCTTCGCAGTGGTATAAAACAAAAATATTTTTTAGCCTATACAGGGGAGCTTGGCAGAAGTGCGCAGGAGCTTAAAAAGTTGTTTCAAGGTGGCAAACTTCATAAAAAATCGAAGTTTAAAAATATAAAGCTTCGTGAAAAGTTCATCTCTAAAACAAGTCGCCATTTAAAAGCTGGTATGGATATCTCAGATGGTTTATATAGTGATTTGGATAAAATACTCAAAGCAAGTGGTGTTGGTATAGAGCTTTTCACCCCTCTCTCTAAAGCGATAGGGTGTAGTGGTGAGGAGTATGAGATGCTTATCGCTTTTGATATTCGTTCAAAAAAAGCAGTTTTAAGACATGCACAGGCAACACGGACACCTTTAACTATTTTTGCTCAGGCAACACGAAACAGATACATTAACAGATGTAAAGCACATCATTTTTAGGAAAACTATGGACAGATTTTATTCGCTGGCACACGCTAGTATTGATTTTCATTTTAAGCAATCTCCTCGCGATTTTGTTGTGGAGGAGATTCCTCTTTATGAGTTTAGTGGTGAGGGGGAGCATCTTGTTCTTTTTGTACGCAAAAAAAACCTTACAACAACAGAGATGATAGGGCAGATTGCCCGTTACCTTGGGATTAAAAACAAAGAGATTGGTTATGCTGGTCTTAAAGACAAACATGCGATGACAAAGCAGTATATCTCTTTGCATAAGAAGTATGAAGAGGCACTTGAGGGGTTTAACCATGAGAGTATAAAAATCATTACAAAAACTTACCACAACAATAAAATTCGCATAGGACACCTTAAAGGAAACCGTTTTTACATCCGTTTGAAAAAAGTCAATCCTACAAGTGCAGCCAAGATTGATGAAGCATTAAAAAACATCGCAAAAGATGGGATGCCAAACTTTTTTGGATACCAACGCTTTGGAAATGATGGCAATAACCATATACTTGGTGAGAAACTTGCAAAAGGGGAGGCAAAAGAGCGTAACCCTCGTGTGAAAAAATTGCTTATCAATGCGTATCAGTCCCATCTTTTTAATCTTTGGCTCTCAAAAAGATTACAAATAAACTCTTTTGTCAGTAGTTTTGATACCCAAGAGCTTGAAACACTGCTTAATATGCCAAATAACGAAGTAGAAGCGATGAAAGCACAAACACATCCTTTTAAACTTCTTAAAGGGGATGTGATGGAGCATTACCCGTATGGACGACTTTTTGACTTTGTAGGGGAGGCACATGACTTAGAGCGATTTAATGCGCATGATGTAACTGTTACAGGACTTTTAGCTGGAAAAAAAGTACGACATGCAACACTTGATGCGTGGGTAATAGAAAAAGAGTATGATGACAGTATCAATGCTGATGGTGCACGGCGTTATGCGTGGGTTTATCCAACAGAGGTAGAGGGTCGTTTTAATCAACAAGAAGCACAATATGAGCTTAACTTTACATTGCCAAAAGGCTCATACGCTACGGTACTTATAGAAGAAATTGCAAAAAGGAAAATTAATGAATAAACAACATATCACTTCACTTATATCACAAACATTTGGAAAATTTGCCTCTAAAGAGTTTCCGTCATGGTTTCAAAAGCTTGTCAATCAAAGTTATGTAGAGATTATGAAGCTTGATATGAGTGAGTTTCAACACTCAAGCGAGTATAAAAGTTTAAATGCTCTTTTTACACGAAAGTTACAAAAAACAAGAGAGTTTTCACTCGATGCAAAAGATTTTATCTCTCCTTGTGATTCACTTATATCTGCATGTGGAAAGATGGATGCAGAGTATGCACTTCAAATCAAGGGAATGGAGTATAAAGCAGATGAGCTTTTAGGGGAGAACTTTAGCGATGAAGAGAAAAGTAAAATTCATAATGGAGATTTTATAAACTTTTATCTCTCTCCTCGTGATTATCATCGTTACCATATCCCTTTAGATATTCAAGTACTCAA
>Ga0256828_1000652_pt1 | contig 22840 bp, 23 predicted proteins | sample CV88metaG_FD_185993 | JGI IMG/M metagenome (GOLD analysis project Ga0256828, IMG submission 185993) | Hydrothermal vent microbial communities from East Pacific Rise, Pacific Ocean - CV88 | ecosystem: Environmental > Aquatic > Marine > Hydrothermal vents | place: Pacific Ocean: East Pacific Rise...
AAGCTACATAAAAATATATTTTTTTCATCCTTTTATTCTATTCCAAAATTTTTCTTAAAATCAATATCTATTGAAATATCTTCATATTTTCCATCTTTTATTATCTGTCCATTTGACAATAAAAATATATGATTACAATCTTTTATAGTATTTAATCTATGAGCTATAATAATTGATGTAGTAGTTGACATAATATGCTTTATACTATCTTGTATTTTATTTTCAGTATTTGCATCTAATGCTGATGTTGCTTCATCTAAAATAAATAAAGAACCACTTTTATATAATGCTCTTGCCAATGCAATTCTTTGTCTTTGTCCACCTGAGAGTTTTTTCCCACCTTCACCTACATTTTCATCATCTTTTTTTGCTTTTTCATCTATAAATTCACAATGAGAAACATTTTTTGCAATTTTATATTTATTTTCATCATAAGGTAATCCATATAAAATATTTTCTTTTATCGTGTTATTAAAAATACCTGCACTTTGATTTACATAAGACATCTTGGCTCTTAATGTTTTTAAATTTAATTCTTTTATATCAATACCATTAATCAATATCTTTCCACTACTTGGTTTTCTAAATCCAAATAATAATGATAACAATGAGCTTTTACCAGCACCAGTTTTACCCACAAATGCTATACTATCATTTTTATTAATTTTAATATTTATATTTTTTAATATTTCTTTTTTCTTTATTTTTAAAGATACATCAATAAATTCAATAGTTTTTATTTCATCATCTAAATGTTTTTTATGATTTGTTTCTTGCTTGATATTTAATATCTTTTCAATTCTTATTATATAAGTATCCAACATATTCATTACAATTGAATTTTTTGTTACTATTTTAATTGGTGCATATAACATCATAAGTGCTGTTAAAAATGCAAAAAACTCTCCAGCTGTCATTTCATTGTTTATTACAGAATAACCTCCTGAATATATTACTGTAGCTACAGCAATAGATACAAAAAACTCCATAATTGGAGAAGTTGATTCCTTGTATCTTGAAAGTTTTAATTGAAACTTACTATAATCATCTAAATAATTATCAAATAATTTTTTTTCATAATTGGTATTATTATATACTTTTACTAAATCAATATTATTAAATACTTCGTTAATTCTATCAGCCAATGCTGAAATCATTTTTTCTGAGTTTAATGTATGATTTTTGATATATTTACCTAAATATTTAATAGGAAAAATAACAATAGATGCAAAAACTATAGAATACAATGCCAATTTCCAATTTAGATATAAAATCACTGTTATTAATGCAACAATAGTCATTGAACTTACAATCAAACTTGGAATATTTACAGCAATAATTTGTCTTAATCTTAATACTGTTTGTATTATATTTGTACTTATATCTCCTACTGTTTTACCTTGCAATGAATTATAATCTGCATTAATTGCTTTTTCAAACATTTTGGATCTCAACTGAGTAGTTATTTCTATACCGATACTTGTTGCAACATAAACACTTAAGTATCTAAATATACCTCTTATTAAAAATAATAAAACAACAGCAATAGGTATTTTCCAAAGCATATCTTCATTTTTTTCTACAAATATATTATTTAGTATTGGTTCCATCATATAAGCTGATAATGCTGTAGTAGTAGCAACAATAATCATAGAAAAAAATGTAATAATTATTTTCTTTTTAAATTTTGCTAAATATGGTAATAAAAATTTTAAACCATACCATTTTTCATTTTTTTCTGCCATTATTATCCTTAATGTAAAGTATTCATCATATTATTTTCAATTAATAGTTTATCTCTTTGCTCAGAAATTTTTATAATTGTTGATATAAATAACTTAGTACTTTCACCTTTTTGATAATTACCGAGGTAATCTATTTTTATTAAATTTCTAATTTCTTTTAAACTATCATTTTGATCTTCTAATTTAATATTACTTATTAAATTATCAATATTTTTTTCATCAATTAATATTGCTACATCAAGAACTTTTAAATTATCAATATTATGATACTCTTTTAAGAACATATTTGTCATAAATATAGGCTTATCATAATATAAGAAATCAATTATTAATGATGAATTATCAAAAATAGCAATATCTACTTTAGAAAAAATATTTAATATATTCGTTTTTGTATCAACAATAGCATTCTTAGAGTTTACAATTTTATTTATTATTTTATCATTTATATCTTTTACTATTTTAGAATTTTTTCCAGTTGAAGGATGTGGTCTGTATATTAAGAAATATTCATTATTACTTAAAATTTTTTCTACTATTTCTAGTCCTAATCTTTCTAATGATGTATATCTCATAGATATATGTGTTGACTCATCAGTTGGAGCATACAATATTACTTTTTTAGTTGTATCAATATTATAATTATCTATAAAATCTAACTGAGGTCTTCCTATTTTAAGATATTTATTTTCTTCAAAATTTAATAAATGACTTTTATATCTTTCAAATGCAATATTTGAAGATACAAATACATAATCATATGCTTTTGATTGATTTGAATGCATAGATGATTTTTCACTTTCTCCATGATTTATATGCACATGCATTGCCCTGTGAAATATTAACGATTGAAAATTTTTAAAACCATTATTTACATATATTATTACTTTAAAATCTATTTTTTCGTAATAACTCAATAAATCATTAATTGTATCAACATATACAATATCTAAATCAATATTACATATTAAAGTATTATAGACTTTTTTATTTCTAACTACTATTTTTAGTTTAACACTATGACTTAATAAATTGAAAACATCCATCCATTGATTTAATTGATATATTTCTGCCATTCCACCATAAAAGTATATTGCTATATTATTTTGCATAAGTTATACCTTTTTCTAAATTATACTTTTGTTCTACTTGTATATCTCTTTCTATTATAATATTTGAAATTGTATCTATAAACTTAATAATACTTTCACCTTTTTTATAATTACCTAAATATAAATTTTTAATCTCTTCTCTTTTCTTTTTTAGAGTATCATTTTTAATTTCATTTTCTATAATAGTAATTATATTATCAATATTATTAATATTTATTGTTGTACATGCTTCTAAAACATTATAATCAGTTACTGTATGTACATCCTTATTAAAAACATCAGCTAGCACAAATGGTTTGTTAATATGCAGATAATCTGTCATAATTGAAGACATATCAAATATTGCAAAATCAACTATCGGGTAAATATTATTAATATCAGTATTTGTTATTGTCATTGCAAATTTTGATGTTTTAACCATATTTAATATTTCATTATGTGCTAATTTAACATCATTATTATTTATACCTAAACTAGGATGTGGCTTATATATTAAAAAATATTCACTTTCTTTTAATATTTTACTTACTAATTTAACACCATATTTATGAACAGAAGTATAATTCATAGATATATGAGTAGCTTCCCATGTTGGTGCATAGATAATTACCTTTTTATCATAGGTTTCTATTGAAATTGGCTTAATAAAATCTAATTGAGGTCGTCCTGTCTGAACTAATTTTTTACTATTTAAATTAATTAAATATTTTTTATAATTATTATAACCATTTGGTCCATGAACAAAAATATAATCATATGATTTTACTTGATTTGAATGGTCTGATGATTTATCACTTTCTCCATGGTTAATATGTATATGCATAGCATCTTCATAAATTAGAGATTGGAAATTTTTAACACCATTATTAATATATAAAATAATTTTGGGATCAACTTTTTTATATGCAACTAAAACATCATTTAAGCTACTAGCAAAATATATATCAAAAGGTAAACTATTTCTCCAGAACATATATACTCTAATATTTCTAACAACAATAATTATTTTATGTTTTTTATTTAACTCTATAAATGTATCTATCCACTGATTAATTTGATAAGTGTTATTTCTAGTACCATAAAAATATAAAATTATTTCATTTTCTGATATATTCTTATACGTATTTATTTTTAAGAATTTATTAAAAAATTCTTTCTTATACAATTCTTTTTTTATAACTACTCTAGCTATCTCTTTTTTTATTTTATTTTTCATTAAAAACTTTCTACATAGTATCTTTATACATTATATCATATTCTCAATTGTTAATTAATTAAATTTATATTTATAATATTAAAAAGTTTTTAAAGCACCTATTAAATCATCTATATCATTTTTATTTATATCTCCCATATGAGATACTCTAAAAATTTTATCTTTTAATTCTCCTCCATTTGGGCATACCATTATTTTATAATCACTTTCAAGTATATTTACAATATCTGTGGCACTTTTTTCATTTATTGGAGTTAATGTAGTCATAGCATTTGGCATAAATGGAGTATATTCTTTAAATGCTAAACCTTTTATCTCTTGCCTAAAATAAAATGCTAGTTCTTTTGCTTTTTTTATAGATGATTCTATTCCTCCATCTTTTATTATTTGTTTTAATCTAGCCTCAAGTTGTAATATTATTGTAACACATGGAGTATAAGGTGTTTGACCTCTTAAACCATCACTTAAATAATTTTTAAAATTAAAATAATGACTATTAATATCTTGTATTCTTGAAATTGCTTTTTCATTTAAAACTACCATAGTTAATCCAGGAGGTAACCCTAATCCTTTTTGACTACTAAGTATTACTGTATCAATATTATGTTTTTGCATATCTAATTCATCTGTAACAAACATACTAATTGCATCAACAATATTTAATAAGTTATTTTCTTTACAAAATTTACCAATTGCATTTAAATCATATAAGTGTCCAATACTTGTTTCATGTGCATTTATTATAAATGTATTAAAATCTTTTGCATCTGTTTCTTTTGATATATTAGATAAATTTGAATTTGTAACTAATTTTTCTTCATAATTAATATTATAACTTTTGGCTATATCTACAAATCTTTGACCAAAACCTCCTCCATTTATTATTATAGAATTATCTTCTTTAGAAAATAAATTCATAATTACACTTTCAAGCCCTGCTGTTCCTGAAGCAGTAAGAAATATTACCCTTGAATTTTTAGGTGCATTTAATAACTCTAATAAATTCTTTTCACATGATAATAAAACATTAGAAAATTCTTTGTTTCTAAAATAAGGTGTTTGTTTTGACCCAATTTCCAAAATTTCTTTAGACATCTTTACTGGTCCGGGAGTAAATATTTTATAATTTTCATAAATCATTGATTTTTCCTTTTATTATATTGAGTTATTATTTTATTTAATTCAAGCATATCATTAATACTTAATCTTTCTGATTCTATTTTTCCTCTTTGTATCAATGATACAAATTCTGAGATCATATATCTTAATCCATCACCTTCAAATTCATATTCAAAACTATACTCTTTATGTGTATCTTCAAATTTAAATTTAAACTCTTTTGTTAACCACCAAGGTGCTGGAATATGAACAAACCCTTTTGTACCAGATATAATTGCATCTGAATTAGATTTCATACCTATTCCAACTGTAGAAATACCTATAATATTATTTTTATGAATAGTAATTGCCCTATTACTAATATCATAGTTATCTTCTATTTGATCTATAAAACTAACATGATTTTTTTTACCTGCTAATTTATGTACTAGCAAATAAGGATAATCCATAAGTAAATTTGTAGCACCATTTTTAATATAATCGTCTTCATATCCTCTTTGTTTATAAAGTTTTGTAAAACTAGCTCTTATTTCTTTAATATCACCAATTATATTATTTTCATTTAATTCATCAATTAATTTATTAAATGCAGGAGCAAATGCTGTTTTAACAGCCATCAATAAAAGTTTATTTTTTTCTTTTGCAAGATTAAATAATTCTTCCAATTGATTTTCTTCTAATGTTAATGGATTTTCACATAAAACATGCTTATTATTCTCAAGTGCAAGTTTTATATACTTATAATGTAATTTTATATCAACACAAATATATACTGCATCTATTTGAGAATCTAAAAAATTTAAAAAATCATCATAATAAGTTTGTGTATATAAATCTGTATTATTACTAATTTCATTGTTTTTCTTATCTGAATAAATAGAGTTTACTTCAACACTACTAACAAATAAAGATTCTTTTATAAACCTTGTAGAATCAACATTAACACCAGCTATTCCTATTCTTATATTTTTAATTGTTTCATTTCTCAATTGTGTACTTGAAATACCTTTTGTTCTTGGAAGATAAACTACTTTAGTAAATTGATTTAAATAATCAAATTTTCCTACCCAATCATCTCCTATAACAAACTTATCTATATTATACTTAACCATATCTTCTTGTTTCTGATTTTTATGTGTTTCAAAAATAACTTCATCTACAAAATCAAGCTGTTTTACTGCTTCATATCGTTCTTGTTCTGATTGGGATACATTTAATTTACCTCGTGATCTATCATAATCCTCACTAGTAATTCCAACAATAAGGTAATCCCCTTGTGCTTTAGCTCTTGAAAGTATATTTATATGTCCAATATGAAGCATATCATATGTTCCATAAGTTATTATTTTTTTCATTTTAACCTTACTTAATTTTCAATTTTATTAATGGAATCATTTTCTACCCAATCTTTATTAGGAACTTTCCAATTTCCATATATAGCTGTTAAATATTTATCATATTCTTTAGGAATAGTACATTTTATTCCACAAAATTCAATTTCTATTAATTCTTTATCAAAATATTCATAAGAAATTGAATTTTCCTTTCCAAATGCCATCCAATATAAATTATTATTAAATTTATATTTAAAAAAAATATCTATACACATATTTCCTCTTCCAAATAACCAAAATTTATTATCTCTAATTTTAGCAATTTGATAATTTGAAGTTTTTGTAAATTTAATATCTTTTGAAAATATTTCTTGATTTTTTTCTTTTCTTCTTTTATTAGAATCATCAAACGTTGATAAATATGTTCGAAGATGATATTTATGCTTTATTTCATCTAAAATTAACGTAATTTTATCATAATCATTTTCATCCAAAATACTAATATCTACATCATGGTCCCATAAAATCAATCCATTATCTCTTATAGCACCAATTAATGTACCAAAATCTAAATAATATTTAATTTCATATTTATTTAATAATTTTATAACAATATCTAACATATAAATAGCTTTTTCTCTATTTTTTTTATTTTTAAAAGTTTTATCAACTTTTTTAACAAAGAATTGCTTTAGATTCATATTTTAATATCTTTCTTTATTAAATAATACTCTATATTATTCAAAATCATATTTAAGTTTTTTTAAAATTTCAAATGCTTTATTAATATCATTTATATTAATTGCTTCTATTTTTTTTAAAGTATCTTTTAAATCAGTACTTGATATTCCTTCTGTTCTTGGTAAATATACAACATCACAGTACTCTTTAAGTTCATCAAACTTACCTTCCCAGTCATGTCCCATTGAAAATATATCAACATTATATTTTTTTATATCTTTTACTTTTTGTTCCCAATCATTTTCAGGTATTACAATATCTACATATTTTATAGCTTCTACAATTGCTGATCTTTGATTATACGGTATAATTGTTTTTTTACCTTTTATACCATTAAATTCATCTGTTGAAACTGCAACTATAAGTTTTGTACCTAACTGCTTTAATCTTTGTAAAAGTTTTAAATGTCCTATATGAAACATATCAAATGTACCATAAGTTAAAACTACTTTTTCTTTATTCACTTAATTACCTCTTAAAATAATAACTCATTATTATATTTAGGTGATTATAACAAATCATCTATTAGTTATAGTTAAAATTATTTACTTATTAAACTATTTACTTCTTTTACTATATTAATAATTGTTTTATTTTTTATTATTATTACTTTATCATCTAAACCTAGTGGTCCATATTTAGAAGGGCTTGTTGTATTAAATAATGCAATCACAGAAGTAAGTGAAGCACTAGCTAAATGCATAGGTCCCGTATCTGCACATATAAAGTTATCTAATCCAGATAATATACTAGCTAATGTTCTTAAGTTTTTTTCTTTTAGAAATAACATATTTTTAATCAAAGGTTTAGTTTCATTTGGATTTAAAATATCTACAAATATTATATTTGTAGATTTTTTATTTATTTCTGTTATAAATTCTATCCACCATTCATCTTTAATCTTCTTATCATTTCTAGCATCACGAAAAATACCTATAACTTTTTTATTTAATTTAATATTATTTTTAGTTAATAGTTCTTGAATATAATTTTTTCCAAATTCTTTTTCTTCATTCTTTAAAGCGATATCAAGATATTTATTATATTGAGGTGTTTCACCAAAAAAAATATCCATAATAGACAATGGAATTAATGCACTATGTGTATAAATACTATTTTTATATACAAACCTATTTAAAGTAGTAAAAGTATTTTCTTTATATAAACCTAATTTTATAGGTGCTTTTAAGAGTGCAATTGCAATATTTGAAGATACTGAACTAGTAACTGGAGATATAATTAAATCATAATTATTTTTATTTATATCTTTTACATATTTAAATAATTTTACTGGAGATTTTAAAAGTTCTCTTGGCATATCATACACATTGATTATATTTGGCATATTTTTAATAATCACTTTTGTAAAAGATGCACCAACTAGCATATCTATTTTTACATGTGGCATATTTTTTTCTATAGCTCTAATTAAAGGTGTCATAAATATAATATTTCCTATACGATAATTTAATCGTATTAATAAAATTCTATTTATTTCATTTGGATTAATTTTATCAAAATTAATTTTAGGTGATACAAGTTTTAGAAGTATTTTATTTAATATAGTTCTTAAGTTTCTACGAATCTTCCAATGAAAAGGTACTGACAATACAAATCCTTTTTTAATATTCTTTATATTGAATTATAACTTATTTAAGATTTATTTATCAAACCAATCTGCTCAATAATCTCTTCTATTTTAATTTCATTTATTGAAAAATCATTTTTATTTAGCTTTTTATGATCAATTTTAGAGCTTGATTTTACCACTTTATTTATTGGAGTAATATAAACTCTATTTATTGGTGTAGGACCAAATATTGTAACAGATGGTTTATTTAATCCCCATGCCATATGAGTAGGTCCTGTATCATTACCTATTAGAATATTACAATTTTCTATCACTTTTTTAAGATCATTTAAACTACCTCTAGGAAGTACATGTAAATATTCACTTTTAGTTTCCATCCATATAGCTTTTATCTCTTCATCAGCACTACCCCAAACTATATATGTTGGTATTTTTAATTCATCTGCAAGTTGTACAAACTTTTCTTTTGGATAATTTCTACTTTCCCAAGTAGAACCAATTACAAAAAGATTATAAACTTCTGGCATATCTTTTATAACTGAATTTGAAAATAAAAACTTCTTTTTCTTGATAATTTGTTCACTAGATACTTTAATACCTAATGGTTCACAAAGTACTTTTACATTTCTATCAATAGTATTTGCACTATATGATATAGTTGTATGTTTATCATAAAACCAAGAAGCAATACCTTCTCTTATAGAGTTTTTTGAAAATCCACTAATAAAACTACCTACTATTCTAGCACCGACTATTTTTGATACTACTGCAGATTTTAAAAGTCCTTGAGCATCTATTACTACATCGTAGTTACTTTGACCATATTGTCTTAATAATTTAATTTGATTAAATATCTCTTTTTTATTTTTTTTAACTGATTTTAGATTTACAGTTAAGATATTGTTTATATGAGGATTGCCTTCTAGTACACTTTTAAATCCTTCTTCTACTATCCAATCAATAGTACAAGTTGGGTATTTCTTTTTGATAAATTGCAATGCTACCATTGCATGAATAATATCACCCATAGCAGAAAGTTTAACTATACATATTTTTATATCTTTTTTTAAATTAGCCAATTATAAATATCCCCCAACAAATTACATGTAAACTTATACTAAACATAACAGCAGTTGCACCTATATCTTTTGCACTTTTAGCAAGTGGATGAATATCTTTTGTTACAAGATCCACTACATTTTCAACTGCACTATTTAAAAGCTCTACTATCATTATTAAAAAGTATGTACAAATTAATACTACTTGTTGCCATAATTCAAGTGGACTTATAAAAATAATAGGTATAACTAAAAATGCTAAAAAAAACTCTATCTTAAAAGATGTTTCTGTTTTAAAAGCATGTATAAAACCTTCTAATGCATATTGTGTATTTTTAAAAAAATGGTATTTTGGCTTATTATTTTTCATTATACTATTTCACAATTCCCTTTTAATGCTTCATCTTCTTTACTTAATTGCCCTATTCCTGCACCTCTATATCCTAGCTCTTTTAATCTTTCAACTAAAGGAGGATGAGAATAATGAAAAAATATAAACAATGGATGAGAAAGTGGAAATGATTTATTTTCATTTGCTAGTTTTAATAAAGCATTTACCAGATCTTCACTACTTGACATATTTGATCCAAACTCATCTGCAGCATATTCATTGTGTCTGCTCATAGCAGACATTAAAGGCATTAAGAAAAATGATATTATAGGCGAAAACATCATAATTACTAATATAATAGAATAAGATTCTTTATTTAAATGCATTTGTAAAAATAACTCTTCATTTAAATTTCCAAATATAGCAAAAAATGAAAATATTATAACACCCATCATTGCAATATTTTTAAGAATATCACCATTTTTAAAATGCCCTAATTCATGACCTAGAACAGCTAAAAGTTCATTGTGTGTTAATTTTTTAACCAATGTATCAAATAAAACTACTCTTTTTGTACTACCAAGTCCACCAAAATAAGCATTTAATCGATTATCTCTTTTTGAAGCATCAACACTAAATACTCCAGAACTTTTAAATCCTACTTCATCTAAAAGTTTATTTATTTTTTCTTCTAAGATTTTATCTTCAAGTGGTGAAAATTTATCAAACATTTTAGCTCTAAATACTGGATAAAGCATATTTATAAGTACTATAATAGTAAATATAAAAGCAAATCCCCAAAGCCACCAATAAGCAAGATTATCTATAATCCAAGAAAGTCCTGCAATAACAGCACTACCAACAATTAAAAATATTAATCCACTTTTTATTGTATCTTTTATAAATAAATCAACAGTCATATTTGAAAAACCATATTTTTTATTTAATACAAATGTCGTATAAAGTTCAATAGGTAAAGCTAATATCCAATTTATAATTATAAATGAATCTATAAATACAACAGCTTTCATCCAACCACTATATGATGAAGTTAAACTATCTAAATACTGTAAACCAAAACTAATCCACATAAAAAATAGTACAAAATCATACAATGAACTTAAAAGTGAAACTTTTTGATTTTCTACAGCATAATTTCCTGCTTCAATAAACTTTGATGGTGTTAATATAACTGCATTTTTTTGTTTTGCTCTTTTTACATAATCTATTTGCATAAATGTAGTATAAAAGTTGATTAAAAAGTACACACAATATGCACCTATTACTATTTCTAACATTAATTATTTTCCTTTAATTTAATAAAAAATTTTATAAATTTTTTTACTTTATTTTTATTATTACTTATATTTATCACTTCATAATTTTCTTTAAAAGATTTTTTCTTCCAATTTGCACTTCCATAGTAAACTGTATCTTTATCAAATATTGCTATTTTTGTGTGAAGTTTGGATTTTGTTTTATAAAATTTTATATTTTTATCAAAATTTCCACTTTTCTTTTCATAAAATATATTTATTTTCACACCTCTTTTAGATGCTTTATTTAGTGCTTTTATAAACTTTTCATAATTGATATTATATATTGCAATATCAATATTTTGTTTACTATTATTTATTAGTTTTAAAACTTTATTTTTTGCTTTGTTTTTATCATTTGGTAAAAAATATAACTTATCATAAGCAAATATATTTGTAGTAAATAAAGATACTAGCAGAACTTTAAAGAGTGTTTTATAAATATTATTTCCTTAAATATATTTTAAATTATTTTGTAATATTTTAACAAATTGTTGCTTAAGGTAATTTTTTCAGCTAAATTAACACTTCAATTTGTTAAAATAATAGTATGTATATTGTAGATAAATTAAAAGAACAATTATTTTTGCTAAAAGAGCATTTTGATGAACTAAAACAAGAAAATTTAATGCTTAAAAATAATGTAAGAAAATTACAAGATGAATTAGATTCATTAAAATACAATAATGAAAATATGCTTTTAAATATAGATAAAGCACTCCATATTTCAAAAGGAGAAGATATTGAGTAATAAAACTTTAAATATACCTATAAATCACAAATTTTACACTGTAGATATTGGAAAAGATGAAGACAATGCTATTGAAAATGGTATTAGAAAGTTTTTAGATTTAGACAAAAATCTTAATACTCAAGATATTCTTCTTGCTTATATTCAAAAAACACATGAATTAGTTGCTTTAGAAAAATCACTTGAAGAGGTTTCATCTTTAATAGATAATGTTACACAATAAACTATCATTTACTATTATTGAATTTATTTTTGTTGTTTTAATTATAGCTGTATTGTCTAGTTTTACTTTTATGAAAATAAACTCTTCAAACAATGCTGATTTTATCTTATGTAAAAATGACTACTACTTAATCAATAAAGCAATAAATCAAAAATTACAAAATAATTTATTTACAAATCAAAATCAAGAACTTGAAGTATTACAATATGATAATAAATTATTTTCAAATATTTTAGATAATTTTTATTCAAACAATTGGAAACTAATATCTTTAAATAAATATACTTACAAGATAAATAACAATCAAGAAATATTATTTACTTATGATAATACATCACATAAATTTTCTTGTGATACAAATAATGAATTATGCAAAAAGGTACTAAATTGAATTATTATGAAATAGCCCTTTTAAATTCACCTTTAGAATTACTAACATATCAGAGTGAAGATATTATAGATATTGGTACTAAAGTTGAAGTATCAATTAAAAATAGAAAAAAACAACTCTTTGGTGTTATTATTTCAAAAATAACTAAACCTAAGTTTAAATGTCAAAATATTACTAATATTTTAAATGAATATTATGATGAAAAGATGATTGATATTTCAAAATTTATAGCAGATTATTATATTTGTAGTTTAGGCGAAGCATTAAGTATTTATTCACCATTTTTAAAAACTATAAATTTACAAAATAATACAAAAAATTTTGACTCAAATATCAATTTATCACCTTCTCAACAAAAAGCATTTAACTTTACAAATAAAAATAAAACTTCATTATTATTTGCAGCTACAGGTGCAGGAAAAACAGAAATATATATAAAAGCTATAGAGGAAACTTTAAGTAAAGGGAATCAAGCTTTAATGCTTATGCCAGAAATTTCTTTAACTCCTCAAATGCAAAAAAGACTTGAATTAGTTTTTGATGATACTATTGCAATATGGCATTCAAAAATACAAAAAAAGAAGAAATTAGAGATTCTAAAAAACTTACAATCTGGTAAAGTAAAATTAATAGCAGGTGCGAGATCTGCATTATTTTTACCATATAAAAATCTTGATTTAATAATAGTAGATGAAGAGCATGATGACTCATATAAATCAAATTCAAAACCAAGATTAAATGTAAAAGACTTATCCATATATATTAGTAAAAAATATAATATTCAGCTTATACTAGGTAGTGCTACACCTTCTATTTCTAGTTTTTCTAAAATTCCATATATAAGAATCAAAGATACCTACTTCAATACAAACAAAACTTATACTTATGAGCAAACAAATCTTGCATTAAGTGATTTAATAATTGATAAAATTAGCCAAACTCTATTAAATAAAAAACAAGTAATTGTATTTTTACCAACAAGAGCAAATTTTAAATATCAAATATGTAATGAATGTGGTAAAAGTGTTGAGTGTCCTTTTTGTTCTGTTAGTCTTAGTTTACATAAAAATAATAAAGCATTAAAATGTCATTATTGTAACTATACTCAAAGTATTCCTTCTTCTTGCCCATCATGTAGTACTGGTATTATAAAAAACTATAGATTAGGAACAGCAGAAGTTGAAGAAAAACTACAACAATTATTTAAAAATCATACTGTAAAAAGATTTGATACTGATGTAATTAAAACTAATACTATTTTAAAAAAGACTCTAAAAGAGTTCAATGATGGCAAAATTGATATTTTAGTAGGAACTCAAATGCTATCTAAAGGTCATGATTATCATAATGTAACTCTTGCTGTTATTATGGGAATAGATTCAATACTAAATATGACCTCTTATAAAGTACGAGAAAAAGCACTAAGCCTTACTCTTCAAATAGCAGGTAGAAGTGGGCGAAATGGAGCTGGTGAAGTTTTAATTCAAACAAAAAATAAAGAATTTTTACAAAATTACTTAGAAAATAAAGATTATGAAGATTTTTTAAAAGAAGAATTAGAATTAAGAGCAGATATTTATCCACCAAAAATAAGATTAGCAAAAGTTACTTTTGCTCATCAAAATGGACTAAAAGCAAAAGAAACTTTAGATTTTTATGTTTCTCAAGTTATAAATATAAAAGAGATTGAACTTGTAGGATTTAAACAAAGTGCTGTATTTAAAATAGCAAATAAATATAGATATGAAATGTTACTTAGATCAAAAAATACAAAAGCACTTTTACATTTTTTGCATTATATTAAATGTCCATATGCAATTATAGATATGGACACTTTACATTAATGTTTTAATGTTTTTTTATATAAAGGATAAACTTTTTTTGCATATTTTGTTAAATCTTTTATTCTAGTTTTATTAGAAGGATGAGTACTAAGTATTTCAGGTGGTGCACCATGACTTATTTTAGACATTTTTTCCCAAACTCTTACAGCATCATAAGGATTATAACCAGCTCTTGCAGCTAATTCAACACCCATTCTATCTGCTTCTGTTTCATGTTTTCTTGAATTTGGCAAAGTTAGTGTAACACTTGTTACTTGTTGTGCTAAGTTCATTCCACCTTTTCCAAGTTTAAAATAAGCTCCAACAATAGCTAAGCCAGCATTTGTAATACTTTGTTGAGAAGCTCTTTCTCTTCCATGTTCTCTTAGTGCATGTGATATTTCATGCCCCATAATTGCAGCAATCTCTCCATCACTTAGATTTAGCTTTTTAATAATTGCTGTATAAAAAGCTATTTTCCCACCAGGCATACACCAAGCATTTAATTGATTTGATGTTATTAGATTAACTTTCCAATCCCATTTAAGAGCATCTTTTCTAAAATATTTAACTTGAGGTATTAACCTACTAGCAACTGTTCTAATTCTTTTTAATGTCTTTTTATCTTGATTTAGTTTGCCCTCTTTTTTAGCCTTTGCTAATATTTGAGAATATGCTTGTACAGCACCTTTTTGCATACTTGAAGCACTAAGAGTCATAAATTGTTTTCGCTTAACTCCAACAACTCCACCTTGAGTACTTGAACTATATCCACAACCAATAAAAGAAATAAGTGTTATTATTAATATAATATATTTTTTCATAAGTATTCCTATAATTTTTTAAAATTATATAAAAATTAATATTAATAATTAGTATAAAAAATGATTTTTAATGAAATTTTTGAATAAATGGCAGAGAGTAGCGGATTCGAACCGCTGGAGGCGTGAACCTCGCCGGTTTTCAAAACCGGTACATTCGACCAACTCTGTCAACTCTCTACAATAAGAAGTATTTTACAATTTTATTTGTAAAAAAATACCCTAAATAAATTATATTTAATAACTTATTTAGGGTATAAATGGTGCGAATGGTCGGAATTGAACCGACACTCCAAAAACTGGAATTGGATTTTAAGTCCAACGCGTCTACCTATTCCGCCACACTCGCATGTATTTTTGATATTTCTATCAAAGGTATATATTAATCAATCGTGTCAATTGATATTTTAAGTTTAAAAATAATGGCAGAGAGTAGCGGATTCGAACCGCTGGAGGCGTGAACCTCGCCGGTTTTCAAAACCGGTACATTCGACCAACTCTGTCAACTCTCTACATTAATGGTGCGAATGGTCGGAATTGAACCGACACTCCAAAAACTGGAATTGGATTTTAAGTCCAACGCGTCTACCTATTCCGCCACACTCGCATGTATTTTTGATATTTCTATCAAAGGTATATAAAATCAATGTGTCATTTGATTTACTTGTGGAATTATAGCTTATTGAATTTAACTTGTCAAGTAAATTTATAATAAATTTCAAAATTTATATTATTTATCTTTATTTTTAATATATAAGGGTATAATACACGAATATACAAATTAATAAGGATTATTATGAGAAGTGATGAAGTAAAAAAAGGACATAATAGAGCTCCACATAGATCTCTACTAAGAGCAACAGGATTACAAGATGAAGATTTTAACAAACCATTTATTGGTGTTGCAAACTCTTTTATTGAAGTTATTCCAGGACATTTCTTTTTAGATAAAGTTAGTGATATTATTAAAGATGAAATAAAAAAAGCTGGTTGTGTACCATTTGAATTTAATACAATTGGTGTTGATGATGGTATAGCTATGGGTCACGATGGTATGTTATTTTCACTTCCAAGTAGAGAAATAATTGCAAACTCTATTGAAACAGTAATGAATGCACATAAATTTGATGCTATGATTGCTATACCAAATTGTGATAAAATTGTTCCAGGTATGATTATGGGTGCATTAAGAGTAAATGTACCTACAGTATTTGTATCTGGTGGACCTATGGCAAAAGGTTATACTAAAGATGGTGAACATATTGATTTAGCAACTGCATTTGAAGCTGTTGGTAAATTTGAAGCTGGTGAGATTACAGAAGAAGAATTAACTGATATTGAATGTAATGCATGTCCAAGTGGTGGTTCTTGTTCTGGTATGTTTACAGCAAACTCTATGAATACACTTATGGAAGCTATGGGAATTGCATTACCTGGAAATGGAACAATCTTAGCACTTACAAAAGCAAGAGAAGAATTATATAGAAAAGCAGCCAGAAGAGTATGTGAAATTGCACTTATGGAATATGAAGAAAAGTCAAAATATAATATGCAAAATATATTAAATGAAAATGCAGTTAGAAATGCATTTGCAGTTGATATGGCTATGGGTGGTTCATCTAATACTGTACTTCATATGTTAGCAATCGCAAAAGAAGCAAATACAACATTTGAATTAAGTGATATTAATAAAATAAGTAAAAGAGTATCACATATTGCTAAAATTTCTCCATCTTTAAGTACTGTTCATATGCAAGATATAGATAAAGCTGGTGGAGTAAGTGCTGTTATGCATGAAATGTTAAAAAGAGGTGAAGATATACTTGCTGATAACTTAACTGTAACTGGAGAGATGATAAAACAAAGAATTAAAAATTCTGAAATTATTGATACTAATATTATTCATACTATTGATAATCCATATTCTGAAGTTGGTGGATTAGCTATTTTATATGGTAACTTAGCAGAGCAAGGTGCTGTAATTAAAACTGCAGGTATTACAGGAGATAGAGTATTTACAGGAACTGCTGTATGTTTTAACTCTCAAGATGATGCAATTGCTGGTATTGTTGGTGGGAAAGTAAAAGCTGGTAATGTTGTAGTTATCAGATATGAAGGTCCTAAAGGTGGTCCAGGTATGCAAGAGATGTTAGCTCCTACATCTTTAATTATGGGTATGGGACTTGGAGATAAAGTTGCACTTATTACTGATGGTAGATTTAGTGGTGCTACAAGAGGTGCTTCTATTGGACATGTATCTCCAGAAGCTGCCGAAGGTGGTATGATTGGTCTTTTAGAAGATGGTGATTCTATTCATATTGATGTTGATAAATATATTTTAAGTGTTGATTTAAGTGATGATGAGATTACTAAAAGAAAAGCAAACTTTAAACCAATTAAAAAAGAATTAAATTCTTCATGGTTAAAACAATATAGAGCATTAGTAACAAATGCTTCAAATGGGGCAATGTTAAGAACTGATTTATTCTAGAAGAATAAATAAAACTTATAAAATAATTAATGTATTTGACTAATAACTAGAATATTCTAGTTATTAAGTTTAAATACATTATCATTCGTAGATTTATAATTTAAACTAATATTTATGCCTAAATACTTAATATTATTAAGTATTTAGAATATTAATTAAATTTAAAAAAGGAAAAAAATGAATAAACAAAAAGGCTATTGGAATCCAATATTTGCTGGTATCATTCTTGGTATTGCATTATTTGGAAGTTTTATGATAGCAGGTCAAGGTATGGGAGCAAGTGGTGCATTTGCAAGAATCACTGCTGAATTAAACTTCTTATATGATGGTTCACTTGTAGATAATGCATATGCTGCTAAATATCTAAAAGGAAATGCACTTTCAAATTGGACTGTAATTGAAGTAGCAGGTATCTTCTTAGGTGGATATATAAGTGCTGCATTTGCAGGAAGAATAAAACAAAGTATCGATAGAGGTGAAGACTACCCTGCTTTTAAAAGATTATTTTGGGCATTTGTTGGTGGTGTAATTATTGCTGTTGCAACAAGATTAGCTAGAGGTTGTACAAGTGGTCAAGCACTTGATGGTGCAGCTACATTTAGTGTTGGAGCTTGGATATTTATGCTTGCTGCATTTGGAAGTGGATTTTTCTTTGCAAATTTCTTTAAAAAGCAATGGAAAGGTGTTAACTAATGGAAACTTTATATCCTTTATTTACAACAGGAGCCATGAGTGGAAATGAAAACTTCTTTTGGGCTTTAATTATTGGTATTGTATTTGGTCTTATTTTAGAAAGAGCTGGATTTGGAACATCAAATCATATAGCACCTGTATTTTTCTTTAGAAATTTAAGAGTTTCTCAAGTTATGGTAAGTGCAATTTTAACATGTGCTACATTACTTACAATTGCTGTATATAATGGAATGTTAGATTTTAATCAAATCTTTATCCCTACTACATATATATGGCCTTATTTAGTTGGCGGTGCATTATTTGGTCTTGGTATGGTTATGTCAGGATGGTGTCCAGGAACTGCTGTAGTTGGATTTGCTACAGGGAAACTTGATGCTGCAGTATTTTTACTAGGTGTGATGTTTGGTATGTCTGTATATTTTGACAATTTTGATAAAATAGCAGATTTTGCAAACTCTTCAAATGTAGGAAGATTAACAATAGACAAATTAGTTGGTGGTGATATATATACAGCACTTATAATAACAGTATTTCTTGGTATTGGATTAACAATATTTATGAATACAATGAAATCAATTAGAGATAAAAAGGAAGAAGAATAATGAAAGTTATATCTGCAATAGTAGGATTAGTTTTATTAACAGCATCATTTACACTAGCATACTTATCAAATAATAATGCACAACAAATGATAGAAAATAAACAAGCAATAGTGATGAAATATGTAAATGATTCAGCATCTGCTTTAGAAGAAGAAAATTTTAAAGAAGCTATAAAATTTGCAAAATTAGCAATTGCAGCTGATCCAAAAAGTAAAGATGGATTTAAAGCTTATGAAGAAGTAATGAAAGTTAAATATAAGCCAAGTGAAGAATCAACAACTCAAACTCAAACTGCTCCAGAAGCACAAGAAGAAGATGAGGAAGAAGAAGATATGGGTTGTTAATTCAACCCTTACTTTTCTAAAGATTTATCTTTAGTAAATAAATTATTAGATTTATTTACTAGGGGTAAAACCCAAATATAAAAAAAGGACATAAAGATGAAAACTTTATCAAAATTATTTGCATTTGTAATGATTGCAATGTTATCAGTAAATGTAATGGCTGCAGATAAGCCATCAAGCAAAAAGAAACAAACTCCACAAAATTTATACCTAAAATCTGCTGAAGTACCAGCTTTTATTAAAGCACATAAAAATACTTTATTTATAGATGTTAGAACACCAGCTGAAGTTGAGTATGTTGGATATTCTTACCTTATGGATAAAAATATTCCTGTTCACTTTGTAAATTTCAAAAAATGGAATACTAAAAAAAGTAGATTTTCAGATACTCCTAGAAATAAAAAATTTGTAGCAGATGTTGAAAAAGCATTAAAAGCAAAAGGTTTAACTAAAGCTGATAATATTATTTTTATGTGTAGATCAGGTTCAAGAAGTGCTTATGCATCTAAAAAATTAGATAAAGCAGGATATAAAAATGTTTATACTGTTGTAGATGGTTTTGAAGGTGGAAAAGATAAAAAATATAAACAAAGAACTGTTAGTGGTTGGAAATTAACTGCTCCTAAAAATACTTGGGGATATAAACTTGATAAAACTAAAATGTATGGTGTAAACTAATATATTAAATAGTATTTATTAAAATTCTAAGGTCAATATTAATTTATTGACCTTTTTTTATATACTTAATCTGATATAATCACATATGAAAATATTACTTATAATACTTACACTTATTTATACTATTAATGCAAATGATATAGATAAATGTATAACTTGCCATAAAAACACTACTCCTATTGATAATTTTCATCCATATAAACAATTTGGTTGTGCATCTTGTCATGGTGGAAATAAAAACTCATTAGATAAAAAAATTGCTCATAAAAATATGGTATTAAATCCTGCAAGATTAGAATATGCTCAAAAATATTGTGGAAAATGTCATAATAAAATTGTAAATAGAATTGAAAAATCTATTATGAATAATATGCATGGTATTAGAGATGTTTTAAAATATCAATTTAAAGAAACTAAAACAATAGAACATACAAAAGGTATTGAAGATTTAAAAAATATTCTTACAAAAGATCAAAGCCTTGCAGATAGTCATTTTTCTAAACTTTGTGCTGCTTGTCATATAAATCAAAAAGAAGAGATATTTAAAAAGTTTGGTTATATTTCAAGAGGTGGTGGCTGTGTTGATTGCCATAGAGTAAATGAAAACAAAACAAATACTGCAAAAGATATGAATCTTTTAAAAAGATTTAAACATCCACAAATGAGTACAAAAATACCATCTAAAAATTGTCTAAAATGCCATAATCGTTCAAATAGAATAGGATTATCTTATGAAGGTAAATTTGAAAGTGAAGGTTATGGTACTCCTTATAAAAATGGTAAATTAACACATAAACTTGATAGAAGTCGTTCTTATTATGAACTTCCTGCAGATATTCATCATCAAAGTAATAAGATGTCTTGTATAGATTGTCATACTGAAAAAGGTGTAATGGGTGATGGTAAACATCACTCTCATATGGAAGATAGTGTAGATATTTCTTGTACTGATTGTCATAATGCAAAATTTGACAAACTTGAAAATCAACCACTAGCATCAATGCTTATAGCTATAAATGAACTTATGCCTTATCCTAAAGAAGTTGCTATTTCAAAAAGAAAAAAATCACCTATATATAATCTACAAAAAAATGATAATAATATAACATTTTATAGAAAAAGTGATGGAAAAGCTTTGGATATAACAAAAATGAGCAATGCACCATATCATACAAGTAAAAATCACAAAAGGTTAGATTGTACAGCTTGTCATAGTTCTTGGATACCTTCTTGTTATGGATGTCATGAAGTTTATTTTAAAAATGGAAAACAATATGACTGGATTAAACATAAAGTTACAAAAGGAAAATGGAAAGAACTACGAAGTTATTTACGATATGAATCTCCAGCTCTTGCTATTGGATATAATAAAAAAATAATGCCTACAGCTCCTGGATGTCAAGTAATTATGAGTATATATGATAAAAATATAACAAATGAAGGTTTTCATTCTATGGCATATGCTGCTTGGGATCCACATACTACTCAAAAAAAAAGTAGAACTTGTGTAGATTGTCATTTTAACTCTACTACTTTAGGAATGGGAAGTGGAATACTTGATATAAAAGATAAAAATATAACTTTTATGCCTTATTATAATTCAAAAAACTCTGGTATGCCTTTTGCTTATCCTATAGATTCATTAGTAAGTAAAGATGGTGAACAATTTCAAACATTTTCAAGAGAACAAGCTAGAGGATTTAATAAAAAAGAGGTAAATAAAATAGTAAGTGCATACAAGTGTATTATATGTCATAATAAATGGGAAGATAAAATATATAAGGACTTTAGTAAGAGTAAAAATTTATTTTATTCTAAAAAAACTTCATGTTCAAAAAAGATACTAAAATGATAAAATACAATTTTACCCTACTTTTGCCTATTATTTTATACTCAAATGAGTGTTTATCTTGTCATAAAAATTATACTGCAAAAAAGCATTTTTCAAATCACTATACTATGAAAAATGCTATAAATATCACAAGAAAAACTTGGGGAATAAAAGATTCTAATGTAACACTTCAAACATTACCAAAAGCAAAAAAAATAATAAAATCTAAAGAAGATTTGGTTGATGATTTTTTAAGAAGGAAATGTTTATCTTGTCATCTTACATCAAAAAATATAAATCCTACTTCTAATTCTTGTCTTGCTTGTCATAATACTCATAAAAATAAACTAGATAGTATCAAAGCAAAATCAACTATGAATAAATGTACAAAATGTCATAAAAATGAATATATAGGTGGTGAATACAAAGGCTTATTTCCTCATGACTATGACAAAGCATATAGAAGCCCTATTACACCAAAAGGATATTACCCTAATAAAAGTGCAGGAATTGATTATCATCACTTAGCACTTGATGTACACTTCAAAAAAGGCCTAACTTGTATATCTTGTCATAATGGAAAAAACTTTGAAGAAAAAGTAGATTGTAAATCTTGCCATAAAAATCCA
>Ga0256828_1000653_pt1 | contig 22826 bp, 21 predicted proteins | sample CV88metaG_FD_185993 | JGI IMG/M metagenome (GOLD analysis project Ga0256828, IMG submission 185993) | Hydrothermal vent microbial communities from East Pacific Rise, Pacific Ocean - CV88 | ecosystem: Environmental > Aquatic > Marine > Hydrothermal vents | place: Pacific Ocean: East Pacific Rise...
ATCTTTCAAATACTGTATGACTGAGTTTGACAAGCCCAATCTTTTACTTAATGTAACTTGATTTATGAGAGGGAAGTAATCCTTATCAAGGTTTTTTAAACCATAAGATGGGTCTTTTTTTAAAAGGTATGATTTTTTCTGATTGACTCTAGTTTTCAGTTTGTAAATGTCGAGTGGTTCTCCATTTTTACCATTCATATTGATATGTAATTTGGTACATAGTTTTTCAAGAGCTACAAATCTTCTTTTGAGTTTAGTTTGTTCTTTTTTTCTCTCCTTAATGGAGCTTTCTTGAAGCAGTTTTATATCTCTTTTCAATGGTTTAGACTTTAATATATTCTTCAAAAGAGTGTCTCTTTTTTGAGGTAAAGTATATTTTAATGAGATAATATCATTACATATAGTTTGAGTTTTTTCAATCAACTTAATTTGTTTTCTAAGATAAGTTTCTGTAACTTCCATAGTTATCCTTTATTGAAGTTACTACTTATTTTACATTTTTTGAAATGATTTTTTAGATATAATGTTGGAAAAATAATTGGACAGGTAGAGAGAAGAAAAGTTCACTTACTCTGTGTAACTAAAGTTACTTACACAGTACAAGTTTTATATACCTTTTACAGGTGTGAACTTCCCTATTTTAGGGTATTTGTAGGTATGGGATACCCCATAAGATTGATTTTAGTGTGTAAGTGATTTTACACCCTCTAAACCCCTTAAAACAGGGGTTTGATTCAATACTGTAAGTTTTCGAATCCCGCCCTGTCCACCATTGGATCCTTTTTATGACTATCCTTGGTATAGACCCCGGTACACGAAATATGGGGTATGCACTTTTAAAACTTGAAAACTCAAAAATATCTTTAATAGAAGCTGGTCTTATCAAAATAAAAGCTGATGAACTTCAGTATCAAATCCCTCAAATGGTTGAAGCGGTAGAATCTATATTTCAAAACCATACTATAGATGAAGTAGCTATAGAAGATATCTTCTATGCACATAATCCAAAAACAACGATCAAACTTGCACAGTTTCGCGGTGCTATTATGCTCAAACTGATCCAGGAATTTGGTTTTTTTCATGAATACACAGCCCTGCAAGTCAAAAAAGCACTCACAGGAAAAGCCAAAGCAGACAAAATTCAAGTCGCTTTTATGGTCAAAAAACTTCTCAATATCAAAAAAGAGATCAAACCGTTAGATATCACTGATGCTATTGCTGTAGCTATAACTCATGCCCAAAGAGTAAAATTTTCTTCACAAAAAAACTAAGACTTTTTTATCCTTCTAAAAAAAAAGAAAGTTTTTTCGATATAATAATACCAATTAATCAGTAGGATCTTTTAATGTTTAACGATAAAACTCTTCTTATCACCGGTGGAACAGGAAGTTTTGGAAAACAGCTTGTTCGAACTATTTTAAAACACTATAACCCAAAAAAAATCATTATCTATTCTCGTGATGAACTCAAACAATTTGAAATGGCACAAAAATATAATGATAAATGTATGCGTTATTTTATAGGGGATGTACGAGATCTTGAACGCTTAAAAAAAGCGATGGACGGAGTAAATTATGTTGTACATGCTGCGGCCCTTAAACATGTTCCCATAGCAGAATATAATCCGATGGAATGTATCAAAACAAATGTAATGGGTGCACAAAATGTGATAGATGCATGTATGGAAAATAGCGTGAGAAAAGTTATTGCACTCTCGACTGATAAAGCAGCAAGTCCAATTAATCTTTATGGTGCAAGCAAACTCGCTTCAGATAAACTCTTTGTCGCAGCAAATAACTTTCGCGGGGATAAAGAGATTGCTTTTAGTGTTGTTAGGTATGGAAATGTTTTAGGAAGTCGTGGAAGTGTGGTACCGTTTTTTAAAAAACTTATCTCTCAAGGTGCAGAAGAACTTCCAATAACAGATGAAAAAATGACACGCTTCTGGATCACACTCCAAGAGGGAGTTGATTTTGTTTTGAAAAACTTTGAAAGGATGCAAGGAGGAGAGATTTTTATCCCAAAAATCCCATCGATGAAAGTTGTCGATATGGCTCGTACCTTAGCACCTAATCTTCCTATAAAAGTCATAGGGATTCGCCCGGGAGAAAAACTGCATGAGCTGATGTGTCCAAAAGATGATAGCCATCTTACCATAGAGTTTGAAGATCATTTTGTGATCAAACCAAGTATCACATTCTCAACACCTCATGATTTTATATGTAACGCTCTTGGAGAAAAGGGAAAACCGGTAGAGATAGGATTTGAATATAGTTCAGATAACAACACATGGTGGCTTACTCCAAAAGAGCTTTTAGAAAAGATCAAACAAACAGAGGATGAAGAGAAGTGATCCCATACTCTACACAGCTTATAGAACAAGATGATATTGATGCGGTTGTAGAGGTACTTCAAAGCTCTCACCTTACACAAGGTAAGAAAGTTGAAGAACTAGAAAAAGCTATATATGAGTATGTTGGAGTAAAAAACGCAATCCTTTTTAACTCTGCTACTTCTGCTTTGTTTGCACTTTATAGCTCACTTGAATTTACACAAGACGATGAGATCATCACAACACCTATCAGCTTTGTAGCAACATCCAATATGTTCGTGACACTTGGTGCAAAACCGATCTGGTGTGATGTAAAACTTGATGGCAATATCGATGAAAACCGTATAGAAAAACTCATAACTCCTCAAACAAAAGCGATCGTAGCGGTTGATTTTGGAGGCAAACCACTTCCACATGTAAAAATCTCTCAAATAGCAAAAAAACACAACCTCTACTACATCGATGATGCGTGTCATGCATTTGGTAGTGAAGTTGATGGTAAAAAAGTAGGAAGCTTTGGGGATGCGAGTGTATTTAGCTTTCATGCGATCAAACCATTTACTACGGGTGAAGGGGGATGTGTCGTAACAAACGATGAGGAATTAGCAGAGAAACTCCGACTTTTTCGCTCTCATGGAATCGTGAAAAAAAGCTACTTCAATGCAGATATGATCCAAATGGGACATAATTTTAGGCTTACAGAGATCGCAGCAGCTTTAGGACTGAGTCAGATCAAAAAAGCAGATACTTTTATAGCAAAAAGAAATGAGATAGCAGCATTTTATGATGAAGCATTTAAAAATGAAAAACTTTTTCTCACTCAAAAAATAGAGCCAAATACTAAAAGTGCAAGGCATCTCTATCCCATTATCCTCAACCCAGAACTCCACTGCCCAAAAGAAGAGATCATACAAGAGCTACATAAAAGAGAAATCGGTGTGCAAGTACATTACAAGCCAATCTATCAAAACAGTTACTATAAAGAAAAATTTGGTGAGGTCTTACTTCCAGTTGCAAATGACTTTTATAGAAGTGAGCTAAGTTTACCGTGTCATCAAAAGATGAGTCTTGATGATGCAAAGTATGTAGCAGAGAACTTTTTGGAAGTGATCCATAGTTATAGTTATAGAGGGTGTAGTTTTTGATGGAAAGTATTGTTTTATTTGAAGATGGAGAAATCAAGATTTCTCCTAAAATAGAAAAAGAAAGCATCTGGATAAATCAAAAAGAACTTTGTCTTCTTTTTGGTAGAGACAAATCAGTAATCTCAAGACATATTAATAATATTTTTAAAACAGGTGAATTGGACAAAGAAGCAACTGTTGCAAAAATTGCAACAGTTCAAAAAGAAGGAAACAGAGAAGTAATTAGAGAAATTGAATACTATAACCTTGATATGATTATATCGGTTGGATATAGAGTAAATTCTAAAAAAGCTACAAAATTTCGCCAATGGGCTACAAAAATCTTAAAAGAATACATCATCAAAGGGTATGTGCTTCATCAAGAAAAGATACAACAACGATTTAGTGAATTTCAACAAGAGATAGAATTTTTAACAAAAACCATCCAAAATACAACTCTTAAAGAAGTTGAAGCAAAAGGTTTTTTAGAAATCATTACAAAATATACCAAAAGTTGGCTTTTGCTCAACCAGTATGATGAAGCGAACTTAGAACTCCTAGGGAATAAAAAAAGTATATTTGTTCTTGATTACAAAGAAGCAAAAGAAGCTATACTGGAGCTGAAAAATTCTTTGATACAAAAAAATGAAGCTACAGAGCTTTTTGGAAGAGAGCGAGAAGAAAGTTTTGATGGAATACTTAAAAACATTTATCAAACTTTTGGAGGAGAAGAGTTACTTCCAAGTATTGAAGAAAAAGCAGCAAATCTTTTTTATTATATCGTTAAAGATCATCCATTTGCAGACGGTAATAAACGAATAGGAGCATTTTTATTTATTCTGTTTTTATCAAAAAACAACTACTTATATAATCAACAAAATGAACTAAAAATAAATGAAAATGCTTTAGTTACTTTAGCTTTACTTATAGCGAACTCTAATCCAAATGAAAAAGAGCTTATTATTAAACTTATTACAAATTTATTAGGTGAGTGATATGAATCTTTGTATAATCCCAGCAAGAGGTGGTAGCAAACGAATCCCTAAAAAAAACATCAAAGAGTTTTGTGGTAAACCACTTATAACATACTCTATAGAAGTGGCACTAAAGAGTAAACTTTTTGATAAGATCATAATCTCTACCGATGATGAAACGATAGCACAAGTAGCAAGTGTCTATGAAGATGTAGAAATACAACGAAGACCAAAAGAGTTAAGTGATGATTATGTAGGAACTGGAGCTGTTTTTGAGTATGTACTAGAGCAAAATCCGGAATTTGAATACGCATGTATGATCTATGCTACTGCTCCTTTTTTACAAAAGAAGTATCTCAAAGAAGGATTTGAGAAGCTTAAAAACTCTACTGCTTGTTTTAGCTTTAGTGCAACAAGTTTTGCATTCCCGATCCAGAGAGCATTTAAGCTAACAGATGGTAGATGTGAAATGTTTGAAAAAGAGAACTTCTCAAAACGAAGCCAAGATCTTGAAGAAGCTTACCACGATGCAGGACAGTTTTACTGGCAAAAAGTAGGATGTAAGAGTGAAGATGTGCTTTTTGGAAAAGACTCTATCCCTATCATACTTCCAAGGTATTTAGTCCAAGATATCGATACTATGGAAGATTTTACAAGAGCGGAGTATATGTATAAGGCGATATTTCAGAATGAGAGTCTTTGATATCAGAAGAGCTGAGTATTATAGTGGAAAAGTAAATAAAAACATATGGGAAAACTTACAAAAAGCGATAAAAAAGTTTTTAGAAATTACCTCCTCTAAAAAAGAGGAGGAGCAGCCTACAAGGGCAAATACCCCGCTTTAATGCGGATTAATATAATTAATTGTACCATAAAAGAGGATAGATGACAATATTTCGCGTTGATTTTGGTAGTGATATCGGACTTGGACATCTAAAAAGAAGTTTGGTATATGCTAAAAACTTTAATAAGGTGGTATATGTATCAAAGTCAAATGAGAAAGATTTACTTCCATATCCACTAAAAACTATACACAATGAAGAAAAATTTTTTGAGATTATAAAAAAACTCAAACCTTCAAAAATAGTTATTGATAGTTATACTTTTAAATATGAATATGAAGTAAAAATAAAAAAATCATTTCCACAGATTAAACTAATTTGTATTGATGATTTGTATAAAAAGCATTATTGTGATGAAGTAGTTAATCCAAATTTATGTATTAAACCGTATACTGATTTACCTTCTTTTATAAAAGTAAATTTTGTAGGTCCTTTAATACAAAATGATTTTAAAAATAAAAAATATTATAAAAAAAATGGACTTTTTATAAGCTTCGGTGCGACAGATGCTATGAATATTACGCTACAAGTTTTAAAACAACTAAAAAACATAAATATACCGATAAATATATACACAACAAGCATAAATTCAAATATCAAAAAATTACAAAGATTTTGTAAATTAAATAAAAATTTTCATTTATATATAGACAAAAATATAGCCCAAGCCATGGCAAAATCTCAATTTGGCATTATTTCTGCAAGTACATTAGTATATGAAGCTTTGGCAGTAGATCTTGATTTTGTAGCTATTAAGGTAGCTTCAAATCAAGATGGCTTAGAAAAATGTTTAAAGAAAAAAAGAAAAAAAGTAATAGAGATAAAAGAGATTAGCAAACTAAAAAATATTATAAAGAATGTAAAAGGCATTAAATGATAGATTTAGCAAAAGAACTATATCCGATCAATAGAAGTTTAAGTGGAGATGGAGTTAGAAAAACTCTTAAAATTTTACAAAGGGAAAATTCTGAATTAAATATATATGAAATAAAAAGCGGAACTCAAGTTTTTGATTGGACAGTGCCAAAAGAATGGAATTGTTTTGAAGCGTATATAATTACTCCTGATGGAAAGAAAATTTGTGATTATTCTAAAAACAATCTTCATATAGTTCAATACTCTATTCCTTTTAAAGGGGAAATGGATCTTGAAGAGCTTGGTAAACATTTATATTCATATTCTAAACTTCCAGAGGCTATCCCTTATGTTACAAGTTACTATAATGAAAAATGGGGATTTTGTATAAGTGAAAATGACAGAAAAAAACTAAAAAAAGGGAAATACAGAGTAGTTATAAAAAGTGAGCTTAAAGATGGTGTTTTAAACTATGGAGATATCGTAATACCGGGGAAAACAGAGAAAGAAATAATGTTCTCTACTTATATCTGCCATCCATCAATGGTAAATAACGAACTTAGTGGTCCAGTTCTTGCTACATTTTTAGCTAAATATATTAAGAATATTGATAATTATTACACTTATAGATTTGTTTTTGCTCCGGAGACTATTGGTAGTTTGATTTATATGAGTGATAAATTAGATAAACTTAAACAAAATGTAAAAGCTGGATTTATACTTACATGTGTAGGAGACGAAAGAGAATATTCATATCTAGCAAGTAGATATGGAAATACTCTTGCAGATAAAGTAGCATTAAACTTACTTGAAAATGAGATAAAAGAGTTTAAAAGATATAGTTTTTTAGATAGAGGCTCAGACGAGAGGCAATACTGTGCTCCGGGGATTGATTTACCAACTTGTAGTGTAATGAGAACAAAATATGGAGAGTATCCAGAGTATCATACAAATTTAGATGATTTTAATGTAGTTACTGCAAAAGGTTTAGAAGATAGTTATAATGTATATATAAAAATTATAGAAGTTTTAGAAAACAATTTTAACTATCAAGTACAAGTTCTTGGCGAACCACAACTTGGAAAAAGAGGACTTTATCCAACTTCTTGCACACCTGATACAGACTATAGTTTAGCTTTTTTATATCGTAATTTTTTAGCGTATGCTGATGGAAGTAATGATTTAATAGATATTGCGAATATTATAGGAGTAAGTGCTTATAGATTAGTTGAAATTGCAAAACTTTTTGAAACACATCAGTTAATAAAAAGGATGAAAAATGTATAAAAAATATATTGAACAATTAAACTTAAAAGATGATGACACATTATTAGTAGGTTCTAATATTTTATCATTTGGGAAAGAGCTGCTAAAAGAAGGTATAAGATTTAATCCAAATATATTTATAGATGAATTACAAGATATTTTAAAAAATGGAACACTTTTATTTCCTGCATTTGATTATAATTTTTGTAATAAAGGTATATATAATTATGATACTCCACCTCCAAAATCAATGGGAACTTTATCAAAAACTGCTTTTAAAAGAGATGATTTCAAAAGAACATCACATCCAGTATTTTCATTTTTTGTATGGGGAAAGCATCAGCAGAAGTTTTTGAAATTAAATAATATTGATTCATTTTCAATGGATTCTCCATTTGGACTTTTGTATCAATTAAAAGCGAAAATGTTAATAATAGATGTAGAATATAATCATGTTTTTACATATATACATTTTGTAGAATTTATGGAAAATGCTCCTTATAGATACAATAAAATTTTTAAAGGACGATATATTAAAAACAACAAAGAAGGAATAAAAGAATATAGATTATATGTAAGAGATGAAAAACAAGGAGTGATTAATAATTCTAATGAATTAGGAAAGATTTTAGAGAAAAAACAAATTACAAAAGTATATAATCCTATTGGGAATTTAAAATGGGTTGTAATAGATTTGTATAAAGCTTATGATGAGATAGCATATCAAATTAAATATAACCCTTTAACAATAGTAAAATTTAACAAGGACAAAAAATGAAAACAGCAATCGTTTCAAATGTAATAACTTCACCTCTTAAAAAGCATATTGAGTTAAAAGAGTATGACTTAAATACTATTTTTCAAGTATTAAATTCAAAGATAAATGAAGATATTTTAATAATTTTATTTGATTATAAATTTTTCTTTTTAAATTTTGTAAACGATGAAGCATACAACAGGATTAGCCTACTAAAACAAGCAATTAAAATTTTTAGAAAAAACAATAAAGCTAAGATTATTTTATCAAATATTGCAAAATCATTTACAGATATAAATAGTATGTTAAATATAAAAGAATTTCAAAAACTACTACAATTGAATACTGAAATCAATAATATAGCGAACGAGATAAGCGATGTTATGATTTTAAATATTTTTAATTTACATCTCAAAATAGGAGATCAAAATTTTTATAATATGAAAAATGGATATTTATTTCAAACACCTTTTACAAAAGTAGCTTTTGAAGGTATTGCGAAAGAGATTTCTAATTTGATAGAACTAATAGATATAAAAAGAATAAAAGTTATAGCGGTAGATGCTGATAATACATTATGGGGTGGAATTGTAGGAGAAGATGGTATTGATGGAATTATGATAGATGAAAACTATCCTGGAATTATATATAAATATTTTCAAGAATTTTTAAAATATCTAAAAGAAAGTGGTATTGTACTTACATTGGTAAGTAAAAACAATGAAAATGATGTAAAAGAGGTTTTTGAAAGTAAACAATTGCCTTTAAAATGGGAAGATTTTATAGTTCATAAAATAAACTGGAATCCAAAAAGTGAATCTCTCAAAGAGATAGCTAATACAATTAATGTATCAACTGATGCCATTTTATTTATTGATGACAATTTATATGAAATTGAAGAGGTTAAAAGATTTGATTATAAAGTATTTCACTTTGATACAAAAAATTTATTTCAAACTATACAAAATTTAGAAAATTTAAATGATATCAAAACATTTACTATTACCGATGAAGATTTAAAAAAGAATCAAATGTATAAAGCAAATCTAAAAAGAAGTGAATTACTTAAAGAAGTTAACAGTATGGACGATTTTTTAAAGAGTTTAGATATGGAAATCAAAGTAAGCAAAAATGACAAAACACACTTAAAAAGGATAACACAACTGATAAATAAAACAAATCAGTTCAATCTGACAACAAAAAGGTATAACGAATCTGAAGTTGAGGAGATGATGGATAAATATGAAGTATATGATTTTACTTTAAAAGATAAATTCGGTGATTTTGGCATTATAGGAATTGCCATTATAAAAGGTAATGTAATAGATACATTTTTACTTAGTTGTAGAGCATTAGGTAGAAAAGTAGAAGATTTTATCCTTGCAACAATTAAAAAAGATGATTTAATAGGTATCTATATACCAACTAAAAAAAACCAGCAAACAATAGATTTTTATAAAGACAAATCAAATAAAATAGAAAATAAAAATAATATAATATACTTTTATTTAGATATACAAAAGATTAAAAAACCAACATTTATAAAGGAAAGTTAATGGAGATTATAGAAAAAGCAATAGTAGAGATCAATAAAGATTTAAATTTAAAAGAGCTTGAAGATTTAAATGATGACACCCCAATTATTGAGTTACTAGATAGTGTTGATATTTTAAATCTTATTTTGGCAATAGAGGAAAATTTACAAAAAGAACATTCTAATTATATTCAAGTTGCCAATGAATATATTATGGACAAAAATTTAAGTGAATTTAAAACATATAAGACACTAAAAGAATATATTCAAAGGTTGATAAATGAAAACAATATTCACTAAAGGGAAAATCAAAGCAGTTGTTACAACTGTAGGTGAAAATGAAATTTTAATTGATGATGAAATGGAAAAGTTTGGATATGATGAAAAATCTTTAAAAAGACTTAAAAAAAGTGCAAAATTACATAGTAGATATATAGCAAAAGAAGGAATATGTACCAGTGATCTATGTGTCAACAGTGCTGAGTATTTATTTAATAATTATGATATAAAAAGGGAAGATATTGATGGACTTATTTTTGTAACTCAAAGTCCTGATTATAAAATGCCTTCTACTGCTATTATTATGCAAGATAGACTAAAACTACCTATTACTACAATTGCTTTTGATGTTAATCTAGGTTGCAGTGGCTTTGTATATGGATTATATATGGCACATAGCTTTATCAATAGTGGAGCAAAAAATATTTTAGTGGCATTAGGTGATGTAAATAGATATTTTTGCGGGGAAGAAGATAAAATAATAACTCCGTTAATGGGAGATGCTGGAAGTGTTGTATTGATTTCAAATGAAGAAAATAAAAGCTACTTTTCTTTATATAGTGATGGTAGTGGCTACGAACATTTAATAGTCCCAGCTGGTGGATGTAGAAATAGTTTAAATGAAAATACTAACAAAGCTACTTTAAGAGAAGATGGTGGGATAAGAAGTGATGAAAATTTATATATGAACGGAAGAGAGATTTTTAATTTTGCTATTAAAAGAGTACCTTTACTTATAGAAGAGATTTTGGATTTTTCAAACACAGATAAAGAAAATATTGACTATTTTTTACTTCATCAGGCAAATGCTTATATTTTACAAAATATTCAGAGAAAACTCGGAGTTACCCCAGATAAGGTTCCTTCAAAAAGTGTAGAAATATATGGCAATCAAAACTCTGCATCAATTAGTGGAATTATCAATGGATTTTTAAATGAAGAAGTTCAGAATCAGAAATTGGAAATTGTTTGTGCCGGATTTGGTATAGGACTTAGTTGGGGTGGATTTAAAACTACTATTGAAAATATATTTGCCCCAAAAATTTTAAAAGGAGTTAGCAATGACTAAAGAAGAGTTTATAGAAAAATTAAGTGACTTACTAGATACGGAAATAGATGAAAACACAAGCTTAGAAGAATTGGAAGAATGGGATTCATTGGCGATGCTTGGATTGTTGTCAATATATGATGAACTACAAGTAGAGATTGATATAGATGAAATGGATGATTTTAAAAATGTTAATGACTTATTAAAAAAAGCCAATCTTGCTTAACAAATATGATATAAATCTCCAACCCTTAAAAAAAGAGGATTTAGATTTAATAAGGTCTTGGAGAAATTCAGATAAGATCAGACGGTATGCAAAAAATCAAACTCATATAACCAAAAAAATGCATCAAAAATGGTTTGAGAATATAAATGGATATTATTTTATCATAGAGATTAATAATACAAAAATTGGTCTTATATGGTTAAAAAAAATACATGATTACTATGAAAGTGGATTTTATATATATGAAGATAAATATTTAAACAACATATATAGTTATAAAATAGTTACTATTTTACATAAATTCGCTTTTTATGAACTGGGACTAAATGAGATATATTGTGAAATACTAGAAGATAATTCTCGAGCGATTCGATTTAATAAATCTTTGGGATTCAAAAAAATAGATAAAATAAAGTATAGACTCACAAAAAAAGATTTTGAAACACATTTACAGCAATTTGCTTCTATTTTAGAAAAATATTAAAAGGATACAAATGCAAATTGGAAATTTTGATTTTAAAAAAAATGGTGTATTTATCATAGCCGAACTTTCTGCAAACCATAACGGTAGTAAAGAGATAGCTCTCAAAACAATCAAAGCTGCTAAAGAAGCAGGTGCAAATGCAATCAAACTTCAAACTTATACTCCCGAATGGATGACGATAAAAATCAATAGGGATGAGTTTAAGGCTGGAGATTTATGGAAAAGTGAGTATTTATATGATTTATATGCGAGAGCTATGACCCCTCTACAATGGCATAAAGAATTATTCCAATATGCAAAAAACTTAGATTTAGAAATATTTAGTTCTCCTTTTAGTAAAGAAGCAGTTGATTTTTTAGAGACACTGAGTCCCGTAGCATACAAGATCGCTTCATTTGAGATCACAGATCATGAACTTATACGATATACCGCTAGTAAACAAAAGCCTATCATCATCTCAACTGGCATCGCTACGATAGATGAGATCCAAGATGCAGTAGATATATGCCGTGAAGTTGGAAATGAAGATATAGTCCTACTCAAATGTACTTCAGCTTATCCTGCTCCATTTGAAGACGCCAACCTCAAAACAATACCAAATCTCAAAGAAACTTTTGGTGTAGAAGTAGGTTTTAGCGATCATACCCTCGGAACTACCGCACCAATCGTTGCAACGACTTTAGGTGCAAAAGTGATAGAGAAACACTTTATCTTAGATAGATCCATAGGAGGTGCTGATGCGGATTTTTCTCTGGATAAAGAAAAATTTACCCAAATGGTAGAAGCAGTTCGAGAGAGTGAAAAACTCTTAGGAAGAGTTGATTATACTATGAATGAAAAGAAAAAACAATCAAGACAATTTGCAAGGAGCCTCTATATTGTTAAAGATATCAAAAAAGGGGAGATCCTTACAAAAGAGCATATCCGCTCTATTCGTCCCGGTTACGGTCTGCACCCTAAGTATTTAGATAAAGTGTTAGGAAAAAAAGTACTAAAAGACTGCACAAAAGGTACACGCCTTGCTTGGGATTTAATCATTTAACAAAAAAACCGATATTACATATAAGAAAACGCAAAAGGATGTGTCATGGCTGGAACTATAAACTCACTAGGGATAGGATCAGGAGTTTTAACAGCGGATGTTATAGACAAACTCAAAGAAAATGAAAAATCAGTAACAGTAAATCCGATAAAAAATAAAATAAAACTCAATGAACAAAAAGCACAAGCACTAGATTTACTAAAATCATTAATGACAACATTAAAGTCAGGTACTTCAGCACTTTCTGATGATACAATGTTCTCAAAAAGAAATGTAAGTGGAAATAATAGTGGTATTGAAGTAAAAGCAAATGATGGTGTTGCGGTACAATCTTTTAATATTTCTAATGTTTCTTTGGCAAAAGAGAGTGTACAACAAAGTGGAATATATGATAGCAAAACTGCATCAATATCAAGTGCAAGTGGAACAGCTAATTTAAACATAAATGGAACAAATTATTCTATAGATTATACATCTGGAATGACACTAGAAGACTTTAAAGATAAAATAAATGAAGTTGCCGGAGATGCAGTAACAGCATCAATCCTTCAAGTAAATGATGATAAATATACACTAGTTTTAAAGTCAGACAAAACAGGAACTAATCAAGATATTACTTTAACAGATAATAGTGGAAAACTAGATACAGGCTTAATCAATAAAACATATAAGTCAGATACTTATTCTGCTTCTGATGCCAAAATAGCTACAGCAAATGGAAGTATGAAAATAGATGTTGGTGGAACAAGCGCCACTATAGATTATACAGATGGTATGACACTCGAAGAATTAAGAGATGCTATTAATAGTAATGATACATTAAAAGATGTTGCAACGGCAGATATCGTTGAAGTTGCAGATGGAGAGTTTAAACTTGTTATCAACCCTATAGGTGCTGAAGATGGAAAAGATGTAACTATAACAGATAATGATAGTGGTTTAGATACAGGTTTAACAGACAACGCAACAAACACAAACGGGACGATGAACGAAGTACAACAAGCAACAGATGCACATTTCACTTATAATGGTATTGATCTAACAAGAAGTTCAAATGAGATTGATGATGTGATCGTTGGAGTTGATATTTCATTACTTGAAGAAAATGCAACTGCAAGGATCTCTATAAATCAAGATCGACAACCTATCAAAGATGAACTACAAAACTTTGTAAACAGCTACAATTCTATGATAGATCAACTTGATAAAATGACCTTAGCTGATAAAGATGAAGGAAAAGTTGGTATATTTAACGGAGATAGTTCAATCCGTAATCTTGGAAGAGAACTCACTAAACTTATTATGAGTTCAGATGATAAAGGCAACTCTTTATCTCAATTTGGACTTGATCTTGGTCGTGACGGGAAACTTGTTTTTCATCCAAGTGATTTTGATAAAAAAATGGATGAAGATCCCCAAAATGTACAAACTTTTTTTACAGGAAAAACGACATTTGACAAATATGGTAACGAAGTTGTTGAAAAAGGAGTTTTTGATAAACTGAACGATAAACTTCAAAATTATATAGGTTTTAATGGAAGTATGCAGGTTCTAAGTGATGGTTTAAACACAGAACACAAAAATCTTGATACTAATTATAAAAATAGCTTAAAACTACTAAATTCACGGTATGATTCTATGACCCAAAGATTTATAGAATATGATGCTATCATTAGTAAATTAAATAACCAGTTTTCAGTACTTCAACAACAAATTGACATGGCTGTTAATGCAAAATAAAACTACTTTGATAAGTAGTTTTATTTATCAACTGATAATCTCATTAACAATTTTTTCAAGTTCTGCTGAAATATTTAAAGCTTTTAAAAAATCAAGATTTAATTCAATATTATTATTGTAAAAATAACTTATATGTTCCATTAAAGCTTGTTTGTCATTTACCCATATCATCAAACCATTATCTATTTGCCACTTATCATAATGGCTTATAAAGCTTCGTGTAGAGATCGTAGGAGTGCCTAAAAAACATGCTTCTGTATTAATTGTACCGCCACCACCTATAAAAAGATCAGCATCTTTAAGAAGATGTTGCAAAACAATTTTTTCCTCAAGAACATATGCAAAAGGAAACTCTTTTTTTAGATACTCACTTTCATAACGAGGGATAATAATAATGTTTGCATCAAACCTTTTATAGATCTCTGGCAATACTTCATAGAGGATAGGGTATTTCTTATCGACATAACTTGCTTTATATTCTTCTTCCCTTATAATGAGAGTAAATTTGTTTCTATCTATACCGTATTTTTTATAGATAGATTGAACATATTCTTTATCAAAATGAAAGTCTTTTAACCAGATCAATGGATCTATAAAATCATATTCAACGATTTGTTCTTTTTCAAGACCAAATCTCAAAATAACTTCATCTGGTACGACAAATGGTTTAAACATTTTTGTCGCTAAGGGAATAGTAAGTCTAGCTTGAGGTAAAGCACGATTAAAATTTGTTGTATGATCACTTAAAGGGATATCATAAAAGTTATAAATTGGGATACCAAGTCCAAAAGCAACACGGGTGATATCAACAACACTTCCGCTAATAACCTTTGATATATTATGGTTTTTTATAACCTCTATGAGTTTTAGTTGTCTATCAATACTCGCATGTAATTTTCCTTCTAAAGATGCACCACCAAAGGCACCTATACTAATATAGGGAATTTTATATAAATCTAAAATCTCATTGAGTTCATTATATCCCTTTCCTCCACGCGAAGTAACTATAAATTCAATATTACGCTTTTGCAATTTCTGCATTATAGGATAAAAGAATAAAACCCACTTTGGCATATCTAAATCAAATAAAATCATATTACCTTCTTATTAATATAAATTTTCAAAGTACTGCATATACTCATTTATTTTATAATCCTCATTAATTATTTTTTTTATAATTTCAAAAGCTATTTCATTTGTAGCTTCATCTTTTATATGAGGATATGGTAAAGTTTCATTAAGCATTTCTAACTTTATAGCCTTAGTAAAAAGTATTATAAAAGCCACTTTCATCACTTGAGAAAAAGGGTATGTTTGATAAGAAAAAAATTGATTAAAATATTCCTCTTTAGTACTATGATATATTTCACAAATTTTACCAGCCAATACAACTTTTTTTTCAAGAGCAACTGCTTCATAAAATATAGTACCATTGTATGTGACTATATACTCAGATATATCAACTAAATCAAAATTACTATATGATGTATCTGCAGAAAGCAATAAGAGATTTTTATTTGGTTTAAATAAATCAAGAACACTCTTAAAAGGTTTCCATTTTTTTTCATTAGGATGTGCTTTTACTATAACATAAAAATCATTCTTCAACAAAAATTCAACAGTTTGAATTAACCATTCATCAGAATTTTTAAATATAATATTACTTTCTTTTTCAAAAGCATCTTCCAAAAGATTAGGAAAAATAGTAACAACTTTTTTAGAACTATTTCGTTTAAATTTTTTATTCTTTTTCATTCCCTTAATTAAATAGTTTTTTATTTTATTTTCCAAGTTTTTGTCAAAAGATATTTTATATTCACACATTTTATTTTTATTTCCACCATTAAGAATCAATCTTGAAGTATCCAAACCAACTAATAATGTTTTTGAAAATCGATCATAAATTGGTGCTATGGAATAATTTTCAAAATGATTCAAACTAATAAAAAAATCATAAGAATCTATAACTAATTCAGATGCTTGTTTTAAATTCTGATTCGATTCTAAAATATATTGTTCAAACTTAATATCACTGCCACAGAATCTTTTTGTTGCATTAGAAAGATAATCTCCAAAAGTATAGCTTGAAGAAGAAAAAGAAACCGGAAAAGCTTCTAACTTTAAAAACTCATCAGCATAAATACATCTTTGACAAAGAAGTTTTCTATCGATCTCATCATTCATCTTAACCATATCACAATGAGAAAACAAACCATGACATATAAAATAATCAACAAAAAAGCCTTCTTGTTTTAAATATTCACCTAATTTAATAAAAATAACAAGTTGTTTTAATGCGAAAGTTGGCATCAAGTTTATAAGGATTTTTTTTAAATATTTTTCTGGATTTTCTCGAATAACTATAAATTTTTTCACTCTTTGTAGTGTTTCTTGATAAATATTATCATTAACAACTTTTTTCATTACTCACCTAATGTATTAATAAATTGTTTAACAACTTGTTCCTCTTGTAATATCCGTTGTCTCTGTAAATTTGAAATAATTTCTATATATTTCTTTTCCTTTATTGCTTTCTTTACATAGTAGATATATTCTTCTTTATTTGATGCTATTGGATACTCCAAACAATCATATTTATCCTTAAGCTCTTTTGAAACTTGATAAACTTGACCTGAATATGCCTGAAGATTTATCACTAATATACCATACCCTTTTGCCATATATTCTGCTTTTGCACTCCCACCCCGTAAAGGAAAAGTATCTAAAAAAATATCAATCACCCACCCATACACATGAGCATTGATCTGTCCAGTAAAGATAAATCTTTTTTCATCAATATTTAATTTTTTTAGTTTTGATTTTATACTATTGATATTTCCAAGTCCACAAGCAAGATAAATGGTATTTGGATTTTCCTGCATAATCTTCGCTACAGTTTCAAGATATTCTTGACTATCGATCTTTATGAGTCTGCCAATCGTACCTAATATAACAAGATCTTTGCCAAATTCTTTTTCATATCTTTCTTTTATAATTTTCGCTTTTTCTTTATCTTTAGGTTCTCCTACCAAAAACTTCCTATCCAAAGGGACTGAAAGGATCTCCCATGCAAACTCTTCACATTCTTGAGGAAAATGGCTTATTCGTTTATTTATCCCTTCTATATTAAAAGCACAATTCCCGTGAGAATAATATATCTGTAATGGTGCGATACGAGCAAGATAAAGATAATCTATTATAGGCATAGCCCCTCCGGCTATCATAATATCTATCTCATCAAAGATAAGTGTTTGAGCAAGATGCTTAGCTTTTTCAAGGTGATCATTATAATATCCATCAAGAGTAAATTTTCTTACTGGATTGATAAAGTGTATACCTAACTCCTCTATCATTTTTATACATTCAGGATCATCTTTAGATTTTTCAAAATAATTTACAGTGTATACACCTATTTCATATTTTTTATTAAATTCATCATTTTCTTTTAAAGCTTTTAAAAAAGAATAATTTACTTGAAAAACAGAATTCTCAACCACTCTATCTACTACAAAAGCTATCCGTTTTTTAGATTTTTCTTTTTTATCAAGTCGAGTAAGATCATTTGTATTTTCTTTATATAAAGGCTCAGTAAGTTTAATAACATTTTCATTATATTCTTTCCACTGATCTATTTTTTGAAAACTATTTCCCATAACATGATAAATAAAAAATTCTACATACATTACTTCAGAAGCTCTTTTTTGTTCTACAAGTACTTTTAAAAGCTTTTTAAGATCTTCGTACCAACTTGTCCATTTATCACTATTTAACAGTTGCTTAGTATTCCAAAATATATGAAGCGACCAGTTAAAAAAGCTTCTAAACTCCTCATCCTGTTTTAGATGAAGATTTTTCAGCTGGGCTTGAAGTGTCTGCATAATAAGATCAGCACTATAATACTGCGATAACTCTTTAACAAAATCTCCAAATTCTGAAGGTATTTTATGAACATGCAACTTAATAACTCTTTGAATGAACAAAACAAAAGCTTCATCTCTTGATATATAATTCTCCAGTGCAAAAAGAGTTTTAATAAGAAGTAAACTTTCCTCTGGAAGTTGCGCTTGTACTAAAGCATTATTTAAAAGTTTTATATATTGCTGAAGTTCTGTATCTTTACCTGAACCTTGATCAGCACTATTTTGAACGATATCCAAGAGCATCTCTTCGCTTGGGATCTCCCCATTTTTTACCATATCCAAATATTTCATCTATTATCCTACATTTTCTTTTAACTATATCGTTTATATTTTATTTTTATCAAATTTTATTTTTACATGTAAATATATTTTTTTTTGTATATCAAAATTAATCCAAACACGAAAAATCTGCTTATTTTAGTTTAAAGACTTTTAGGCGTAGTTTTTTTATTTTATCTGTTGCAGGAGACCTTTATCATCACTAACTTTAATGACGATAAAAAAGCGCTACAATACCTCTTCTTTAAGGTATTATAGCATTAAAGTAGAAAAACTATTGTAGAAGTTTAAGTACATTTTGTTGAACAGCATTAGCCTGACTCATAGCATATGAACCAGATTGTGCCAAGATGTTTAATTTAGAGAAGTTTGCACTCTCAGCTGCAAAGTCAACATCTCTGATTTGAGATTCTGCTGCTTTTACATTTACTTGTGTTACTGAAATATTATTTACAGTTGAAACAAGTTGATTTTGTACTGAACCTAAGTCTGAACGAACTCTGTCTAGCATTTTTTGTGCTGATTCTGCTATATCCATAACAGCCATAGCACCTTTTAGTGTTGTAACACCGGCACTGAGATCTTTATCAACATTTTCCATGTTGGTATTTGCATGAGCACCCATCGCGCTTGCTTGACTTTTATCAAAACTACCACGAATAGCTCTAAGATTAATAGTTGCTTCTGCTGCACCACTAAATTTAATAGCACTACCACCACTTACAACAATATCTCTAGCATCAAGACGAGTTAATGTCAAACGACCAACAGATGTTCCAGAACCAATACCTGCATTTGAAAGGTTGTCACCTTTAACTTCAATAGCACGACCATCAAGTGAACGAAGATTTAAATGACCACGATTGTCAATTGAAGCTTCAACACCTGTTTGATCTTTTACCGCATTGATAGCCGCTACAAGTTTACCATCATTATCTGCTGCTTTGATATCTTGAATATCACCTATTTTAATTCCATTGATAGTTAAGCTTGTAACTCCGGCAGTTTTAGCTGCAACTGCTCCTGAACCTGTATCGACATTTTGCCAAGAAGCATGAACTCCTGTTTTATCAGAGTTTTTATTGATAGTCTCAGCTAAAACTCCAATCCCTGTCCCTGCACTGGTAGAGATAGCAACTGATTCAAGTGTGATATCATTTGAACCATCAACTGATTTAAATTTAAGAGTTGCTGAACCAGTCCCAGTTAAAGTTGTTGTTTCAAATCTTGTGTTACCAATTTTATCTGAACTAGTTGCTCCGATTGAAGCTTTTACAGATTGATTTGAATATGCACCAATTTGGAACTCTTTATTGGTAAATTGACCTGAAAGAAGTTGTTGACCATTAAATGAAGTTGTTCCTGCAATATTATCAAGCTCTTCCATAAGTCTTGTGATATCTGCTTGAAGCGCTTTTCTTGAGTCTGTTGTTTGACCATCTTGTGCAGCTTGTGTTGCTTTTGTTTTAATAGTATCAAGTATTTTTAATTGTTCATCCATCGCTTTATCGGCAATTTGAATGATACCAATACCGTCATTTGCATTTGCAACTGCTTGTCCAAGTGAAGAAGCCTGACTTCTTAGACTATCTGCAATACTCATACCTGAAGCATCATCTGCTGCTTTGTTAATTCTCAATCCACTTGATAGTTTTTCGAGTGAGTTATTCATATTGCGGTTATTAACCGTAGCATTTGTATGAGCATTCATTGCTGCTACATTTGTATTTATTCTAAATCCCATTGTATTGTCCTTTTATATGGATATACATCCATGTAGTGAAGATTTAGAATTTATAAAAGCAACAACTATTCCAATTTTAGATTTCTATAAATCTATTTTTTGATTCTTATCTATAATAAAAATAATATTTTCGATCGCACCTGCTAAAAAGAACAACCATGATTTATGCTCATATATCCAGTCTATAAGCTTTGCTTTTTTTTCTATCTCGGTATCTGATTCCCGCACCATAATCCGAGCAAGTTCTAATTCTGCATTTAAAATAAAAGGGGAAGTGATATTTGTAAATTTACTCAATACTTTATGTTCTTCATACATTTTTTTGATCATATCAATCTCTTCAATAACTTCTAAAAGAGAATCATAATCTATTTTCTCAAGATCATTATTTTTATTCAAAGACTCTAAACTTTCTATTTGTTCCATAACTCTCAAAAAAGTTTTTTCTATCTTCTCTTTTATTTCCTCTAAACTACATTTATAAAGATTTATGAGTTTTTTTGATCTATGCAAAAGATGCTTTTGAGAATCTATAGAAATTTTCTCACATCTAATCTTCTCTTTTTTCTCTTTGGAAATAGACTCTAAAAATTCTACAAATGGGATATGTGTTGCTCCATCAATATAAGCACCCCCCTCAGTACAATTATATACATTTATACCTTCCTCTTTAACTTGAGGGATATCCCGTTTAAAAGTCGCTAAAAACAATGCCCACCATATACTTGTTTTTACACTCTCACCATAATATCCTTTTATATATAATGTCTGTTTTTCATACTGAGATTCTTTCTCTCCATATAAAGCACCTTTTGTATGTGTAGTACCATCTGGTGCAAAAGCAAGATCTTGCCCTATAAAAACTATATTTTTATATTGTGCAATATATGCAAAATCAAAAGCCATATTTGCAGCACTCATACCAAGACCTATATAACCCCACTTGTTTAATCTGAATGATTTAGTATAACCAAAAGGTCGCATAGATATGCATTGTTTCATCTCTGCAAGATTATTTATGGTTTTTGGATGCGAAATGGAAGTAAGCATAAAAATCGTATCTTTTAAAAGTTCTTTATCAAGATTTTCAAAAAATTTTGAAGTTGCTTCAACCCTTTCCATACTAAAAACAAAATCTGGAGCGATCCCCTCTTTTTGTAAGACCGGTAGACTCGCATCTATACAAAAAATTGTTAAATACTTTTGATACTTTTTTAGTAATGGTAATTGTTTTGCAAGACTTGGACCTGTTGATACAATAACGGCATTTTGAGTGTTTTTTTGTTTTTTAAGATTTTGTATAGGATATGAATCAAGCATATTCGCAATATGCTTTAAATGATGATCTAATCCTATCAAAGAGTCATTAGCATCATTTCCTTCCTGTGTAACAACATCTTTGATATTTTCTACAAAAAGTTTATTGATTTGATCAATATCATCAAAATAGTTTTGCAAATAATAAGATGGGAGTATAACTTCAAGAGTATATATTTTTAACAATGCTTTCATATCTTTATGGACACAAATATCGTTAATTACATTATAATTCACATCAGGAGTATGATATATATTTAAGATTTTTTCAGAAATCTCTTTAGAAAAATCAAAAAGATTTAGTCCTATATAAATAAGTTCTATTTCAGGCTCAAATAAAAATATCTTTTTTTCTGCATTGATAAACATTTTTACTAATAATGCATTGGAAAATCCATAAAACCATACAACAGGATATCTAGAATATTTTTTCATCAATTTTTCATACTGCTGTGTGATTTCATTAACTGGTTTTTGTTTATAAAAAATAAAATCTTTATCTTTATCATATAAGTTCACATTTACAGGATCTTTTTCATCTACAAAAACCTCATATTTTTTATTTTGTGAAATAGCATGAAGTTTAGCAACAAGAATAGGATTAATCTTAATGAGCGCTTCAAGATTTTTTTCATAAAAATTCATTAAATACCTTTGATAAAGAAAATATATTTTTTAAAGTATAGCAAGTTTCATACCTTAAAAAAGATATCAAAAAAAAAGCCAAGAGGAAAAACCCCTTGGCGAAGATAAAAGTAAAAACATATCAAAGATTAATTGTAATAATCTCAATACATTTTACTAAAGAAACAACTCTCGCTACTTTGTAGCTTTATAAACTTCTACTATTGTAGAAGTCTGAGTACATTTTGTTGAACAGCATTAGCTTGACTCATAGCATATGAACCAGATTGTGCTAAGATGTTGTGTTTACTAAAGTTTGCACTCTCAGCTGCAAAGTCAACATCTCTGATTTGAGATTCTGCTGCTTTTACATTTACTTGTGTTACTGAAATATTATTTACAGTTGAAACAAGTTGATTTTGTACTGAACCTAAGTCTG
>Ga0256828_1000654_pt1 | contig 22780 bp, 14 predicted proteins | sample CV88metaG_FD_185993 | JGI IMG/M metagenome (GOLD analysis project Ga0256828, IMG submission 185993) | Hydrothermal vent microbial communities from East Pacific Rise, Pacific Ocean - CV88 | ecosystem: Environmental > Aquatic > Marine > Hydrothermal vents | place: Pacific Ocean: East Pacific Rise...
AGATGGATCAATATCAAATTCAGACCAAATACCTACAACTACGTCTCAAAGAACTGAGCAATGCTTTTTTTACCCTCAAAATTTCCCATGACAAACTTGAATCTATTTACATTACCCAACCCGCCTCTTTTCGCTTTGTTATCTCTGAAATCTTGGAGAGTTGTGAACACAACACACCTGAGCTGAGTGCCACCAATACGCTCAAAGTCCTCAAAAAGTTCTTTGGGGTTAACAGTGCAGCCATTTGGCGTGTCAAACGGGATCAACTTCATCGACACTTCTACCACATTGGAAATATGGAAGAGCATATTGACAACAACGACAAACTGATCCAAGAGGCCCTCACCCAAAAAAAAGCGATCTATCTTAAGGACATTGAAGAGAAAGAGCAGACCTCCTACATCTATGCTGTTCCTTTTTTGGACAAGCGGGAACAGATTGTTGCCCTGCTGATTATCAAGGATATCCCCTTTCTCTTCTACAATGAAGATACCCTACTCAAAATCAATGTGGTCTTCAACTACATCTGGACGGAGTACAAGAAAAGAGCCTCATTGGATAAAATCCGTGCCAGTAAAACCGAATCCATTGCCTTGGTCAATCAACATGAGAAACAGGAGATTGTTGATTTTAAACTCGAAGTGGTACGACTGGCCAATATTTTCAAAGGCTTTGGTATTGAGAGTCGTATCTATGCCATCTCTACGCAGAGTGACTATATTGACAGAGAAATCAAGGAGTTACTCTACCTCAATAAAGAGCTAGAGATCTTGGATCAATATATCTCCATTCAGTGTGGTGCCTATTATCTGCATTTTATTCTCTTTCCATTTTTATCACTGGCAAGCTCCTACGATAAGATCGAAAAGCTCGAACATGCCCTAAACCAACTGGAAGATACGACTCAACCAAACAAGGAGACACTTTGGGTCAAACATACCAGCGTGAGAAACTTTAACCGTCTGATAGAGGAGTTCAACTGTGTTAACTAAGCTCTCATGGGAGACCCTCCTTCAAACACTTAATAGCCCCAATAGCAGTGAGGTGATTCTTGCCTTTATTGCTTTGGAGATTGTGGTTTGGTCAATTATCTCTTTTGTACTGATTCAACTGATGCCCAAACAACAACGCCAATACCGTAATGAGATTTTTATCTTTTTTGTACTGATCAATGTGGGACTCTTCTTTACAGGGATCTTGCTGACGCTGGTCATGATTCTTTTTGGTTTGACATGGGCAACCCATCGGGTGAGTCGTCCCAGTTATGAGACCATCCATTTTCAAGAACAGGTCTCTCACTTTCCCATGGTACAGAGTAAGTTTCATGAGGGAATCTTGGCACTAGAGAGTCACGCTGCGGTACATATCTCAAGTGATGAGAAGATCAAATCACTTAAAATCCTCTATGAGAGTCGTGCCCAAGGCAATATCGAACGCATTAAACAGTTTCTCTCAGATAGCTCAGATGAGACCCGACTCTATGCCTTTGCCTTGATCTCTTCTTTTGAAAAGGAACTCAATCAGCAGATCAAAAGCCTACAAGACAAACTTGCCTACACCAAAAATACAGAAAGTATCGAACAGTATAGTTTTGAACTGGCACAAACCTATTGGCAGTTTATCTTTCATGGGGTAGCAGATCGACATCTGCTGGGTTTTTATACCCAAAAGATTGAACAACTCCTGCATGAGATTCAACACAACGCGGCTGCTTTCATACTCTTGGGAAAAATCAAAATCTTCAACAAAGAGTATGATCAAGCTGAACGCTACTTTCTCAAAGCCATTGAACTGGGCGTTCCTCAAAAGAATCTCTCTACCTTTTTGGCAGAGATTAAATATGGACAGAAAAAATACTATGCCATCTCGGAGTATATTTTGGAAGAGGAGTTTGATATTGACCTGCGACTCAAACCACTTATCTCTGTATGGAGGAGACCATGAGAATACTGCTCGATCGAGATGAGGTTGATATTCTAATTCCTTGTGAAGGAACCTATCCCTATGTACGAGGAGGGGTCTCGTCATGGATTGCACAACTGATTACAGGATTGCCTCAATACCGATTTGGTATCGCTTTTATTGGAAGTAGACGCAGTGATTATGCAGAGAAACCACTCTTTGAATTTCCCCAAAATTTGGTCTATGTGATTGAGGTATTTATGTTTGATGAGGAGGAGAAGCCCCCCGTCAAACCACAAAATGGCAATCCAAAAGATATGGCACAGATTGAAGAACTCTATCAATGGTTTGCCCACGGATCCCAAGAGACCCCCTTTCCCGAAGAGATCAAGAGTTTGGACTTTTATCTTAATCGTATCAATGAGTCTGCTTTTCTCTATGGTCGTGAATCTTGGTACTTTATCAGCAATAAAAACCAAGAGAATGCCCCAGACATCTCTTTTTTGGACTACTTTTGGAGTGTGCGAAGCATTCATATCCCTGTTTGGAAAATGGCAAAGCTCGCCCATGCCCTCAGAGACAAAGGTCGCATTATTCACTCCCCCTCTACAGGGTATGCAGGCTTTTTGTCAACCCTCATCTCCCATGATACCGACAAACCTTTTTTGCTCACGGAGCATGGGATCTATACCAAAGAGCGTAAGATCGACCTCATCTCCTCCGCACTCAGCCTACACCGTAAACCTGAACTGCTCCGAGAATCCTCTGAGGAGAACTACATTCAACGCATGTGGGTACGATTTTTTGAGGGGATTGGGAAGATGAGCTACAGCCGTGCCAATCCCATTCTCTCTCTTTTTGGGGTAGCCAAAGAGACCCAAATCGCCTATGGAGCCAACCCCGATCGCTGTCAGGTGATCCCTAATGGAGTGGATATCAAACGCCTGGGAGCCACCCTCAAGCATCGTCCCAAAGGTATTCCCAAGGTCATCACCCTCATTGGTCGGGTGGTCTCGATCAAAGATATCAAAACCTTTATTCGTGCCATGCGTATCACCGCAGACAGTATCCCTGACGTAGAAGCGTGGATCGTGGGACCAGATGATGAAGAGATTGAGTATGCCAAAGAGTGTCAAGAGCTGATCAATATCCTCGATGTGGGCAAACATATCAAGTTTTTGGGCTTTCAGAATATTGTCGATATCCTCCCCAAGAGTGGACTGCTGACCCTTACGTCGATTAGTGAGGGGATGCCACTGGTCATCTTGGAAGGTTTTGCGGCAGGTCTGCCCTGTGTCAGTACCGATGTGGGATCCTGTAAAGAGCTGATTTACGGTGGAGAAAATCCTGAGGATCAAGCCCTTGGCAGTGCGGGGGAGGTATGTCAAATCGCCAATGTGGCACAGATTGCCCATGCCTATATTGAACTGCTCAGCAATGAAGAGCGATGGCAAGAGGCTCAAAAAGTCGCCATTGCACGGGTCAACCGATTCTATACCCAAGAGCTGTTTTTGGACACCTATCAAAAAGTCTATGAGGATATTTTTGAGAAGCTAGAGGAGTCATCATGGCAGGCATAGGCTTTCAACTCAAACAGATTCTCAAAGAGAAATCACTCATCTCCGTCGTTAAGACCTTTGGCTACTCCGCGGTACTGAGCAGTGGACCTTGGGTGATCTCAATGATTATTATTTTGGGTATTGGTCTGAGCAACCTCTATCTTTATCAAACGGATGATCCCCATGACATGATGCTTAAAGCCTCAGTTACCTATGTCTCGGCACTGGCACTGAGTTCTATCTATACAGGATTTTTCCAACTCCCATTTACCCGATTTATCGCTGATAGAATCTATGAACAACGCTACTATTTGGTACTGCCCAACTTTATTGGGATGTTGCTTGCCATTATTACCTTTGGTACACTGCTGGGATTGGGATTGGGACTCTTCCTTTTTGATACCCAAAGCAATCTCTTTGTGCTGCTCTATGGGGCATTATTTGTGGTACTCAGTGGGGTTTGGATGGCAAACATCTTGGCTGCGAGTCTTAAGCTCTATAAACTGGTAATTCTCTTCTATCTGTTGGGCTATATCACCATCTATCTCTGTTCCATACTGCTGCGAGAATATGAACTTTTGGGGCTACTTATCTCCTTTATTATCGGGAATACCCTACTCTTTATGTTGCTTTTTTTGGGCATTATCTACTACTACCCCTCCTACAATCGCAACAACAAAGAGTTTATCCGTTTTGATATGTTTCGCCAAAACTTTGGACGATTTTATTGGAAGTTGGCATTCTCAGGCATGCTTTATAATATTGCCATTTGGATTGACAAAGTCCTCTTTTGGATCAGTCCCATTGTGGGGTATATGGTGATTGACAAACTGCGTGCCTCCATGGTGTATGATTTTCCCATCTTTCTAGCCTACCTCTCGATTATCCCTGGTATGGCGATCTTTTTCTTCCGTCTTGAAGTCAATTTCGCCAAATCCTATGAAGGATTCTACCGTGCCATTAACCACCATGGAACCCTTCAAGAGATCAAGCGTCACAAACAGGGCATGATTGATGCGATTAAGATCAGTATTCAAGAGATACTCTTTGTGCAGGGTATTTTCAATATTTTTCTCTTTTTGAGTGCCAAGCAACTCTTTGAACTGCTGCTTTTGCCCAAACTCTATCTGCCACTGTTTTATGTGGATGTTATTGGGGTTCAGATGCAGTTGGGATTCATGTCCATTCTTGCCTATCTCTACTACCTTGACCGCCAAAAAGAGGCACTAATCTATACCCTCGCCTTTGTATTGCTCAATGCTCTACTCACGTGGATATCCATCCAATTGGGACCCTATTTCTATGGGTATGGATTTAGCATTACGCTGTTGATACTCTTTGTTGCGAGTATCTATACCCTTAACAAAATTTTACAGGAGTTGGACTATAAAACCTTTATGCTGCAATAGAGCTTGGCTCTTCTTACTGCTCGTGATCACCTTTTTGAGTGCGGATGAACGCTATGCCTTTGTCTACAGTAAAAACATTGATGATCGCTTTGTCAATTTTTATGATAAAGTGGTGGTCGAAGCAGATGCCATAGACAACATCTATGCCCTTCGCTACCCCAATAAAATGGTTGCTTATGTCAGTGTGGGAGAGATTGAACCTTGGCGAAAGACCAAAACCCCCTACGATCCCTCTTGGATTATCTCAGAAAACAAAACCTGGAACTCGCTGATTGCTGATTTGCGGAAAGAGGCGTATCAAAAATTTATCTTTGAACGTATTGCCCACCTCTACAAACAGGGGTATCGCAACTTCTTTTTGGACACCATGGATGCCTATCATGTCACCGCCAAAAACAGAGAACTCTTTGAGAAACAACAAAAAGCACTGATTGGATTTGTCCATAAACTGCATCAAAAATACCCCAATGCCAAACTGATTATCAATCGGGGATTTGAGATACTAGAGAGCATCAAAGGAGATGTCACTGCTGTGGTGGCAGAGAGTCTACTGCAACGCTATGACCATGCCCAAAAAGCCTATCTTCCTGTCCCCAAAGCTGACCGAACATGGCTATTGGCACAACTGCATAAAGCCAAAAAACTGGGCTTAGATGTGATCTCTATAGAGTACACAGATCAAGGAACAGTGGCACGACGAAAGCTTGCCCAAAAAATCAAAAAAATGGGCTTTATCCCCTATGTCACCGATGGTCTGCTCCAAGAACAAGGAGAGTGTGACGTTGAGCGTATACGTAGGGATGTGCTGATTCTCTTTAATCAATCTCTCTTTAAAGACCATAATACCGTCTACTCCGATGTGCATCTCTTAGCCTCCATGCCCCTAGAGTATCTGGGGTACGTTCCCATTCTCTATGATATCTCAACCCAAGCACTGCCACAAAGTGTTGAAGACAGATATCAGGCTGTCATTGTCTGGAGTGATGGCAAAACAGACAACAACGAGAAACTTTACCAATGGACTCAAAAAAGAGTTGCAAGGGGCGTGAAGATCCTCTTTTTAAACAATTTTGTCTTTAACCCTACCTCTGAGCGACTCCAAAATTTTGGTATCAATATCGCCATCAACCATAACCAATTGCTAGACCCAACAACGCTTCGCTATCAAGCGGGATATAAACCCTATGAACACCAAGCATCCGTTGAGTTTGAAGAGCAACTACTACAGCCCCAAAACAGTAAAAAAGTACTCTCCATACGGTATAAGAATGGTCAGCAAAGCACTCCTCTTGCCATTACCCCATGGGGAGGATATGCCATAGGAAATTCCTTTTTGCTGAGTATTGGCAATGAAAGTTTTTGGACAATTGATCCTTTTAAATTCTTTAAAGAAGCCTTACGACTGGATAGCATTCCTGTGCCTGACCCCACCACCGAAGCAGGTAGACGAATTCTATTTACCCATGTGGATGGTGATGGTTTTATGGAGGTGGTACGCACCGATCCTAGCCTGCTCTCTACAGAGTACCTCATTGATAAAATCTACAAGAAGTACCCCATCCCCCAAACCGTCTCACTGATTCAAGGAGAGGTTGATACCATTGGTCTCTATCCCAAACTCAGCCCTCGTATGCAAAAAATTGCTCGAAAACTCTATCAAATCCCTTGGATTCAACCTGCTAGCCACACCCTCTCTCACCCTTTTTTTTGGGGAGAGGCAGATGAAGAGCTAAAAGAGAAAACCCAAAGCTCCAAAAAATCAAAGCGTAAACGCCATGTGGAGGGGGGACATGGACATCTTCCTATCCCCAACTATCTACACTTTAATCTCAAAAAAGAGACCCGTGACAGTGTGGCATTTGCCCTCTCTCTTGCCCCCAAAAACAAACAACAAACCAAAATTCTCTTTTGGAGTGGGGATTGTCTCCCCACCAAAACGGTACTTGCCTATGTCGAGAGAGAGGGAATTCTTGCCATGAATGGAGGCGATACCACCATCAACAAAAGTGAACCATGGCTAAGCCATGTGGCTCCCTATGGACTACAACGTGCAGATTATTGGCAGATCTATACAGGAGAACAAAACGAAAATGTCTATACCCATGATTGGCTGGGTCCCTTTTGGGGCTACCGTAATGCCATAGATACCTTTGAACTGACCGAACAACCTCGACGGCTCAAACCCATTAATATCTACTATCACTTCTATTCAGGCTCCAAGCTTGCATCACTCAAAGCCCTTGAAGAGGTTTATGATTGGGCCGTGGCACAAAAAACCTCCAAGCTCTACGCCTCTCAGTACATCAAAAAAGCCAGAGGATTTTACCGTACTGCCATTGCCAAGATTCAAGGAGGCTATGAGATTCGTAACAGTGGTTTTCTGCGTACGGTTCGCTTTGATCAGTTGCTCAACATTGACATTAAACAGAGCAATCATGTGGCGGGATTTGTCCATGAAAATGGTCATACCTATGTCACCCTAGACCATTATCCTCGACATTTCATCAAAACCACACAAAAAAAGATCCATGTCCCCTATCTCATCGACGCAAATGGTTGGGTCAACACCATTCAACACAAAGCAAACCAGTACCACTTTGTACTCGAAGCCAATGTGGGGCTGGAAGCCAACTTCCATCTGCCAACATCGTGCCACCTCCAAAATTCACAGGGATTTAAGCAACAACAGTCACAGCAAACCCTTCATCTCACCTCCACCACCAAACGAGGAGCCAGCTTTGTATTCCAGTGTCAATAATCATGATACCAGCAGCTCCATTCTCTCAATTAAAGAGATTGTTGGGATTGTCGTAGTATTTAGTTTTTTGCTCTATCTGCTCTTTCCCAAGTCCAATATTGATACACTTCTTGAAGGCAAAGGAGAGAATACCAATCTCTCCATTAACTACTTAGAGAGCATGTTACTCTACTATCCTGATAGTATCAAATTACAGATGATTTTGATACGAAACTATAAAGAGGCAGGAGAATCCATTAAAGCCCTTGAACTGGTCAATAAACTCCTGCATACCGTTAAAGACAAAAAGAGGCTCAGCCAACTCTACCGATGGGAGTATTTACTGCTTAAAGATCAGTACTTTCTCCATGAAAACCCCAAGCTTCTTGCCCGTCTCAAAGAGAAACTCTATGCCTACTATCAATTCGTCCCTGAACCCAAGGAGTATATGTTCTTCTTCCCAGAAGCTGCTCAAATTGATTTTCCAAAGCTTCAATACATTGCCCTTAAAGGGTTGATGAAAGAGCAACCCGAACTGGTGGATTATAAGTTTGAAAAAGAGCTTTTTTTCTTGGCTTCTTCCTTGGGTGAACAAGAGGAGAGCTACCACTCCATTCTCCGACTTTTGGCATACCCTGAGGTGGAGCGAAAGATCAAAGAGCTTGCCATCCCCTATCTTTTGGCATACCAAGATTATCCAAAAGCAAGTACCATTGCCCACTGGCTCTTTTTACACGCCAAAGATAACAAAGAGAGACAACAATATTTTGGCATCGCCCTCAATACCCTTATCAGCGATAAACACAGGGATCCCAAACAGATCGAACAACTGATTCACGCCTATCAAAGCGACACCACCATGACGGGAGAGGATATTCATACCATTTTAACCCTACTTCTTGCCATGGGAGAGACCCAAACAGCCGCACATTTTGCCATTGATAGCTTTGATCAGCATGCCAATGACTTTAACCAAACCGTAAGTGACTTGGCAATCAAAAGTCTTATCTACAATCAACAACTTCAAGATGCACTCACCATCAGCTCCTTTGCCCAAAAGAAATTTTCTTCCCCCAAATGGCTGGATCAAAGTATTCAACTCGCTCAATGGTTGGGAGATACCCAAAAGGTGGTCAAGCTCTATACCCAAGGGTACCACGACTATCCCCATGACCCCAAATATGAAGCCTACCTACTTAAAACCTCTACGCTGAACAATGCCTATAAGATCCTCGGAGAGATCTATCAAAATAGGATAGACAAGCACGATTATACCATGGTAACGAAACTGGCAGACTATTTTGAATACACTGGAGAGATTGACAAGGCAGAAGAATATTTTACCCATCTACACCATGTACATTCCAATAAAAAAATAGACTATTATGCCATTGATTTTACCTACAAAAATGAACACTTTAAAAAAGGTCTCTTGCTCTATCAAGACTACAAAAAACGCTATGGTATGGACAAAATATTGCAACAAAGATCCATTCAGAAACTAACAGCACTCAAAGAACACCATCAAGCATATCTGCTAAGCAAAGAACTCAAAGAGGTAAATAAAAAAATTGTGGACAGGGCATGGATCGAAAAAGACTACCCCTATCTCTATACCATCCTATGGAAACTAGAGCAAGCCAATCAACTACAAGGATATTACTACAGTACCCTAATCACATTGGAAAAAGAGATCAACCACGGCAAGAAGCTGGGCTACCTCTACCGACGTGCTTGGCAAAAGAACCATATCCCAAGTTATCTCTATGCACTCCTCTATCACCATATGGAACAACAAGCATATCCCAAAATTCAAGCCCTACTTGATACCCTTTTGGATAAAGCATCTTGGGAAAAGAGACTGCCTTATCAAATTTTTATGGCAAACTATTATGCTCAAATCGGACACAAAGATCAAGCACTCAATGCCTTTGAGCATGCCTTTGCACTCGATCCTAACCGTGCCAATACCCACCAAGCGTACCTCTGGTTTTTACTCGATCACCATCTTAGTACCCCCTTGGTCAAAGAGATATCCTATCTCAGAAAACACCCCAGCCTCCAACAAGAAGTTGGATTTGCCTCGGTAGTAGGAGCCTTGCAACTGCAAAAATCTGATCTTGCCTTGCGTTGGCTCACCCCCTTGCTCCACGCCAGTAATAAGCTTGAGTACCAAGTGGTTTATGCTGATATTTTGGAGCTTCAAGATCGCATGGAGGGAGCCAAAAACATCCGACTCTCTCTCTTTAGACGTTTAGACAAAATGATTGATACCAATCCCCAGCTTTTAGAAGAAAAAGCCTTTGCACGCCTCTATCTGCAACTGGCATTTCGCTATGCCACTCCTGTGGAGAAACGGGCGAACTATCTTAGAAAATTCAAAACCCTTTTTAGCCCTGAGGAGTATCAGGAACTTGAAGTAGGATACCATAGCTTCATGCAAAATCCTGATCAAGTACACTTCCTTGCCTCCAAGTATCATCTGGATCTTCCTTGGCTCAATCTCTATCTTGCCATGAGTCTAAACAATCAACAACAAAAACAGAAACTCCTCCATCAAGAGGGTGTACGTCTGGCAATTCGAGATCGGGTCATTGCCTCGTTGGAGATTGGGAATCGAGCAGATGCATATACATTTGCCTTTCAAGGACTCGAAGAGAACAGCCATGATGTGGCACTCTATCGTCTCTACCATGATATGATTCAAAGTGATGCTCCTCGTGGAAGCGGTACGGTACACTATCAGCACCTGAATCAAAATTTCTCCCTCAAATCCCAAGAACTTAGCTATCGTTGGAGACTCTTTCGTGGCATATTTATGAAGCTTAGCAGCAAACACGAGGCGTATACCCAACAAAATGAAGACAAACTTGCCTTAACACTGAGCAACCGTTATGAAGATTTTCTATGGGAAACAAGCATTGAGGGACATCACACAGAGAAAGATTTTATTGCAACGAAGATGATGCTCAGCTATAAACATAAGCCTTTTTCCATTGCACTTCATGCCAATTATCATACCCAAAGTACCCAAAGCCCAAAACTTCAAGCTCAGGGGATGGAATCTTATGGACGCATTAGCCTAACGCAGGCACTCTCTCCTCGTTTTCAAATCACCACCCAATACCAACAGACCCACTATAAATTGCATAATCGTCGTCCCATAGGATCCTCCCAATCCACACAACTCTCATTGAACTATCTCCTGCGTGCAGGTTATCCTGACCTACGTTTCAATGGCTACCTTTCACACCATGAATATGAACGCTTTGTGGAAAACTTCTTACCCAAAAACTTCAACGAGCTAGGGGGAGCCATACGTATTGGAGAGACGCAAAGTCGGGGTAGGTATCAAGGGTGGCGACCATTTGGAAGTATGGGATTGGCAATCAACAATCATCATGACATTGGTACCTCCTTTGCCTTGGGTATCAACGGCTCACTTAAAGGAGATGATACTCTACGTCTCTTGTTAAACTACAGCAGAGGAATAGAGATGATCTCCGAACCCTCCTATGGGATCGAGATGGAGTATCAATTTTAAGCCCTATTGGTTGATAAATATCGGCTGATCCTCAAACTTCTCAGTCATGGGAATCTTCAGAGACATCCCATTTCTAAGCTTTAGATCCCGACCAATCACATCGCGATTGGCAACATAGATCTGTTTGTACTCCTGTTTATCTTTATAATAACGCAGTGCCAATTGATAAATATCAACATCATTTTCCACCTGAACCTCTATCCAAGGAACCGTGATTAAAGGAGGAAGTCTCTTTAAATCTTTGTTAAATACTGCCTCTTTAGGAATATATTCTGAGGCTATAGAGGTGGTAGAAGTTGGCTGTTTTTTGGGCGTGACAGACTTTCTCTTTCTGTGAGCCATGGCTTTTTTTGTTTTGATCTTTTTTTGTAGTTCTGTTAATTTTCGTTCATTTTTTGAAAGCTTTTTACTCACTTTTTGAATCTTATGATCTTTATCACTGAGCAGGGTATAGATTTTTTGAATCTCTTGATCTTTCTCTTTTTTATAGTGTGAAAACTCTTTGAGAATGCTATTAAGTTGGGACTCTATCTGAGCAATTTTTTTATCCTTTTTATCAGGAATATGAATGGGTTCAATCACAATTTTTTGAGGCTTAGAACTACTACATTTGGCTTGAGGTTCATTTAAAATAGCCGCATGACATCCCTCTTCTTTAGGTGATGATAACAATTGTTTAATCTCTTCAATGGTACTCGATACACCATCCGCATGTGCCAAGGTATAACCCCATAACAGTATTGACCATACTATTTTCAATAGATATTCCCCTCTCTATTTTTTGTTTAATTTAACATAACTATTTATATATTTTAATAAATTAAATCTACTAATATTTTTTTTTAATACCAAGAAAATCTTTTTACTGTAGAATTGCAAAATTTTTAAAAAAAAGAGGGAAAATGTTTCACTATACCATCACATTCTTACTGCTCCTAAACCTCACTATTGTCGCTGATAGCAACCTTTCCACCCGCCTCTATCAAGGGGCTGATGAGATCATTCATATGGACGAGAAGATGAATCGTGCCATTGCAGAACACAATCAATTTAATGGGGAGATTCGCCCCATGGAGATTGAAGACTTTAAAGATATCAATGGAGCTTATCTTTTAAGCAAAACCATACCCAATCCCAGCAAAACCAAAATTGAAGTAGAGGTCAAAAATGGACTCTTAATCATCTATACCACCACGCAGGAGCAGGAGCAGGTTCAAAATGAGTTTAATCGAACTGTTACCACCACCATTAGTACCTCAGAGACCTCTCTTTTTATTCCTCATGATGCCGACATCGAAAGTATGCAAAAGAGATATGACCATGGTATCTTAGAGATTCAATTCTCCAAAAAATAAAACAACAAAGAGAGTACATGAGACCAACAACCATCACCCTATCACTGATCATAAGCATCCTTGGAACCCCCAGCCTGTTATCGGCGGAAAAGCTCAAAGAGCCTATGCCCCTTTTGGCTAAACCAGGGCAGTGTTTTACCAAAGCTTTCTTTCCTCCTGAGTTTACTAAAACGACCCGAAGCACCTCTACCAAACGGGTACTTATTCGCAAAGAGAGCATCATCCAAGAGGTGATACCTGCCAAATATGAGTGGGTAGAGCAACAGGTTAAGATCAGTGATGGCAGCGAGAAGATCATTACCACCCCAGCACGCTACAAAACTGTTTATGAAAAAGTATTGATCAAACCAGCCTACAAGGTCTGGCGAACCGAAGCCAACCCCACCGCACCTGAGGCAACCCACGCCTGTGTTCAAGCAGCGATCAACACGGGAATTGATCTGTCAAATGTGGAGGAGGGAAGCTGTCTTTATGAACACTTTCAAGCAGCCAAATACCAGACCACCACCCAAAAGATTTTGGCAAGTGAAGCAGCACAAAAGATTGTCGTAAGCCCTGCACGCTATCGTACCGTGATCAAAAAAATCGAAACCGATAGCACCACCACCAAACTCATCCCCATTAAAGCTAAATACAAACACCTCAAAGATAAAGTGGTGGTAGCACCAGCACGTATGGAGTGGCAGAAAACAACCTGTCAAAATCGAGGATGTAACCAAGCTGAGGTGGTCTGTCTCACCGAAGTTCCCACCAAATACAAAGAGATTACCAGAAAGGTACTCCTCAAACCCTCCGTGGGCAAAACCGTTGCCATTGAGCCTGTTTACAAAAAGGTTAAAGCCAAAGAGCAGGTATCCCCTGCCCGTACACAAATCATCCCTATTCCAGCAACCTATCAAACCATTGAACAACAACAGAAAATTGAGGATGCCAAATATTTTTGGAGTGACGCATCTCAGAAAAATAGCCCCACACGTCTGCAAAGCCAGTGCAACAAAATCTGTCTAACCACTGTCCCCGCGATCTATAAAAAAGTTGCCAAAAAGCTGCTTGTCAGCCCCGCACAGAGTCAAAAAGTCACCACTCCTCCTCAATACACCACCGTCAAAGTCAAAAAAATCATCGAACCAGCACGCTTCAAAAAAGTGATCCAACCAGCTGAATACAAAACGGTCACCGTTGAGCGAGAACGTACCAAAGGCTACTCCAAATGGATGCCCATTGTCTGTGAAAGCAACATGACCCCTACCACCATCAGAAAAGTACAAGAGGCACTCAAACGCGAAGGCTTCTACCATGGTGAGATCCATGGTATTTGGGATCAAGCCTCCAAATCAGCTACCCGTGCCTATCAAAAAGCCAATGGGCTAACAGTTACCCGTCTCTCGATTGAGACCATGGAGGCATTGGGGATCTATTAGTAGGCGACACGCTCGCCCTCTAAACTCTCCAAAAAGGCAATCACCTCATCAATCTGTTGAGGGGTAAACTCATTGCCCAGTTGATACTTACTCATAAGGCGTACCACCTCTTTGAGATCTTTGATGGCTCCATTATGAAAATAGGGTGCTGTCTTGGTAATATTACGCAAAATTGGAACCCGAAATTTCAATTTATCATCCTGTCCCAAAAATCCCCCCACATTCTCAAAGGGGAAAGGCGACTCTTTAATCTTCATATTGGGATTAAAGATAGCACCCAAATAATCCACAAAATAGCGTCGCAAAGGAAAATGTTGTAGGCTCTGTCCTCCCACACTCATCCCCGTATGACACCCTTTGCACCCTTGGGTCATAAAGAGCGTCATCCCTCGCTTGGCTTTGGCTGAGAGGGCATCATTGTCCCCCTCCAAAAAGCGATCATATGCCCCATGCGTTAGCAGGGTTCGCTCATACGCCCCAATGGCTTGACGCACCTTCTCAAAACTGATTCTCTCCGTACCAAAAACCGTCTTGAAATCACGACGATAGACAGGGTCTTGATTGAGTCGCTCTTCGACCTCAGCAGGGGTCATATTCATCTCAAAAGGAGCCTGTACGGGTCCTCCTGCCTGCTCCTCAACATCTTTGGCACGTCCATTCCAAAACTGAGCCTTGGCAAGTGCGGCATTAAGCACCGTCGGGGAGTTGAGATGAAAGGGATTGGCACGCCCATGGTAGCCAATGGCGGTGGGCAGATTATCATCCCCTCCCTCTTCCAAGATATGACAGGATGCACAGTTAAGGGTTTCATCTCGGGAGAGCCTCCTATCAAAAAAGAGCTTCTCCCCCAACGCAATCTTGGCACGACTCATGGGATTTTGAGGATTATCAATGACCTTTAAAAGGGAGGAGTAATCCGTAGGAATAGGCAACATATTACTTGATAATGCACGCTCTCTCAAAGCCTCATCACTCAACGTCTCAACAGGGTGCTTGGGCAACACAAAAGGCAAAGAAAAAAGCAATGCCATCACCAAAAAGGTAATGCTCACAGGGTGAAGTAACTTTTTCATCTCTATATCTCCTTATTATAACTGTTATTAGTATAATTAAATACAAAGAGACAATCAATAGCCATTTAGCACAAATGGGTTTTTGTTTTGGCAGGAATGGAATTTTATCCCCTCAACAGTGCCATCGGATAGACCCCATAGGCTTGATAAAAGAGCTTTGAGAAATACCCCTGATGTTTGTAGCCTACCCGTTTGGCAATGGCTCCGATGGTGAGGGACTCCTCTTTAAGAAGAAGATTGGCTTGCTCTAGGCGAAGCTTTTGGACATAGCTGTGGAGGGTGGTTTGATAGACCTCTTTGAAGACCCGTTTGAGTTTGGATTCATTGGTGGCACAGAGATGGGCAAGCTGTTTGATGGTGGGGGGAGTCACGTAGTCTTTGAGCAGTATGGTTTTGGCACGACGGGCAAGGGTGAGATCTTCAAAAGAGAGCTTCTCATCCACAATATCAAGCAGAGAGAAACGGTGAATCATCCACTCTACCACACGGTGTTCAGCTCGAATACTCTGCATCTGTTCTTGGGGTTGGATGGAGAGGAGTTTTTCGACAATATAGAGGGTCAAGGCATCAATGGGTTGACGATCAACCTCCTCCATCAAGCCCTCTCCTTGGATCTTATGATAGAGAAAATCAATGGCTTCATGGGCTGATCCACTCAGGTAGCGTTTGAGAAAAAAATCTGCCACAAAGAGGATAAGAACATCCGTTCTTTTTTTGGTGGTGTGTAAAATCATCTCTTGTCGAGAAGAGGTATAAAGCCCTGTTTCTCCTGCTTTCAAGGTGATGGTTTGATCAGAGAGCTTATCAACAATGGACAGATTTCCCTCTTTTATCAAGACAATCATCACCATTCGATCAAAATTCTTAATTGGTAATCTGTACGCATGTGTAAGCAGTTGCAGATGAAAAAAGAGTACTCCATTGGAGATATCTATCCGTCGAACAAACTCATTGGGGTGATCAAACAGTGTGCTAACCTTGTAACGCCGATCAGTAATATTAAAAAAAAGACTCTCCATTAGAGGTGATAATACTCCCGAACCCGACGCTCAAAATCTTCATCACTGAGTTCCTGTTTCATGGGGATAAATTTTTTGGCTTTATCCCCCGCTGTTTGTCGTGCTGGGCTGTTGGGATTTTCGATAATCTTCAAAATAAGCTGAGCAATCTCCTCACTCCGATTCCCCTCATTGATCTGATCGACAATGGTAGGAGCCAATATAGATACCAAATCCCAATAAGCCGAGTCATCGCAAAATGTCTTTTCATTAATTTTCAAATTATCTCGGGCAAAATTGGTATCAAAAAAGCCAGGCATAATACTATGCACCCGTATGTTAAAATCGCGTAATTCATAACGCAAAGAGTCCGTAATCCCCTCAACCGCATATTTACTGGCATTATAAAGCGTAAACAGAGGCAACCCAATCTTGCCCAAAAAGGAGCTAATATTGATAATCACCCCTTGGTTTTGCGCTCGCATCTTGGGAATCACGGCTTGGGTTACACGCAAAAGACCAAAGACATTGATGTTAAACAGGGCCATCATCTCCCCTTCTGTGACATCTTCGACCGTGGAGACCAAGCCATATCCTGCGTTGTTGATCAAGACATCTATCTTATCAATGGAACCAATCACTTCATTGATATTTTTGGGATTGGTAATGTCCAGCTTAATGGCAATAACCCCTTGAATATCCTGTAATTTCTCAGGCGTACGCGATCCTGCATAGACCCGAAATCCTTGTTGGGCAAGATAGTGAGCCGTTACGCGACCCATGCCACTGCTTGCCCCAGTAATAAGAACGGTTTTTGAATGTTTCTTCATGCTTTCCATTATAATGGAAAAACTCTTTGATAAAATTGATAGCTATCATGACATTTATCAAAAGCTTTATATCATTAACGAGATATAATCATATTTATTATAAATTTAGGAGATATTGATGGATTCTACACACTACTATAACCCTCATGGAGAAGAGATACTCGATGAAAAGCTATTTGGAGGTACGCCTACAGGTTTTGTCGATTTTAACCGTTCCAAGTACCGATGGGACAGCAATATTTATGATTTGATGAACGCCAATACCTGGTTCCCCAGCGAGGTCAATACCAGTAGTGAAAAGAAGAACTTTGAAAAACTGACCGAAAATGAACAAGCCATTTATAAAATGACCTTTGCCCAACTGAGCTTCAATGACTCTGCCCAAGAGGAGTACCTCAGTGACTTTAGACGACTTGCCAACAACCGTTTGGTCAAATCGGTCATCTCACTACAGATCATGCAGGAGGTCAACCACTCCAAGAGCTATGCCGTACTGCTTGATGCCTGTGGGAACTCTGACGAGGTCTTCAACCTCTACAAACACAATGATGCCCTTAACCGTAAAAACCAAAAGGTTGCCGAACAGTTCGCCCGCTATATTGAGGGGGGATCAGTAGACAAGATGCTCCTCTCTGCCATGGCGAGTGTCAACCTAGAGGGGATCTACTTCCTGCTCGGATTTAGCTACATCTACCTACTAGGCGACAAAGTCCCAGGAGCCAGAGACATGATCAAATTTATCGCACGCGATGAACTCAACACCCATCTGCCCCTCTTTGCCAATATCTTTAAGACAATCCAAAAAGAGAACAAGATCCAAACCTCCACCATCGACAGTGCCTACACCATGATCGAAGATGCGGTTAATATCGAGTTAGAGTATGGGAACTATCTACTGCACCAATACCCCATTATGGGCGTGACCCCTGAGCTGATGGAACATACCGTACATAACTATGCCAATGAGCGTCTACGACGTATTGGACTCAACCCCATCTTCACCGAAACCGATACCACCTACCTCCAAAAGCTGGTCACCAAACACCTAGAGATGAATGAGGTCAAAAGCAACTTCTTTGAGAGCAATGTCTCTAATTATGCCAAATCGAGTATTGATCTGGATGACTTTTAGGGCTTTTGCCACTTGGGGCAAAAGGCACCCAAGGGCTAAAGTTTCTTAACCCCCTCAAAATGCTCCCCAATAATAAGCTCTATCTCTTTAACCTCATCCTCTCTCAATAACTCAAAATATTTCTCTTTTTTCTTCTTAGATAACTTTCCATCATTTTGCAATACAAAACCAATCAGCATTTTTATCATGTTATCGGGCATGGGTACAATATTATATATAGCAACAGACGCTCCATCAAATGCTTGTAGATAGTTGAGTTCATTGGGCAATGTCTCTTTAATGGTTTTCTCTACCAAACGGTAAATAAATTCACAACTCTCTGTGACATTAAAAAAACGATATAAATCTGCTGTATCATTTACTATTTTAACATTTCCTTTGGGTGTGGGTTCCCACTCAATCATGCTCATTAAAGGTGAACTATGAGCTACCAAAACCTCTCTGTAATTTTCAATCTCCTCTAAAATAACACTCGAAAGGGGAAATATTAGCCCTTTAGGATAAAAAGCTCTTTGAGCTAAAATGTGATGAAGCAGATATCTGTGAATACGCCCATTACCATCTTCTAAGGGGTGAATGTATACAAAAGAGAAAGCCATAATAACAGCATGCAAAACGGGGTCAACTCCATCTTTGGTTAACATGTTGTCTAACTCTATCCACGCTTCTAACAATGGCTTTAAGTCTTTGCTTCTTGCCCCAATAAACTCTGGTATAGGTATATTTTCTCTATCTCTGTCACCTAAAAAAACTTCATCTTCTCGTAAACCTATTTTTACAAACCTTGAATCTTCTAAGAGTATGCCATGAAGCCGTTCTATCTCTTCAAGACTCAATGCCTTTTTTCCTGCTTCATTAATGATTTTTCCCCAACGCTCAACCCTATTACGTGTTACTCTCTCTCCCTCAATCTCAAAAGAGGCTTTAGAATCGGCAAGAAGTAAAAAGCTTGAAGCTCTTCTCATAAGTGACTTAGAAACCTTATTGATAATGCTAGAAATATCTGTTTTTAAATGGGCTTTCATATACTGTTCTAATTTCTTTGTCCGTAAAATAATAGGACAAAGAGAAGCTGTTCCCAACAGATTGTTGTTAATCTTATGTCGTTTTGATTTAAGAGGCTGATTTCGTGTAATGTACTTTTTTTCATTTAAAAGGTCATCGTACTTTCCAGCAGGCAAATCTTCTATAGGTAACGTTGTATCTAGCAGAAACTCATAGTAGAACCATATCTTTTTATTGAGTATTCGTTTGGGGTTACTTACAATATGCTCTACCATCTCACTTTGAGAAAAACGTTCCAAAATAGACTTCAACACCAACAAGTCAACCATCTCATGCTTTATTGCAAACTCCAAATGGGCATAAGGGGTCTGGTCTATCTTATATTGGGCATCAAAAATAGTATAGCCCTCTTCTTCAAGCCGTGGAGCTGTAAGCCGTTTTTCACTAATATAGGAGTATTCTCGTAAGGGAACCGTTAATTCAAAATGATTAATCAGCCATAAATAACCAATCAAATGAGCCTCTTTAGGCAAAATATTATGTTGTGAAGTTTGTCTCATACATCTATCCATTTCAACGGGATTTTTATAATTGTAACGGGATTTTGTTAATTTAGTGGTAGTTTTACGGGATTTTTGTTATTTTTAAAGGTTTACTCTCTGCTTAGTGATATGACTCTAGGTATCGACCCAAACGATACTTAAGACTCGTAGCATTAATCTCCTCCCCATAGAGAGGCTCCCCCCAAAAGGTCTCTTTATGAGTATCCACAAAGAAGAGTGTGGGAAAAACTGTCGTATAGTACAACTCTATGGGGTAACTCTGCCACCCCTCATAGGTGACCATCACGGCAATCATCTGCTCATTGATCGCCTCTATATAGGGCTGATTCATTAAGCTTTTGGCGATAATCTCACCACAACGCTTCTCCCCTGCTTTGACCACCAAGACCAAGAGCGATCGGTTCTGGTCTTTGGCTTGGATGAGGGCTTGGTGGTAGTTACCTTGCCAGTGAATGGAGTGGGCAGGTAGCTCAGGGATCATAAAGAGCATGAGAAGCAGTGATTTTTTGAAAAGGTCACGCATACTTTAGCTCCTCTTTTAACATGCGATAGACGATATTGGCAAGACCTTGCATCACTCGATCTTGACTTAATGCCTCGGTTGCCATCTCACCTTGGGTCTCCATATTTTCAATCACGGCATCACTGATTGACGCTTTAAAGCCACCCATCATCGCTTGTTCTTGGGTATTGTTCTGCACCTGTTCAAGTACCTTTTCGTTCTCTGCCATCTTATCTTTGAGTGTTCGAGCATAGTTGAGCATATCATCCGAACTAAAATCACCCTGAAAGAGACTGTTCATCTCACGCACCACATAGGAGAGCAACTCCTTCTCAGGGTCATGTGCCACAGCCCCTCCTGGGCTTCCTGCTTTGAGTTGGTTATCTTCACCACTTAAGGAAAGGCTCTGCTCTTTCTCTTTTTGTAGTTTATAGTGGGTTAACTCCACCATTGAAATGTCTATTGGCTCTTTGGTCACATAGCTTTTGAGGTTAGGAATAAGATGCTTCACAAACGCCCAAAGCTTCTCTAGCTCCTCATCGTCATACTCCACTATCTGCGAAAGGAACTCATACATCCGTACAAACGTCATCAAATCTTTTTTAAAGATATCCAGTTCACTTTTGGCTTCATGTAACTCTTTTAGGTCAAGCTTATGGTTATGTTCAGCCCGCTCATCACCCTCTTTTTGGGCAAGTTCTAACGCCTCTTCTCGCCTTGCTATCTCCTCTAAAAGCTTTTTATAACGCACCTTATATCGGTCAACAGCAGGTTTTATGGCTGAGGTCATTTTGGCTTGACTCACCCTTGGCACAAAAAATGCCTTGGCAAAGTTCTCGACATCTTGTGAGGTAAAAATGGTGTTGCTCTGTAACTTCAACTCCAAATCATATACGATATTGGGGTCACTCACATCTTCGAGTTCGGTACTTTTGTAGTAGGGTTCAAACGCCTCTTTTATCGCCTCAGCTTCATTGTAAAAGTCCAGTACAAAGGTCTGCTCCTTCCCTGAGTAGGTTCGGTTGAGCCGTGAGAGTGTCTGCACACAGTCTACCCCTCCAAGCTTCTTGTCCACATACATGGCGACCAGTTTGGGTTGGTCAAAACCTGTCTGAAACTTGTTGGCAACCAACATCACTTGGTAGTCCGAGGTATCAAAGGCTTTTCGCATGTCACGCCCTTTGAGTTCAGGGTTCATCTCTTTTTCCGTATAGGTTCTACCCTCATGCTCCACCTTGCCCGAAAAGGCAACCATAACCTTCATCTTCTGCTCTAGGCTCTGCTGGGCAATGTACTGCTCAAACGCCAGTTTATAACGTACTGCCGACTCACGACTGGAGGTAACCACCATCGCTTTGGCTTGACCATCGAGCAGATGAGCCACATGCTGGGTAAAATGTTCACAGATTATCTCTATCTTCTGAGCAATATTATGAGGATGAAGCGTCATCCACTTGGCTATCTGTACCTTGGCTCTTTTGCTCTCCACCTCAGTATCTCGCTTTAGGTTGGCGTGTTCAAGTTGGTAGTAGAGTTTATAGGTGGTGTAGCCCTTTAACACATCGAGTATAAACCCCTCCTCTATGGCTTGACGCATGGTATACTCATGAAACGCTTTGGGTCTGTTCTCTTTTGAAGCTGGTTGGCTTGGGTCAGGTCGGCGACCAAACAGCTCTAAGGTCTTAGGTTTAGGTGTGGCTGTAAAGGCGTAGTAACTTAGGTTTTTATTGGCTCTGCGTGAGGCAACCGAGGCTGTAAGCATCTCCTCCATGCTCAGCTCTTCTCCCTCTGCCAACTGCTCCACGCCTAGTACCTCTCGAAGCTTTTGGGCTGTACCTCCCGACTGGCTAGAGTGTGCCTCATCGGCAATAATCGCATAGCTGTTGCTTTTAAGTGTGGTCTCTTTGCGTATCTCCTCTAAGACAAAAGGAAAGGTCTGAATGGTGGTAATAATAATCTTCGCCCCACGCGTCAATGCCTCTCTAAGCTGAACCGATTTTGAAGCACTCGACCCCTCACGGCTAATGTTCACCACCACCCCTTGAGTATGCTCAAAGCCCGAAATGGTCTCTTGGAGTTGACTGTCCAGCACGGTTCTGTCGGTAATGACAATTACCGAGTTAAAAACAGCCTTGCCATCATCCCCATGCAAAGAGGAGAGCTGATGTGCCAACCACGCAATAGAGTTGGACTTGCCCGACCCTGCCGAGTGCTGAATCAGATAGTGCTGACCTGCCCCCTCTTTACGACTTGATGCGAGTAGCTTTCGTGTGGCATCGAGCTGATGATAACGGGGAAATATCATCGTCTCTTTTTTCCCTTTTCGCCCTCGGTGGTCTTCGACCTCTTCTACCTGTAGGTGCATGTAACGCTGAAGTATGTTCAAAATACTCTCACGCTCCAATACCTCGTCCCAAAGGTACTGTGTGGCATAGCCACCATCTTTATTCACGGGATTTCCTGCACTGCCATCCTCTCGCCCCTTGTTAAAGGGCAAAAAGAAGGTCTTGCTACCTGCAAGTTTGGTGGTCATCCACACCTCATCACCACTCACAGCAAAATGTACCAAGGCTCTTTTTTTAAACGCCAGCAACGGCTCACCCTTGGGCAGTCGGTCGGTTCGGTATTGGGCTTTTGCCACCTCTACAGCTTGGGTAAAGTCACTCTTTAGCTCTATGGTTGCAAAGGGAATACCATTGAGAAAAAGTACCAAATCTATGGAGTTTCTGTTCTCTTTAGAGTAGTAGAGC
>Ga0256828_1000655_pt1 | contig 22778 bp, 23 predicted proteins | sample CV88metaG_FD_185993 | JGI IMG/M metagenome (GOLD analysis project Ga0256828, IMG submission 185993) | Hydrothermal vent microbial communities from East Pacific Rise, Pacific Ocean - CV88 | ecosystem: Environmental > Aquatic > Marine > Hydrothermal vents | place: Pacific Ocean: East Pacific Rise...
AAATCCATCATATCACCTGTACCACAAGCAACATCTACAATTCTATCTATAGAATCTTGTGCATAAAATTTATATGCTAAATCACAAGCTTTTCTTCTCCATGACTTATCTACACCCATACTCATAACACGATTTGCAGTGTCGTATGTTGGAGCAATATCATCAAACATTGAGACAATTTTTTCTTGCTTTTGTTTATTTTGTTTTCCGTGAGAACTCATAAATTTATATCCTTTTTTTCATCCACATAATTATATCTTGGCTCTCTTGAGTTGTGTTTAAAACTTCAAAATTATTTGCATTTGGAGCCAAGTAACATAAATAATAATCTACTATATCTTTTGTTAGATTGTACATATTTTCTGTACCCTCTATCATAATATTTTTATACTCTTTTATTTTAGAAAAATCATTCTCTATAAAAACTTTACGCCCCTCAACACCAAAGAGTGCTATAGTTCTATCGAACTCTTTTTCTCTAGAATATATTAGAACATCTGGTGCTTTACCATCTACAAGCCTTGCATCAAGTGTTGGTCTATCTTCTCTTACTGTATTTCCACCAATTACCAACAAATCACATACATCTCTCATAGCATGGACATTCTTTCTTGAATCTTGTGAACTTATAATTCCATCATCACTGGAACCATCTAAACGCTGTGCCCATTTAAAAAAAACAAAACTACTCTCTAAAAACTTTTTAAAAGGCTCAAGAAGAGCATCACACTCTTTCATCATAATCTCGCTATATACTTCAATATTATTCATCTGTAGAATCATATTACCCTTTTGTGCTGCAACATTGGTATCGTAAGAGCCCACATAAATCTCTTGTATGCCTAATTCAGCTATAAGGTTTGCACATGATGGCGTTTTACCATAATGGGAACATGGCTCAAGTGTAGTATATAAAGAACAATTTTTAAATATGCCCTGATGATTTTGTAAAAGGTGTGTATGGATATCAAGAGAATCGCTAAGTGCTAAAATATAGCTGTCATTTGTAAGTTTGTAGTAGGCTTGTTGAAGTGCATTTACCTCTGCATGAGGTTGCCCAGCTTTATGGTGTGCTTCTACTGCAAGGATTTCACCATGTTCACCAAGAACACAGCACCCTACAGCAGGATTTGGATAAGTTAAACCTTGGTATTTCCAAGCTTCTTGAATGGCAAGAGCCATAAAGAACTTATGATCGACTACCATTCAAAGTATGTTCTAGCTTTTTTAATGGTATCAAAGTTTACTTCGTATGTTTCACCCTCTTTTTCAAAAGTAAGAGTTTTTCCATCAACCTTTACAAGTTTAGCTCGAAGTTTATCTTTTTCACCATAGACTAAAGAGATATTTTCCTCTAAAGATTTTTTAAAATGGTCTAAAGTAACTAGTTTACGCTCAATACCAGGTGAACCGACTTCTAATCTATAATCACCAGAAACAGGTGGTGTAACATCTAATAAAGGAGAGATTAAATGTGTAAGTTCTACACAAGTATCTAAACTTACACCTTTACGTTTACCATCTTCAAAATCTGGAGAGATAACACTCACACGGTAGATAGTCTCTTCACCTTCATTTACAATCATAGTATCATATAGCTCTAAGCCAACTGATTTTGTAAGTGAATCTATATCGCTTTGTAAACTCATGAATCTTCATCCTCTTTAGGGTTTTTTGCTATCTTTTTAAACAACTCTTCGAGTGTTTGTGTCTTTTTTAACTGCTCATCAAATTCAAAAGTAAATTTTGGGCAACGGTACCAACCTTGATCTTTTAAACAATATGTTTCAATAATAGGACGAGCCTTATTTAAAAGTTTTAAAGCATCACGTTTTTCTTGGTCTTTTAGCTCATGAGGGTTAATATAAACTTTTGCATCACTTTTACCACGAGAACATACAACTTCTAAAATATCAAGTTCATGAAGTCTTTTATCGTTCATCGCACCAAGTGCTTGGGGGATTAACTCTAAGAGAACTGATTCAGTCCTCTTGAGTTTTATTTGTGCTTCTGTCATGAGTTTATAACTCTACTTTTTGCTCAACTTTTTTGAATGTTTCAAGAACATCACCAGGTACAACATCATCGTAACCACTGATAACAACACCACATTCATAACCGTTTCCAATCTCATCAACATCATCTTTGAAACGTTTAAGTGAAGTAAGCTCACCTTCATAATGTACAACACCATCACGAATAACACGAACCATACCACCACGGATAAGACGACCATCCACAACAATACAACCAGCAACAAGACCTTTAGGAATTTTAAATACTTCCTTAACTTCTGCTTGCCCAGTATTTTCTTCAGTATATTTTGGAGCCATCATACCAGTAAGCATACCAGTAATATCATCAATAAGCTGGTAGATGATTGAGTATGTTTTAATCTCAACACCTTTTTGTTTCGCTGCTGCTTTTACTGCACCAGTTGGACGAACATTAAATCCAAGAAGAACACAGTTTTCAGAGTTGTTTACAAGCTCAACATCATTTTCTGTAATACCACCAACACCACTAGAGATGATATTTACTTTTACTTCATCATTTCTAAGTGCTGTAATAGAAGATTTAATCGCTTCAAGAGTACCATGAACATCTGTTTTAAGTACAACTTTAAGAGATTTTAGTTTACCCTCTGCAATCATTGCTGTCATATCTTCTAATGAAGATTTCATAGAAACTGAAAGCTCTTTATGTCTGTCATATTCATGGCGTTTCATTGCAAATTCTTTTGCTTCTCTATCATTTGACATAGCCATCATAATCTCACCAGAAGCAGGAACTTCATTAAGCCCTGCAACTACTGCTGTATGTGATGGTAAAAGATTTTTAATTTGTTTATTATGTTCATCCATCATCGCTTTTACACGACCATAAGAAGCACCACAAACTACATAATCACCAACTTTAAGGGTACCATTTTGTACAATTACAGTAGCAACTGGACCACGACCTTTTTCAAGTGAAGATTCTATAACTGCTGCTTTAGCAGGTGCATTTACATTTGCTTTAAGTTCTAATATTTCAGCTGTTGTAAGAATATTTTCAAGTAAATCATCAATACCCATACCTGATTTTGCAGAAACAGGAACAAATTCTATGTCCCCACCCCAATCAACAGGATTAATGCCATGCTCTGCCATTTGACCTTTTACCATATCTGGTTGTGCAGTCTCTTTATCCATTTTGTTAAGTGCAACAATTATTGGTGCACCTGACTCTTTAGCAAGTTTAATAACTTCAAGAGTCTGAGGTTTTACACCATCATCAGCAGCTACAACAATAACAATAATATCTGTTATCTCTGTACCTTTTTGACGCATATGACTAAATGCAGCATGCCCCGGAGTATCTATAAATGTAATTGCTTTACCATCTTGCTCAATTGTATAAGCACCGATGTGTTGTGTAATTCCACCAGCTTCACCCTCAGTTACTTTTGCTTTACGGATTGCATCAAGTAATGATGTTTTACCATGATCTACATGCCCCATAATTGTAATTACTGGTGCACGCTCTGTCGCATCTGGATCAGCTTCTATATCTTCTTCTTCATGAGTAAACTCATCTTTAGGGTCAATAATTGTAACTTCAACACCAAACTCTTCAGAAAGAATTTCAATCTCATCATTTCCAAGGAAATCATTTTTTGTCATCATCATACCAAGATCAAAAAGAACCTTAATAATGTCAGATATAGGACGTTTTAAAGCTTCTGCAAATTCATAAACACGAATATCTTCAGGAATTTCAACTTCAGTTACTACTTCCTCTTCATGTGAAGCTTTTTTATACTTTTTCTTCACATCTTTACGAACTTTACGTCCACGAGGTGCTTGTTTTTTGTTACCATTTCTACCCGCTGGTTTAGGAGCTCTTGGTTTTCTTGGTTCTTCAACAGGAAGTGGTGCACGCTCTGTTGAGTTAAGGTCAAGAAGTGTTACTTGATCATCCATATCCATAGATACATCTGTCATAGCTCCACCAAAGATATCCATCTTTTTACCTTGGTCTTTTTTAGAAACAGCAGCATCTCTTCTTGTAGACTTTTTCTTTTGAGCAAGTTCGGCTAAAACTTCTTGACTCATTTTTCCATATGAAGAAACATTTACTTGTTTTTGAGGTGCTGAATATACCTCTTCAACTTTTGGTCTTTTCTTTTTAACAATTTTTAAACCAGATTTTTTAATCGCAGGTCTAAGAGATGGCTGTACAACTCTTAATGTGGTTTTTGGTTTAGCTTTTTCAGGTTTTGGAGCAACTGCAGGTTCTTCTACTTTTTCTGTAGTTTTTTCTTCAGCAGGTGTCTCCTCTTTTTTAGAAACTTCTTCAGTTACTTCTGGAGTTTTAGGAGTTTCTGTTTTTTTCTCTTCTACTACAGGAGCATCTTGTTGTACTTCTTCCTTAGGAGTTTCCTCTTTAGCTTTTTTTACAACTTTTTTTACAGGTGTTGCTGCTGGTTTTTCAGCATCCGCATTCATAATATAATTAGCAATCTTTTCAGCTTGTTCCATGCTAACTTTACTTTGTGCAGCCTTTACTTCTATACCCATACTCTTAGCTTTTTCTAAGACATCTTTAGAAGCAATTCCTAGCTCGTCTGCAATTTCTTTAACGCTAACTTTATCTGTCATCAGTGATGATCTCCTTTAGTTTGTTCATAAACTTGTCTTTTTGGTTACTTCTGCATTGACGCATTAGTATTTTTGAGGTTTTCTTCTCATCTAAAAGACATTCTTTACATAAATAAAAACTTCTACCTCGACCGTTAAAACAATCTAATTCGCCATCTTTACATTGAAGACGCACTAGATTGTTTTGTTGATCTCTTTTTCTGCATGAAACACACATTCTTGTTGGTAGATGAAATTTTTTCGCCATTATATCTAAATCTTACTTTATTTAATAGAGCTTATCGCTCTATTATTAATCCGTTGTTATCAAAATCTAAAACTTTCACACCAAAGTCAGGAAATTTTTGCTTAAATTTGTTCGCAATCATTGCTGAATCGTCATCATATACAAGTGAAAAGAAAGTACTTCCACTTCCAGAGAGTGTACTCATTAAAGCTCCAGACTCATAAGCAACTTTTTGTACTGCAAAGAGTTCAGGCAGTGTTTTCATGCGAGCTTTTTGATGAAATCTATCTTGAGCCGCAAGTTTTAACATCTCCCAATCTTCATTGAAAAAAGCAGCAACAGTTAATGCTGTATGAGAAAGATTATAAACTGCATTTTCTTTAGAGTAAGATTTTGGCAAAATTGTTCGCGATTTTGAAGTATTCATCTGCTTATTTGGAATCACCACAACAGCTTTTAAATAATCTGGCAAGTGCTTACGCTGAGAAAACACTTTATTTTTTTCAATTGTTGCTGCATTAAAACCACCCATTACAGCTGGAGTGATGTTATCTGGATGTGGTTCATACACTAAAGCATGATTTAGAATACGGCGTTTACTTACACGTATGCCTGCGGCTTCATGTGCTGAAGCGATTGCTGAAACGATTACAGCAGAACTACTTCCAAGACCACGAGACATAGGAATAGAGTTATAAAATGTAAATTTGAAATTTTGCTTTTTCTTTGTTAAACGCGAGTAATGATCATTGAAAATACTAATAAATAAGTTATTTCCTTTAAGTCTTGGGTTATTTTCACCCTCACCCTTAATACTAACACTAAAAAATTTTGAGTGATGAAACTCTACACGATTGCGTAGATCGACTGCTAAACCTAAAGAATCAAACCCTGGTCCAAGGTTCGCCGATGTTGCTGGTACACTAATGGTCACTAAAGACTCCTATTTCACCCAACCGCACCTATCATATAAAGTGGTGTTGTGTTTTTACTAAACTCGTTATAATCAAGCACATCAGGAAGTGCAAAAGTCACTTCTGGTGCAGTTTCTAACTTCTGAGTTTTTATTTCTGATGCAACTTTAACAAAATGAAGCTTTCCAATCGCTTTTATAGGCTGATTTTTATTAAAATAAAAAGCATCTGTTGCAAAAAGAGGAATATCTTTTAAAATACTTAAAGATTTTAAAAAGATATAAGCTACTTTAATTGCCATAAAACTTCCCGGTCCATTTGCATAAAAAAGTTTTTCTATAGTGTATTTCTCTAGTAATTTTTCAAATATAAGTGGCAAAACATCTGAACTTCGCCCACTATCTTCTATAGTTTCAACAAGTTGTGCATTTTCATAAACACCTATTTTTATAGGGGATGTCAATGTTATAAGAACAACATCTACCTTTTTATGCATATGCTTTTTCTAGCTCCGCTGTTTTAGCACCCACTAGCTCAACTACTTCATAATTTTCTGGTGATTTCAAGAGCTCAAGAGTTAACTTATGATTTAAGTCATGACTTCCAGCAAGTGCTTCATAATTACCTATAAAATTCATCCCTATTAAAGACATATCTCCAATAGCATCTAAAATTTTATGGCGTACAAATTCATCATCAAAACGTAGCCCCTCAGGATTTAAAATCTTCTTTTCATCAAGTACTATGGCGTTTTCTAAAGAACCACCAAGAGCTAAGCCCTTTGAACGAAGGTATTGTACCTCATGCAAAAAACCAAAGGTACGAGCACGTGCTATCTCATTTTTATATGACTCTTTTGTAAACTCTAAAACATATTCTTGCTTATTAATAACCGGATGTGGGAATTTAATTGTAAAATCATATTTTAAATCTGGAGATGGGGAAAGTTTTACATACTTTTCGCCCTCTCTTACTTCTATCTCTTTTTTGATACGCATTATACGTTTAGGAATATCTTGCTCAACAAGTTCAGCTTCATCTAAAAGCATACAAAAACTTGCACTACTTCCATCCATTACAGGGATTTCATCAGCATCAACAATAATTTTAAGATTATCGATTCCATAAGCATAAATTGCAGAAAGAAGATGTTCTATAGTAGAGATTACATATCCCTCTTTCCCTATAACTGTAGCCATTTTTGTATCAACAACATTTTCAGGAATTAAAGGAATGGCAACATCAACATCACTGCGATAAAAGACAATTCCATTACCTGATTCTAAAGGCTCTAAACGCAACTTTACAGGTGAACCTTTATGGAGACCTATCCCTACAAGTTCGACACTTTTTTTAATGGTTGTTTGATACATAAAGTCTCCCTTAGTTTCTTTCTATAATTTCTTTAGCACTTTTAATAACATCATTAATGTTAAGTTTAATCCACTGCTTATCCATCCACTCTTGTGGGCGAACTTCTATACCTTGAACTAAAACACCAAAATGTAAATGGTCACCCATAGCATAACCAGTTTTTCCTGTATTTGCTATTGTTTCACCACGGTGAATCTCATCACCTACATTTACCTTAATGCTTGAACAGTGTCCATAAATTGTATAAAGACCAAGCCCATGACTAATTACTGGCATATTTCCATATAAACCATTATAATCTGCAAATACAACTTTACCTTTATTTTGAGGTCTAATCTTAGCCATCGCATTTGATGCTAAATCTAAACCAAGGTGATATGCTTCAGAGATAAACTCGCCATCATAATAGTACTTTCTATGGTCTCCAAAATGTGCAACTACTTGAGCATTTTTAAGTGGATACATTCTATGAATTTTAAATGATTTTATCATTGTATCATCTGTAACTTTTGAAGTGATTTCGTGAATTAACTTCTCATTTTTTGCTCTTACATCTTCATTAATAATTTTAAACTGTTCTAAGGAGTTCTCAACACCCTCTGTTTCAATAAACTCATCAGCTAAATCTGCAATTTTTCCTTTTAAAAATCTATCACTTAATTTAATTTTAGAGAGTCTATAATCTTTTTGCTTTAAATACAAAGGAACATATGATTTTGAAATATTCCCTGCTTTATCTTTTGCAACTACAGTAGCTTTAAAATTTTCATCTCTTACTGGCCAAGCAAGTAAAGAGATATAATATCCATCTTTATAAAAACTTTGAGGTTTAAAATGCTTATGATCATTTCCTTCTATGTAAAGTTCTTCCAGATTATCATCTTTTGCTTTAAAAACAACAAGAGCAGAGCCCCCACGAGAAATTTTATATGAATTGCTTACTATACTTAATTGTGGTTTCTTTTTATCAATTTTGAGAGTAAGTATTTTTGTTACATTGTTACCTTTAAATAGGTTCCATTTACTTCCATCGCTTGCTTCTATTATTACTTTTATCTCTTTATCTTTGGCACTATATGCTGTTCGAGGTGGTTTAACTTCTAAATTTATACTTGCCTGTGGAGCAAGAAGTTGTTCATTTATAAGTGTTGTTTGATCTGTTGATGTTTGTAAAATCACCTTATATGATTTAATACCACTCGCATCACTCAACTGAATTTTTAAAGGTTTTTTTAAATTCCAGTAACCATTAGATACCACTTTTACCTCAGGAGCCACTCTTTCAAAAGTGCTTGAAAAATAAACATATGCACCTCCACCAATAATAAGGGCTAGGGCTAAGAAGCCTCCGAATGATGATTTTTTGTTACTATTGTATCCCAATTATATTTCCTCTTGCATATATATTAATTTGTTTTGTTCATCGTATAAACACACTTTTTGTACATGTACAATCATAAGTGCTTCTTTAGATATTTCTATTGCATCATCTAAAGTCGCTCCAGATGCTTGCAAATCACTTTCTCGCAACACAAAAAGAGCAGTTGTCGCATTTTCAATAAGTTGCATCGAGTGAAACATAAAAGCTTTTAATCTAAAGGAGCTTAAAGAATCACTTAGTAAAAGAGACTCCCTACAGCTTTTATACTCTGCACCTAGTGCAATCAATTCACTCATACAAGCAAAGAATGTACCATCAAGATTTGAATATACAAGTTTACGAAACTCTCTAAGGTATCCTGCATAAAGTGATGTTGCCATCTTTTTATTTATCTTAATATTATGAATACAAAAACTTTTATATAAAGAATCTTTAGTAAGTCTAACAGTATAATCAGCACTACTTGGTACATTTTTTCGTAATTTATCATACCATGGAAGAAAAGAAAACTTTCTATCTATCGCTTCTAATTGTACAAAAGAAACTTTTTTATGAAGTGTCAATATATATGTATATAAGGCAGACCCATTACAAACTGTGTCATTCGTACACTCTATAACAATATGCTTTGCACTCTCTATTTTACTAAATGATACCACACCTGCTCTTTTTGTAAAATTATATACTATTTCTTATTCATTTTATAAACATAGGCAAGAACCTCTGCAACTGCAGCAAAAAGTGCTTCTGGAATTGGCTTTTCTACTTCTACTTCTGCATATAAAGAGCGTGCTAGTGGCGGGTTTTGCACTATGTGTACATTTGATTCACGGGCAATCTTTTTAATTTGCGAAGCTATATGATCTGCACCTTTCGCAACGACAATAGGTGCATGCGATTTTTCATTATCGTATTTTATAGCAACAGCATAATGTGTAGGGTTTGTAATAACAACATCTGCATTTGGAACCTCTGCCATCATACGTTTACGTGAAGCCTGCATCTGAATTTGACGAATTTTAGACTTTATAAGAGGATCTCCCTCCATATTTTTCATCTCATCTTTAATCTCTTGTTTAGACATTTTTAAGCCATCAAAATATTGTTTTCTCACAATAATAATGTCTATAATTGCAAATATAAAAATAATAAAAAGCATAACAAACGCGATGGTAAGCATCTTTTCTTGAAGCCAGTCTAACTGATCATTTAAGCCAAAAAGTGCAACAGTTGGCAGTTCCATAATAAAGTAAAAGAAAAAAACAAAACCTACACCAAGTGTGGTAAATGATTTAAAAGTAATTTTCACACCCTCAATCATTTTTTTCATAGAAAAAAGATTTTTTGTTCCTTTTATAGGGTCAATCTTTTTAAAATCTGGCATAATCGCTTTTGTTGTAAATAAAAAACCAAATTGTGCCAATGCTGCTATGACACCAGATACAGCAACAGCAATAGCTAAAGGCATCACTATAAGCAAAAATTCTCTAATGGTTACTATGGCAATATCTACCATAAAGAGTCTATCTAAAGGCATTCCAATAAGGGAAAAATAGTATTGAAATAAAAAAAACATATGCTTTGCCATAAAAGGAAAAAGCATTAAAACAGCCATAATTGCTACAAAAAGGGTAAGTACTCCAGAAGCATCTTGAGATTTTGGAACATTACCCTCTTTACGGGCATCTTCTATTTTCTTGGGGGTGGGTTCTTCTGTTTTTTCAGCATCATCAGCCATTTTTAACAGTCTCCTCCAAAGTTATCGTGTATATTTTAATCTATTTTCATAGACAGGTCAATCCAATTTGCCTGATGTATTAAAGAGCCAGAGCTTATAGCATCAACACCACTTTGAGCATATGATTCTATGGTTTTTAATGAGATGTTGCCACTTGCTTCTAAAAGTATATGTGGGAAATTCACATCTCTATATGCAACTATCTCTTTAATCTGTTCAGGTGTCATATTATCGCACATCACTATGTCTGCTTCTGCTTTAAACGCCATCTTTGCTATTTCAAAAGTTTCTGCTTCTACTTCAATTTTTGCAGTAAAAGGGATTGCCTTTCTTGCTTTTTTTATATACTCTTGTAAATTCTCTATCGTTTTAAGGTGTGTATCTTTAATCATTAAAGAATCATCAAGACCCATTCTATGATTTACTGCTCCACCCGTACGTGTTGCATACTTCTCAAATACACGAAGAAGTGGTCGCGTTTTACGTGTGTCTAAAAGTTTTACACCATAAGGCTCAATAATATCTACATACTTTTTTGTAAGTGTTGCTATGGAGCTTGCATGAAGCAGCATATCTAAAATAGTCCGTTCACAGCGAAGTAATGTATGCGAGTCTGTTTTAATTGTTGCAATTAAATCGCCACTTACAAAATGTGTACCATCGTTTTTTAACCAAAGTATCTCAAAATTTTCTAGTTTTGCTAAAGCATTTATATACTTCACACCAGCAACAACTCCATCACTTTTTGCAATAATTTTCGCACTTGCATCTATACTAGGCTCTACTAAAGCATACAAATCACCACGACCTACATCTTCTGCTAAAACCTCTTTTACAAACTCTTCAATCATAAGTCTAACATTCTCTCAAGAGCTATTTTTGCCCATTTTTGAGTTTTTTCATCTACCTCAATCTCATTAATTGGTGCACCATTATCAATTGCTTTAAGAGTCTCATATACATCTTGTAGTGTTGTTTCATTCATTGTTGGACATTCTGGTTTTGTAGAACTTAAAACATAAGTATTTTTTGGACGTAAACGATTTACAAGGTTAAACTCTGTTCCAACAGCTACTTTTTGCTCTTCTGGAAGCTCTTGAATGTATTTTATAAGTTGTGAAGTAGAACCTACAAAGTCACTTGCATCACATATGGCAGGGTCACATTCAGGATGTGTAGCTATTAAAATGCCTGGAAATTTTTTACGATAAAACTCTATATCTTCAACACTAAAGAGTTGATGTACCGAACAAAAGCCGTCATAACAAAGGATGTCGCACTCTTGAGGGTTACCCCCTTGGCCAATAACCATAGATTTTAAGCCCATTTGGTTGGCTATATTTTGCCCTAAACATCTATCTGGTACAAAAAGAATCTTTTTGCCTTCACCTAAAGCTTTTGTGATGATTTTCTTCGCGTTTGAACTAGTACATACCATACCGCCCATCTCACCCACTTTAGCTTTTACATCTGCATTAGAGTTAATGTAAGTAATTGGAAGAATATTTTCGCTAGGAATGCCATTGTCATTTAGAAACTTGACAGAGTCATCAAAATAAAGAGAATCAATCATACGTGCCATAGCACAACAAGCAATTTTAGGCATAACAACACGTTTTTCAGGAGAAAGAACTTTAACAGATTGTCCCATAAAACCAACACCACAAAAGAGTACAAATTCTGAATCATCAGCCTTTGTTTTCATAGCTAATTCTAAAGAATCACCTGTAATGTCACCTACCTCAAACACTTCGTCACGTTGGTAGAAATGTGCAACGACCGTTACACTTAATTTTGCTTTGAGCTCATCAATTTTTTGTTTTAATTCTTCATTTGTTAATTGCAAAAAATATCCCTATGTTTAATAATTTTGCAATTATATCAAAAAAATTACAATCTACTTACCGCAGTAAATTTTTGCCCTTTTTTTATAAGATTCTAAAGTGCTGTGAGCATAAGCATCATCGCGCATATTCTTTTTATAATCAATAATTTTATTTTGAAATATTTTACATAATCGTTTGTCTTTTTTTATTGTATTTGTTGCAAATAATAAAGTGTTCAATAATATAAATAGCAATATATATTTTTTCATAATATTTCCTTATTAAATAAATTCAACTAAATTATACTTAATAATTATATTAATGTCAATTTATAATAATTGTTTAATTATTGTGATTTTAGTTACTTATAACAATTTTCAGAGTAGAATGTCATCATATTTTTTAAAGGTATTCAATGGATTTTTTCTTTAACATAAATGTTCAATTTTTTATAGCAGCATATCTTATAGGTGGTATCCCTTTTGGTCTTCTTTTAGCAAAAAAATTTGCAGGAGTTGATGTAAAAGCAAGTGGAAGTGGAAGTATTGGTGCTACCAATGTTCTTAGAGTAGTAAAAGAGACAAACCCTGCACTTGCTAAAAAGCTTGGTATTGCTACATTGGCTCTAGATGCACTCAAGGGTGTTGCTGTTTTAATTGCAGGATACTATGCTGGTGTAAGTGAATCAACACTATGGGCAATCGCTGTTTTAGCCGTAGTTGGACACTGTTTTTCACCTTACTTAAACTTTGAAGGTGGAAAAGGGATTGCAACAGGTATGGGTGTGATGATGTTTATGCTCCCTTACGAAACACTTATTGCACTTGCAGTATGGGGAATCGCTGCTAAAACAATTCGTATCTCTTCTATATCTTCTCTTACTGGTGTTGCAGCTCTTTTAATTGCTAGTTTTATTATTCATCCTGCAATGGCTCATGCTCCAGTTGTTTTTATCGTTTTTATTCTTTACTATAAACATATTCCAAATATTGTTCGCGTTTTTAAAGGCGAAGAAAAACGCATAGTATAATGACTATTCATATTGAAGATCTAAAGTTCCAAGCAATTATTGGAATTTTAGACTTTGAAAGAGTTACCCCTCAAGATATTATAATCGATTTAACTATTGCATACAACTTCAAAGATGAATTTATTAATTATGCTGATGTAGCTACTCTTATAAAAAAAGAGATGCAAAAAAAACAATTTTTACTTTTAGAGGATGCTTTAGAAGAAATTTCGAAAACTCTTCAAAATAAATTTTCAAAAATTAATACATTAAATCTAAAAATAACAAAACCTTCTATAATGCCCGACTGCAGGGTAAGTCTAAGTGAAACATACAAGTTCGATTCTTAATCCAAACTTCACTTTTTTTTAAAAAAAATTGAAAAAAACTTTAAAGTAACCTAAAATTACGCTATCATTTCGCCAAAATATTTTAATATATAGGAAATTATTGATGCGTATTCTTATCATTGAAGATGAAGTAACATTAAACAAGATGCTTGCTGAGGGACTAAAAGAATTTGGTTACCAAAGTGATGTTGTTGAGACACTAAAAGATGGTGAATACTATCTTGATATTCGTAATTACGATTTAGTACTTATGGATTGGATGCTTCCAGATGGAAATTCTGTTGATATTATTGGTGATATTAAAACAAATACTCCAAAAACTGTAGTAGTTGTTCTTTCAGCTCGTGATGATAATGAGAGTGAAATTGAAGCACTTAGAAGTGGTGCTGATGACTACATTAGAAAACCATTTGACTTTGATGTTTTAATTGCTCGTATTGAAGCACGTTTACGTTTTGGTGGTTCTAACATCATCGAAATTGAAGACTTAACAATTAACCCTGAAGAGGAAAAAATCACATACAAAGAGAATGAGATTGAGCTTAAAGGGAAACCTTTTGAAGTACTTACTCACCTTGCACGTCACCGTGATCAAATTGTTTCTAAAGAGCAACTTCTTGATGCAATCTGGGAAGAGCCAGAGCTTGTTACTCCAAATGTAATTGAAGTAGCAATCAATCAAATTAGACAAAAAATGGACAAACCTTTAGGAATTACAACTATTGAGACTGTACGTCGTCGTGGTTATAGATTTTGTTTCCCTAAAGAAGTAAACTAGATTCTTCTCTAATTTTATAACAAAAATGATATAATCTTAAATCTTAAAGATTTAGGATTATGTTTATGTTTTCTAAACGCTCCATTCGTAAAAATTTTCTCATTCAACTTATATTTTCTTCTGCATCTCTTATTGTTATATTTTCATCTGTCCTTTACTTGTATATAGAAAAATCTATTTATGATGAAAAACGCCAAGAACTTTTAGAATATGCAAGAAATGTTTCTGCAGGAAATGCAGATATGCGTATAGAAGACTACCTTATTTTAGATAACTTTCTCTCTTTAAATGTAAAAATTGTTGAATTAAAATCTCATTTTGGAAATGTCGACCTCTATGAAAAAACACAAAATAAGCATACATACCTTACACTTCTTTTTCCTTTTAATGAAAAATTGCATAGCTACATAAAAGTAACTAAAGAGATTACCCCTACAAAAAAGCTTTTAGACCAAATATTACATTATATTTTCATTATTAACATTGCAGGATTTTTATTAGTTATAGTCTATGCTGTTGCTATCTCTAAGATGCTTGTAGCTCCTGTAAAAACACTTAGTTCAAAGCTCTCAAATATGAATGAGCACCTTATGAAGCCTATTGCCATTACAGAATTACCTTTAGAGTTTGAACCTTTAGGAATTACCATTAATCACCTTATCTCACGAATACAAAACTTTGTAAAGTATCAAAAAGAGCTTTTTATAGGAACAGCTCATGAGCTTAAAACACCACTTGCAGTAATCAAACTTAAGAATCAAGTAACACTCATTAAAAAGCGCTCCCCTGAGGAGTATATAGATGCTCTTAAAACAACAAACAAGACAATTGATGAGATGAATATCATTGTTTCCAATATTCTCAATATTGGTCGTCAAGAGGGTGCTCAACTCGATAAGCCAGTAGAGGTAGATATTATCGCTATTTTAAAACAAAAGGCAAATGATTTTAAACTCCTTGCTGAGAATGAAGGTAAAAAACTTGAGATGGACTTTACCCCAGATGGTTTTATGGCAACACTTCAGGTAAGTTTACTCAATCAAATCATTCAAAACTTTCTCCAAAATGCTCTTAAATTTACACCTAAAGAAAAAACTGTCCTTTTAAAGAGTTCTCAAGATGATTTTGGACTTCTCATAGAAGTTATAGATGAGGGGTGTGGAATTGATGAAAGTGTTGACCTTTTTGCACCTTTTAAACGCCAAGGAAATAAATCGGGTGTTGGACTAGGACTATTTTTAGCAAAAAGTGCAGCTGATGCCTTAGGAGCTAAAATAAAACTTGAAAATAGAAGGGATGGAATTGAGGGTACAGTCGCATCTTTACAGCTCAATTCTAAGCTTTCTTGTATACTCCCTACAAAAAGACACTAAAATACAAAAATTTCAAAAATCTTGAAGCTATATTTTGTTATAAATCGGTCACTTAATTAATAACAATAATATATAAGGTTTTTTTATGGCTCTAATTATAAATGATGAATGTATAGCATGTGATGCTTGTCGAGAAGAGTGTCCAACTATAGCAATTGAAGAGGGTGACCCTATTTATTACATAGATCCGGATCGTTGTACTGAATGTGTTGGTGTTTATGACGAACCTGCATGTATCTCTGTATGCCCAGTTGATTGTATTGTGCCAGATAAAGACAATGTTGAATCTATAGCAGAATTACAATTTAAATTTAAACAACTAGAAGAACAAGAAGAGATATAAATTGGCTAAGAGAGTTGCTGTCATAGACATAGGTTCTAACTCTGTTAGAATGGTCATATATGAAAGAACTTCACGCTATGCTTTTCACCTCTTACACGAAGAAAAATCTAAAGTAAGAATCTCCGAAAGTGCTTATGAAAACAAAGGCTACCTTCAAAAAGAGCCTATGCAAAGAACATTTAATGCCTTGCATGATTTTTTAAGCATTAGTAAATCATTTCAAGTCAGAAAAATGCTTTGTGTTGCAACCTCTGCACTTCGAGATGCTCCCAATAAAAAAGAGTTTGTACAAAATGTTAAAGAAAAACTCAAACTCAATATAAAAGTTATTGATGGGCAAAAAGAGGCCTATTATGGTGCTGTTGCTTGCTCAAATTTACTTCCAGATTTACAATCGGCTCTTAGTATAGATATTGGTGGAGGTTCTACAGAACTCACCCTCATTAACTCTCAAGAAATTACTCAAACTATCTCTTTAAATATAGGAACAGTTAGATTAAAAGAGCTCTATTTTGACAAAAATGACCTACAAGGTGCAACACAATATATAGATAAAGAACTAACTGTTATTCCTCAAACACAGCTTCAAACATTAGTAGGAATAGGTGGAACTTTCAGAGCCATCTCTAGTGCAATTATGAAACAGAGTAGTTACCCTTTAAATAAACTCCATGCATATGAATATTCACCACAAAGATTTCAAGATTTCATACTACAACTTCTTAATGCAGATGATAATAAGCTACGAGAGATGGGAATTAAAAATAATCGTTTTGATGTAATTAAACCAGGTGCTTTAATCTTACAAAGGCTTCTTTACAAGATGCAACTACAAAACATTATTACAAGTGGTGTAGGAGTACGAGAGGGTGTTTACCTATGTGATTTACTTCGTAATTCCAAACATAAGTTTCCTCACAATTTCAATACATCGGTAAAATACTTACTTGATTCTAATCTTACAGATAAAACATTTTCAACACAACTTAATAAACTCAGTAAAAAACTTTTTGATTTAACAAAAGAATACCTTGGTTTAGATGAGTGTTATAGATATGAACTAGGTCTTGCAGCAAAACTCTACCCTATTGGAAGTAATCTTCATTTTTACTCTCAGAACAAACATACATACTACCTTATTCAAAGTGCCTTAGAATATGGATTTTCTCATAAAAGCATTACCCTAATAGCTACACTTACAAAGTATGCTAAAAATAAGCTTCCCCAAGAATCTCACTTAGAAAAGTATAAGGAGCTATTGCCATCAAATCCTGATGTAACAAATGCACTAAGCTATCTACTCTCTTTGAGCATAGCACTACTTAGCCATAGACCACGAAACATTGATTTTACATTAGCATTTGAAGATGGAGTTTTATCTGTAAAAAGTAAAGAGGCTCTCTACCTTAGCAAAGATGCTGTTGCTAAACTAGATTGTAATAAAGGGTTTGAGATTCGTTTTTAGAATCTTTGACCCATAGTAAACTCAAAGGCAGCTGTCTTATCATAAGATTTTTGCATAAGAGGTCTTGCAAACATTAGCTGGATTGGTCCAACTGGTGAAAACCACTCTAACCCTACCCCATAACCACCACGTGATTCATCATTCGTTACAAGTTTTGCAGGGTTAGTGATATCATCACCAATAATACCCCAATCTACAAAAGTTACTACCCTCATTTTTGCCTTAGGAACAAGAGGCATACTTAACTCTAAAGAGTTTGAAAATGTTTGAGTACCACCAATTCTACGAACTTGTTGCCCATCAATAGTATCATGCCCTGTAGCATCTGCAATTGTTGGAGAGATTGAGTAAGACTCATACCCTCTAACACTTCCAATACCACCCATATAAAACTTTTCAGCAAGAGGGATATAGCCGTTATCAATAGCAATATAAAGTCTTGCTTTATATCTAAAAATTGCATCAAAACCAACATAGTCTTCTAAACCTTGAAAAATACTAAAGTTCGTACGTGATTTTAAGAAGTTTGCATCTGCACTAAGTCCAGCTTTTTCAAAGCTTTGTGACATCGTAAAACCTTCACGTGGTAAATAGTAATCATCTGTATTATCCCATTTCGCACTAATTGTTACAGAACTTTTATCGTAGTTTTCAAAATAGTATGTATCGTACTGTGTTTGGTCAAAAGTAGCATCAAATTTATAAGCATTGCTTGAATAGCCATAGCCTAAATAACCACTAATATAACGAGAAAATCTATGCCCAGCACCTAAAGAGATACCATCTGAAAGAACAGTATAATCATTATAATCATATGATGATGTATATACAGAAAAGTTACCACTAAAGTCACTATCATTCAATCTAGGATTAGAGATATTAAAAGAGTAGTTCTGTGTTGTTTGTGATTTTTCAGCTTTTACACCAATATTAATACCTGAACCCCAAATATTTCTGTCACTTACACCAACAGATACCAATAAGCCTCCATAAGAGCCATAACCACCACCAAGTTGTACATTTCCAGTTGGAGCTTCTTTTACTTTTACTATAAGGTCCATAGTGTGTTCATCTATACGTTTTTCTTCAATAGTATTACTATCAAAATAACCTAAACGTCCTACTGCATTTCTAGAATCTTTTAAGTCTGTTAATGAGTACATATCTCCAGGCCCTAAATACAGTTCACGACGAACGACTCTGTCTAAAGTTCTATTGTTTCCTGAAACAATGACATTACGAATTTTAACTTTTGAACCTGGTGTAATTTTAAATACGACTTCAACTGTATGGTCTTTTTTATTCTTTTTCAAGTCTGGTACAACTTGTACAAAAGCATAACTCATATCTGCTATAAGTGTTTTAATTTTTTCAGAATCACTACGGAAAGTTTTAATATTAAAAACCTCTCCACTTTTGAGTGCAATAATCTCTTTAATTTTTTCATCTGCCACAACATCATGAGCTTGATAAATTGTTACTTTACTAATAGTATAAGGTTTCCCCTCATCTATCTGGTAGCTCATATCTGCCGTATAGTGGTCAAAATTTACTCTTACAAAAGGTTCTGAAACTTTTGAATCTAAATAGCCATATTGCATATAATAATCACGGATTCTTAAATTATCGTATCCTAAATTTGTTAGACTCATTTTACCATTATTACGTCCCCAAAACCAGCCCATCCATTCATGCTCTTTATTCGCAATTACATCATCAAAATCATCGCTATCAAGTGCTTTAACACCTGCATAACTTAACTTGTCAATAATAATCTCTTCCCCTTCATTAACAATAAAAACAACTTTTAAACTTCCATTTTCAAGATACTCTTTTTTTATCTCTACAACAGAATCAATTTTTCCATCTTGAGAGATTGCTTCAATAATACGTTTTTTGGCAGCTTCAAGCTTTTTCTCATCATAAAGTGTTCCCTTCTTTATCTGAATGACAGTATCTTTAACCTCTTCATCATTTTCTTTCCACCCTTTTAACTCAACTTGAGAGATAACAGCTTTTTCTTTAAAATAAAAAGTAAGTTTCCCATCTTCAAATTCAGTCCAGATATCATTAAAATACCCCTGTCTAAAATACTTTTTAATCGCTTCATCAACAGCTTTTTTATCTATATCGTCACCCTTTTCAAAAGGGAGCATTCGAAGAGCCACAGATTCAGAAAGATGAATCATGCCATTAAACTTCACAGATTTAAGTGTTTGAGCCGAAAGAAATGTTGTTGCCGTTAGCAGTAAAAATGTATAAAATATTTTCATTAAAATTCCATATATAAAATTAGTTAAAGATTTTACCCATAATGAGGTTAATCTTAAGTAAATTCAGTATAATTTTGAAAAATATATAAGAAGAATAGATATGAAGATAGCAATTATTGGCTTAGGACTTATGGGTGGCTCTCTTGCCCTCTCTTTAAAAAAACAAAAATATGTTAGTTCCGTTTTAGGTTACGATCACAACAAAGAGCATCAATCAATTGCGATAGAGCGTAACTTAGTGGATGCTATAGTAGATTTTAATACAGTTAAAAGTTCTGATGTTATCATACTTGCTATTCCTGTTAATGGCATTATATCTGTTCTTCAAGAACTTAAAGATATACCAAAAACAACCACAATTATAGACTTAGGTGGGACAAAAGAGATTATAGTTAATGCTATACCTCAAGAGATTCGCCAGAATTTTGTTGCTGCTCATCCTATGACAGGTACAGAATATTTTGGTCCAAATGCAGCTATTGAAGGTCTCTATAAGGACAAGGTTGTCGTTCTTTGTGATTTAGAAGAGAGTGGAGATCTTCAAGCAAAAACTGCGAAAAAAATCTTTAAATCCTTGGGAATGAAAAAGTACTTTATGAAAGCACATGAGCATGATCGCCATGCTGCTTTCATTTCACATATGCCACATGCCATAGCTTACTCACTAGCAAATACGGTAATGAAACAAGAAAACAGAGAAAACATCTTAGCACTTGCAGCTGGTGGTTTTCGTTCTATGAGTCGTCTAGCAAAATCTTCCCCTTATATGTGGGAAGATATTTTTAAACAAAACAAAGGAAATATTCTTGAAGCTATAGAGCTATTTGAAGATGAACTCTCAAGATTAAAACAAGATATTCAAGATGAAAACTGGAATGGCGTTCATAAAAAAATGGAAGATGGAAATGAACTGTACAATATTTTTTCTTAACTAATATTGTACTTTTCAAGTATCTCTTTCACCTCTTTTTTAACCAAGGTTTCTTTTTTACCTAAATAAAGATTTCCCTCAATGGTATCTATTATGTTTTGAACATCCATATTTTCTTTATATGGTAAGAGTTTCATAAGAAGTTGTTTCTCATCTTTAAAATCAAATTTTTGCTTTTTCTCTCTTTTATTTTTTGGTCTTATCAACATAAGTAAAACGCCAACAAATACACCTGCTACAAAAATAAGTATAGAGCTTTGTGCAGAAACAAATACACCTTCTTTTTCATTTTTGGTACTCACTTTCGCTACTGGTGTTTTTGCTTTTTTAATTTTAAGAGCTTGTGTTGGTTGTGCATTGTGAACAGTTATAGGAATCTCTTTAGTTGTAATTTTTTCTACACGTTTCGTTTTAAGGTTGTAAAATGCCACAGAAAAAGAGGGAATTGTAAAATTATTATCTGCTACTAATGCTATTTTTTGAGTGAGTGTGTCTCCTTTAATAACTGCTTTTTCATCAAATACACTCACCCCTGGAATATAAGGTTTAAAACTTTCAATATCTTCTAAATTTCCTTTTCCAACAACACTTACCGTCAAATTAACTGCCTCATTTGCATTAATTTGTGTTTTATCTACACTTGCATTAATCGTAAAATTACCTACTAATTTTGCATTATTTGGTAATGGTTTAGCCTTTAAAGAGAGCTCATTAGAGAAGTAAGAACGCCATCGAATTTGAGGCATAAAAGCACCCCAACTATCGCGTTTATGTGCTCTTGATGCAATCGCCATCTGTGCTGGTTTTATATGTAAATCTCCAGAACGCTGTGGAGCTAACACATATTTTATAGTTGTAACAACATAATTTCCATCTCTACTTTGTTCTGGTTTAGACTCGCTTTTTACCCAAAAACCTTTTAAATCAGGGGCAATAAACTTACTATCTACAACCTCTGCACCACGTTTTTGTTTAAATGTTAAAGTAAGGGTAAAAGGCTCGCCAACAAAGACCTCTTTTTTACTTACTCCAAGAGCTAAAACAAAGTCAGCATTTGTATTTTGAGAAGCTACACCAACCTTTAAGTCAAGCGGGTTTGAACTCTCTTTTTTTCCATCTATAGTAAGTGTAATTGGGTCAATATGACAAGATTTTTGTGGCATAAAAGTGAAAGAAAATATTTTACTTCTTGAATAATCCCCATTAATCATCTCTATATTTGTTTGAGATGCTGTTGAGATAACATTTGTGCCACATATATTTCTTATTAGTGGTCTTTGTATATCTTTACCACTTACTTTTAAAGAGAGTGTTACCATCTCCCCTACGGTAATTTTATTGTAATCTAATGTTGCATTTATCTCTGCAAACATTACACTTGGAACTAAAAGTATAAAAAAAAGTATTTTACCAAGGTTTTTCATTTGAGTTCTCCTCATATTTGTTATTTTGTTTGTTAAGCATATACAAGTAAGTGCTTGGTTGTTTGTTAAGCTGTTTTAACCATTTTTGTTCCTCTGCATCACTCATCTTATCTTCTTGGTGAGCAGATGCAGCTTGCAATCCATCTTTTTTCTCATCTTTCTTTTGAGATTTCTTTTGTTCTTTTTGAAGCTGTTTGAGTTGCTTTTTTTTCTCCTGTTTTTGCTTATTGTCTTGAGATTTACCCTCTTTATCTTCTTGCTCTTTTTTAGACTTCATATCTTTTTGACTTTGTTGCTTATCTTTATTTTTTTGACTTTTTGAGCTATTTTTTTCTTTATCTGACTTATCTTGAGAATCTTTTTTCTCTCCATCTTTTGCATCTTTATTTTTGTCATTTTTCTTAGAGTCTTTATTTTTATCGCTCTTATTTTTTTTGCCATCTTTCTTTTGGTCTTTATTGTCTTTGTTCTTTTTGTTTTGTTGTTTCTTTTGCTCTTTCTTTTTTTGTTGTTCTAAAAATTTTTTTACTGCCTCAAGATTCTCTTTTACATCTTTATCGTCTTTCATTTTTAAAGATTTTTCATAAACTTTTACTGCTTCTTCTAAAGATTTTTTATCTTTTTTCTTTACATAAGCATTACCCATATTTGCATAATTTTTAGCACGTTCTTCTTTAGTGTCAAAAGTAGCTTTATGGTAAGATTTTAAGGCCTCATCATATTTACCTTG
>Ga0256828_1000656_pt1 | contig 22767 bp, 20 predicted proteins | sample CV88metaG_FD_185993 | JGI IMG/M metagenome (GOLD analysis project Ga0256828, IMG submission 185993) | Hydrothermal vent microbial communities from East Pacific Rise, Pacific Ocean - CV88 | ecosystem: Environmental > Aquatic > Marine > Hydrothermal vents | place: Pacific Ocean: East Pacific Rise...
AAAAAAATTTAGAAAAACTTTTCCAAAATCTAAAGAAAAACAAAATTTAGGTATAATCATCACTTATTCGTTTAAAAAGGAAATAACCTATGGTTAATCAACTGATTAAAGGCTCGATTGTTTTGGTGATTGTTTTTGCCATTGCTCTCTTTGCAGCATTTATCTATGCATATAATGAGATAAAGCTCGATGCAGATAAACTCATAAACTACAACCCTCCTACATCTTCTGTTATTTTAGATGCAAAAGGAGAAAAAATATCCTATATATTTAAAGGTCAACACCGTCTCTATGCAACGTATGATGAGATTCCAGGGTACCTAGTAGAAGCTCTAGTTGCTATTGAAGATACACGTTTTTTTGAACATAATGGAGTCAATCCTGATGCTATCATACGTGCAGCTCTTCGAAACTTTGAAGCTGGACATAAAGTAGAAGGTGGAAGTACCCTTACCCAACAGCTGGTTAAAAATACTATTTTAAGTAATGAACGAAGCTACTCTCGAAAAATAAAAGAGGCGATTTTATCTATGAAAATAGAAAATGAGCTAACCAAAGAGCAGATTTTAGAGCGTTATCTCAATGAAATGTTCTTTGGACATGGTTACTATGGTGTCAAAACAGCAGCCAAAGGGTATTTTAGAAAAGAGCTAGACCAACTAACACTTAAAGAGTCAGCTATGTTGGCAGGGCTAATGAAAGCTCCTACTTCTTATGACCCAACACGTCACTTAGACAAAGCATTAAATCGAGCTGGTACCATTCTAGCTAGAATGAACAAGCTCGGTTGGATAACCCATGATAAATATATTGAAGCTGTAAAAGAAGTTCCAACTATTTATAAAGACACACTTACTCAAAATATTGCACCATATATTACCGATGAAGTTGTCAGACGACTTAAAAAGCAAGGCTTTAAAGATGTTAAAAGTGGTGGATATACCATCTATACCACCATTGATATGAAGCAACAAGAGATTGCACGTGAAGCATTACGCTATGCCCATAAAAAGATTGTCAAAAAACAAAAAGAAAATTTAAAAACCACAACACTTAACGGTGCTTTACTTGCTGTAGAAAATAAAACCGGTAACATAAAAGCCATGGTAGGTGGGGTTGACTATAAAAAGTCTGCCTTTAACCGTGCCACCATGATGGAGCGTCAACCAGGTTCGGCTTTTAAACCATTTATTTATCAAGTTGCTCTTGACCTTGGGTACAACCCTGCCACGGAACTTACCGATGTTGCGAGAACATTCCAATACTATAAAAATGGTAAACGTGTTATCTGGAGACCTAAAAACTATGAGAGTAACTTTGTAGGTTTCATTAAATTACGAGAAGCACTGGTACACTCAAGAAACCTTGCTACCATTAACTTGGTTACTGAAGTTGGAGTACAAAGAATTTTTGAAAAACTTAAACAGTTGAACATTCCTCATATTCCACAAGATATGTCTATAGCACTAGGAAACTTAGGTCTAAGCCCTGTTAAGATGGCACAGATTTACTCTGCCTTTGCTAACGGTGGGCATATGATAGAGCCAAGACTTATCTCTAAAGTACTTTCTCGAAATGGTACGGTTATTTATGAAAGTAAAACCAATGAGATTGCAGACTTTACCACACCAGAACAAGCCTTCCTTATGACTGATATTTTACGAGACATTGTTAAACGTGGTACAGGACGAAATGCTCAAGTGCCAGGTGTTCAGGTAGTAGGAAAAACAGGAACAACCAACAAAAACGTTGACGCATGGTTCTGTGGTTATTCACCTGCTGAAGAGGTTATTGTTTGGATGGGTCGAGACAACAACAAACCTATAGGACGGGGGGGTACAGGTGGTGCTACATCAGCACCTGCATTTGCATACTTCTTAAAAAAGTTACATAAAATGTATCCTGATTTACCAAAAAAGTTTACACGACCACCAGGTGTGTATAATGCAAAAGATGGTGTTATAACAGAGTTGTATACCGATATTTCACCTCTTCCAGCAGAGACAGAGTCAGAAACAAACCCTGATAATGATTTTGATTTATTCTAAAAGAGAGCCTTATTAGGCTCTCTTTTAATTGTTAGATTGTAACTCTTTTAACTTCTCTTTAACCTCATCTACATGACCTTTTACTTTAACCTTTTCCCACTTATAAGCTAAGGTTCCATCAGGAGCAATTAAAAAGGTACTTCGTACCACACCCATGTACTCTCTTCCCATAAACTTTTTAAGTTGCCAAATACCAAATGCTTTGCATAATGATTTATCTTCATCAGCAAGAAGGGTTATTTTTAACTTTTTCTTCTCTATAAAGTTTCTATGTTTTTTAGGACTGTCTGGACTCACACCTAAAATAATCGCTTCAAGTGCTGTAAAGTCTGGCAAAGCCTCTGTAAAGGCACAAGCTTCTGTGGTACATCCTGGAGTGTTGTCTTTTGGGTAAAAATATATCACTGCCCATCGTCCTTTTATGTCTCGAAAACATATCTCCTCTTCATCTTGATTTGGTAGACAAAAAGCTGGTATAGCATCACCTATCTCTAACATGGTTAATCCTTATAATTTTTTCGCTAGTATACAGCATGGATATTAAAGAAGAATTATTAAAAGAGATAGAAGCCCTGCTCAGCTATAAGCCTGAAGAGAAAACCACCATTAATCCCAACTATTTGGAGTATTTGGAAGTAGAAGATTTGGAGTCCATTAAAAAAGGACTCTTAGCTAAAATAGGAAAATTAAGTGATGAAGATATAGAGTGGTTACAACAGTTTAAGAAAGACCTCTGAATCAAATGCCTCAACCCCATGATTAAGAGCCACTCTAGCCATAAGCCCTGCTCCATTGGTATAGAGTAGGTTTTTCTCTTTATCATAAACCTTTCCACTACATACTGCACAGCTTGGACTTCTGTCTTTTCCTATAAAAAGTTTTACATCAGGATGCTCTCTAAAAAAATCTTTAGCATAGTCCAAAATAGGTTCAGACAGAATTTTACCCGACCCATTTGAAATGGCTTCTATAGAAGCTCCATCATCTACCAAATCCATCGTTGGTCGTGGTGTCCCAAAACAGTAATCTTCAGGACAAAAGGTCACAACTTCATAATCTTTCAATTTCTCTAGCAAAGCATCATTACGGTTATGGTCACCATCATAGCGACAAGCATTGCCCATAAGACACGAAGAGAGTGCTACTTTTTGCTTTTTCATTTAGCAGATAACCACCGATTTAATCTCGGTGAACTCTTCCAATGCCCACTTTGGACCTTCTCGCCCTACTCCTGAAAGTTTGGAACCACCATAAGGCTGTACATCAAAACGAAGGGTTGGGATATCGTTAATTACCACACCACCACACTGGGCATCGTCAATAAAACGCTGAGTCAATTTTAAATCATTGGTAAATATAGAAAACTGTAATCCAAAAGGTGAATCATTCATCTTTTCAATCGCCTCTTCATAGCTATCTACTTTAACTAATGAAACAATCGGTGCAAAAACCTCTTCACATACTATTTTCATATCATCAGTCACATTGGTCATTACTGTTGGAGTAAAGGCACCATCTATCACTTCTCCACCTGTTAAAAGCGTAGCTCCCTCATTTTGTGCTGAAGCAACCCATGTTTTTGCACGACTTAAAGACTCTTCATCTATAAGAGGTCCCATAAAGGTATCTTCATCATAAGGTGAACCTACTTTTAATGTTTTTGTCTCTCGTGCGAGGGCTTCAGCAAACGCATCATAGACAGAAGCATGAACATAGATACGCTGTAAAGAGATACAGACTTGACCCGAATTAACAAAGGCACCAAAGGCACAACGTGAAGCTGCATACTCAACATCTGCTGAGGCATCTATGAAGGTTGCTGCATTACCACCAAGCTCTAAACTTACCTTTTTGATTCCTGCTTGTTGGGTAATAATATTTCCAACCGGAACTGAACCTGTAAATGACAATACTCTTGGAATCATACTCTTAACCAAAGTACTACCTACTTCAACATCTCCATAAACTACAGAGAGTGCATCTTTAATGGCATATTTAGAGTTGTTAAAAAGTTTTGCCAATTTATAGGCTGTAAGAGGTGCTTCAGGTGTTGGTTTTAAAACCACTGCATTTCCAGCACCCAATGCCGGAGCTATCTTATGTGCTACGAGATTTAAAGGAAAATTAAAAGGAGTAATACATGCCACAACACCCACAGGTACACGAGTAAAATAAGCAATGGTTTTTTTACCACTTGGGGCAATATCAGTAGGGATTGTTTCACCATGTAAAGCTATAAGCTCTTTAGCTGTCAGATGAATGGTTTCAATACATCTGTCCACTTCTACCCTAGCAAAAGCTATGGGTTTTGCCACTTCATTGACCAAGGTCATTGCCATATCTTCACGATGAACTTCAAGCATATTGGCTACATCTTCCAACCATGAAACACGTTGGTGTAGAGGTGATTTAACTGTTACTTTTGCTGCTTGTTCTGCTATGTTTAAAGCTTTGATTGTATCGTCTGCATTACATATAGGAGCAAGACTCACAACTGAACCATCATAAGGACTTTTTCGTTCACTTAATGCTTCTCTACTCTCTTCATGGCTTCCCATAAAAACTTTTGCTTCACCTTTTGTATTGCTATTAAATATACTAAACATAATATAATATCCTTAAAAAATAATGAATGATTATAACGCAATGGGGGTTAATAAATATAGATAAAAATAGGAGTTTTAAAGAAGAGATATAGGTAAGGTCGATAAATCGACCCTACGAAGAGATTAAAAATTATTTTTTAGTTGTAATCTCTGTAGCCAATGCTTCGATTGCTGCATCATCAAGTTTAGCAACTTGACCTTTCATAATAGCTTTCATAGCTCCACCATAAGTACCATCTTTGTAACCTTTAAGTGCTTTAACGATATCTTCTTTACTTAGGTCTTTAACCACTTTAGATACGTTCATTGCTTTTTTCTCAAAGTTTGCTCCATGACATGCTGCACATGCTGCTGTGTCTGCGAATGCTGCTGTTGTCAATAATGCTGCTACTGCTGCTACTTTTACAAATTTACTCATTTTTGTCCTTTAGTGTGTGTTTTTATTATACAGCACCATTTTAAAACTTCTTTGTGGAACAATTGTGTTTTTATTTATTATTTTAAAAAAAACCATCAATAAATGACTTAGCTGTTTCGGTAACATCATCAACATCTATCTCTTTTAATTTTTCTGCAACATCTTTTTTTACACTTTTCAACTCTCTCTTCACCACTTCACTTTTTTCTGTTCCTAACCATGCTCCCATCTGTTTATTCATCTGATACTTTAAAAGTCTGCTCATATCTACAGAGACTTTTGGGTCTTTTAAAGTTCCATAAATATCTCCGTAAATCTCTTGCCCTTGCATTTTTATTTCAAATTTAGAGTTTACTTTGTTATTTTTAGAATTCATTTTAGTATCAATTAAATAGAGATGGCTCTTCCCATCATCTATTCTAAGCTCAGAAGAGAGTAAATTATTTTGATAGCCTCCTGTAAATGTACTATTATCATAAGTCCCTGATAAAAGGTCTATACCAGCTGTATCATAAAGCATACTAGTAATCTTTGTTTTTATAAAACGTGTCTTTTTTAACTCTGTATCTATTAAAACAATTTTATCTTTCATATCATAGTTTATGGTTCCAGAGACATCTGACCTTAAAAGAATAGGATAAGAAAACTGTTCTAAAAGACGTTCTAAATAAACCTCTTTTAAATTTAAATCAATATTTTTTTTCTTATAGCTATAAGAAAGTTTTCCACCAAATTTATTGGTATACCCTTTAACTAATAGTCCATTACTATAAACAACACTACCATTGGTATCTAAACTTCCTATATATCTATGTTTTAAAAACTTCTCAAAATAAGCCAAATCTTTTAAATGCAACTCATAATTGGCTTGTGCTACTTTTTTACTCTGATGATACTCACCATTTTTTATAATTAAATTTCCTATTTTTGAATCTATTTTCCCTATATATTTATAGGCTATATCATCAAAATTTATATTGGCATTTAGAGAAAAAGGAACATCTGGAGCGACATCTGGCATTACTGCTTTTGTCATAATTATTTTAGCTTGACCTCTTTTTTTATATTTAGAAAAAGATTCAAAAGTAGCTTCAATATCTGCCTCTCCTCTGATAAGTCTAGGCTTTTTTAAAAACTTTAAGATTTTTTGACTGTTGACAGACTTTAAAATAATATTCATATCTTTTATTTTTGTGGGAACTTTTGTAAATCCAAAAAGTATATCTCCATCAAACAGACTCCCCTTCCCCTCAACCAAAAGATTAGAATAGGCTCCTTCTAAACTCCCTAGCAGTTCTATATTATCATCTATAGAAAAATCATTAAATTTAAAGGATTTCCCTTTAAGATGATAATCCATATTGATTCTATAATTATCAACTTCTCCTTTTAAAAGAATATTCGCAGTATTATTAACAGTTATATTCATGATAATATAAGGATAATTTTTTAAATTTAAGGAGTGTACTTTTATATCATTATAAGTCTTTTTAGAGAGATAATCTTCTATAAGATAACCTAAATGTTGATGTCCTAAAGTAGTATTTAAAAAGTAAAAGAACAGAACAGTTAAGAGACATAACAACCATAAAAAATATTTTACGAAAATTCTCATGAACTATCCTCTTTAAACTTTTTTCATATTTTATCATAAAAAGAGAATTTAACACGACTTTAGCTAGAATGTGCCAATTAATTTTTACATGGAGCAAAGCACAAATGGATGCAGCAAAATATATATGGATGAACGGTGAATTTAAACCTTGGGATGAAGCAAAAACACACGTTTTATCGCATACTCTACACTATGGGAATGGTGTAATAGAAGGTACAAAAGCTTATAAAACAGCTGATGGTTATGCAATTTTTAGACTAAATGACCATACTAAAAGACTTAAAGAGTCAGCTAAAATGACGCTTATTGACATTCCTTACTCTGTTGAAGAGATGAATGAAGCACAAATTGAACTTGTTAGAAAGAATGAGTTTACTGGAGACAATGTTTACATTCGACCATTTGCCTTTTTAGGTTATGGTGTTATGGGTGTTTACCATAAAGATGCACCAGTAGAAACTGTGTTAGCAGCTTGGGAATGGGGAGCATACCTTGGTGAAGAGGGGCTTAAGTCTGGAATCAAACTTAAAATTGCCTCTATGACTAGAGCTGCCAATACCTCAAGCATGGGTAAAGCAAAAGCAACAGCGAACTACTTAAACTCTCAAATGGCAAAATTTGAAGCTATAGATTGTGGTTATGATGAAGCCCTACTTCTTGATGACCAAGGGTATGTTGCAGAAGCATCAGGAGCCTGTTTCTTTATGGTTAAAGATGGTGAACTAATCTCACCTCCAAACGACAACTCGTTAGCTTCTATTACTCAAAAAATGGTTATAGAGATGGCTGAGGATATGGGTTATACTGTCTCAAGAAGACGTATTACTCGTGAAGAACTCTATGTTGCAGATGAAGCATTTTTAACAGGAACAGCAGCAGAGATTACTCCTGTAAGAGAGATTGATGCACGAATTATTGGTGAAGGGTCAAGAGGACCAATTACAGAAATTATTCAAAGTAACTATTTTGACATTGTATTTGGACGAAATGAAAAATACAAACACTATTTGACATACATCTAATAGAACCATAATTATGAGCAAAAGCTCATATAACTAGATACCTATTAACATAAGGATTAATATGCCAGCAGACATGAACGACTATTTTAAAAAGAAACAACCTGGAAATGGTGGGAACAATAAAACACCAAACAGACCACAATCGCAAAATGCTAACAATGGTGGAGGTGGTGGAAAAGCAACTCCTACATGGCTATTTGTAGCTTTGGCTCTTATCGCAGCTATTGTTTTCTTTAAACCATTTACCATTATTAACTCTGGTGAAGTGGGAATAAAAGTAAACACTGGTAAATTTGATGACAAACCACTTAATGCAGGTCTTCATTTTTATATTCCAATGATTCAAAAAATCATTACAGTAAACACCAAAATAAAACAGATTATTTACAGCAATGAAAACAATGTTGTTGGAGGTGGTGGAAACTACAAACGTCTTAATGACATTCAAGATGATGGACTTATTAGAAACAATGCCATACCTGTACTAGATAAGAGAGGGTTAACCGTTCATATAGACTTAGCTGTTCAGTATCAACTTAGACCAGAGTCTGCACCAAAAACTATCGAAAGATGGGGATTACATACTTGGGAAGAGAAAATTATTAACTCTAAAGTACGTGAAGTGGTTCGTGATGTTATTGGTAAATATGCAGCTGAAAAACTTCCTGAAATGAGAAATGAAATAGCAACTGCTATACAAACAAAAGTGACAGAAAAAGTTCAAGCACTTGATGGAAAACCTGTTGTTCTTTCTGCTGTAGAGCTTAGAAATATTGTTTTACCTGTGAAGATTAGAGAAAAAATTGAACAACTTCAAGCAGAAAAACAAAATGTAAATATTGCAGAACAACAAAAAGAACGTGCAAAACAAGAAGCACAAAAAAATGCTGAAATCGCACGTGGTGAAGCTGAAAGAAACAGAATTGTGGCTCAAGGTCAAGCTGATAAAATCAGAATTGAAGCCGAAGAACAAGCTAAAGCTAACAGTTTAATTTCTGCATCATTAACCAGTGAACTATTACAACTTGAGCAGATTAAAACTCAAGGTAAATTTAATGAGGCACTTAAAGTAAATAAAGATGCTCAGATTTTCTTAACACCTGGTGGAGCAGTACCTAACATTTGGGTAGACGCAAAAGGTAAAGAGCAGAGAGCTATTTCGGCTCAATAAATTAAAATATAATAACGGTGCGTTAGAAAACGCACCCTACGGAGACCACTCATGCAAATCAACTGGCAAAAAAATCCCCTTATCCCTGCAATCGCTCAAGACCATGAAACCAATGAAGTACTTATGTTGGCATACATGAATGAAGAGGCTTATAACTTAACACTCTCTACAGGTTATGCCCACTACTTTTCAAGAAGTAAACAACGCATCTGGAAAAAAGGTGAGAGTTCAAACCATACTCAAGAGATAAAAGACGTTTTATTAGACTGTGATGCCGATACCGTTATATTGAAAATTCATCAAAATGGTGTGGCTTGTCATACAGGAACAAAAAGCTGTTTCTTTACCTCTGTGGTTCAAGAGAAAAGAGTACTAGAACAAGAAGTAGATACCAATGCCATGTATGGAGTGGTAGATACCCTTTACCATACCATACTAGAGCGTAAAAGTTCTACTTCAACAGAGAAGTCATGGACAAAAAAACTTCTCAATGACAAAGCACTTATGTTAAGTAAAATTCGTGAAGAGGCAGATGAAGTTTGTGTCGCTATAGATGAAGAGTCAGATGAGCAAGTTATTTATGAATCTGCTGATTTACTCTATCATACCCTAGTAGGTCTTGGATATAGAGACATCTCACCTGATCGTGTTAAACAAGAATTATCCAGACGATTTGGTATGTCTGGGATTACAGAAAAAGAACAAAGAAAGAAGTAAATAATTAGAAAAAGGTTTTATAGAAACAAGCCATGTTTCTATAAAACATAATTTAATCTTCTTCTGTGTAAAACCTCCTACTCTTCTAAAGAATAGACCCATTTTTTTAATAAATTCTCTTTTAATCTAGTATAAAAGTTTTATTTTGATTATAATAAATAAAACTAGATTAATTTATTAAGGAGAATTATGAAAAAAGTTATACTATCTTTTTGCTTACTCTCTCTATTTAGCATCAATATTTACGCTGATACCATCTTAACATTTGGTGAACGTAGAAGTTCAGATATAGACTATATGCCAGCTAAAGAGATAGCAGATACAAGCAATATTGTTCAAGACACAACTCCCTTTACCCAACAAATTACACCAATGAGTACAGAGGAACAACTCTACTATGATAGCCAATACAATCAAAAATATTTTGAGCCTTGGGACATTACAAGTATGGAGCTTACTAAAGTTGAAAAAACATGGCAATTTAAATATGCAAAAGAGAAAACATACAATAGAGATGGAAGTAGAATCTCAAAAAATTGGTACAATTATGCCATTAAAAATTCTAATTTCTCTGCTTATGAAAGTATAGCCAAACCAGGAATAACACTTAAGCATACGAACCTAAAACTTTATCCTTCACTAAAAGAGATTTATTATGACCCAAATAGAACAGGTGAAGGGTTTCCATTTGATTATAATCAAAATTCTGCTGTATATATTAATACTCCTCTATTTGTTTCTCATTATTCTTTGGACAAAAAATGGGTATATGTAAAAACATCATATGCATTTGGTTGGGTTAAAGCTACAGACATGGCATTGGTTAATCCAGAATTTCAAAATAAATTTAGAAATAATAAATATGCTGTTACTGTAAAAGATAATCTTCAACTACTTGATGATGGGAAATATCTCTCTTTAATTAAAATGGGAACTATTTTCCCTGTTGACCCGACAACTAAAGAGTATCTGATTGCAAAAAAAGGAAATAATGGCTATGCTCATATTTCTAAGGTAAAAGTTAATGATAATGACACCAATATCATCGCCTACAAACCCATTAAATTTAATGCCAAAAATGTTGCTTATATTAGCAATCAACTCGTAGGTGAACCTTATGGCTGGGGTGGGAAAATGCAAACCAGAGACTGTTCTGCATTGACACGTGATTTTTTTGCTCCTTTTGGTATCTACTTACGTAGAAACTCAAGACAACAAGCTCAAGATGGTGATAGCATCTCAATAAGAGGTCTTGATGCTGAAACTAAAAAAGAAACTATTTTAGCAAATGCAAAACCTTGTCGGTCACTTCTCTCTGTAGCAGGACATATTATGCTCTATTTAGGTGAGCAAAAAGGTGAACCAATTATTCTTCATAACTATTGGGGAGTACGATTAAAAAATGGAGACAAGAGAGTAATGGGAAGAGGAATCATAACCACAACCAAACCAGGTGTTGAACGTTCAGATGTTCGTGAAAAAAGTATGTTAATCAATACCTTAACAGGTATTGTTAACTTTTAAAATTAGATAAATAGAATAAAATATATAGAAAGTTGAATTTATGAAAACAAAAGAAGAATTATATAGAGTAACTAAAGGAAGTAGCTTATCTGACTATGCTCTTTTTAACAGAGAGAGTAAAGATAAAGAAAAAGATATGTTTTTATCATTAATGACAAAAGCACTTCTTAAAGATGAATGGTTTGAAGTATCAACTTTCAAATTTTTAGGAGAAAGATCTTTTCAAAGAGATATAACTCAAGTACCTTATGCTGACAGCGATGTAAAAGATGAAGAATATACAACGTTAACAAAAATATTTAATGAAAATGAGATAAATGACATTATAAATATCATAAAAAATATGAAATCCTATGGAGTAAAAGCTATAAAAGAGTTAATGGATGAAGAGGAACCAACAAAACGAAGATGGATGAGAAGTGCTTTTCTTAGTCCATTTTTTTCTAAAAAATAATGACTAAGGAGATTTTATAATCTCCTTAGTTCATAGTACTACAACCTGGGCTGTCTGCATTTCCACCAGCAAAATAATTTCCATCAAAACTAACCAATGAATAGTTACGGTCATCACCTAGAGACTCTTTTAAACCCTCTATAGACAAAAATCCAAGTGAATCAGCACCAATATACTCAGCTATCTCTTCTGGTGTTTTAGAAAATGATATCAGCTCTTGTGAAGTTGCTGTATCTATTCCATAACGACAAGGAAATTTGATTTCAGGTGCTGCAATACGCATATGCACCTCTGAAGCTCCAGCATCTTTAAGCATTCTAACTATCTGTTTAGAGGTTGTTCCCCTAACCAATGAGTCATCTACAATGGCAACACTTTTACCTTTTATCATGTCTTTAATAGGTGAAAGTTTTAACTTTACTTTTAAGTCACGAATTTCTTGTGTTGGCTCAATAAATGTACGACCAACATAATGATTTCTCACGATTCCCATCTCAAAGGGAACACCCATACCATCAGCATAACCTTTGGCAGCTGCTACACCAGAGTCTGGTACAGGAAGTACCAAGTCTATCTGAGCAGGTGTTTCTTTTGCCAACTGTTTACCCATCTCTAAACGCATGTTATAAACAGTCTTACCATCAATAATAGAATCAGGACGTGCAAAGTAAATATACTCAAAAGCACAAGGATGTGGGTCTGATTCAAAAATCATCTCTGATTGTGGCTCTTTACCCTCTTCAAAAACCAACATCTCTCCAGGTTTAACATCTCGTACAAACTCAGCACCTACTAAGTCAAAAGCACAAGTTTCAGAAGCAACGATGTACCCACCATTTTTAAGTTTACCCAAACTCAAAGGACGAATACCAAAACGGTCACGAACCACAAACATCTTACTTCTACTCTGAATCGCTAAACAGTACGCACCCTCTATCTTTTTCAACATATCTTTAATACGTGCTTTAAGTTTATTTTTTTGGCTCTTTGCAATAAGGTGTACAATATTTTCTGTGTCCATTTCGGTTTGAAAAATTGCCCCTTTTTCTATAAGGTCATCACGAACTTCGTACTTGTTGGTTAAGTTCCCATTATGTGCGACTGAAATCTCTCCCAACTTATATTTTGCAAAGACAGGTTGTGCATCAAGTACTGAGTCTTTACCTGCTGTAGAGTAACGGTTATGTCCAATAGAACAAGCACCTTTAAGCAGTTTTAGTCTTCCTTCATGAAAAACATCAGTAACCAAACCTCTTTTTTTTATAAGGTGAATTTTTTTACCATCTGATGAAGAGATGCCTGTAGACTCCTGCCCACGATGTTGCATGGCAAAAAGAGCATAATATGCTAACTGTGCTGAATTTTCAGCTCCAAATACACCTACAATTGCACACATATTATATTCCTAAACAGTCATTAATTGAATAAAGACCACTCTCTTGATTGACTATCCATGAAGCTGCTCTTATAGCACCTTTTGAAAAAGTTTCACGGCTTGTTGCTGTATGATTCAGTTCTAAAAACTCACCATCATTGTAAAAACCTACGGTATGTCTTCCTACAATGTCACCACCTCTTAAAGCCATAACTGCTATCTCATCTTTTGTTCTAGCACCTATCTGACCATCACGCCCAGAAATACGAACAGCATCTAGGTCTAAACCTCTACCTTTTGCTGCAAACTCACCCAGTGTTAAAGCTGTACCCGATGGAGAATCTACTTTATGTCTGTGATGTTGCTCTACGATTTCAATGTCAAAATCTTTCAAAGTTGAGGCAACCTGCTCTACAAGTTGTTTCAAAAGTGCAATTCCTGCAGACATATTTGAAGAATATAAGACTGGCATATTCTCAGATGCTTCAGTTAAAAGATTTTGTTGATGCTCTGTAAAACCAGTGGTTGCTATAACCAATGGTGTAGGATTTTCCAACGCAGTTTCTAGCAAAGATTGTGTCGCTACAGGTGCAGAAAAGTCAATTACCACATCACAGTTTTCTAAAAAAACTTTCATATCGTTGGTGATTAAAGTCGTTTCAGGAACTGTTATTTTCAGTTCATCAAAAACATGTAAAACACTTAACTCTAACCCATCTTGCCCAAGTACATTGTCGATGAGATGTCCACCCATTCGTCCTGTACTTCCTAAAATTCCTACTTTTGCCATGTGATTATCCTCACGTTAAATTATTTTGGATTATACATAATTTTTAATAATGATGTGGTTATTATGATAACTCTTGAATATAAGATATTACTTGTAACGCTGCTATTGAACCATCACCTGCAGCAGAGACTACTTGTTTGGGTGCTTCAATTCTCATATCACCTGCAGCAAAAAGACCTGCCACAGATGTTTTCATACTCAAATCAACGACAACTTGTCCCCAATCGTTCATCTTACAAATAAACTCACCATTTTCATCTTTTAAAACTGAATTTTGAACATCATGACCTACAAATACAAATAGACCTGAATTTTGCATATCTGTTATCTCATCTGTTTTAATGTTCTTAATTTTCACACCATCAAGCCCCATCACACTACCATAAGCTTCTTCTATCACAGAGTCAGTAATTAGGTGAATGTTCTCTTTCCTTTTAACTCGCTCAAGTGTTGGAGGAGCAGCTCTAAACTCATCTCTTCTATGAACTACATAAACCTCTGAACAGATATTTGAAAGGTAAAATGCCTCTTCTAAAGCTGTATCCCCACCACCCAGTACAGTTACAGGTTTATCTTTGTAGAAAAAACCATCACAAGTGGCACAGGTTGAAACACCTTTTCCAAAGAACTCATCTTCACCTTTAAAACCTGCTCTTTTAGGTGTAGAACCCGTACAGGTAATTACCGTTAATGATTCAACTCTTTCACCACCCTCTAAAGTAATGGTAAAATGTTCTCCTGTTTTGGCAACACGTTCTACTTTTTTCATCTCATGTTTTAGACCAAAATGAAAACACTGCTCTTGCCATGTGTCCATAAAATCCATACCCGTTTTATCATGCTCAAAAAAACCTGGGTAATTTTCTATCTCAGAACTTTGAGTAATCTGCCCACCAGGAAGACCCATCTCAAACATGCTTACATTTTTAAGACCACCACGAGTCGCATAAAGTCCAGCTGTAAGTCCAGCAGGACCTCCACCAATAATTGCACAATCTAACATAGTAATATTCCTTAAATTAAATTTTTAACAAAATAGATAAATGTTTATAGTATTTTAGTAAAAATTTGGAGGTGTAGAGTTGGCTTCAGCCGACGAAAGAGGGGTTACCCCTACAAAAAATGTAGGAGTAAGAAGTTGCTACAGTTGAGCATTAATTTTTTCAGCAAATGCGTCTTTAGAAGCTGCACCTACCATTTGATCTACAAGCTCACCATCTTTAAAGAAAAGAATAGCTGGGATTGATCTGATACCATATTTAACAGAAATCTCTTGCTGCTCATCTGTGTTTACTTTTGCAATTGTAGCTTTACCATCAAAATCTTCTGCTAGTTCTTCTACAACTGGAGCAATCATTCTACAAGGTCCACACCATGGAGCCCAAAAGTCTACCATTGTTACGCCTTCTGCGATTGTTGCTTCAAAATTGTCTTGAGTTAGTTCAACATATTTTGCCATATTGTTCCTTTAATTAGTTAAATTCGTTAATGTCGTAATTATACATCAACTTTGTTAAACCTAAATAATAATTCTATCTAGGTTACATGTTTGATTTATAACCTATCTTTCGACTTTTGTCAAGTCTAATCTAGTAAAATTTCAGGATATTCGTCTGACCTGCTCCCTTTTAGTACTTTTGTGCTTTTTCCTTTAACAGTATAGACAAAAGATATTTTAGGAGTATCTGTTCTATTTGCATTGGCTCGGTGTAATAACTTACAGTGAAAAAGTACCACATCGCCACGACTTAACGTTGTGCTTTCCTTTGTTTCTATCAGAGATTTATTGAGAGAGTGTTCTATGTCAAAATACTCTTTTTCACCAAACTGTTCCTTTGTAAACTTCATCGTATGACTTCCGGGAATAAACTCTAACACACCATTTTGGCTATGTTCAACATCTAGTGCTAGCCAAACAGAGACCAAGTTATCATCAGAGAAAGACCAATAACGTCTATCTTGATGCCATGCTGTCTCTCTACTTGTATGAGGCATTTTAGTCATAATAGAGTTATGATGTGCTGTAGTAATAACAACTTTATCATCTAATATTTGCTCTAATATAGGTCGTATTTTTATATTTTCCATCCAATTTTTAAATAAAATATCTCTACTATAAACTTGTCGAAGACGCCGTACCGTTACAGATTTACTTTTTTCTATACTGTTATAATCTGCTACTTTAGTTCGATACTCTTGTGATTTTTCTACGTAACCTACCTCTGTCTCTATGGGTTCTACCTTATACTTTAAATGAACTTTTGCTATATCTAATATGGCTTTACATTCTTCTTTATCTGCAAAGTCACGTAAAACTAAATATCCATTCTTCTTAAATTCATCTAACTCTTTTTTACTTAGTATCATAAGGTACCCTTTATTATTCAATAGGTTTTTATTATATCTTTAATTTCATAAAAAAATGTTACTATAATAACTATGAACCCTATTCTCTTCATAATCATTTTATCTATTTTTCTTGTTTCAGATAGTAACTTTTCAAAAAGTATCAATTCATTATCACATACACAACAATGGTACAAACTTCTTCATTTCAAAAATGCTAAAAGTGAAATAGATGACCCAAAATTCTTCTTTTCAAAAGATGGAAAAACTAACCCTGAAGCAGAATTAACTGCCCTTATAGCCAAACTTATATCTGACAAAAGTGATGATGAGAACTCAACCCAATGTTACTACCCTTCCCGTTCTGCTTGGATTTTAGAACAGCTACCCCAACTAAAAAAAGAGATTAAAGAACCAAAATGTGAAGCCTTAAAAGGAGAATTAAAATCACTTGAAGCCAAATATGTAACACTCATACTGGCATCTGCCCACATTAACTCCCCTGCTTCTGCTTTTGGTCATACATTTTTACGTATAGACAACAATCCCAATACCCCTCTACTCTCATACGCTGTGAACTACGCAGCCCAAACCACAGAAGATAACGGTTTTATATATGCCTACCAAGGACTCTTTGGTGGATACCAAGGTCGCTACTCAATTGCACCTTATTATAAAAAGCTCAAAGAGTACTCCGACCTAGAACAGCGTGATATTTGGGAATATACTCTTGACCTATCAAAAGAAGAAATAGACAGAATGGTACGTCATATATTTGAAATTCGCCATTTTTATGCTGACTATTTTTTCTTATCTGAAAACTGCTCCTACAACCTTTTATGGCTTTTAGAAGTAGCCAAAGATGATGTGCATCTGATAGAAAAGTTTAACCATAAAACCATTCCTATTGATACCCTTAGGGTCATTATTAAAGAAGATTTGGTAAAAAAAACCACCTATCGTCCCTCTAAAAGAAAAAAGATTTTAAATATAGCAAAACCCATAAAAAACAACCCTACAGCACTAAAGTTTGCAAGAAGTAGTGACTGCAATGTAAGCCAAATAGAAACACTCTCTAAAGAGGATAAAATAGCTTCATTAGAACTGGCGACTGCCCTTTTGCGTATAAAACTCTCAAAACATGAAATAAGTAAAAAAGAGTATCTTCCAAAGTTTCTAAAAATATTAAAAATACGTAGTAAACTAGGAAGTGCCTCTAAAAAAGATATAAAGAAACCTTATGAGCCAACCAAAGGTCACTACTCAGCCAAAGCCTCTTTTACGTATGCTTCAAATCATGCCTTCAATGCACAGGTAAAAATAGCCTACCATGATATCTATGATAACGACAAAGGCTATATACCCGGTGCTTACATAAATTTTTTTGACACTGCACTCCAATACAAAGACGATAAATTAACCCTAGATGAGATAAATGTTTTAGACATTCGCTCTTATGCCATACAAGATGCCATTTTTAAACCCATATCATGGCAAGTAGCTGTCGGTGGGAAACGTATCTTTAAGCATGAACTAAATGCCTACCTACAAGCAGGAGCTGGTTTCACCCTTGGAAGTAAAGAGCTTTACAGCTATGCTACCCTCACCCCCACCATATACTACAGAAATAAAGAAGAGCATAGTATATCTGCAAACATTGGCGTACTCTATAACCCCTCTAAACATGTAAAAGTAGGAGCCTTAGCTTCGAATGAATGGTTCGATAAAAACCGAGAGATTTTAAAACTAAAACCCTTCATCACCTACTCTTTCGACCAAGCCAGTGCCATAAACCTAAGATATGAGCATAAAGAGCTGGATATGCATAAAGAAGAGGATTTTATGTTGTCTTGGTTTTGGTATTTTTAGTAATTCACCTCAAACTCCGAACTAAACTCATACGTCTCTTTAGCCTTTAGCTTAATAGTAAACTCACGAACAAAAGCATTTTTCTTTTTAACAGAACAGTTATCTTTACATGAGGTTTTCACGCTTATGTCATTTCCATAGACAGGTATGTTCTCTTCTATTTTAAGCTCTAGTGGCTCTTTTCCTTGGTTTCTTATGTTGTAGGTTGTCTCTACATTTCGGTAGTGTTTTTTGGCTTTGAACTTTGTGATAACTTTTTCACCAACAGCATCAAAAAGTGTTCCTACTGTTAGGGTTACGTTTTCATCTTCTGGTATGTTCTGAACTCTTGACTCACCTATGAAGTGGGTCTCATCTGTACTGTCTTTTTGGTACATACGTACTATACCTGTAGGAAGAGAGACTCCTAAATTGTTCTCTTTTTTATTTTCAAACTCTATCATATTACTAAACTCTAACTTCTGCTCTCCGTAGTTTTCAAAGTAGCTATTAATACTTTTTCCATACTGATGATACTTTATACCTTTTTTATCTATAAAAGATATCTGCTTTTGTTCCTTATTTTTTATGGTTTCTCTAAAAGGAATTTTATAGATATGATAACCAGAAAAAGATTCCTCTTTTACACTTTGCTTCTCCATTCTGGGTCTAACATCTCGAAGTACAGCCCTGCCATAAGGGTCAGGATAAACATCATTATCAATAACTTCTGCCACATCTCCTGCCAAACAAGTGATGTCTGCATTTTCATAGGCTACACCAGATTTGTTGTTAACCGTAATCCAACCTGTTAAGTCTAAAACATCTTTTTTCAGATTTAAAACATAATCACTTTTCCAAGTGATACCTCTTGTAAGGTACTTTAAATCAATACCCAACTTACCCTCTTTTTCATTTTCCATGTTCCAGACCAAACTTGGTTTGGTTATCATGTTCTCAGGGACTTTGTCAAAAATCACTTGTGTTGCAGAGTTTAGTGTATATATCTTTCCTGTACCATTCTCTTTTATCATCGCATTTGGAGAGGCTGAAAGAAGTACTCCTTTACTCAAAGTTGGCTCTTTTTCATTGGAGTAAAATGCCACCTCTTTGTCTATACTTTTCTCTAACAGAGAAGCCAGTGACACAAGATCATAGATATAATTTTGAGAGAAAAGATTGGTCTTCATACCTGAAAAGGTAGGTACAACAGACTCGGTAATAACTGAGCTTGGCACACTCTCGTAGACCAATTTCTGTTTACCTGCTTCTACCTCTACTTCTCGTGTGTCATTTATAAAAGCTTTGTTGTTGTTATAAATGGTAATTTTGAGGTCAGAACCTGTAGAGGGTACAATGGTATTTGCTACAGCCAAAAGAGGGAAAAGGGTTAAGTAGAATATTTTATGCATCATATTTCCTTAGTGTGAATATTTAATAGACTTCTTACAAAACTCTATATTTTGAAGATATTGTTTAGTGTGCATTAGATTTTATTAAGTAGACTCGCAGACCTAGCCTTAGCTAAGTTAAGAGGATAGTTAATAAAATATGATGTGCAATAGACAATATAATCATTTATAGAGTTTCGCAAGAAGTCTAATATACAAAAGTATAGCATAATCTACAATCTCTCAATATCTCCAATAACCTTACTCAACTCCTTATGTGTAGAGAAACACTTCTCCATCGTACAAGCAGAGAAGTCACTCTCATTCCCCTCTTTTAGTAGTACATAAGGGTAGTTTATAGTACTTAAAATATTTTTATTTTTTAGTAAATTCCCTTTTGTTGAGTGTAGGAGTACCAAAGGATTTTGTACCATTAAGGCTACCTTTGTAGCATATGCAAAACTAGCAGGCATAGCATTTAATGTTTCTGCTTCCTCTCCTAGCATTTTTTTAGCCAATACATAGGCATCAAAATCGTCATGCAACATAGAGAGTTTTAAGAGGTTTTCGATACTAACTGCTTTGGCTGAACGATACGAGGCATCATAGAGGTCAGCTACCGACTTAAAGCTGTCATCGCTCATGTACCAAACTTCTTTTTTATAAAACTTTTTAAGTGATTCGCTACTTAGTCTCTCTGCAAGTTCCAAATAACGCTTGTCTAAAGTAGCTTGATGAGCGTCTAAAAGTGCTTGAACTAAAAAAGCATAATCTTCCAAATAGGCTTTTACTTTCGGTATTTTTCCTATAAGCATCTGGTGATACAACACCCCCTTCACATAAAGGTTTTCTACCAAAGCATCTAAAGATTTTACTGCTTTTTCATCTTCTCCTGCTTTAAAAAGTGCATGAATAAAAAGGCTGTTCCATGATGTTTGCACCTTATGGTCTATAAACGGGTAGTTTCTCTTGGCTCTTATCTTTTTTAGTATACTTTTTAACTCAACAAGATGTTTGGGCTTCTCTTCACTATCGATATAAGGATTGTTCTCTTCATCTTCAAAATTTCCTATTTTAGAAATATTAAAATAGCTTAAAGCCTCGTCTATCTCCTCCTTAGAGAAGTTAGCACTTTTTAATGCTTTAGCAACTTTATCATAAGTAAATAAGAAGTATTTTCCCTCTTCTCCATCACTGTCTGCATCGGAAGCTGAGTAGAAAAGATTGTTTTTTTCAAAACGTTCGTAGATATTTGCTATGGTGGCATTGATACTCTCTTTAAATATCGGCTCTTTCGTTAAAGCATAAGCATTAGCCATGGTCTCTAAAAGTTCAGCATTGGTATAAAGCATCTTTTCAAAATGGGGAATCATCCACATCTCATCGGTAGAGTAACGGTAAAATCCACCCTCTATTTGGTCGTTTATCCCACCTTTTATCATCGCTTTTAGAGCATCGGTAGCCAGTTCTTTTGCATGGTGGTTTTTTTCTAGTCGTGCTATATCTAAGAGTGTATCGAAGCTTGTAGCATGAGGAAATTTAGGTTCTTGACCTATACCTTTGTACTCATGGTCATAACTCCCCTCTACCTGTGCTAGAAAAATATTTGAGAGATTACTGTCAAGTGTTGCTGAACTTTTTTTAGCCGTTTTGAGTAAATTTAATCTAGAAGCAATATCTTCGGCACTCTTCTCAACACTCTTTTTCTCTTCTTTATAGAGTTTATGAATATCACTTAAAACCTCAGGTAAACCTTTATATCCATACTTCTCTACAGCAGGAATATAGGTCGCCGTAAAAAAGACTTTTGCATTAGGAGTCAGTATTACCGTTAAGGGCCAACCACCTGACCTGTTATTCATACGTCGGTAGACCTCTTGATAATACTTATCAATGTTTGGGTACTCTTCTCGGTCAACTTTAATAGTTACAAAATTTTCATTAAGTTGTTTCGCTATGGCTTCGTTTTCAAAAGACTCATGCTCCATCACATGACACCAGTGACAAGTACTGTACCCAATAGAGAGAAAAATAAGTTTTTTCTCTCTTTTTGCTTTCTCTAAAGCTTTTTCTCCCCATGGCATCCAGTTTACAGGGTTGTCTGCATGTTGTTGCAAATAGGGAGAATCTTCATTTTTTAATTCATTACCATAACTGTTCACAAGAAGTACTCCTGTCAATAATATTTTTTTTAACATAGTAGGCTCTTTCTTTTGATTATATCAAAGTTCTTACCTCTTATCTGCCAAACTCAAAAGAGCAGGAAGTAAAAGTAAGTCAACCACAAATGCAATCAGCAGAGCAAAAGCTGTCACAATACCAAAGTTTTGGTTGGGTGTAAAGGTAGAAAAAGCAAACATAGAAAAAGCAACAGTTAAAATAATGGTTGTAAAGAGTATTGCTTTTCCTGCATAACGTAAGACCTCATCGAAAGTATCTTCCATATTTAAACCTCGTTTTCTTGCATCGAAGTACTTGACCAAAAAGTGAATGGTATCATCAACAGCCACACCAATGATAATGGCTCCTGCTATGGCTACTCCAATGTCGATGTTTATGCCCAGCCAACCCATAAGACCTACTACTAAGATAACAGGTAAAATATTGGGTAAAATAAACACCCATAAGAGCTTAGGACGTCTAAAAATCATAAACATAACCAGTGTCACTAAAAGAAGTGCCAAGCTCAAAGAATAAATAAGCGTGTTGGTCACATCCTCTTGCATATGAGCAAACATGGCTGTCTGTCCTTGTACCGTAGCAGAGTAGTCAGTTTTTGCCCACCAATCTTCTACATACTGCATCATCTCCAAATCTTTAGAGGTATCGACAATATCCACTTGTCCTGTAATACGTAGCTTCTGCTCATGAATGTCCATTTTATCGTTTATTTCCATTCCTTGTGGAAGCGAAAGTGAGTAGAGAAGAAGATATTGAGCTATAAGATTCTGCTCATTTGGTAATTCATCTCTACCATCTACGACTTTGTTAAAACGTTTCACCGTATCCATAAGTGAAGCCAAGTGTTGCACAGCTGGAAACTTAGACTGAAAATCTTTATAAAAAGACTCTACTGTTTTCATAAACTTAGGGTCTTTTATTCCATTTTTAACTTTAGAGTCAACCACTATCTCATACGCCATAGGACCTGTTAGATTCTCCATCATAAACTCTGTTGACTTTCGTATCTCTACACTCTTATCAAAATATCGAATGGTATTTGAGTCTACTTTTACTTTAAACAACCCTGCTCCTAAAAGAACAAATATGGCTGTTGTTACGAGTATAATCTTTTTACTGTTTTTAACTATAAATTTTCCATAACCTAAAGGTTTTTTCTCTTTAACTGCCTCTAACACCTCTGTTTTAATAGGCTTATTTAACATAAGAAGTATGGCTGGCATCCAAACAACAGATATAATAAAGGCTAAAACTGCACCAG
>Ga0256828_1000657_pt1 | contig 22754 bp, 25 predicted proteins | sample CV88metaG_FD_185993 | JGI IMG/M metagenome (GOLD analysis project Ga0256828, IMG submission 185993) | Hydrothermal vent microbial communities from East Pacific Rise, Pacific Ocean - CV88 | ecosystem: Environmental > Aquatic > Marine > Hydrothermal vents | place: Pacific Ocean: East Pacific Rise...
TATCTATATATCCAAGTTCTTTTGCCATAAGAAATTCACTCATATAAATCTCCCTACCCTCATAAGAAGCTATGGCATATTTTGTAGCTTTATCATACTTTGTTTTTTTTGGCATAGTTAGCAGGTAGTTTATATTTTTTTTGTGTAAATTGGTATGTGGGAGTTGTGGGAGAGGTAACTGCTCGATAGTAGATTTATTGATAGCCAAATATCCACCAGAGAGATGCTTGTCTTTAAATTCTATATTGAGATAATATGTTAAAAATTTTGAATTTAAAAGTGCTAATAGATATTTTGGATTAAAATTTGCAAAATCATATATTCCATATATTCCAACACCCAAGGCAATAGCTTCTTTTGAATAATATGCTTCTATCCTTTTTGTCATTCCTGCTATTATTATTTTCTCTTTATTCCAAAAATCAAACTTTGATTTTGCAATAATATCAGCATCATATTTTATATGTGGATTTTTATAAGTTGTTTTCATATATGGGACACTCTTATTTAATAATATATAAGGGTCTATCGTACCACTTACAATAAATTTTATTCCGCTTTTTTCATCATTAATCAATGGTTTTATTTTTTGAGCTTCAAAACCTGTTGTACCTGAATTTATTAAAATTTTATAATCTTTAAAAGTTTTATACCTTTTAAAAACATTCTGCCTCTTTTGATAATTTTCAAGATTATCCAAATGTTCTATCTTACCAATTTCATACTCTTTATATTCTGATGTTTTATTTTGAACACCCAATACGATAATAGGATAAACACCTACATTATCAAATACAGAAATTTTGGAAATATTTATAATTTTTGTTATTGATTTATCTGCTAAATATTTTAAAGAGTTTTTAGCATAATCAGAAATTAAAATTTTATTTGGAATAATCCATCCGTAATTACCATCTGTTTTTAATAAATTATCGCCAAGTAATAAAAAAGGCAGATACAAATCATAAGCACCACTTAGCAAAGGATATTTGATTGCTATATCTTTTCTTTGATTTTTATCCATAGTTCTAGCATTTACATACGGAGGATTACCAATCACAACATCAAATTTAGCAGAGCCAAACGGCTCATCCAAAAGTGAGTTTGCACATACTATCTTATCAGCAAGTTTTGTAAGCTCTCTGCCCTTTTGTGCCGTACGAAGCCATAATGAGAGTTTGGCTATCTCAACTGCGTCTTCATTTATATCTATACCATAAAGATTGTTTTCTAGTATGCTTTTTTCTATCTCATAATAAGCTGTGATATCCCCCATCACTACCAAATCTTTTTGCAAAGATTTATGCTCAGCGATTAAAAATTCCAAAGCCTGATTCAAAAATGCACCACTTCCACATGCAGGATCTATGATTTTTAATCCCAAAAGCCACTCTCTGTATGCTTGTAAATTTGACTGTTGCAATTTCTCTTTTTTTGTTGGTTTTTTATAGTTTTTTGGTGGTATCAAATCTTCACTCTCAACACACAACTCAACTCTTTTGCTTTTACACAGACTACCCAGTGTATTTTGCACTATATATTTTGTAATGTATTCCGGTGTATAAAATACTCCATCTTTTTTTCTTTTTGTTTTTTTGATGTCAAACTCTGTATGATTTATAAGAGCATTTATCTCCTCCAACTCTGTTAAAGACTGCTCAAAAATATGACCTAAAATATTTACACTAACATCACTCAAAAAATCATAATCACTGAGCTTTTGAGCATCTACATCAAGATACTCATCATCTATGACAAGTGAGTCCAAAAGCTCATCTTTTGCAAAAAGCCCACCGTTGTATTTTGGGATATCCAACCTTTTGTCACCACAATTTATGGCATTAAAATAAAATTTATAAATATCATACAAACTATATGATGTAAATTTTTGTGATTGAAATTCCTCTCGTATCTCTTTGATTGTATTTGCACGAAGCAAACCTCTGTCTTCTGCAAAAAGTACAAAAAGTATCCTGTCACACAGTTTTTGGGTAAGCCTTAAGAGTTCACTTTTTTCATCTGAGTTGTTTTGCAGGATATTATTAAAGAGGTTTGCTCTAAATGTGCTAAAATCTTTGTAAAGACGAGCAGATATATCTTTTTCAAAACTGTTGCTTTTTTCCTTTAGCAAAAGTGGAAGCCCATCTTTTATACTCTCATAAGACAATATAAGATGAAGTTTTTTAAACTCCTCATAACTAAGATTAAAAAGAAAAAATCTCTCATACTCTGTACTTTTGTCAAAATAAAATCTAAGTTCATCAAAGTTTGAAATAATTACATATTTTGCATCTGAGTGTTGAGTTAGATACCAAAAAGCCTGAGGCTGTACTTTGTCTAGGTTTTTGGTATCTTGTGCTTTTAACTCTATAACTCCAACCACTTTGGAATCTATACAGATAACCCCGTCAGCCTTTTTGGAATCACCCTCGTTCTTTTTTTCTCTCTCTAAATTAAACTCTTTTGGGTTTGTAGTATCAAGAGTATATCCCAAAGAGTTTTCAAAGATATCTTTTAAAAAACCGTCTTGGTATTTTTCCTCTTTTACAGATTTTACAAAATCTATTTTTTTTAAAAACTCCTGATAATTAGCCCATCGCGAAGCGATCAGGCTTTCATCTTGGATGGTGGCTTTTAAAACAGACTTTTGAAACAGCATCTACAGATTTATAAAATTTTGCAATATTTTCAGACCGTTATCGTGGCTTTTTTCAGGGTGTGGTTGGATACCAAGTATATTTTTTGATGCCACGGCAGAGGTGAATTTGTAGCCATAGTGTGTTTCGCCGATTATATCTTGTTCATTTTTACATTTCACATGGTATGTATGGACAAAATACAGATAATGCTCTTCATCCAGACCTTCAAAAAGCGGATGTTTGGAGGTAAACATTCTATTCCAGCCCATATGGGGGACTTTTAGTTTTTGTTCAAATTTATCCTCATCAAATCTAACTACATCACCCTCTATAAGCCCAAGCCCTTCATGTTTGCCAAACTCTTCACTGCTTTGAAAAAGAAGTTGCATACCAAGACATATACCAAGCATATATTTGCCACTCTTTGCAAATTCTTTTAGTGCTTCTACCATGTTTTGCTCTTTTAGATGCTCCATAGCATCGCCAAAAGCACCAACACCGGGCAAAATAATCTTGTCATAATTTTGAAATTTTTGTGGGTTTGATTCTACCACAACCTTTTTGTTTAGTTTGGCAAATGCATTTTTTACACTTGCCAAATTTCCCATATTATAATCAACTATCGCTATCATCTACTATCTTTTTTTGAGTTGATGCGATTATACCAAAGAGATAGTAACAGCTATCTAAAATCTATAATTAACACTCAGATATAGATTTTGCATACTTGGGTTTTTTATATCAAGTATCTGTGTACTTTTTGAGAATTTATTGTTTGCATAGGCAATTTCAAAACTGCAACTCTCAAGCAGCTTAGGGTTTAGCTTTAACCCAAAAGCAGTGGTGATCTCTTTGTTGAATGTTTTGACATCTGAAAAACTAAACGATACTACTTTATCGTTTGCAGAAAGATTCAAACAACTAAAAAGGATAACAAAAACAAGGATGAATATTTTCATAATCTACTCCAAATTACAGCAACAAGGCTGATAAAATTTGATAGATAAAGAAAAAAAATGTAGTTGGAAAATACATTTGGCAGTCTGGCGATCTTCACAATAAAGACCCATAACTTTCCGAACTTGCTTCACAACAAGGTTGGCTTTTTCTTATATTTATCTCAGCCGTCATTATATCATAATTTTAAACCATTTGTAAAGAGTTGTATAATTTGCTAAAATACCGCCAATGAAAAAAGATATACAAAAAATAGCCCTCATAAGGCTCTCTGCCCTTGGCGATATTATAAACAGTGCGATTGTTTTGGAATTTATACACAACAACTTTGCCAATGCCTCTGTTACATGGGTGTGCGAGGAAGTGTTTGCACCCATTTTAAGAGGGCATCCACTCATAAACAAGGTAGAAACACTAAACCTAAAGAAGATAAAAAAAGACAAAAATATATCTGAACTCTTTGCCACACTCTCACACCTCAGAAATATTGGTGATTTTGATATTGTTATAGATATTCAGGGGCTTTTGAAATCTGCCGTCGTTGCAAGACTTATAGGTAAAAACACCCATGGCTTTGACAAACACTCATCAAGAGAGCCTCTATCCTCTCTCTTTTACAAAACAACATCAAATATAGCTTATGAACAAAATGTTATAAAAAGAAACTGTTTTGTAGTTGGTGATGCACTGGGTTTTGAGATTAACGACGGAATGATTTTGGAGAAAAAACCAATCTTTGGACATCTCAAAGACAACTACACCCTGCCAAAACAAAACAACAAAAAAAATATAGCCATAGTTATAGGTGCATCTTGGAAAAGCAAAAAATATCCAAAAGAAAAGATAGCCCAACTCTGCACAAAACTTCAGCAAAACTCGTTGATAATATGGGGAAATGATGATGAGATGGAAGATGCATTGTGGATATGTGACAATGCCAAAGGGTATGCCACACCTGCACCAAAACTCACACTCAAGAGTCTTGTCTCTTTCATATCTCAGGTAGATTTGCTCATAGGAAACGATACAGGACCAACCCATATAGCATGGGCTCAAAACATACCCTCTATCACCCTTTTTGGACCAACCACAAGCAGAATGATATATGAAACACCTATAAACAGCTATCTTAAATCTCCCTCAAAAGTAGATATATCAAAAATCAACAAAAATGACTTTAGCATAAAAGATATAGAGGTTGAAGATATTGTAAAAAAAGCCAAGGAGTTACTAAAATGATAGGATTTTATCTGTTTTTGGCATTTGAAAAATTTTTGATGTTTTTGCCAAGAAGTATAAGAAAAGGGTTTTTTATAACCATTGCAAAACTGGCATATATTTTGAGCAAAAGATACAAAAAAGTTGTAAGAGACAATCTTGTGTTTGTATATGGTGATGATATAGATGAAAACTTCATAAAAGAGGTTCAAAAATATTCGTTTAAAACACTTATGCTTAATTTTATGTACACAATGGAGGGCAGATACTACTCTATTGAGAAGATAAAACAAAGGGTAAAATTCAAAAACGAAGATATTGTCAAAAAAGCTCAGGAGTCAAAAAGACCTATAATCTTCATCACCTCACACTATGGTGCATGGGAACTTGGAGCAAATATGCTCAGTCATGAGCTGGAACCAATTATGATAGTTTACAAAAACATGAACAACCGTTATTTTCAAGATTATCTGCTAAAATCAAGAGCAAAATGGAAGATGAAATATGTAGAGAGGCACGGTGCCACAAGGGGGATACTAAAACAACTAAAAAGTGGTGGTGCAATAGCTATACTTATAGACACAAATGTAAGCAAAAAAGAGGCAATGGAGGTTGAATTTTTGGGCAAAAGTACTGGGCAGATAAAAACCACCGCATATTTTGCAAGGAAACTAAATGCAGCAATAATCCCAACACTCATACACACAAAAGATGATGAAAACTACACCATCACATTTTATGATGAGATAATCCCTCCAAAAACCGATAACGAAGAAGAAGATATAAAGATATCAACTCAGATGCAAACTGACTGGCTGAGCAAAGAGATACTAAAGGAGCCAAAACCATGGTTTTGGCTACATAGAAGATGGAAAAACAATCATCCAGAGATATACCGTTGATTAATCAATAAGCACTATAATTTCAAAACTAATCTGTTCCTGCCCTTTTTTGGGCATCTACACAAGCACATTTTTATACAGGAAAACCTATGTTCAAAAAAATCATGCCGCTTAATGCGATCATATCACTCAGGATGTTTGGGCTTTTTATAGTTCTGCCCGTTTTGTCTGTTTATGCACTAAATATGCCAAACTCAAGCCACACTATGGTTGGTATCATAATTGGTGGATATGCAATCACTCAGATGCTTTTTCAAGTACCTTTTGGTATAGCAAGTGATAAAATAGGCAGAAAAAAGACCATTGTTTTTGGTCTGATTATATTTGCCATAGGCTCAATTGTAGCAGGTATGGCAAACGATGTATATACTCTTTTACTCGGAAGACTGCTTCAGGGTGCAGGTGCCATCGGCTCTGTAATAACAGCCACTATAAGTGATATTGTAAAAGAGGAACAAAGAAGCAAAGCTATGGCAATAATGGGTGCAAGTGTGGGCAGTGCCTTTGCACTCTCTATGGTTGCAGGTCCTGCTATCGCTTCTAGTGTGGGTGTTGATGTTTTATTTTTCTTTGTAAGTTTTTTAGCAATTCTAAGTATATTTATACTTGTAAAATATGTTCCAAACCCTCCAAAAATAAAACACACATACCTTGAAAATGACAAATTTAAAATGCTTGAAAACAAAAATCTCATCAAAATGAATATCACAAATATGTTGGTAAAAGGTTTGATGACATTTGCATTTATGATTATCCCGATTGTTTTGACAAAAACATACTCATGGGAGATGAACGAGCTTTACAAGATATATCTTCCTGCCATGGTTGTAGGACTGCTTACGATGGGACCAGCAGCAATGATTGCTGAAAAAAGGGGAAAATACAAACTTATCCTGCTCCTTGGTATATTGTTTTTGGCTATCTCATACCTCATCATAGGTATCAGCTCTACATATATGGTATTTTCTGTTGGTGTGATTGTGTTTTTTGTAGGGTTTAACCTTCAAGAACCGATCATGCAGTCACTTGCAAGTAAATATGCAAAAATCCACCAAAGGGGCAGAGTGCTTGGTATATTTAACAGTTTTGGATATTTTGGTACATTTTTGGGTGGTTTTATAGGTGGTATGCTGCTTGATGTAACAAACCTCTCAACCATATCTTATGGGATTATAGCTATATGTATATTGTGGGCTGTGATGATTTTTACACTACAAAATCCTGCACTTACAAAAATAGCATATATACATATAGACGATACAGACCATACAAAACATCAAGACCTCCACTCTATCAAAGGTTGTAAAGAGTGGTATATCAACGATACAGAAAAACTTGTAGTAGTAAAATATGATGCGGAGCTAATAGATGAGGATGAGATAAAAAAATCTCTCCTATAATCCGCACTCTTTGCCTCTGGCTTCGAAGAGTTTGACAATAGTCAGAAAAAATGCGGTAATGGCAGGTCCGAGTATCATCCCCCAAAAACCAAAAGTGGAAAGACCTGCTATGATGGCAAAAAATATCACAAGTTCGTTTATCTTTGTATCTTCATCTTTTAAGAGTCTGTTGTTTATCTCTTTTATTATCAAAGGTTTTACAAATGTATCTGCAATTATTGAGATAACCACGATAGAATAAAGTGCTATAAAAACCGCACTGGCGCTATCACCTATATAAAACTCATACACCATAAAAGGCAACCACATCAAAGCACCTCCAACGACGGGTATAAGAGAAGCAAAACCATACATAATACCAAAAAGCAAACCATCATACCCCATAAAAGAAACTGCTATGCCAAACAAGGCACCTTCAAACATGGCAGTGATTATGATAGAGTAAAAAACCACACTCATAACAGATGAAAGCTCCCTTGCCAAAAGGGTTGTCTCCTCTACCGACATCTGTACAACTTTTTTGAGAAATTCTACAATATACACCCCGTTATACTGTGCAAAAAAATAAAATATAATCACCAAAAAAGCATTTTTTAAAAAACCTGCACTAAAAGCACCCACTGTACCTGTGAGTGAGAGTATATTTGAGGTAAGAGATTTTATATCTATCTCTTTTACTATATCTGTGGCATAGGGTTTTAAAAACAAAAGATACTCTGGTGGATTTGCTACAAACCCTCTTATGTAGTGTTGTATTTTTACAAAAAACTCAGGCTCAAGTGTATTTAGTTTTATGCTGAGTGTTGTGAGAAAATATCCAAGCGGTGCAAAAAACATAACAGCAAGTAAAAAGCTAGACACCAAAGCCGCTATTATCCTCTTTTTGAAAATTTTCTCCAAAAAATCTTCGACATTTGCAGTAGATATAGCCAAAAGTGCTGCAATGGTCATACTCAAGAGAAACGGAGCATACAAAAAATACATCCAATAAAGTGAAGTGGCAAAGAGTATCGCTACAAAATATTGCGGTTTCATTAAAAAAGCACTCCCTCCTCTTTTGGCATCTCTATTTTCAAAATCTCATAGGTGCTTCGTGTAGCTTTTCTACCCTTGGCGGTTCTTTGCAAATAACCGTTTGCCAACAAATAAGGCTCAAGCACATCTTCGACAGTCCCCTCATCTTCACTCAGTGCCGCTGCTATCGTACTAAGCCCCATAGGTCTGCCTTTTGCAGATACCAAAAGTCTTAGAAGTCTAAGATCCATCTCATCAAAACCATAAGAGTTTATACCAAGTTCATCAAGTGCATATTTTGTTCTGCTGTGTTTGATATGCTCCTCATCTGCCACATCTGCAAAATCTCTGACACGACGGAGAAGTCTGAGTGCTATTCTTGGTGTACCTCTACTCCTTTTTGCTATCTCAAGTGCCGCATCTTGTGCTATCTCTTTATCTAGCTTGTTTGATGCCTGAGTTATGATTTTTGCCAACTCATCAGAGTTGTAAAACTGCATCCTAAAACTCATACCAAATCGGTCTCTAAGCGGATTTGAGAGCATCCCTGCCCTTGTAGTAGCACCTATGAGGGTAAATCTTGGCAAATCTATCTTAAGAGTTTGAGCAGCTGGACCGCTCCCTATTATGATATCTATACGAAAATCTTCCATAGAAGAATATAGTATCTCCTCAACGGCAGGTGAGAGGCGGTGTATCTCATCTATAAAGAGTATATCACCCTCCTCCAGATTTGTCAAAATTGCTGCTAAATCTCCACTCTTTTCTATCATTGGAGCAGCTGTTACTTTTATATTTGCATTCATCTCATTGGCTATAATAAGTGCCAATGTTGTCTTACCAAGCCCCGGAGGTCCAAAAAAAAGCACATGGTCAAGTGCTTCTTGCCTTTTTTTACTGGCTTGTATAAACACTCCAAGATTTTTTTTGATCTGTTCTTGTCCGATATACTCATTCCAAGCATCAGGACGAAGTTTTGCTTCTGAGCTTTCATCCTCAAGTGTAAAAGTTTCTACATCAACTACTCTATCCATCAATAAGTGTATTCCTTTGTTGGAAATTTTCTTGATTTAACCTCATTGGCATATTGGTTTATCGCATCTTTTACAATTGTGGCACCGTTTAGATATTTTTTTACAAATTTTGGTGTAAATGCTTCAAACAACCCAAGCATATCTGAAAAAACAAGCACCTGACCATCCACATCTACACCTGCACCTATACCAATTACAGGTATATCTACACATTTTGCAACCTCTGCGGCAACTTCAGATTTGACACCCTCTATCACCATACAAAAAGCACCTGCATCTTCAACCGCCCTTGCATCCTCTATGAGTTGTAGCTGTTCTTGTGATGTTTTGCCCTTTATTTTGTATCCGCCTTCACTCCTTATAGCCTGTGGCAGCAAACCTATATGCCCACAAACAGCTATGCCGTTATCACAAAGGTGTCTGATAATATCTGCTTTGTCCTCTCCACCCTCTATCTTGATAGAGTCTGCTGGAGTTTGCTGAAAAACTTTTATAGCATTTCTCAAAGCAGACTCTTTGTCTGTATATGTACCAAAAGGCATGTCACAAATCACAAAACTCTCTTTTGCACCTCTGCAAACTGCATTTGTATGATATATCATCTGTTTGAGTGTTGCACTTATTGTATCTTCTTTACCTGCAAAACTCATATTTAGACTATCCCCAACCAAAATCATATCTGCACTCTCTTGCAAAAGTTTTGCAAAGAGTGCATCATAAGCAGTTACCATTACCAAAGGTTTGTTACCTTTTGCCTTTTTTATAGACGATATAGTCATTTTTTTACCCATTTTTCAAACTCTTTTTAGTGAAGTTGCATCTTAAATTATTTCATAAAAGATATTTTAACTAAAAACTGATACAATTATACTAAATAGGAGAATATTTTTATGGGTATAAAAAGTGATTTGGAAGCAAACTTTGATTATGACATAATTGATGAATTTTTAGATCACTATTCTATGATGGTTGAAAGTATGGAAGTTATGATAATAGACCTCTCAAAACCAAACATGTTTAAAAGAAGCATAGAGGAGCTTTTTCGTGTTTTTCACAATATCAAATCTGCCTCAGGCTTTTTAAAAATAGACCCAATGACAAGACTTGCAAGTTTTGTTGAGGAATTTTTGGAAGATTTAAGAGATATGAAAAAACCTATAAACGATGATACTTTAAACTGGCTTCTAAGCATAAGCGATATGTTTGCAGCATGGAATGACGACCTAAAAGCAGACAACGAACTCAGCAACATAAGATACTCTCTACTAAAATTACCCGACTTGGATTAAAAACTTGAAAAAACTAGTAGCATATATAACTTCTGGATATCCGGAAAAATCTTTCAGTATAGATTTGGCTTTGTCACTTGGAAACAACGGTGTAGATACCATTGAACTCGGTGTTCCTTTTTCTGACCCTGTTGCAGACGGAGCGCTTATAGAAAAAGCAAACCACAAGGCTCTTGAACTCGGATTTAAATTCAAAGATCTTTTGGATATATCCAAAGAGACTGCAAAAAGTGTAGATACACTGTGGATGGGATATTTCAACAGTTTTTATCAACAAAATATGCAACTTTTGATTCCAAAAGCAAAAGAGATGGGTGTAAACGGACTTATCATACCCGACCTGCCACACGAAGAGGCTCTTTTATACAAAGACCTCTTTGAACAAAACAATATAGCAAATATCTCTTTTGTAGCACCAACAGACTCGCCGCAAAGGATAAAAGAGGTGGTCAGGGATGCCAAAAAATTCATATATATGGTTGCTTATACAGGTATAACAGGCTCAGGAAAAGCGGAAGATTTGCAACCATTTCTAAGCTCTATCAAACAATACACAGATACACCTGTGTATGTTGGCTTTGGGGTAAATGCAAAAACTGCAAAAGAGAAGATAACAGGGGCAGACGGTGTTATAGTGGGAAGTGCCTTCATAGAGATACTTCTGGATCAAAGCACATCTTATACACAAAAGATAGACAGATGCAGTGAGTTGGCTAAAATTTTAAAAAATGAGATTAATTAAGTTTAGTCAATAAATACCATAGATAAAACGGGTAAAATACGATAAACTTTAACAAACAAGGAAAAAAATGTTAAAAAAAATAGTTTTAGCAGTTGTTGTTTTATTGGTAATTGCAGGTGGAGTATTGTTTACTCTAAACGGAAAAGACAACTATGATGCAACAAAATACAGTGCAAATGTAAGCAACGGTTTGAATATTGGCTCCAAAGTAAGTTTTGTGCTTCCTGACCAATTTGACAAAACACACAAAGTAGATTCTAATGCAAAAACAATAATTTTCTCTTTTGCAAAATCAACAGGACACACAATCAAGGCATTTTTATCTAAAGAACCAAAAGAATACCTACCGTCTAGAGGAGCATTTTTTATCGCAGATATAAGTCCTATGCCTGTTGTAATCAGAAATACTTTTGCTCTGCCAGATCTGAAAAAAAGTCCTTTTTCTGTACTTCTTATATATGATAAAAATATAGCAAAACAGATAAAAAATGATAAAAATGCAGACAAAATCACAATAGTAAGACTCAACGACGGAGAGATAACAGATATAAAATATATAACTACACAAGAGGAGTTGAAAAAAGCTCTAAATTAATTAGGCTGTCCTCAACAACTTATCTACGAGCAGGTATCCACTACCTGCCATAAAAACTGTTCCTACAACATTTAGAAGCATATTGGCAAAACCAAGAACTATACTGCCACCCTCAAAAAGCAAAAAACTCTCAATGGCAAATGTGGAGTATGTTGTCAAAGCACCCAAGATACCAGTTGATAAAAAAGATTTAAGATGTACAGAGTGGGTTGAATATATAAAATATGCCATCAATACACCCATGATAAAACTACCAAGAAGGTTCACACCAAGTGTACCAAAAGGCAAAGAGTGTGGCACTCTGCTTGATATAACACCATTTAGATATGCACGAAGAACCGCACCTATAAAACCTCCACTACCTATGGCTAGGATTGTTTGCCAACTCATCATCATATACCTTTTGCATCTCCACCCTTAGATTTTCAAGCCATTTTTTGTCACTTCTATCTGCTATAAAAGATGGCATAAAAATCACTTTTATCCTACCGGGTTTATAATAAAATTTTTTGATATTGTAATACTTTGCTGTTTGCATAAGCACAACCGGTTGCACAACAAGTTTATACTTGTCAGCCAATACCTTTGCACCAGACTTAAAAGGGAGCATTTTACCCTTTGTAGATCTTGTACCTTCAGGAAACATCGTAATTACTCTGTTTTGTTCAAGTCTCTCTTTTGCATCTTTTAATAACTTCACAAGTGATGTTTTGCTCTCCCTCTCCACTGCTATATCTTTTGGCAGTTTTACAGCAAGACCAAAAAACGGCACATCAAAAAGCTCCTTTTTTGCCACCCATGCCAGATCTCTTTTGGTGACAGTTTCCATAACTCCTATATCTAAATCGCTTTGGTGATTTACCAAAAACATCTGTGCATTTGGATCCTCTTGACCTTCCACATCAGTATAAGAAAATATGGTAAAACTCAAAAACCATGCCGTGAATTTTCTTGCATAAGGTCTTGGCAAAAATGGATGCAAAATTATCATCATTGCCAAAGATGCAAAAATCACAACAGTAGCATAAAGCCAACTAATATGAGCAAATATCTTCATCGCTTACCCAACCTATCTTGTCATTTTGTAATTTTACTTTCACAAACCCCTCTATACTACCCTCTTTTTGTAAGTGGATAGTCTCTTGTGTGGTTTGAAAAATTGTACCGTTATGTACAGGCAAGAGGTGTATCTTTGCACCTTGCTTGATACATAGTATTTTTGACGGCATCGCAATATACCCTATATATGCAAGTGGAATAATAATAAATACAAGATATATATATTTTTTTCTCCATAATATAAACACAAACCCAAACAGAGCAACACCCGCAGCTATGTACATCTTTAATCTTTCACGAGACTGGTCCTTTGGTTTTAGGTCGCTTTGTGTAGTTACACTGTCGTCATTTACTATTATCGGTATATTTACAAGATTATATCTGTTTGTCGTAAGATTAAAATATGAAAAAGTAAAATTTTTTATCTCTTTGTTTATAACTATATAGTATGTTATCTTCGATTCAAGATAACCCTCTTGGATAGATTCTATCCCCTGTTTAAATACATTTTTGAATTTCATAGATTTTATATCACAGTTTTTTGCAGTTGCCATAAATACTATTATATTGTGGTTATCATCATAAGTTGTTGTTTTGTACTCATTTAGGCTAAATGAATTTGCAATAATATTGGAAAAATTGTTTTTTGGATTTAGTGTTATTACATTTAGTTTTGGACCACTCAAAAAAGCACTTTTGTGTGGTGTTTCGTCATATGTTCTTACATTTGCTGTAATATCTGGCAGTTTTGCACTGCTTGAAGTTGTTAGAAAATAGAAAGTATCATAATAATATTTTGAATCTTTTTGCCTTTGCGGAAGCTCATTAAAAAGTTTCAGACCGTATAAATTGGAAAACTCATAGAGTATATCGGTTGTATCTTGAAGTGTAGAGAGTGATTTTATCGTTATGGAAAAAATCTCCCCCTTTAGTACCCTTTTTGGTATATCCTGAAAATTAACATACAAAACCTTTGGCATATACAAAGGTTTTACCACCTCTTCAGGTGATGTTGCATTTGACTCTTTAGAGATATTCAAATCATCAGCGAATAAAAAAGAAACTAAAAAAAATAAACTTAAAAAGATTAATTTTTTCACTATTCAAAGAATCCTTGTAACATTTTCACTCCGTCGTTGGAACCCAAAAGCACTTCCATCGCTCTTTCTGGGTGTGGCATAAGACCAAAAACATTTTTTTCCTTATTGCAAACACCTGCAATTGATTCTACCGAACCGTTTGGATTTTGTATATTTCCATCTTTGTCTGTATATTTCAAAAGTATCTGATTGTTGGCTTCCAACTCTTTTAAAGACTCTTCATCTATATAATAGTTTCCGTCATGGTGTGCTATTGGGATATTTACAACATCTCCACATTCAAGTTTTTTCAAAAATATATTGTCATTGTTTTGTACACTCAAATGATGATGTTTTGAAATAAAATGCAAACCTTCGTTTCTTTTTAATGCACCCGGCAACAAACCTGCCTCTGTAAGTACTTGAAAACCGTTACATATACCAAGTACCATCCCTCCGTCGTTGGCATATGTTTTTACAGCTTTCATAACAGGCGAAAATTTTGCAATAGCACCACTTCTGAGATAATCTCCATAAGAGAACCCACCAGCTACTACCAACAAATCAGTATCTTGTGGTACCTCTTCGCTTTTGTGCCAAAGTATCTCTGTTGTAGCACCAAGTTTTTCAAAAGCATACTTTGTGTCGTATTCACAATTTGTTCCGGGAAACTGTAGGATTGTTACTTTCATTATACTAACTCTATATCGTAATCTTCAATAACAGTATTTGCCAACAACTCTTCACACATTGTTGTAACTTCGCTCATAGCCTTTTGTTTGTCTGTTTCATCAAGTTGAAGTATGATCTGCTTCCCAACTCTGACATCTTTTACACCATCAAAGTGTAAAGAATCCAATGCATGGTGAACAGCTTTTCCCTGAGAGTCCAAAACACCTGCTTTTAACGATATATTTACTATTGCTTTCATAAATGCTTCCTAAAAAAATTATCTGTTTAGAATTCTATCTAAAACTTGCTCATAAGCTACTTTTAGCCCACCTAAACCTTGACGAAATCTGTCTTTGTCCATCTTCTCACCACTCTCAACATCCCAAAATCTACAATTGTCAGGAGATATCTCATCAACCAAAATGATATTTCCACTGCTGTCTTTACCAAACTCCAGTTTGAAATCAACAAGGTTCAAACCCTTCTCATAAAAGTATGGGCGAAGGATATCGTTGATTTGTCTTGCCATTCTACGAAGTTTGTCAAGTTCATCCTGATAATCAACCAATCCCAAAATAAGTGCATGTTGATCATTTAACTTGGGATCACCCAAGTCATCATTTTTGTAATCAAACTCAACAAGGGTAAAAGGAAGCACCTTGCCGTCTTCTATACCAAGATTACGACTCAGACTGCCTGTCGCTATATTTCGCACAATAACCTCTATCATAATTACATCAACTTTTTTATGCAACATATGGTTATCATCCAACATCTCTACAAAATGGGTTGGGATTGCATTGTCTTCAAGCAGTTTAAAAAGTTCTGTTGATATTTTATTGTTCAAAGCACCTTTACCGGCTTCACTCGATTTTTTTTCACCGTTAAAAGCTGTCAAATCATCTTTGAATTCAGATATTACCAAATCCTCATCATCAGTCAAAAACAATCTTTTTGCTTTTCCTTCATAAAGTAGTTCTCTTTTTTGCATTTTTATTTTTATCCTTTCGTAATTATTAATGCTTTTATGATATCTACACCCTCTTTTAGCTGTATATCTTTACCAAGCATTTGTGGTGTTATTAGATTTTTATCATCTTTTTTATCTGCTTTTTTATCTGCTTTGTCGCCATCTACTTTTTTTAGCTCCTCTTTGAGGTGTTTTTTCAACTCTGCTTCTTTTAGAGAAAAAGTATCTTTGTGCACTTTAACCTCTCCGGGCAACACTACCACATCCGGTTTTACACCAACAGCCTGTATCGTTCTTCCGCTAGGCAGATAGTATCTTGCTATTGTCAGTTTTATAGCTTCTGTTTGTGTGATAGGCAACACAACCTGCACACTCCCTTTGCCAAAAGTATTCTGCCCAATCAAAACAGCTCTTTTGTGGTCTTGCAATGCCCCGCTGACTATCTCACTTGCACTGGCACTTCCACCATTTACCAACACAACCAGTGGTGCATCTGTTATGGTATTTGATGATTTTGCAGAATAGACTCTGTCATTTGCTTTTTTACGACCTTTTTGAGAAACAATTACACCCTTGTTTACAAACAGATCTACAAGTCCAACCGCCTGATCAAGCAAACCACCCGGATTGTTTCTCAAATCAAGGATAATACCCTTTGCATATGTGTTGTTTTTTATAGCTTTTTTTACACCTTCTACAACTTTCTTATCGAAACTTGTCACCCTTATGTAGAGTATATCTTTGCCAACTTTTTTTGTATAAACAGACTGTATAACAATATCACCCCTTACAATATGAAACCCAAGAGGCTTGTTCACACCCTCTCTTACTATTGTCAAATCTATCGGAGTTCCTTTTTTACCCCTCATTATGCCAACAGCCTCATCTATACTCATATTTAGTGTAGATGTATCGTTGATTTTCAATATTATATCTCCCGCTTTTAGCCCGGCTTTGTCTGCTGGTGTACCCTCAAGCGGAGCTATAACAGTCAAGGCACCATCTTTTATGCCGACAGTTATACCAAGACCGCCAAACACACCGTCAGTTTGTACTTTTAATCTTTTAAAATCTTTTTGGTTTAGATAATTTGAATGGGCATCAAGATTTTTCATCATCCCGTCAAGTGCTTTATCCATCAACTCTTCTATGGTTATGTCATCTACATTGTACTGTTCCACAATAGAGATAACTTTTGTAAATTTTGCAAGTGCCTGAAGCCTTGAAGCCTCTTTTTTGGTTGCATCATCTGTAACTTTTTTTGCAAACAAATTGGAGGATAGCAACAAAGTGATAGCTATACCAACCGAAGCAAACCCCATTGTGAGAAATTTTTTGTTTTTCATAAGTATAAACCTAATATTTAAAATTGAATTTGTATTATACCTTTTTATTGTTAAATAATTGACCTATGGTAATTAAAGGTTTATAAACTTTGAATATAATACACAAAATATTTTACAAGGCATATATCTATGAGTAACATAAAAGAATTTTTGACAGCTGACCACAGAAAATGTGACAACCTTTTTGCAATTATGGAAGAGGTGGCAACAACCTCTCTAAAAGATGCAAAAGAAGCATGTGAAGAGTTTGTAAAAACCACAAACAACCACTTTGATATGGAAGAAAAAGTTATGTTTGTAGAGTTTGAGAAAAAAACAGGCATGGTTGAAGGTCCTACTATGATAATGAAACACGAACATGCACAGGTAAGAAAACTGATGGATGAACTTTTAGAAGCGATAGATAATGACAACAAAGACAAATTTTTTGGTCTGAGTGAAACACTGATGATTTTGCTTCAACAACACAACATGAAAGAGGAGCAGATGCTCTATCCTATGGCTCAACAACACCTCTCTTCAACTTCACAAGAGATTGTTGAGATGATGAAAAACATACCTCAGGGGTAAATACAGATGCAATTTGCTGGTTTATCAACAGATCAGGCACCGCCGATATCTGCACCGCTTAGATTTTTTCTAACAGCACCCCTTTTTGGTATATTTGCAGGTGTTTTGATATTTTTGAGTGATTCACAAACACTTATGAGCAGATACTCACTCGATTCTATCGTTGCCACACATGCCATCACCATAGGTTTTTTGGCTTTTGTGATGCTTGGTGCCATGACTCAGATGCTGCCTGTTTTAGCAGGAGCAAAAATGCCAAAAGTTGAGTTTGTTACAAAATATTCCTACATCTTGTTGCTCAGTGGTACTCTGAGTATGCTTTTTGGTCTTTTGTTTGGGATAAATATACTGAGTATCTTTGCTTTTTTCGGGCTTGGTGCAGGTTTTTTGATGTTGCTTGTAGCTACTGCGATATCGCTTAAGAGTGTAGTAAACTTCAATGCAACAGTAAAAGGGATAACAACAAGTATGGTATTTGCCTTTGCAACGGTTTTTATGGGGCTTTATCTACTGTATGGCTATATCACAAACGATATATCATCAACACACTATATAGTAGCAAATGTTCACAGTGTATGGGCAATTTTCGGATTTGGGGTTATCCTTATCATAGGTGTTGCATTTCAGGTGCTTCCCATGTTTTATGTTGCTCCAAAGTTTAAAAAATTTTGCAAAAGACGGGTAGTATGGCTTATCTCAACCGGGCTTTTGCTATGGTTGTTTTTTAACATCTACTATGAGCAGTATGCACTTGTAGCAAAGATATGGATAGCACTCTTTATCTGGGCATTTGCAACGACGGTATGGCTCAAACTAAACAAAAGAAAAAGACCTATAAGTGATGTCACTGTATGGTACTGGAGAGCTGCAAGTATCTTTTTGACACTAGGTTCTTTCCTTTGGATATTTGACGAATATTTCAAAAACGAATATGTAGTAATGGTAGCCATACTTATAGGGGGAGGGTTTATACTCTCTATCATGATTGGCATGATGTACAAAATTATCCCGTTTTTGGTCTGGTTTCATCTAAACGGGATGGGATATATGAGCATCCCCACAATGAATGAGATGATAAACAAAAAATCTTCCACATTTCAGTTTGTATTTTTTATACTTTCTCTGGTCGGTTTTGTATTTTCTTTTTATTATTATGATTTCTTGAAGATTTCTGCTGTGTTTTTTACCTTAAGTATGATAATATTAGAGTTCAATATGATTGAACCTATGCTTATATATAACAAAATCAAAAAAACAAAACCTGATTTTGATATGAGTATGTTTGGCACACCAAAGGAATAGAGTGAAAAATATCATTTTAATAGGCTTTATGGGTATAGGCAAAGGCACACTCGCCCGTGAGATTATGAAACATTCAAAATATATCGCCATAGACACTGACGATATTATTGAGAGTATGACAAACAGAAAAATAAAAGATATTTTTGCCAACGACGGAGAGAAATATTTTAGAGATTTGGAAAAAGATATAGCACTGTGGTTGCAAAACAGTGTAAAAAACACTCTTATATCTACCGGCGGTGGATTTTACAAAGTAAAAAATCTAAACAAAATAGGCACGGTTGTACTGCTGGACTCCCCTTTTGAAGCGATAATCAAAAGGATAAAAGAGCATCCAAATGCTGCTAAGAAACTCAAAAAAAGACCACTCCTACAGGATCTTAAAAAAGCAAAAGAGTTGTACAAACAAAGAAGACCTGAGTATCTTAAGGTGGCTGATATAGTTTTGGATGTGACTGACAAATCTGCACATCAATGTGCAAAAGAACTTCTTAAAAAGGTAAAAAAACATGGGTAAAATTTTGGTATATGTGATGTTGCTTCTGGCTACATCTGTAATGGCTTCGGGAATAAACTGGGCAAAGGACTACAACAGCGGTATGGCTTTGGCTAAAAAAACAAACAAACCTGTTATGTTTATAATATCAAGGGATACTTGTAAATATTGTGTAAAACTTGACAAAGAGACTTTCAAAGATTCAAGAGTTATCAATGGTGTAAACAAAGATTTTATAGCTATTCGTTCTTGGATTAACAACAAAGACTATGTACCTCAGGAACTCTATGCACCGGGGCTACCTACTATATGGTTTTTACTTCCTAACGGCAAACCTATGTATCAACCACTTATGGGATTTGTTGATGGGGATAATTTTTTGACAGCACTTGCCATAGTAAAAACAGAATTTGACAAACAAAAAAACAAAAAGAGTAAAGATGGTTTTTACAAATACCAAAAAAAATAATTTTCAAACAGAATTTGACGAGCTTCTTTGCAGAGGCAAAATGGATATACAACATGTTGGCAGTATTGTTTCAAACATCATAAACGAGATAAAAAAAGATCAAAACAAGGCACTTTTTGAGCATATCTCAAAATTTGACAACTGGACTCCCAAAGATGATGAAGATCTTAAAATATCCACAGACTCTATGCAAAAAGCATACGAAAGTATAGATAAAGAACTAAAAGATGCTCTTCACCTATCTTATGACAGGATTAAAGCATACCATGAAAAGCTCAAACCAAAATCGTGGTTTGATGATGAGAGTAACGGGACTATACTGGGGCAGAGGGTAACTGCTGTTGATATTGCAGGGCTTTATATACCCGGTGGCAAAGCTGCTTATCCCTCTTCACTGCTGATGAATGTTATCCCCGCTCAGGTTGCAGGGGTTCAAAAGATTGTAGTTTGCACCCCTACACCGAACAACGAAGTAAACGAACTCCTACTTGCCGCTTGTCACCTTTGTGGTGTGAGTGAAGTTTACAAAGTTGGAGGAGCCAGTGCAATTGGTGCTATGGCTTACGGTACACAAAGCATCCCAAAAGTTGATGTGATAACAGGACCGGGAAATATATTTGTAGCTACTGCAAAAAAGATGGTATTTGGTGATGTAAATATAGATATGATAGCAGGTCCTAGTGAGATAGGGATACTGGCTGATGATAGTGCCAATGCAAACCACTTGGCGATAGATCTGCTCTCTCAGGCAGAACATGATGAGATGGCAAGTTCTATCCTCATAACACCATCACAAAAACTCGCCGATGAAGTAAAAACAGAGATACAAAACTGGCTTGAAAAACTACCAAGGGAAAAAATAGCAAGAAAATCTATTGATGAAAGGGGAGCAATAATAGTAACCCACGATATGGATGAAGCTATAAAACTGATGAATCAAATCGCCCCCGAACATCTTGAAATTGCCACCGATAATGCATTTGAGCTTTTGCCATACATAAAACATGCAGGTGCAATATTTTTGGGACACAACACACCAGAAGCGATTGGTGATTATATAGCAGGACCAAACCATACACTTCCAACGGGTGGTACCGCAAAATTTTATTCACCGCTTGGGGTTGAAAACTTTATGAAAAAAACATCAATAATATCTTTTAGCAAACAGGCTATAAACGATATAGGTAATGAGTGTGCCATCATAGCAAACACAGAAGGACTTACAGCTCACGAACAATCTCTAAGAGTAAGGCTTGGATAACTAAGATGATTTTTAAGATTATTGGTTTTTGTTTTGTGGTTTTGACACTTGTTGGATGCAACAATGCAAAACCGTCAAAACCGACACATAAACACTATACAAAACACAAACTTTTTCAAAGTGTTGATGAAAACAAAGCGATCATACTTCAAAGTGGCAAAAACAAAAACTACTGCTCAAGATGTGGAATGAAACTTGCCAAATACTACAAAACAAACCATGTAGCAACATACAAAGGCAAAGTTTACCAATATTGCTCACTACACTGCCTTGAAGATCACCTAGAAGATGGTGTGGTACTGAAAAATCCAAAAGTGGTAGATACCGCATCTCTAAAATTTATATCTATTGCAAATGCAGTATATGTTGTTGGCAGCAACAGAGATGCAACTATGAGCCGTGTAAGCAAATATGCTTTTTCATCTTTGGCAGATGCCAAAAAATTTCAAAGCAAATATGGTGGTGAGATTATGGATTTTAACTCAGCACGACAAAAAGCACAACAAGATTTTAAATATAAGAGAAAATATTAATTATGACAAATTCAAAATACCATATTTTAGTTGTTGATGATGTAAAAGAGAATGTACAGCTTCTTGTAGCAATACTTACAAAAGTGGGATATAAAGTCTCTTATGCATACAACGGTCTTGAGGCTATTGAAAAAGTAAAAGAAAATGACTACGACCTACTTATGCTCGATATTATGATGCCTATGATGAGTGGTATAGGTGTATGTAAATATCTCAAAAAATACCCAAGAACAGCCTCTATCCCCGTTATATTTCTAACAGCAAGTGATGACAAAAGAACACTTGTAAAAGCATACAGTGTGGGTGGTGTTGACTATATCAAAAAACCTTTTTTGAAAGAGGAACTACTCGCAAGGGTAAACTCAAGACTAAGCCTTAGAGACTATGAAAAAAATCTAGAAGCGATGGTTGAGGAAAAAACTCACGAAATGATAGATACTCAGGTAAAACTGATGTACACACTAGGTGGTATAGCAGAGGGGCATTCCAAAGAGACACACCAACATGTACAAAGGGTATCTGAGTTTACATACCTTTTGGCAACACTTTACGGACTCGATGATGAGAGAGCAAAACTGCTTAAAAATGCCTCATCCTTGCACGATATTGGCAAGATAACTATAAAAGATTCTGTATTGCACAAAGATGGAAAACTCACAAAGAGTGAATTTGAAGAGATAAAAACACATGCTGCAATGGGATCTGAAATGTTAAGACACTCAGATTTGCCACTATTTAAAGCAGCTTCAATAGTCTCATTGCAACACCATGAAAAATGGGATGGCAGTGGCTATCCAAGTGGATTAAAAGGTAAAGAGATACATATATATGGTCGCATTGTTGCACTTGCGGATGTGTTTGATGCACTCTCATTCAAAAGAGCATACAAACAGGCATGGTCGCAAGAGGAGGTATTGAAATTTATTAAAGATATGAGAGGCAAACATTTTGATCCAAAACTTGTAGATATATTTTTTGACAATCTTGATAAATTTTTAGAGATTTACAATGCCCATATAGAAAACTTCAATACACAAACAAAATCACTCGAAACCAAAAAAAGATCAAAAATTATGGAATGGTTGCTTCAGGAGTTGTAACGACGGGAGTTACTCGTTCCCAGTACTCGTTCCCATCGTCCTCGATGGGAATGCATACAGCTATAACAACTATAATGGAGGGTTCCCAAGCTGGAGCATGGGAACCA
>Ga0256828_1000659_pt1 | contig 22731 bp, 32 predicted proteins | sample CV88metaG_FD_185993 | JGI IMG/M metagenome (GOLD analysis project Ga0256828, IMG submission 185993) | Hydrothermal vent microbial communities from East Pacific Rise, Pacific Ocean - CV88 | ecosystem: Environmental > Aquatic > Marine > Hydrothermal vents | place: Pacific Ocean: East Pacific Rise...
TTTATTAGCATAAAAGCTAATCTCATCTGTTCCAGTTTCTATAACAACATCTTGAGCTTGTTGCTTGATTAAATCAACCGTGCTTTTTAGATGCCCAATATAGAACCACGCCCCAGAGCCGAACACCCCCCCAACGATTGTAATCAATACCATTGGGTTTTTTAGTATTTTCTTTATGTCTATAATCATCTTTTGCCTTTTACATAAGAGAGTAGATACTTAACCCCTGCCCATAATATAGCCTTATATTTGCTAGATACAAATCTATCAAAAAGCCATCTTGCTATTTTATAAGTTATCATTTTTTTACACCAAACATATCTCTTATTCTTTTCCCAATGAGAGAAATAGCGTCCCACTCAGGTAACTCCTGCTTTGTTCTTAGGCTGTAAATATTCCCTATCGTGCTATAAACTTCACTTACAATTAGTAAATTCAGTCCATATATAAAAAACTCTGTACTATTTTGTCCTAAAGCTCTTGCCCCTGCCCCCATAACTATCGGGATAATTAGTAAGCTGAACTTACTTAATACCCCGTATTTAGCCCTATTTGATGTAACTTCTACTCCTAAACTGTGTGCTTTCCAGACACCAGTAATGAAGTCTATCATAATTAAAAATGCCAACAAACTAAAAGGCTCTATTGGTATCCCTAGATATGTTAAAACTCCTGCTAAATTAGCTAAAAATATTGTAAACGCCACAATATACTCATTCTCATTCATCATAATCCTTTTCTATATTGGATAGGTCTAGTCTATCCTTTTTAATTTCCCATTCAAAAGAGTTCTTACAATGTTCTCTCCCAAAAAAGAAGTCTATAAACTTCTCAAACCAACATTTTGTACACTCATATTTACATAAGTAGTGCGTATAAGATGATATTGTATAGTTCTCTTTGCCATACATTACAGAACCACCTGCTTGGTCAAACCCGATAGCTGATATTTCTAGGTACTCTTTTATAGGTAAGCCCTTTAATACCCTAGTCATAACCCCAAATGTTATTACAAAAGGGGTTAAAACAAATACTAATATAAAAGCCAATAAAAACAACCCAAACTGCTTCATTATTTTAGCCTATATGTCAAGTGTAGGGTCGGTGGTTCTTCACCTACTGGAACATCAAATAGTCCAGTATCTTCGTTTCTTGTAACTGAACTGTAAAGTATATCTATGTTTTCAGGTATTGGATAATCAGGGTGGATATAGTCATCTTTAAATATCTCAATAATATTATAGTTTGAGTAGTCCGATACATACATTCGACCATCATCTTTCACAACCAAATTTTTAGGGGAATTTAATCCGTTCCCCTTGTGTGGGATATCTGAACCTGCCTCATAACTAAATGCTCCAGCACTAAACTCTACATTACCAGTAATCACATTAAAGCCTATAACTTTTCTCATATTGTTAGATAGCACATAGAGCAAGTCGCCTTTTAATGTAAAATCAGACAAGTCTAAATCATCAACTCCAGCACTAGCAGGTTTCCTGATTGTTTTTATGTAAGCTAACCCATCATCTTCATCATAAAAAAATACATCTATCTCATTATTTTTGCCTACATATATAACATCATCTATAACTTGGATAGCTTTAGGGTTGTAAGTCTCTAAGTTTGAGCCGAGTCCAGAGCCTTTGTTTTCGAGAAGAGTTTTAATCCAGTTTCCATCAGTATCAAACTCCTCAAGTGTACCATAGTACCTATTAGCATCTCCAGCACCATCATAAGTAAGTACCAAAACATTGCCATTTGGGGCTATGCCTAAGTTGTAAACTTTACCAATCTTATTATCGGAACATTTACCTCTCGAATTGTATTTTCCAAACTCCCAAGCTACATCACCAGTATCTTTATCAATTGCCAAGAACCTATTGTAATATGTCCCTACAAAAATGTGAGTATCGTTAAAAGTGGCACTTATACACGACCTATTATCACTGTTCTTGTTTACTTTGTACCCATGAACTAAAACACTGTCCTCATCAAAATAGTAGATATAACTCTTGCTATAATCAATAGACACAAAGTGTTCACCGTCCATCTCTAGCCCCCACGGGGTTGAGCATACATCAGGGTTTTTGTATCGACCGAGCCTAAATCCGTTATCTACAACATAGGTTCCATCTATTGGTTTTAGTTCGGAATAATTCACTATATTTTTCATCATCTCATCGACACATAATGGTAACATAGCACTCGGGGTATTACATTCTCGACTCATTGCCGATGGGCTTATGACTCTAATTTCGTCATTTTTGATACTTGTAAAAAACTCTTTTAGCATCTCTACTCCTTAAAGTCTGGTATTTTTTTCAATAACTGCTCAATCCCTAAATCGGCTATTTCTTTTGATGTTATCTTTTCAGACTCGAAGAATACTTCAGCTATCCACGCACCTAGCCTTTCAGCTATCTCGCGATACTTGTTTGGATAACCTACATAATTAGCTATGGAACGATAAGGTCGAGTTTTGTTATCTCCAGTAAATCCGTATTTTTGACAAGTTTCATCAAGTTTTCTTAATACGGAATTCTCTAGCTTTCTTTTTTTGCTTTCTAATACTTCTTCTTCTGTTCTAAAGTCTTTCTTAGACAAAGTGTTGTTTTTTACATCGACATAGTTATAATTGTTTTTTATAGACTCTTTCCATTTTTTTTCTGAAACTTCCAGGTTTGGAGTAGGTATCTTATTATGTATATCTTTAGAATACCAGCCTAAAAGCTTACCGTCTTGTTTATTATAATGTGCGTATTTCATTCTTTATCCTTTTAATACCCTATTGCTACCCAACCAAATTTATTGTCTTCAGAATTGTCTTGTAGTTTAGCCTCAAACTCACTTTCGTCGATAATGTGTACTAATAAAGCTCTAGCTGTTTCGTCTGTTATACTCGCATCATTGTAGTCACAACCTATCAAGCTTAGACAAGCATTTGGAAAAGATATATTGTAATTAAATGTCTCAGCATCACCCCCACTTAAGGTAAATTGCCCCCATTGAATGATTAGACCATTAGGTAATTTCTGATAACCATTTTCCGACAAATCGTTATCGAAATCATTCATTAAGGCAAAATCCGTTGAGTCTTTGCCGTCTAATGTATCAGCATCACCCCCGCCCAAGATTACCCAATTCGTACCATCATCGGTAGTTGGGTCATTACCCTGGTTAGGTTCACTTTCCGTTCCTGAAACACTTTTATATATTTCTCCATCACTACTGACTGTATAACTGTTCTCTAGGTAATCTTGATGAGTATTCCATTCGCTAATCCCTTGTTGATATAAATAGGAAACTAGATTGCTAACCGTAAAAGCTAATGCGTTAAAGTCTTGTTTTGTGGGGTTATCGTTTGCCCCCACGATTTCCCACCCTAATTTAAAATCATCATTTAAATTGTCATCAATATCGTCACTTTGGGTTGTGTCCCCAAAAACGGTTCTATTGTCACTTGTACTATTACTAGCAAAAGGTACAACATTGCCATTGTATCGCTTAAACATTACTACTCCTTATATTATTTTGTTGGCAAAATAGCTATCTATCTTGTCGTCGAACTTGTCACCAAACCCCGTATTGTGTGGGTTAAATCCGAAAGTGCCTCTACTGTCATAACTTATAAAAACACTACCCACGCCTTGTGGTCTAGGAACTAAATCCAACTGCTTGATGTATTGTATCATATTGTATGTGAAAGTTTTATCCATATAAACCCCCATCACCATATTTCTCATATCTGTAACATAAGCTAATCCGTCAAAAAGATAATCCACGGCGTTTTGTACGCTAAAATGGTTACTATCTATCATTGTGGCTTTGGCATAATTTTTCGTGATTTTTGCTTTTATGAAAAACCTATAATCCGTATCATCTAGCTCACTTGTGGCATAAGGTATTTCAAACTTGTCCTTAAAAGTATGGGATACTACCCCGTCATCAAACTTGTCTCCCATTGGGTAGGCTGATGGGTTGTCCCTAAAGCCAAAATATTTTTTAGGTACAGAAAAAGGCACTATTCTACTCACCCCTACAATTTTACCGATAATATCTAATTGTTTACCAATAGCCAAATCAACATCAAAAGCCCTATCAAAACTATTTAGTAAGTCATAGATTTCACTAAACTTACTAATAATTGCCTCTATATGCTTGTTTGCTTTTGGCTTGTTGGCATATTGAATAATTAAAAGCTTTTTATACTCACTAATAAATAAATCCATCTTATATCTCCGTAATTGTTATATTGTCCCCCACTATGATTAGACGCTCGTCATAGTTAGATACAAGTAAGTCATCAACATAAACATCATCATCTAGGCTCAACTCTAAGTCGGACGCAATAAAATTGCTACCCACAGAGTAGATTGTAGAATATAATTCTGTCACGGTTATATTTTGGGCAATATTAAAGTTTAGTTCAGCTAATTTTCTTTTTATACTATAAACATCAATCACATCTGATGGGTGTCTTTTTTTTACATTCAACTTGATAAAAATTTCCGTCTCCATGGGTCTATCAAATCTAACTTCGTGGTAAAAAATTCTCTCTGTGCCATCACCCCTAATAAATGTTTCTGTATGTGTAGCTTCAACCAAGCCTTTTAATCCACAACCGATAGTTTTGTCCGTTGCGATAATTTCAGCTATTTTGTCTATATCTCCACCATCTACAATTATCCAAATGCTATGTGCTGGTAACTCTCTCTCGGTATCATATAGAGATGTTTTGTTTTCATATAAAATACAATCGTTTACACTTTCTAAGTTTAATATTTTACCGACAATAGAGCTTATTAAGCTTGTAGCCCGATAACCTATAAGTTGGTTTCTTCTTTTTCTTAGGGCAACATCGCTCTCCTCATCTCTACCCTCTACGGCGGGGTTAGGGTTGTTAACAGTGTCTATTTCTGTAAGTATCGTTACGGGGGTTGTAATACTGTTAGGCATAGCACTTATTGACCCCCATTCCTTTGCTTCAAAGCTTACGGTTGTTGTCCCGCTGCTTATGCTTTGTGGTGTGCTAATAATCCACTCGATTTTATTATCATCTCTTACAGTGTAATTCTCATCAAGATATACACTCTTATTAGCCGTTATTTCTAAATCGACTGTACTTTTAGTTGCTGGTAGCCTAACGGACGCAATAAGTTTTAAGATTTTATCAAGCTCGTGACCCTCTGCCAAATCTGGGTCTAAAGCATTATATAATCTAGCTATCTGCGTCTGTAAATCGTATATCATATTTGTATAAATCCCAATCTGTTGTCCGTCGGGGGTGTCTTGGTCTAAGTTTATATCTTCTCCATAAATCGCTTTAAACTGCTCAGTGAAAGAGTCAAATATTTCACTAAAACTATCTAGCTGTAAACCATCTTTATCTATAATCATAAAGTAACTCCTAACTCATTATCTTTTTTGTATATTGTATCCAAACTGATTGAGATTGTTGCTTCACGATTATCGGGAACCGATATATCTATCGAGATAATCCTAACCACGCCGTATGTATCTAGCGTGACTCGTTCAACTTCTCTTAGAATAACATCTTTTGTATCTTTGCTCCCCAAAAGCCTAAACCAGTCGATATTGGCTTCACTATCTAGAAACCAATCATTTTTAAAACTCTTCAATCGGGTGGTTACGCTTTGTAATATAGCATCATTCTCTCTAAGATAGTTTGCTTGTCCATTTCCAAAAGTCCAATCCCCGTCTTTATCCAGTCTTCTAACTCTCATTATGCTATCTCCGTAATTAGTCCATTAGTAACAGTTATCACCTTATCGTCTTTACTCTCAAAAGTTCCACTTACTCCCGCAACGCCACTCGTACTATATGTGTTAGCGTCAAGATTACCCAAAATGGTATAATCACCTTTTAATCTACCATCTCCATTAAATGTCATAATATCGGGGATAGTAAGTTCTCCTGTCTTGTTGTGAATACCAACAAGTGCGATACTATCACTATAATCGTGAGTTCGTGCGTCCAGGGGCTTCTCAAAATCCTTACCGATATACCAAGTATCAAAACATCTTTCAGAAACAAACAAGATACAGTAATCCCCAACACTAATTGGCATTTGAATGCTACTTGTTCCACCTAAAAAGTTAATAATTGGAACATTGGCAAATTCAGGCAAATCCCGTTTTTCGCCATTTACGACTCGACTGATAACGGGTTTACAGTTTATATTTTTACTATTCACCTTTGTTACTCGAGCAAGTAGATTGGTGTGGGTATTGGCTAGCGTTTCAGCTATCGCACTCATTATAACATTGTCTAGTTGTGGCTTTTCGTTATTGTTGTGTATCATTTTAAAACCTTATACTCTTTAGATGATTGGCAAATACATTCCTGTAACCAGTCCTTTCCATAATTGTCCCCACTATATCGTATAGTTATGACTTTATATACCCCGTTTAAATGTTCAGCTGTCGTTGATTTTAATTCAACTAACCCACCAATCTTTACAACAGGGTTCATTAGGGTCGAAAAGCTAACCTCTTTATTTTTTCTAACAGGTGTATTGAGTAGCCCCGTGCTTGGTTGAATTAAGGGGATATAATCATCAATGACCTCATCATCTTTAATTATATGTAGCTTTTCGTTATCTATAAAGTATGTTTCATCTTCAGCTAACATATCCGAAATGAGTTTAAAGGTTTTACCCACAAAGACTCTTGGTCTAAAAAGTTGCTTCAACTCTGTGATTTTGCCTTTTTCTATATTGGGTGAGTCTGTCAATAGATTATCTATATTGTTGTTGGTAACCGTTTTAGATGTGTAGCTGTTTATAAAATCATATCCCCCATCTAAACAATTAATAGTAGTCACGAAATCAACCCCCTCTCGAACCGAACTCGCTTCTAAAATAGTACCTTTGAAGATGGTCTCTATTTTCTCATATCCTGCTCGAAACAAAAAAGGCATTTTGATAGAGTTGTCCGTTTTATCTTTTATGAGTTTTTTTCTCTTGTCGGCACTCAGGTTGTATATTTTTATTCTACAACTATTTAACCCACCTTTTACAGATTTTGTTATATCAAACTGTACTCGTAGCTCGGGTATAATTCTTACAACTTCATCTGTATTTAGAGTTAAAACCAATTCGTAATCACGCATAAATCTATTCAACTTTATACCCCCTCAACTCAGCCAACTCATATCTATCTATAAAGTAAAAATCAAATAATCCACTACTAAAGCTATCTACACTAAAGGGGTCTGTTAATAGATTTTTATCATCAACAATTATATCAAAAGGTAGATTTAGCCCCATTAGCAACAAAACAGCTGAAGCAACCCTTATCCCGTTTACTGCCTTATTTTTATAGGAAACGCTCATAAACCACGAACCTTGTCTAAAGTTCATCACAATGTTAACATTGTTCCCCTCAAATGGAACAACAAACTCTTGATGCTCATCATTGTCAATTTGTATCTTTCTCATAGCCCTACTTTAAGATTGTGTATAAAAATGATTTATCTTCATTTTTTTGTGAACTGCTCGAGCTTTGGGGGTTATTTTTTTGCCCCTCTACCACACCTTTATTTTTTTTACTTTTCACTTTACCTTTTGTGCTGGGTGTAGGGGCTTTAAAATACTTATCTTTTTCTACGGTTATAGTTTCAGCAAAACGAATTTCTTTCGCACTCAATTTGTATCTTAGTGCTTGCTTCGTCGTGTTGTCTCTAGTGATAATCAAAGAAGTTATTCTCATATTATCATAATTTTTAAAAGGTGTTTCTATACTAATAAGCTCTTTGGTTGTGTAAACCTTGTCTATAAAAGTAAAAAAATCATCTTGGGGTGTTTTTTGCTCTGCCCCACTAAAGATATTATATAATTGTTCACCTACACCAATAACATCGGAAATTGAACTTATTTCTTTTGTTTGCTTGGCAACTCTTTCTAATGTTTGTTGAGTTTTTCTAGCACTGTAAAGCGTATCTATAATAGTATTTGCCTTATCGATTATATCGCCTAATGGCGTACCATCTGAGAAACTCGGTTTTACTTGAATATCCGACACTTGCCCATCTATTGTAATAGTTACAGGATTGTTTATAATGTGGTCGTGAATAATTGTGCCATCTTCCACATAGCTATCTGGAGCTTCGCTACTAAAAGCAATACTTGTATTTAGTTGAACATCAGCCGTAAAGCCACCTATCCCTACATTTACAGTGTTCTCAACTGATAAAAAGCTAGCAATCTCATCTATCATCTACCACCCCCACTAAATTGAAAGTTAGCGTTATCAAACATTGTTTGTAATTCGTCTGTTACGGCTTGTCCTGCCATCTGGGGGTTATCTGTTTTTATCTCGATATGAATATTATTGTCCGTTTTGCTTGAGTTATTGACAACTCCACTTTGGTTCGGTATAGCAATTTTTTGTGGGTTTATAGGTATAGTAGCTTGGTTGTCCATATACTCAATTTTGCCACCATCACCTAGAAAATTTGGCAATTCAAAGTTAGCTATTGATTTCATAATATCTATCACGGGTTGAAAAAAGTCCAACACCTTAGCTATCATGTTCTTAAAATATTGTTTAAAACGACTTAGCCCATCATTAACCCCAGCTACCATACCACTAAAAGATATATCTATACTATCCATTGCTTCCATAAAAGAGTCATTTATGTCTTTAATAGTTTCTACAATATCTATATTGAACCACTCTTTAAACCACTCCTTAATAACACTCTTCCCACCTTTCATCGCTGTCATCAAGTCATCATAGACTAAAATCAAACTTGTTACTCCAGCAATAATCGCACCAATAGGGCTGAACCACATAGCTCTATTTAAGTATATCATAGCTCCACCCGCCAAAAGCAAGACGCCTTTTAATCCGATAGTGTTATCTATCAAGCTATACAATAGCCCACCAAATCTAAATATAGCCCCTAAGCCATTATTCATCAATTCAAAAAACTTTTTTAGCCCCCCATCAATCAGCTCTCTATTTGCTATGAGAACATTTGTGAAGTTTTCGGCTAAGTTTTGAAGCTGTGGTGCGAAGGATATAGCTAATCTTTTTTGAACATTGTCTAACCCAAACTTTAATGTAGTAAGGCTATCGTTAAAACTCGCTATCTGATTTGCGTCATCTTGAGATAACACGCCTAATGCTTTAGCTTTTTTAATTAGTCCATCTATTGCGTCGGTACTTAGTTGTAGGGTCTGAAGCATAGACTCATCTATTCCTAGCTTATCTAAGTATGCTTTTTGCTCTTGAGATGATAAGTTGAGTCTCTTAAAGCTATCAGCTAACTCTCGCATAACAACATCAGCTGTTTTCATATCTCCGTTATTATCTCTTAATGAAATACCCAACCTATCGAATGCTTTTGTGACTTCATTGTTTTCAATAACGGCTTCACCCATTCTTTTGGATAACTCGTTAATCGACGACTCTAAAGCTTCAGCAGATGAGCCGTTTACACTAGCCACATATCCCCACTCTTGTATTGCCTCCATCGAGATATTCGTTTCTCGGCTCAACTGTACTTGAGCATCAGCCGTCGAGAGAGTGTGAGCCAGATAGCCATTCAGAGCCACGGTAGCCGTACTTAAAGCCCCATAATGAGTTACAACACTTTTAGAAACCCTAGAAAACGACTCGCTTATTTTACTAGATGTTTCCCCTAGCTTTGAACTTATTTTTTTTACTTTAGCTATTCCAGCAGATAACCCCGCGTTTAACTTATCAAGGGGGCTTAAACTCCCTGTAAAGCTAAACTTGGTTACTAATTCAGCTACTTCCATTTAGTCACCTTTATTTTCTTCATAAGCTAAACTCTCTATATCGCCTAGGATACTCTCATACTCTAGAATTTTTAGTAATTCAGGAGTATCCATCTCTTTTATTTCTTTTAGGCTGCCATACCCTTTTTTAACCAAGCTAAAAAACAATATGTCGGTATGGGATAGGTTTGTAAAATCTACATATTTATCCCAATAGTTTACGCTACTTACAAACCGATTTAACCGATATTTAGCTTGTTTTTGTAAAAAGGGTAGCTAATCACCTTTAAAGATAGAGATACATAGTCTAGGTAATCCTCAGCATACTTGTCAAAATGATTTGGGATTTTACTTATTTGGCTACCATCAAAAAGTATTCTATCATCAACTTTTCTCATCAGCTTTTTAAAATCTTCATTCATGAAAAAGCCATAATTACCCATAGTGAGATTAGCTTCAATTTGGCTATATATTGCCACAACTTCCAATCTAAACTGGTGTGACAACTTGGAAATTTCATATCTTCTACCGTTTATCTCAAAGTAGCCATTCTCTGACCACTCCGAGATTTGAGCCAATATCTCGCTTCTCTTCTCTTCAAGTTCTTTTTTAAACTCTTTTCCCATCTTACACTAACCTTTTGGCAAAACATTCGATAGTGTACTCTATTTGAGCATTGCCATCTTGATTGTTTTTGATATAAGTTGGCTTGTCTGTAAAGCTTCCCGCTGTGAGTTGGAATGTTTCAGTCATCTCTTCACCATCTTTCACAAAAAGTTCTTTAACTGAGCCATTGAAAACTACGGGTCTATCTGAATTTAGTTGAGCATTTAAGAATATATCACTATCGCTATCTTTCATAATTCTAAATTTTAGAGTGTAAACATCTTTATCACTTCTTTGATGTATATTTACTGCCCTATTGCTCCCATACACCCTAGATGTTTCGGGGTTCTGTGGAGCTAACTCGATAATGTCACCATTTATAAAGTCACCAATCACTTGCCCGTTTAAAACAAGTGTTGTACTATCTGATTTAAAACTAACTATTGCCATACATTACTCCTATAAGTTGTAGTTAATGATTGTATCTACGCTATGGATTGCTCCAGCATTTTTGAATGCCACTTGAATAACTGGACTCTTTCTCTCTTCTCTATCACTTTGAGCTTGTTCGCTCAATGGTTTAGCATATACATAATACCCGTTTGTCTCGATAGCTCTCTTGAATACAGCTTCATTCCCAAAAGTATCCGAGCTTGTCCAAGTACCAGGTGCTATGGCTTTAGCCTTAACGAATAAATTCAATGTGTTCTCAACTGTTGCTATGATTTTAGCTACATCACCATCTGTTTGAGCTAGTTTTGTAGTTGTTGTACCTAAAAGGTTGAAAAGGTCGATTTGTATATATTTTTTGATAGCTATAAAGTTATACACATTATCTGTAAAGTCATTTGCTCCACTTGTTAGTAGCTTAGGTATGCCACCAAGAGTGGTGTAGCAATCTAGTCCTACTTTTTTAAGTGTATGTAGCTCATTATCTGTATAATCAGACGGTTCAATACCTGTAAGCTCTTTCAAGTTCATAGTTATTGCACTGTTTTCAGCGTTAAAATTTACAGTATGCATACGAGACATATAAGCCGTAGCTATTCTTCTGTTCACTTTCTTACTAAATATAGGTCTAAAGTTATCTCCTCCTGCCAATTTTATTTTTATAGCCATAGAGTCGGGATTAGATATTGTATTTATATCTACAATATCATCGTTAGTGTCATAATAAATAATATCGTTAGCTTTCAAGTACGATATAAGATCTAATATGTCCACAAGTGGAACTGTTCCATCATCAACCCTACCTAACGAAGTAACACCCCTAATTGCTTCATTCTTGCTTATTTCCGTTAACCCATCAATTAAGCTCTCTGCTGCTAAAGTTTTCTCATCCTCCCCAAGATAAAACGCTACACCTGAACCTGCTGTCAATTTCAAAATATCACCAACAAAGGTACCAGCACTGTCATTGTCAATTAGATATGATACTGTACTTGTAGCTCCTGTAGTGTTTGAAGTGATTTTTATAGCATCGTTCACAATATCAACCGTTACGCCTGTTATTGCATCGCTCAGGATTGATTTTATTTCATCTAAAGTATCTACAGCTCTAAAGTCCAAACTTCCAACATCTTGAGCTGTACCATCAACTGATATTGTAAATTTACCATCATTTATTTGTTGTAGATTTTTTATAAGCTCGTTTTCATTGAGTTTCCCACTTAACAGATAACCTGAACTTGCAGGGACTACCTCATCAAATTTACGCCAATATCCCATTACGAGATATCCTCCTGAATTGCAAGGGTTTTTAGATTGTGCGAATAATACTGATGCGTGGATATACTCAATACTTGTTGTACCGAAATCTTCAGCTACCCCTTTTAAATGAGTATAAACTCTTGTTCTGTTGGCACTATTTAATACCCCTACATTTCCCGTAACCAACCCTACAATATTCATATTTGTACGGCTTACTGTTCTACCACTTGGTACAATCGACACACTAACCACATTGCTTATATCTGCCATATATTATCCTTTAATCTGTTTTGTACGATATAGGTATCTCTTCGATTCGGAGAGTATCTATAACCGTGCTAATATTGTATTGTATAATAACTTCAATTTCATATCTATTAAAGTATCTGTTCCCGTATATCTGTTTTAGGTTATTTACAGAGTATCCCCTAAATACAGATATACCATAACTTTTTTGTAAATCTCGAGCTTTTTGGCTACTTTGAAGGTTCACAAAAGTGTTAGCATTTTGTTCAGCATTATCACCATAAAACTCGAGAGTAAAACGCCCTCTGAGAGTCGTGATTAATGTTTCTCTTTCTGTTTCGCTATCATACTCTCGATTACTTGAAATGTTCTCAGAGGCTGTTAGCGTATCGACCACAATATAATTTTGAGCAAAAGTTTCTTTTGTGGCATTCTCTCTGCCTATTAAAACTTTTGTAGGCTCAAAAGTCATCAAACTTGTTATATAATTAGCTAAATCATCTAATATCATTTTATCTCTTCAAATGTGGTTTCATAATATCCATAATCTGAATAATTCGCATCTTCAAAAGCTCGGTATTCTTTGCCTTTATACTCTATTTTGTCATTCTTTTTTATAGTTTCTAGGCTATGTACCCAAAGATAGCCCAAACTCCAATCTATCAAATCTTTATTTAATTTGCTTTTTTGAGCAGGTTGAATTACGGCTTTAATTGACTTGTATTCTTCTGTGTTTTGTGGCTTGTGATTGATTATCTCTTCGGTAGTACGAATGAGTACCACAGATTGAGAAAATCTCCTGATTGTATTGGATAGGTTTGGTAGCATTATTTATCCTTTATAACCCAGTAAGTTATTGACTGAACCAAGCGACCAGTATCAAAGAGTATTTTAGATGATTTTTTGGCTTTTTTGGTGCTCTCTTTTATGTCTTTCCACCCACCATAGCCCTGATTTTTAAAAGCATTTTTAGAAATACCCTGAGCGATTAAACCTATTTTGTTTAGATTTTTTATAGCGTCATCACCTTTTAGGATACTTTTAAAACCACTTTTAAGGGCTTCTTGTAATACTTGTTTTTCTTTTTCAAAAGGTACTCTTAAAAAACTTCTTCTTGGTACACCCAGTCCGTATTCGTGAGCTGCGCCAACAACTACTACGGGTGTGTTTGTTTTTATATAGTGTCCCACATCAGCAGGTAAGCCTACTTTTACAACAGTTTTTTTGGCTATTTTCATCTGTTTTGTTATCTCGTGAAGTTTTGATAAATCATTCTTTTTCATACGAAATAACACCCTATATTTTTACTTTTTAACATTAGATATGTTTGTCCATATATCGTCGAGTTAAAAAACATATCTTCATTTGTGCTTGGGGCTGTTGGAGTAGCGTAAGACACGGAAACACTACCTACGGACTCACTAGCTGTTTGCCTAACTGCTGTACCATCAAATTGTTTATCTGCTGTAAAAATGAGATGTGCCAATAGATGTAAAACAATCTCATCATCACACGAATTTCGACCATAGTTCGCCCCGTAATAGCATTTATAACTATTCTCATACATAGGCAAGTATCTATCAATTACCCTAGGGTCTAAATCTTTGAATTTGCTCTTTAAATCATCTGCTAACATAATATGTCACACCTTTTCGATTAAACCGATAGCAATCGCAGTTGAGATTTTAGGGTGTTTAGCTTCTCTAGCTGATAATTCAAACTCACCAGCAAATACCTTTCCTTTAAATCCAAACAACCCCTTGATTTTTTTTCTAAATTTAACTTTTAAGTCACCCAAAGGGTATGTGTCAACTGCCTCCACAGGTTCAACAACTTCAGCCAACTCGGGTTTAGAAATCTCTTTTTTAGGCAAACGCTCAATTATCTTAAGAATATACCCCTCAGACTCTTTTGTGAGATGGTGGTCTTGCTTTAGCTTTATTTTTGATAAAGTAATCTTTTTTAAAACTTCATCTACTCGGTCGGTATGTGTTTTTGTAAATTTTTCAACTGCCTCTCTTTTCATATCTTACCCTTTTGCGTGACTAGGCATTAAAGCCCAGCCAATACCCTACCTGATGTATCTTCAAGCACATCAAGCCCCCCAATACGGAACTTACTATCAACTCTATAAGAGAAAGATGTTTGCTTGACAATTTCCCCTATTGTCAGTCTGGTTGGTATCCTCATCATCATAGCATCATCATTTGTAGAATACGCTACAACTTTAGACGACCCACCAACATCACTAGCTCTAAACGAAGTCACAAATTTAACTCCGCCGAAGTTGTCTTGTAAAGCTCTTAGCACGGTTGAAGAACCAGCAGAACTGTTTAAAATAGTAACCTGTAACTTGTTTAGTACATAGATTGGCATAACAACAGTATCACAAGAATACTCTGGTGTGTTATTTACCGCATTTCTCTGCTCAACAATAAGTGTAGCTATTTCATCATACATGTCTTGAGCAGATAGATTATCTATCGTATCACTCGCACTTGTAGTAACAAAGCCATCATAGTTCAATAGCCCCTTTTGACCATTATGCCCAAGATAACCGATTTCATCAACTTTTTGATTATAAACCTTGTTGTGGGTTGTTAGATATCTTTGAACTAAGTTCACATTTTGTAACTCAGCTTCTTTGATTTCATCTTCTGTCCAGATAGAATGTGCTTCTTTTGGAAAGACTTTTATGAAGCTATCCTCAGCACTTAAAGAGATGCGTCCCTTGCCTGAGTTTAAATCTGAACTATCAGCAAAATCCCCTTGCTCAGCAACTCTCAAAGATTGAATACGACGAGAGTATCCCCCTGTATTATCTACTTGAATGCCCGAGTTTACAAAACTCAACTCAGGGTATTTTTTCTCAAAAATTTTAGGGTTTATAGCTGTTAAGTTTCCAGCAAGAATAACCCCACCAGCACTATCCTTAAACCCAATAGCACCAGCACTATCAACAAAGCCTTTAAAACTATCTAAATTATATAATTGTCCGATTTTCATCTATCTCTCCTACTTTAGGCGTACAGCCCAAACATCTGTATTAACTTCTTTATAGAAGTATCCATCAACTAAAATCGCATCAGTAGCATCATTTGTCGCTTTCCCTTGGTCTTCTGTTGTAGCACCATTATATACATAAACGGGGTCAAACTTTTTGACATCTAATCCAGCCACAACATCTACTGTAACAATACCACTCTCGATAACATCTACAATATTTGAGTTTGTTGCTTTATATAGTCCATCATCTTCTAAAGCCCCTGTAATATCTCTCTTTACAACTCCTGCCATAATTGAGTCTGCTTCGCCATCTACAAACTCAACCACACCAGCATTATATTTGGCAAACAAACCACCTTTAAGACCCTCTTCGAAATCGGTGTATGTAGATACAACACCTACATTTCCAACAATCTCACCTGAGCCAACTTTACCAATTTCATCTTGTCTAGCACTTTGAAATGACATTATATTTCCTTATCTGCTATTTTGTTCCATTCTCCATCTGCTTTAGCATCAGCAAACTTCGAATAGTCTCTTACCTTTTTAAGCATCTTAAATGCCACTTTTAGCTCTTCATCTTTAAACTCATCTTTGGTTTGAGTTGCTATCGCATCTCTCATAATAGTCAAACTATCTTTAGTGAAATCATAATTGCCATCTAAAAAAACCTTGGCTTTATCTATAATAGATACTCTCTCATCAGCAAACTGCTTTACTGTATCTTTAAACTCTTGTGAGTCTTTAAATTCAGCTAGTTTATCAGCTTGTAGCTGCTTAAACTCATCACTATCTTTAAAAGTAGTTTTAAAGCTTTCAACTGCTTGTTTAAACTCTTGTGAGTCTGTTATCTCAACTTTAGCAGGTGTAGGGGCTACTTTATTTAAAAAAGCTTTTTTATCTTCATCAGATAAAGCTCCCCAAATCTTCCATATTTCTTCCATAGGTATCCTTTCATCTTTAAATTTACAAATATCACCACATCTACCACTTTTTACGATAGCTAAATGGTGGGGCTGTATGTCAAACTGTTCAAAATCATATAAGTCGTGTTCTCGCATATCAGCAAAATATCCTAAACTTAGTTGATTTTTACTACCTAGTAATTGTACCACATTTTCGGGTATTTTTACTTTATTCTCTATAATTAAAGTTGTATTTGTTTTTGCTTCGCTAACATCTATTATCTTACTGCTCTCTATTTTGCCTATAATATCTTTTTCATCTATCTCCTTCAGTTCGATATGCTCATTTGTTACGGGTAACCCTTGTAAGTCTTTAATTGTCGCCTTAATTGTTTCTGGAGAGCGATATATTTTAAATATTTTATCAAACGGTTCTATGCCCAACTCTATTCCTAAATACTCTTGAACTCCGTCACGGATTGACACAACCGTTTTAGAATTATCAAGAGTGTTTTTGTCAAAAAAAAGTTTCATTATTATCCTTAATCAAATTTTACTACATAAGTAGCATAGCATCTACAATTTATCTCTTCCCCAGCTTTCAAATGTTTACCGTCGCAACTATGATAAAGTCCTTTATCCAAATCATACTCCATTCCATCTCTAGCTTTGTGGCACTTTCGAGTTCTTTCGTCCCCTACTGTATTCCAAATCGCTTTCTGAACCCCTATGTTTTTTGCCCGTTTATCACTAAGTTGCTGGTTGAATGTTTTTAGCTCATTTCTAGCTACCAATTCAGCCTTGTGAAGATTTCTTTTTTTATGTATTGTAACCTCTTCATATAGAGAACTTAAGCTTTTCCCAGCACTCATTAATCTTAGTGTATTTTGACTTAAGTTTTCCACAGCTTCATTTTTGAGTTTCAAAATTTGTAATGTGGTCTCTAGTGTTTTCGCGTTTATAAAACTGTTCAAGCCATCTGTTTTAATTATCTGTTTTACATCAACCCCTAACTCTTTGCTAACAGATTGATAAAATTTCTTATCGTTTATATTGTTAGTTCTTTTATATAATTTCGCTACATATTTCTTGATTCTATCCTCACCAAATTGATTGTTTATGCTCTTCTTAAAATCTCTTGTTAGCTTTTGTAATACTTTAGAGTAGTTCCCTGCTTGAGCGTCTGAGAACTTTGATATAGTATTTTTATCTAATTGTTTCAAAACTTTATTTTTAAATCTATTGTTTATAGTTTTAATCATAAAGCTATTGAAGTTTAAAAGCTCTTTCTCTAACTCCGTCGGTATTCTTAATGGTTTAATTGTTGCCCGTTTTTTCTTTGTGGGTATCAGACCAACATCAAACTTCGCCATCTTCTTCTCCGAATTCAACACTAAAGTCATCGCGAGCCTTAATATCTACACCTCTATCCGTTAAGTATGTAGTAATATCATACCCTAAATCATAGAGCTTGAGAGCGTTATCAATAGCTTTGTTTTCGTATTCTATCTTTTCCAAAGGCGTAACATTTTGATTATCCCTAAAAGATATAAGCCCTAGACCAATCTTATCAAACAACTCCCTTAGCCCACCAAGCAAATAATCTTGCTGGAGTATTTCTATCATCTCGTTAAAAGTAGTCTTCTCTTGTTGTCCTGAAGAGTTTAACCCCTTAACATTCTCCCCTACGAGCATTGGTAACGGTATCCCTGTCACTAATGCCAATCTCCTCAGGGAAATGTCATCTGTATCTTTTAGGTTTGTAAGAGATTGAGACACAGAAACAACATCATCATCTATATCTATTAATCCTGCTCCGTGAATACCCCTTTGGTCTTCTGATATCCCATAAAACTTAACAATAGACTCCTCCTGCTTGTTTTGTAAAGCTTGTTTAAACCCTTTTATTTTATAAAAAAATGATGAGTTTTTCTCAAGAATAGACGCACTAGCTCTTTCCACTACCCCATCGTTTATTATCTGATTATATATAAGCTCAAACTCGCTTATGCCACCAAAGTTATATTTGGCTCTATCGTTTTGTGTTGCTTTCAGATATGTAAAATCTATTACTCTGGAATGATGAAAATCAAAGCCATTTATATTGTAGTATTCTGGCTTAAAATAATCAGCTTTTGATAAATCGTGCTGATAGGATACTACGCTTACCATATCTCCACTAAACACATCAAATTTTACTTTATCTTTGTCTAAAACACCTTTAAGTGGCATAGATAAGTCGCTCCCGTCGTTTATCACGATAACCCCACGCCCAAATACTAAGCACCATACAAAAGCCTCTTTGACATACTTTTGTAGGTTAGAGATGTAAAACTCTTTACTCTCATCACTCTCAAAAATAATCGCGTCCGACTTAGTAGCATACCCTGCCTTTATTCGTACAATCTTATTCCCTATCCCTGTCTTATATATATCATTTAACTCTGAGAAAGGAATACGCATAGTTCCTGCTATACGGTTGTTTTGCGTAGCATTTCTCCTATTCGCTAAACTATTAAATAAATCTACAATACCATCTAAAAACAACATATAAACTCCTATTTATTATATTATAGCAAACTATACTAAATCATTGTAGTTAAAGGTTTGCTGTTTAAACGCTATTTCTACCCCATCAATCAATGTATCTACTATATCATCATGGGTAGAGTTTGGGAAACTACTATATTCACTTATTAAAGCATCAAGATATGGCAAATCATCTACTATATAAAGCCCAAAAGTTTCTATATACGGGGCTACATCTTCAGCCCTAAAAACTTTATCCCTGTTTCTTTCTATTTCGTACACCATATAGCCATCATCTGTCATTCTTTGGTACAAGTCTATTCCACTTGCTTTCTGTTCAATATACATTCCCTGGAAAGGATAGCTATAATTTTTATTATAAAAACTCTTAGCTATAATTTCTCTTTCCTTACTTCTCGGCTTCCCCCTGTATATATCCAAAAGATATAGCTTGTTATCAAATAAACCGAAAGCACTATACACAGTGTAATCATTTATCTCCTTATCTTTTAAAGCAGTATCTACCGTAATAAATTTTTTTTCAAAGCTAATATCTTCTATCATTTGCCGATTAACATATTTTAGCCAATCAGTTTTTAGCAGATTACCACTCTTAATAATGGGGTTTTGCTGATAAAGGGCTTCAAAATTCTCAAGAGTCATTGTTTTCTTTCTCTCTAAGATAAAGTCAACTGATTTATGTTCTGGCAAAAGGGCTTCACCTTTTTTTCTACACTTCTCATCTTCTTCGGCGATAGCCTTGTATGTTACAACCTTATACCCCCCTAGCTTTATCATTCTTCCAGCTGGGTCATCAATATGCCATCTTGTTAAAATCATCAAAAAACCAGCGTTTTCATCGAAACGAGTTAAAAAGTCATCTGTGAACCAATCCCAAGTTTTCTCTCTAAAAGTCTCACTATTTGCTGTTTCTCTACCTTTCAGGGGGTCATCAATTACGCCCAAATCCAATGTTTCCCCTGTAATACTCCCTTGAACAGTTGTGTTTCTAAAATAACCATCTGTACCAGCATATTCTATTATATTTTTGTTTTTTTGTGTAGTAACATTGGTTATAGTATTGCCATTTGTTGTTAATTTTGGAAATATCGACTTGTATATCTTTTTCTCATAAATCCTCTGAAGAGACAAGTTAGCTCTTACCCCTAGCCTATCACTAAAACTTGCGTAAATAATTCTAAACTCGGGGTGCTTACCACTTAGCCACGCGATAAAGTCTATAATCGCTGTACTCTTCCCGTGTTGGGGCGGGGCTTGAATAATAAGCTTAGGCTTTTTACCACTCATTAAGTCATCATAAAATTTTTGGAGATGATTGCTCATATCCTCCAAAAACCAGTTTGTTTTTAATTTTGGATTTAAAAGCTTTCTAAAAGTTGAAAAATCATCTCTAGCTAATGCTACTTTGTAATTAAAGATGGCTTCTAATTGCTCAGCTGTGTAGTTCATTTTACCAACACCTCTAACGGAACACCAAGAGACAGAGCTTTTTCTCTTGCTTCGTCTAGTGTCAAAATTACACCTGATTGATTATTATTGTTTTGAGTAACATTGAATTCAGTTTTACTGTTTTGTGGATTAACCATACTCTCCAAGTCTTTTACAGAACCCGTTAAGCTTTTGACATTTTTTAAGGTTATGTCATCTTTATTTTTTAGGATTATAGCTTGAAAAAGCTTTGCGAGTTTTCTATTATTTAACATTATTTCGTTGTCAAGTTCTGTTGTAGAAATACGCTCTTTTACTGCTTGTTCAATAGCCTTGATTTCTGTTACGCTTTTGTTACTTTTTGCCTGCTCCAAAATCAATGAAGCTTCGACTATACCAGCATTATCTCTAAATTTGAAGTTGTTACTTTTTTCTAATTCGTAGTATGTTTTTCTAGCTATCTTATGCTTTTTACACAAGTCTGTTACATTTTTAAATCTTCCTGCTTTAGCGTCTGCTATAATTTTATCTTTTTTAGATTGTTTTAGTGCCATAGTACCCCCCTAAAAGGATATTATAGCATATTTTTACACTAGAGCTACATATCTAAGTGTAAATCATCTAACTCACTAAAATCAGGCTCGGGTTCTTCTTTCTTATATTTGTTGTATTTACTATCTTCCCCAAGCTTGTCAAACTCAAAATAACTATACTCTTTGTTCATAATGTCTTTACAAATCTCTATCATATAATCATAAAAGGCTTTATCATCACTAATCTCAAAGTTCTCAAGCCTTTTGTTTTCGTTTAGGTTCATAGATGTTCTAACTACTATGTTAAATTTCTCATTTCTTATTAGCACAAACTTAGCGTGAGAGTTTGTTATATGTATATGCCCCTCAAACAACTCTTCAAATACTTTGAAGTTATCGCCCCCGACTTTTGTTCTAGCACTTCTATCTAATATAAAATCTATTTTATTTATTAGTTTATTCTCTTTTAGTGTGTTTACTTTTCTTATGTCATAGTTAGCAGCCGTCCAAGTTGCTATCACGACACCACACACTCCTATTTCTCTTACTATATGCTCTATAATGTTTATTATAGAAAATTGACCTTTAGTTAAACAGTATAGGTTAATATTTGGCTCTATCTTCCCTATTGCTTTTTTAGCATTCTCATTATAGAGAGCGTGTCTAATCTCTCTGTTTTTCTGCCTAGTTCTATATGCTTTTGTCATTCTACTCGTTCCTTTTTTGTTTATTATACATCATTTGGGCTTTCAAAATGCTTGACTCGAGTCAAAAGAAGATATTTAAAAAAATACAAATATTTCTCTTTTTTATTGTCTAAACTATTGACTGAAGTCAATATATATGATATAATACGGGTACATTTAAACAAAGGAATAACGAAATGAAAAAGATAAGAATAAGCACAATAGAAAGATTAATAAAAGAGGATATGTTTCCCAATGTAGATGGAGAATTATTTGGAGAAATACAGCAAACTGAGCTTGCTGGTAAAAAAACGATAGATAAGAGCTTCTTTGATAGCTGGGTAAAAAAGCAAATCGATATTATAAAAGAGCGTATTAAGACAGTAAAAAACCCGAATCGAATAAAGGAGGCTTTCGAAGATGGGAGGGACGGATATGAAATTTTTGATGGGATAATAGTATGGGACAAAAAAGAATTAAAAGACATACAAAGAAATCTAGAAAAAAAAATAAAAAAAATGTCAAAAATATAGCCTCCAAAGTGGGGGGTAACCCCCTAATTGACACGCGTTGCCCTTTGGGGTTAAAGCATAAAATAAAAGGAAGAGAATAGAATGGAAATGGAAACAGTAAAAGATAATATCACTTTGTGCTGTCCATATAAGGAGTATTTGATGATACAAATAGACTGGACAGAGTTTAACCCTTCAGGGTGGCATATAGAAAAAGAAGGAGATAAAGAAGTGATAAATTTCAACAATATATTTATCACCGATAGGGATAATTTTAAAGGCGATGAGTATGGCAATCTTTATGTGCCTAAAAGTTTTTTGTCTGAAGCCAAATAAGGTCTTTTAGGTGATTTACATTAAACAAAAAGGATAAAAATGAGACACATAATAATACCGTTCCAAATCTGGGACACGAATAAAAAGAAACCCAAAGATTATGCTATATCATACTTAGCATCAAGAGAGAAGTTAGAAAACATATTTTTTTATACTCTTTCCGACTTTCAAAATGTAAACGCTTTTTTATTTAGCCACCAAAAACCCTTTATTGAAAAGGCACAAATAAAAGATGGAAGAGCTGGGGAAGATGGAGAGTATTTTGTTTATAAAAATAAGTTCGATAGCTATACGGCTATCCATCGCTCAGCCTTTTCAGTGGGGGCTTATGATGTAGAGGATAGAGCTACATACATAGCCCTTCTCAAATGGGGTGCTAAAAACAATATTAAGATAAACTTACTCAAAGAGTTTATTAAAAAAGATGATAGAGTAGAGAAAGTG
>Ga0256828_1000660_pt1 | contig 22634 bp, 19 predicted proteins | sample CV88metaG_FD_185993 | JGI IMG/M metagenome (GOLD analysis project Ga0256828, IMG submission 185993) | Hydrothermal vent microbial communities from East Pacific Rise, Pacific Ocean - CV88 | ecosystem: Environmental > Aquatic > Marine > Hydrothermal vents | place: Pacific Ocean: East Pacific Rise...
AAGAAGTACCCCTTTAGCTACCAACAATGACATTGCGTATCTGCATATAAGCAATTAAAAACTCACACATCATACGCCAGACAATCTCCATACAAAGAAGTAGAAACAAAAAGAGAAACAGAGCCAAAAGACGCTCCTTTAAAGAGAGTACCCTCACCCCCTCTCTCATCACACCCCACGGAAGATAGGGCTTTATTTTCCAAAAAATCCATCCAGCAACAAGAGGCATACCAAAAAGACCCATACTATACATAATGATTAAAATATCTAAAGAGATAAAGTGTTGAAATGTTAAAAATTCTACCATTTTTTATTATAGCGTAATCTCTTATCCCTAGGGTTATGCTATAATCCTCTATGGCAAAGAAAAAGAAAAAATACCTAATAAAATTAAACAATAAAATACGCAACTATTTTCAAGGACGCCCTTTTGATGAAGGGGTAGAGAGCCTTGATGATGAGAAACTCATTGAACTGATGATGCTTCTAGAGGTACAACTCCCCTCCTTTACCAAAGAGGAGATGGTACGTACCCTTAGACGTATCTGGTCACAAGAGGGAGCAGAGAGACGTGCATTGATTGTATCGTATCTCACAAAAGGCTACAAAGCCATACACTCCTCTAAAACCTCCTCTCAGACACCTCAAGATAAAGTAGAAAAAATTCTCTCACTCTTAAGCCCTATGGCGTGTTCTATTGAGGAGGAAAATAAGATTTTAGAGAGTTTTATTGATGCAAAACCCAGTAAAATTACCCAAGAGAAGATAGCCAATAAACTCAGTTATTTCCGTATGAAAGAGCAACGAAGCCAGCTAGAGTCCTCTTTAGATATTCGTTTTAATGACGCCCATCAAATGAGCTTCTACCACCCATTTGTCTTCTCTTTATTGGAGATTGATTTTACCAAAACACTCCTCTGTCAAAGTGAGTCACTCCCCCTACCCCCTCATCAAAAAGAGGCGTTAGAGGCGTATAAAACCACCCTTGAAGAGATAAAAGAGAGTCTTATTCAAACCAAACAAGCCACTATTGATAGACTCTGTCAACACCTCAAAAAAGAGCCTCACCCCTACCTTACGCAAAAACAAAGAGAGCAAATCCTCCAAACCCTTCCTCCAGAGATAGAACCAGATGAAGCACCCATTCCTCAAACAATCGTTGAGTCTATTCTCTCTAGTATAGACCCCACCATCAGCCTCTTCTTCTCTAGTGAACATACCCTCCTTGAAAAACCGATGCTCACAACCCTTTTTGGAACAAAACTTCCTTATCTTCTCAAAGAGAGTTACTCAAACCCTCCTCTTTACCGTAGCATCTTACAAGGAGAGCCTCTTGAGATAGAGAAGCATTTCCAAGAGAAAGCCACCAAAGAAGAGTATGACTTTAAAGAGAGTATTGATGCCCTCTTAGAGGAGATGAAAGCACTCTCTGAGCCTATTGAACTCCCTCAAGAGAGCTTTGAATCATTTATTTTACGCTTTGTTGTCCCACAAGTGCGTACCAATAAAAACCTCAAACTCAAAGATAAAAGCCGTCGTAGAGTCCTCTTTCACTTTCACGAGTACCTCAAACCTCTCCTTGAGAAACAAAAACGAGAAGCCCTCTTAGCACAAACCATTCGTGACTTTAAAAACCTCTTCCCTCTTGCACGTGCATTAAAAAGAGAGATTGTCTTTCACGTAGGACCAACCAACTCAGGAAAGACTTACCAAGCACTCAAAGCACTCAAAGAGGCATCAACAGGCTACTACTTAGCACCTTTACGTCTGTTAGCCCTTGAAGGGTATGAAAAGCTCAAAGAAGATGGCATACACGCATCACTCATTACGGGTGAAGAGGAGATTATAGATGAGAACTCAACCCATATCTCCTCTACCATTGAGATGATGAACCTTAGTGTCGATGTAGATGTCTGTGTGATTGATGAGATTCAGATGATTTCAGACAGAGATAGAGGGTGGGCTTGGGCGAATGCCCTCATGGGTGCACCAGCCAAAAAAGTTATCTTAACTGGTTCAAGCAATGCCCTTCCAGCCGTAGAGGAGTTGTGTCGTTACCTTCAAGAGCCTTTAGAGGTGAAGTACTTTGAGCGTAAAAATGCCCTAGAGGTTCTCCCTACCCATACACCCATTAAAGAGATTGCACCCCAAACAGCCATTGTTGCTTTTAGCCGAAAAGAGGTACTTGCCCTCAAACAGCAACTCTCTGCAAACTATCAAGTCTCTGTGGTCTATGGAAACCTCTCACCAGAGGTACGAAAAGAGGAAGCTAGACGCTTTAGAGAGGGAGAGAGTCAAATTTTAGTCTCTACTGATGCCATTGCAATGGGATTAAACCTTCCCATTAAAACCCTCCTCTTTGCCAAAGACAATAAGTTTGATGGCTTACGAAGACGTCCTCTTTTACCTACGGAAGTGGCACAAATTGCAGGACGTGCAGGACGCTATGGATTTGAAGAGAAAGGGTATGTTGGTGCATTAGAGAAACACGCTTTAAAACATATTGACCAAGCCTTTCATACTCCTCTGCCTCCCATTGAACTCCCTGTTTCTGTTATGGCAAGTTTAGAACACGTACTACTCATTGGAGAGATTCTCCAAACAGAAGCGATTGAGCCTATTTTACAATTTTTTGCAGATAATATGGAGTTTGAAGGTCCTTTTGTGGCTGCGAATATTGAGAGTATGTTAGAGATTGCAACCATTGTCGATGGCTACGCACTCCCTCTTCAGACACGCTATTTTTTAAGTTGTGCGCCAGCGAGTCTTAGTTCACCCTATATTGAGTCGGTCTTTCACCGTTATATTAAACAGATTGAAGCCCAAACAGCTGTACGTTATATTCCTCCTCGTGACCTTCCTGAGTATGCACAGACCAATGAGATGCTTCTCAATGCTGAAGATAGGGTACGTGAAATCTCTCTCTATCTCTGGCTCAGTTTTAAATTTCCAGAGCTTTTTGTTGATGTTGAAAAAGCCCTACAAACACGGGTAAGACTCAATCAATACATTGAGAACTCTCTACGTAAAGGGGTCTTGAGTAAACAGTGCCGAAAGTGTGGTAAAACACTAGACTTCTCCTATCGGTTTAGTATCTGTGAAGGGTGCTACTCTAAAAATCAAAGAGGCTATAAACGTCGTGCCTCTTCTCAACCCACAAAAGTGGGCTACCCACGTAAAAAAAGGCATTAACCTATGGCACAAACCTACACCGTTCAAACCCCCACTACCCTCCTCTCTTTTCTCTTTGAAAACTTAGAAGGGTGGTCAAAAAAAACCATCAAACAACGCCTTCAAGCAGGGGGATTTTTGGTCAATCAAACCACCCAAACACACCATAGCTTCCCTCTACATCCTCAAGATACCATCACCATTGGCACAGCACAAAAAAAAGCTTCAAACACTACCCAAACACAACGAAAAAGCCTTACTATTCTCTATCAAGACTCAGAGATTATTGCCATTGACAAACCTGCTGGACTACTGAGTGTAGGAACAACCAAAGAGCATCAACATCACGCCCTCAATTACCTCAGAAGACAACTCTCAAAAGGGAAAAAAGGGTTTCAACTCTACCCTGTCAACCGTCTTGACCGTGAAACATCAGGTATTGTCCTCTTTGCTACCTCTAAAGCCATGAGAGAGTCACTCGCAACAGCGTGGAAGTCATACACCAAACACTACCTCGCTATTGTAGAAAATGCACCTCCTCTTGAGAAGGGAACCATCAATCAACCCCTCCGACTCGATGAAAAACACTACCACGTCCACGTAGGAAAACACCCTCTAGCAAAAGAGGCTATCACACACTACCATATAGAGAAAAGATACACCAAACATACCCTCTTAGAGGTGCATCTAGAAACAGGAAGACAACACCAAATTCGTGCACACCTCTCATGGCTAGGTTCACCCATTGTAGGAGATGAACGCTATGGAAAAAAAGGAGAGCGTATGGGGTTACACGCCTACCGTTTTAGCTTTAAACACCCTCATACCCAAAAGAGTATTCAACTCACATCAACACCAGATGCCACATTTTATCACCTCTGCCAATAACCCCTAATCCCACCTACGCTATAATCTCTTAGATTATCTTCGTATAAGGGATTTAGTAATGAAAAGAAGAGCATTTTTAACCTCCACAGCCTTAGGTGCTTCTGCCTTAGCTATGGGAGGGTGCCACCGTCCAAAAGAGCAAGAGAACCTTCAAGGACAAACCACAACACATCAACCAAAAGTGACACTCAAACTCGCTACCTCATGGCCAGCACACTTTCCTATTATGGGAACAGGAGTCGATGAGTTTGCTCAACGCTGTTTTGAACTCAGTGGAGGCTCACTAGAGATTAAAGTCTTTCCAAAAAATATCTTAGTCCCTGCATTAGAGGTCTTTGATGCCACATCAGCTGGACAGATTGACGCATTTCACTCAGGTGTCTACTACTGGAAAGGTAAAAACTCTGCTTTTTCTCTCTTTGGGGGTGTACCACTTGGCTTAACAAGTGAAGAGATGATAACGTGGTTTAAATTTGGTGGAGGGTATGCGTTATGGCGTGAACTCTATGGAAAATTCAACCTCTACCCTCTTATTGGAGGTACAACAGGGGTACAGATGGGAGGGTGGTTTAAAAAACCCATTGAATCTCTTGATGACCTCAAGGGGTTAAAAATGCGTATTCCAGGATTGGGTGGAGAGGTGCTTAAAAAGTTAGGTGTCAATCCTGTCTTACTCCCTGCTGGGGAGATTTATACTGCCCTAGAGAGAGGAACCATTGATGCTACTGAGTGGGTTGGACCAGCCCTAGATAGACTTATGGGGTTTGATAAAGCAGCACCCTACTACTATACAGGGTGGCACGAACCAGGAAGTATCTTAGAGATAACGTTCAATAAACAACGATGGGAGAGCCTCTCTCAAGAGCATCAAGCCATCATTACCGTAGCCAGTGAAGAGATGACTTCAACTATGCTTCAACGTTTTGGTTATGAAAATGCTAAAGCACTTCAAGCACTCCCCTCTTCTGTACACATCAAACGCTTCCCTCAACCCATTATGGATGAAGCAAAAAAAGCCCTTAAAGAGGTATTAAAAGAGGAGAGTCAGAAAAACAGTGATTTCCAACGTGTCCTTCAAAGCTATGAAGCCTTTGTCACACTCAATAGACCATGGAGTGAAATTAGTACTAAAAACTTCCTCAATCTACGTTAAACCCTAATCGAGGTTTAACGCACTATCTTGTCGTCTTCTTTGAAGACGCATCTTCAATTTTGCTAACTCACGCATATCGACGTGTGCATCACTCTCATCAACAATCTCTACACCCAAAATAGTCTCTACACAATCTTCTAGTGTCACAATTCCCTCTACTTGGTCATACTTATCTAAGACTAAGAACATATGCTCTTTCTTCTCAATAAAGAGGTCTAATGCCCACGATACAGGTACTTGTGAATTGATACGATAGATATCTTTTTGAATATGTTTTAACTTATAGCTATCATCATCTAAGGCTTGTTTAAAGAGTTGCTTGGTTAAAATCATTCCTGTGACAGACTCTTGGTTACCCTCAAAGACGGGAATACGAGAGTATTTAAAAATATCAGGCTCTTGAGATACAATCTCTTTAATACTACGTTCACCCTCTAAAGAGAAGACCACACTACGAGGGGTAAGAATATCGTGTACTTTAATATCATCAAGCTTTAAGATATTTTCAATAATATCAGACTCTTGTTCATCTAAAACACCCTCATCTTCACTCAGTAATGCACTCTCTAGTAACTCCTCTTTGCTTAGACTCATCCCCTCATCACCCTTACGAATACGGTTGGTAACAAAGAGTGTCATTAAAATCATAGGATAGGTAATCCAGATAAAAATACGAATAATATAAGCAGACATTGGTGCTAACTGTTTCCAGTAGGTTGCCCCAATGGTCTTAGGGATAATCTCTGCAAAAAATAAAATAGCAAAGGTCAATACCACCGAGACCCAAAAGACTGCACTTGAACCAAACACGTGTTCAGCTTGTGCACCTACTGCTGCTGCACCTAGTGTATTTGCAATCGTATTCAAAATAAGAATCGATGCAATTGATTTACTTATATTAGTCTTATGTGACTTCAATAGCTTCCCTACTTTGGGACTCTCTTTCTCTAAAACTGAGATATAAGGCATATTCACCGAAAGGAGAACAGACTCTAAAACGGAACAGACAAAAGAGATAACAATCGCTGAAACAAAATATAAGATTAACAAATCCATATGAAATACAATCCTTTTTTATTAATTATAGTAAAATAAGTGTGGCTAAACCTAAAAAACTAAAAAATCCTACCACATCTGTGACCGTTGTTAAGATAACGGTACTTCCAATAGCAGGGTCAACCCCTAGTTTTTTCAAGACAAGTGGTACCATCGAACCAAAAAATCCTGCACTAACAAGGTTAATCACCATCGAGAGGGCAATCACCACACCTAACATTCCCTTATCAAACCAAACAGAAGCAATCACTCCCATAATCACAGCAAAAAGCAGACCATTCGCAAGTGAGAGAAGTACCTCTTTTTTAATGGTACGAAACGCATCGTGTTTAGCAATATCACCAAGGGCTAATTGACGTACAACAACTGTTAACGATTGTGTTCCAGCATTCCCACCCATAGAGGCGACAATGGGCATTAAAATTGCTAATGCTACGACACTTTGAATGGTCTCTTCAAATAGACCAATCACCAATGATGCTGCAATGGCTGTCAAGAGGTTAATCCCCAACCAAATCGCCCGTGCCTTTCCTGCTTTGACAATATCTTCATCATCTTCAGCATCATCATCGACCCCTGCTAAGTGGTACATCTGGTCCGTGGCTTGTTCATTCATAATATCGTAGATATCATCAGAGGTAATACGTCCTAAAAGTACCCCCTCCTCATCTACAACAGGAATAGAGTTTAAGTCATACTCTTGAAACTTCTGTACCACATCGCTAATCTTCTCTGTGTCTAAGGCACGAATAGGCTTAAATTTCTCAGGAGAGACTTCAATATTCTCTTTTAATGTCTTCTCAAAATCAAACACCAAAAGGTTATCGAGTCCTACTCCATAACGTAACTTCTTCTCATTGTCTGTGACAAAGAGATAGTGAATATTCTCTAACTCATCTTGTTTACGTAATGAAGCAAAATCGTGAATGACATCTTGAACAGTCTGTTCTAATCCAGCTGTATAGACCTCAATTTGCATATATGCACCCGCTTCATCTTCATCATACTGTTTGAGTTGTAAAATATCAGCTTGGTCCTCTTCATCGAGTTCATCAAAAACCTTCTTTGCCATTTGGCTATCACGCTCTTCTAACTCTTGAATAAAGTCTGTTTGGTCATCAGACTCTAACTCAGAGAGAGATTCAGCAATCTCTTGTGGGGTAAATGACTCAATAATATCATCAAAATATCGGTCAGGTAACTCAAGTGCCACATCGGCAATAAGCTCTTTAGGAATGAGTTGAATCGCCTTCTCAAAGCTCTTCTCATCAAGGTCTTTGAGGAGTTTTGCAATCTCAGAAGGATGAAGTTCTGTTGATGGTACTCTCTTTAAATAGTCGATTAGTGTATCCATACGTTTCTCCTTAACTATGATAGATAATATATATTGTTGGTATTAGATTGATAAAAGTAGATTAGATAGATAAATCGATGGCTAACAAAGTAGCCATCTACTGTTTATTTTGGGTCAATGTCACACTTTTTTGTAACAATACAGAGTGGACAAAAGTTTGCAATACCTGCAATCAAAGGTACCACACCAAGGTAAAACCATGCATTTGATGTTGCAACACCCGTAGCAATCAATGAAAGACCAAGTACAATTCTTACTGGTCTACATACTTTTCTAATTTTGTTGATATCCATCATATCTCCTTTAAATTATTTTTGACACTATACACTAGAATCCTTAGAGTGGTATTAAAGAAACAAATAAAATAAAAAAGTATGACAAATACCTAAACTTCTCAAAAGAGAAGCCTAGAGTTGTGGTCCTGCTGAAGCGAAGTCAAATTCGCCTCCCTTATCATCATAACGTTTAAAGTTTTCAATAAACATACCTGCTAATTTTGCAAGGCTTGCATCGTACTCCATTTTATCTTTCCAAGTATTTCTAGGGTTTAAGACGGTATTGTCTTGTACACCCTCTAGTGAAGTTGGAATTTGTAGGTTGAAGGTATCGAGTGTTTCAAATGTTGCATCATTAATAGAACCATTTAAAATACCATCAATACACGCACGGGTATCTTTAATACTCATACGTTTTCCTGTACCATACGCACCACCAGTCCAACCAGTGTTCACAAGATAGACACTGACTCCGTGTTCATCAATCTTCTCTCCAAGTAGTTTTGCATACTCTGTTGGGTGAAGTGGCAAGAATGCCTCTCCAAAACAGGCACTAAAAGTAGCAACTGGTTCAGTAATACCACGCTCTGTTCCTGCTACTTTTGCAGTATATCCAGAGAGGAAGTAGTACATTGCTTGCTCTTTTGTCAATTTACTCACTGGAGGCAATACACCAAATGCATCTGCTGTTAAGAAGATGATATTACTTGGGTGTCCTGCTTTTAAGTCAGCTTTATGGTTCTCAATATGCTCAATAGGGTAAGATACACGTGTATTTTCCGTTTTTGAACCATCTGCATAATCTACTTTACCTGTTGGGTCTGCAACCACATTCTCTAAAAGGGCATCTTTGACAATAGCTCCATAGATTTCAGGTTCACTTTTAGGGTCAAGGTTAATCACTTTAGCATAACAACCTCCCTCAAAGTTAAAGACACCATTATCGTCCCAACCATGCTCATCATCACCAATTAAGGCTCTTTTAGGGTCTGTTGAAAGGGTTGTTTTTCCTGTTCCTGAAAGACCAAAGAAGAGACATACATCATCATCTTCACCAACATTTGCAGAACAGTGCATAGAGAGTTTACCCTCTAGTGGCAACCAATAGTTCATCATAGAGAAGATTCCCTTTTTCATCTCTCCACCATACCATGTTCCACCAATAATAGAGATATTGTCTTCAATATTGAAAACCACAAAAACATCAGAGTTTAGACCGTGTTCTTTATATTTCTCATCTACGACTTTACACGCATTATAGACTGTAAAATCTGGCTCAAACGTCTCAAGTTCCTCTTGGGTTGGACGAATAAACATATTTTTTACAAAGTGTGCTTGCCACGCTACTTCTGTAATAAAACGTACCGAACGCTTACTCTCATCACTCGCACCTGCATAGACGTCAGTAACATAGATATTTTTACCAGACAACTGTGTAAGGGTGAGGTCTAGTAACTCTTCATAGATTTTTTTATCAATTTTTTTATTGACATCACCCCAAGCAATATGCTTATTTGAGGGTTCTTGGTCAACAAAGTATTTATCTTTTGGACTACGTCCCGTGAAGATACCAGTATCACACATTGCTGTGCCTGATGTAGAGATTTTACACTCTCCACTATTTACTTCATGTGCTTGTAGTTCATCATAGCTTAAGTTATAGTAAACATCACCAATATTTTTTAACCCTAGCTTATCAAGTCCGTTAGGTTGTCTGGTACTCATGGTATCCTCTTTTATACATTTTATTAGTTTTATGCTAACGCATAATTTAAAAAACAGCGTAACTATTTTTTGAATTATACCCTACACTACATCATAACAAGAAGTGGAAAAACCACTTCTTATTATTTTATTTAAAGATTGAGAGTAAAACCCCTGCTGCAACAGCAGAACCAATCACACCTGCAACGTTTGGACCCATTGCATGCATAAGAAGGATATTTCCTGGTTTCTCTTCTGAACCAACCTTACTTGCTACCCTTGCTGCCATTGGTACAGCTGAAACTCCTGCTGCTCCAATGAGTGGGTTAATAGGCTCTTTTGAGAATTTATTCATCAATCTAGCCATTAAAACCCCTGCTGCTGTTCCTGCTGCAAAAGCCAAAAGACCAATCACCATAATTCCCAATGTTTCAGCTACTAAGAACTTATCTGCTTGAAGTGTCATACCTACACCAAATCCAAGGAAGATAGTAACAATGTTAATGAGTGAGTTTTGCATCTCATTAGAGAGTCTATCTACCACACCTGACTCTTTTGCAAAGTTACCAAATGCAAATGAACCCATAAGTGGTGCAGCATCTGGTAAGATAAGTGCAATCATCATAATGACCACAATAGGGAAGACAAGCTTCTCAGTTCTGTTTACTTTTCTGGTTGTCTTCATCACAATTTGACGCTCTTCTTTTGTGGTTAACGCTCTCATAATTGGAGGTTGAATCACTGGTACAAGTGCCATATATGAGTAGGCTGCAACGGCAATAGCCCCTAACATTTCAGGTGCAAGTGCTGAAGCGATAAAGATAGATGTTGGACCATCAGCCCCACCAATAATAGAGATAGCTGAACACTGTTTAAGTGTAAAGTCAACAAGGTCTGTGTATTGAGAGAGTGCTGCTGCACCAACCAATGAACCAAAAATACCAAACTGTGCAGCACCTCCAAGAAGGGCTGTTTTAGGGTTTGATAGAAGTGGTCCAAAGTCTGTCATTGCCCCTACTCCCATAAAGATAAGCAGTGGGAAGAACTCATTGGCAATACCCATATTGTAGATAATACCGAGCATATGTCCTGGTGCTGCCATATCGGCAATAGGAATATTCGCTAACAATCCACCAAAAGCAATAGGGAGAAGAAGCAGTGGTTCAAACCCTTTTGCAATAGCCAAATAGAAAAGAACAAAGATAATGAGAAACATAATCACACGTCCCCAACTTTGAGCAAAAAGACTCATCTCTTTTCCTTGACCATTCTTCACACCCTCTTTTGGGTTGACAATGGCATCTAAACCAGTCGTATGGAAAAAGCTTACAATCAATTCAGAGACACTCTTAGGATGGTAGGTTGCTTTCTCTTGTGCAATCAACTCCTCTTGAGTCATAAATTTACTTGCAGTTGCTTCATGTTCATTTGCTGTGGCTGTGTTTGTCATAAAGGCAAACACAAACAACAATGAAAGTAAGAGTTGTTTTATCTTCATTGTTACTCCATTGTGGCTAAAAGTTGTGCATCAGCAACAGTGTCATTGACATTGACATTGATTGATGCAATTTTACCTGCACGAGGAGCAGCAATGTCAATTTCCATTTTCATTGCTTCAAGAATCATAATGACCTCTCCCTCATCAACACTTTCACCTGGATTTTTAAGGATTTTCCATACATTTCCTGGTGTTTGAGAGTGAATCTCTAAACTTCCTGCTCCACTTGGTGCAGATGGTGCTTCAGCTTGTGCTGTTTGTGCTGGTGCTACTGGAGCTACTTGAATATCTCCCTCACCCTCTGCTACTTGTACGCTATATTGTTTACCATCAACTACTACTGTATAATTTCCTGCCATTTCTTTCTCTCCACTACAATTATTTTTACCTTTTCTTACCATTAAAGGACCTTCACCCTTTAAGAACGCAATCCCTTTTTGGTCACAAGCACCTGCGATGAAGATGTTCTCATCTGTTACCTCTAGACCCTCTTCTTCAAGAACTTTTGTCCAGTGTGCAATTGATTTTGTCTCATCTCTATCTGCAATATCTAAAGGATTCTCTGTTGTTGGCTCAAGTTTTAACTTCTCTGATGCCAACTCAATAATCTCTTTATCTGCTTCAACTGGTGTACGACCAAAGTAACCAAGTACCATACGACCATACCCTGGTGCAATCTGCTTCCATGGTCCAAACATAACGTTTGCATACGCTTGTTGCCAGTAGAATTGACTCACAGGTGTAACTGAAGTACCATATCCTCCACGCTCAACAACCTCTTTCATTGCAGCAATGACTTCATCGAACTTATCTAAATCACCTGAATCTCTCATCATTTGCGTATTGGCTGTTAATGCACCACCTGGCATTGGTGAGAATGGAATAAGTGGTGAAACTTGTGTTGCTTCTGGTGGAATCATATATTCTGCAAGACACTCTTTGAGTCTCTCTTCATACTTTAACACCTTATCAAGTTGTAAGTCACCTAAGTTATAGTTTGTCCCTTTTGTTGCGTGAAGCATTGTAAGGATATCTGGTTGAGAAGTACCACCACTCACAGGTGATGCTGCCATATCGATACCATTTGCACCAGCTTCAAGCGCTGCAAGGTATGAAGCAACTGAAACACCAGCTGTTTCGTGTGTATGTAGACGAAGGTGTACAGAGTCTCCTAAGAGTTTTCTTGCCATTGCAATGGTTTCATAAATTTTATGTGGGTTTGCTGTTCCTGATGCATCTTTAAAACAGACAGAATCAAAATCGATACCACTATCTAAAATACTTCTGAGTGTTTGCTCATAGAAGTTTACATCATGCGCACCTTTACATCCTGGAGGGAGGTCCATCATTGTCACAACAACTTCGTGGTTTAATCCATGTTTTTTAATCATCTCAGCAGAGAAGGCTAAGTTATTGACATCGTTGAGTGCATCAAAGTTACGAACTGTTGTTGTTCCGTGTTTTTTGAACATCTTTGCAAAAAGCTCAATCATCTCTCTACTTCCTGTATCGAGCATCACTGTGTTGATACCACGAGAGAGAACTTGAAGGTTTGCATCTTTTCCAACAATGTCTCTAAATTGGTCCATCATATCAAATGCATTCTCTTGAAGGTAGAAGAAGAGTGATTGAAATCTTGCCCCTCCACCAAATTCGAAGTGATTAATACCTGCGTTTTTCGCTGCTTCTACTGCAGGAAAGAAGTCTTCCATAAGGACACGACCACCAAAGACAGATTGAAATCCATCTCTAAATGTTGTATCCATTACATCAATATATTTTTTAGCCATTGATTATACCTTATGATTGATTTTTTCGAAACTCAGTTACAGCGGCGATAATGGCTGCAACGTGATGTGCTTCTTGTGTAGCGTTGTTTGACTGTTTGGTCTCTGGAACTTCTGGAGCTTTCTCTGGAAAGTATTTGTTAATCAGTTTTGCCTGTAACTTCATGACCTCTACGAGAACAAGAAGAAAGACAAAAACAATCAACATCCCAAGTACCATAAACTTTAGACCTTCGCCTACTAAATTTATTTCCATCTGGACACCTTTGTTTTTGAGTTATAAAATTGTAAAACTGTTTTGCTTTGGGTTAGTTAAAAACCCAAAGATTATCGTCTTTTTCTACGACGATTACTATTTCGTGGCGATTTTTTCTCATCTTCATAAGATGCCATCAACGCATCAACACGCTTTTGGTCTAAACCAATTTGAGAACCAATCTGCTCTTGTGATTCTATCATAAGATGTGAAAGAAGTTTCTCTAACAAAAATTCAGAAGGAATATCTTCTAAATATGCCATTAACTCATCTACTTGTGGGTGTGTTGGCATAGCTTGAATCTTCTCATCTAAATAGGCAAATGCCTCTTCATTTAAAGCCTCTCCACCATCAAGCGTCTCAAGTGACATCTTTGCCCCTACCTCTTTTTTAATACGGTAAAGCTCTTTAAACTCATCGGTAGTCACAAGGGTAATGGCTTCACCACTCTTTCCTGCACGTCCTGTACGACCAATACGATGCACATATGATTGTGGGTCAAAAGGAATATGGTAGTTAAAGACGTGGCTAACATCACGCACATCTAACCCACGTGCAGCCACATCGGTTGCTACCATAATTTTACTCTCTCCTCTACGGTACCCTTTGAGTATCATCTCTCTATCTCTCTGCTCTAAGTCACCGTGTAGACCTGTGGCATTAAAACCTAATGCTTGAAGATGCTCTGTCAATCTATCAACTTCACGTTTCATACGACAAAAGATAATACATTTATTGGTCTTTTCTGTCTCTAAGAGTTTCACAATGGCTTCATCTCTTTGTGACTCATCAATGACTAAATAGCGTTGTTTAATCTCATTTTTTGTGGTATCTTCCTCACCAATGACAGAGATAAACTCTGGCTGATAGAGAATATGATTGGCTAACTCTTTAATAGGCTCTGGCATCGTTGCAGAAAAAAGAAGGGTTTGACGGTTTTGAGGAATATACTCAAAAATCTCTTTAATCTCCTCTAAAAATCCCATATCAAGCATCTCATCGGCTTCATCAAGCACGACAATTTCAGGGTTAAAGACATCAATTTTCCCTTTTTTATAGAGGTCTTTTAGACGACCTGGTGTGGCTACGACAATCTGCACCCCTTTATGTATGAGGGCAATCTGTCTTCCATACCCTACACCACCATAGACGGTTAATGTACGAATACCTGCAAAACGTCCAAGGTGATAAAGCTCATCTGAGACCTGTGTGGCTAACTCTCTTGTTGGTGTAATAACCAATGCTCTCTCAATCTCACCATTGGCAAGTTTGTCCATCATTGGTAGACCAAATGCTGCTGTTTTTCCTGTTCCAGTATGGGCTTGTGCGACCAAATCAGAACCCTCTCTAATAATAGGGATTGCCATCTCTTGAATGGGACTAGGCTCTTTAAACCCTGCTATCTTCACCCCTTTTTCAATATCGCGGTGAAAGTTAAATTCATTAAACTTCATGATGTGCCTTTGGCATGAGAAAAAGCGATACTTCTTCTCTTGATTAATTTGTTCAAAGTGTGTTTGAACTTAATAGAACCTCTCTTAAAAGAGGCTCTATAAACCCAAGCAGATAACGCCTCTTAAAATGCGTACAAAAGGTAACACCCAAAGAGAATACGGTAGAGTCCAAAAGGGACGAATGAGAAGCGTTGAATAAAGTGTAAAAAGAGTTTTACGGTTATAAATGCAGTCACAAATGCCACACCAAACCCTACCCAGTAGGCTGAAGCATTTAAAGAGACAAAGGCATCATAGTGTTTTAAAAAATCATACGCAGTCACAGCACCCATTACAGGAATAGCCAATAAAAAAGAGAAGTCAGAAGCCACTTTACGGTTTAACCCTAAAAGCATACCTCCTAAAATGGTCGCACCTGAACGACTCGTTCCAGGAATAAGTGCAAAGAGTTGTGCCAAACCAATGAAGAGTGCCTCTTTGTAGGTTACTTCACTCACCTCTTTATGAGGGTGTTCTTCTAATTTATAGAAGTACTCTACCACTAAAAAGAGTACCCCTCCTACAATAAACATTCCAGAAACCACCTCAACACTAAAGAGTGACTTTACCCAATCTTTTAAGAGAAATCCAACCAAAGCAAGGGGTAAAAATGCGATAAAGAGTTTATACCAAAGATGTCGTTTCTCCCAACGTATCTCTTTTTCATAAATAAGCATCACAGCTAAAATAGCTGCAAATTGAATAATCACTTCATAGGCTTTCATCACATCACTCTGCCCTAATCCAAGATAGTGCGAAGCGATAATCATATGTCCAGTTGAAGAGATGGGTAAAAACTCCGTCACACCCTCAATGACACCTATTATAATGGCTTGAATAAAATCCAATTGTGTCCTTTACGATACAAGATTACACTTGTATTAATCGAAATTATTATAACATTAAAGAGATTATTAACAGTTTTGAGCCTCTTCTTTTCATCAGAAGTGGCAATGAAAATAAAAAAGGTACTTTATGAATTCTCTTTCAAGCGCTACACTCCTTGCTATTTTAAGCCTCCTACTCTTTAGCCTCTTACTCTTTCGTTTTTTACAAAAACCTCAACAAAAGGGACGAAAGGGTGAGAAAATAGTAGAAAAAGCCTTACAAAAAAGCCTCCCAAAAGAGCAGTACCATACCTTTCATAACCTTATTCTTCCCATAGATGGTACAACCACACAGATAGACCATATTGTCTTATCTCCCTATGGGGTATTTGTCATAGAGACCAAACATATTAAAGGGGTTATTCTTGCACAAGAGAGAGAGAAGACGTGGGTACAGCAACTAGGAAGACACACCTACTCTTTTCAAAACCCTCTACACCAAAACCATAAACACATTAAAGCCCTCCAGCACCACCTTAAACTCCCTTTTTATACACTCCACTCTTTGGTGATTTTTACAGCAAAGACAACCCTACAACCCCCCATTGCAAAAGTCTTTACCTCCACCGATGAAATGATATCCTCTATTTTAAGTAAACAGACACCCTCCTTTACATCTCAACAACTCCAACAGATGTATAGACTCCTTCAAAAAGAGCAAAATGCGATGAGTCATCAAAAAGAGAAAGCACATATTGCCTCTTTACAAGATAAAAAACAACCCCTCCCCTCCTCTTGCCCTCTATGTGGAGGCAAACTCATCTTGCGAGAGCCAAAAGGGGGGAAAAAAGGAGATGCTTTTTATGGGTGTGAAGCCTATCCGAAGTGTTACTATACGTTTTCCAAGAGATAAAAAGAGGTAAAAAGAGAGAGAATACTAAAAGAGTTTAGCCTCTCTGTGTTAAGATTCTAGGTAAAATTGATGCAACTAAAGAGAGGTTTACCCAATGCCCTATCCAGAAGACTATAAGCCCAAAAACTCTGTTGTGGGTGATTTAAGTACCTATATGACCCACCGTCCAAACAAACTACCTCCTCGTAATGTAGAGCCTAGCCACCTTACACAACCTACCTCTTTTACCCAACAAAAAGTGACCTATGAGAAGACACCTCTCTTCTTTCCTCACCACTATGAGACACTCTTTTTAGCAGGATATATTGTTCTTCTTCCCTATTTTGCAGGGTTAGCATTTCTCTTCTTCTATGTCTTTCACGGCTCAATGAAACTCTTTAGCTATCATCATAACTCTTTTATCTGGACGTGGGCAATTGGGTATGAGATGCTTGCCTCTTTAACCTTACTCATGCTCTTAAAGTCAGCTCTCTCTTTTCAGAAACCCACACCCTAAAGAGGCTTAGAGTGCCTCTAACTCTTTCACAAGATACTCACCCGTATAAGAGCCACTCTCCTTATAACCATTGGCTATCTCTTTAGGGGTACCTTCTGCAATAATCAACCCCCCTTTACTTCCACCCTCTGGTCCCATATCAATAATATAATCGGCATTTTTTACCATATCTAAGTTATGCTCAATGACAACCACAGAGTTACCTAACTCGACTAAATGGTGTAGTACACCTGTGAGTCTATCAACATCAGCAAAGTGCAATCCAGTAGTAGGTTCATCTAAAATGTAGAGTGTCTTTCCTGTATCTTTACGGCTTAACTCTTTACTGAGTTTAATCCGTTGTGCTTCACCCCCAGAGAGTGTTGTCGCATTTTGTCCCAGTGTAATGTAGTCTAATCCCACAGAGGTTAGTGTTGCTAGACGTACTGCAATCTTAGGAATGGCTTGAAAGAAATCTAACGCTTCAGCCACACTCATCGCTAAGACATCAGAGATAGACTTCCCCTTATAGAGTACCTCTCGTGTTTGTGCATTGTAACGTGTACCTCCACACGCATCACACTCCACTAAGACATCTGGTAAGAAGTGCATCTCTATTTTAAGCTGTCCATCACCTTGACACGTTTCACAACGTCCCCCTTTGACATTGAAAGAGAAACGCCCCATCTTATAACCTCTAAGCTCTGCCTCTTTGGTTTGAGCAAAAAGTTTACGAATCTCATCCATAATACCTGTATAGGTAGCAGGGTTTGAGCGAGGGGTACGCCCAATAGGACTCTGGTCTAAGTAGATGACCTTATCGACCTTCTCTAAACCAACAATCTCTACCCCCTCTACACGGTTAATATTCTTAGCGTGGTTTAAGACAGCACGTGCAACAGGAAGAAGGGTTTGAAGAATCAGTGAAGACTTTCCAGAACCACTCACCCCCGTAATACAGACAAAATTTTTCAGAGGAATTTTGGCATCAAGTTTCTCAATATTGTTAAGTGTGACATTTTTAATCTCCAACCAATCACTCTGTTTTCTCTCTTTTTGATAATCAATTTTTCGTTTACCATAGAGGTACTCAGCTGTAAGCGTCTTGGCTTTTTGTAACTTCTTCGCATCTCCAGCAAAGACCACCTCTCCACCATACGCACCAGCACCTGGACCAATATCGATAATATAATCAGCTGAGAGAATGGTCTCTTTATCGTGTTCAACCACAATCACAGAGTTTCCTCTATCTCTTAGGGAGTTTAACGTACGAATCAGCTTCATCGTATCACGCTCATGCAGTCCAATACTTGGCTCATCTAAGACATACATTACCCCCGTTAAACCTGAACCAATCTGAGAAGCAATACGAATACGCTGTGCCTCTCCTCCTGAGATAGAGCGTGCATCACGGCTAAGGGTTAAGTAGCCTAAACCCACATCATATAAGAAGAAGAGTCGCTCTTGTAACTCTTTTAAGATAGACTCAGCAATCTGCTTTTGTTGTGTAGAGAGTATGGCATTAAAATCTCCCTTATGGGTAAAGAGGGCATAACTCTCCTCTATGGGCATATTGACCATATCAGCAATATTCAACCCTCCAATCTTAACAGCCAAAGAGGAGGGACAAAGACGCTCTCCATGACAACGGTCACACACCTTCTCTGTCATATACTCAGACATATCTTTTTCATCTTTAAACATATCGTGAGCAAACTGTACTACCCCACTCCACTCTCTCTTTAAACTATGGCGTTTCCATGTAAATGTTACACTACTTCCCGTACCATAAAGAATCGCTTTTTGTTCGTGTGTTTCTAACTCTGCATAGGGCTTTTTCATATCAATCCCCTCTTGTTCACAAAAGGCATTGAGAAACTTTGTATAGTAACTCTTATTAAACCCATACATAATCTTCACAGCACCCTTGTCAATACTCAATTCAGAGTCTATCACTTTGGTTAAATCAATCGCATAACGAATACCCAAACCATCACACGCAGGACACGCCCCTTTAGGAGAGTTAAAAGAGAAACTCACAGGCTCAAGAGGCTCAAAACTCAATTTACAATCAAAACACGCCAAGTGTTCAGAGAAATGAAAATGTTGACGTGCCAGACCAACCTCTTCGTGGTTTAAAAGTTCAATCTCCACCTCTCCATAGCTCTCTTTGAGTGCCTTCTCAACATCTTGTCCTATACGCTCATAGCTCTCCTCTTTGACTACAACACGGTCAATCACCACTTTAATGGTATGTTTTTTGGTTTTACTAAGCTCTATCTCTTCATCTAAACGTACCATCACACCATCAATCATCGCACGTACATACCCTTTATGCCGAAGCGACTCAAGCATCTCCCCAAAACTCCCCTTCTTCTCTTTCACCAAAGGAGCCATAATGACCAGTTTTGAACCCAAAGGAAGACGTAACACCTCTTCAATAATATCTGAAGCAGACATAGAAGAGATAGGTTTACCACACGCATAACAGTGCTGTTTGCCAACACGTGCAAAAAGAAGACGAAGGTAGTCATAAATCTCTGTAATCGTTCCAACTGTTGAGCGAGGATTTTTAGAGGTTGTCTTTTGGTCAATGGCAATAGCAGGTGTTAACCCCTCTATCTTATCTACCTCAGGTTTTCCTACACGCCCTAAAAATTGACGTGCATAAGAGGAGAGTGACTCAATATAGCGACGTTGCCCCTCTGCATAGAGTGTAGAAAAAGCCAATGTAGACTTCCCACTTCCTGAAATACCCGTTACCACAACCAATTTATTTTTAGGAATACGCAAAGAGATATTTTTTAAATTATTCTCTCTTGCTCCGTAGACCTCTATCATATTCTCTTTTTTTGCCATCTTTTAACTACCTTACTATCGTAAATGAAGCAAAGATTATAACATAAAAAAGAGTGGGTCTAAAATAGCCTCCTCTTTCAATCACACCTAAGTAAAATCCGATACAATGCCACCATGAAAAAATATCTACGTGGACAAAATAGAGTCTATTTTAAACTGGCTGTCATTGCTATGTACTCAACCATACATAAGTTGAGCCGACTTGACAGTAACTACCAGTACCATAAACTTGCCTACTCCCTCCTCCCATGGAAAACTGCCCCACCTTTAAGCCAATAAAGCATTCATAAAACAAAAAAGCAATACAATTTATAAAGAAAAAACAAAAGGATAAAAGATGCATATTGAAGCAGGTGTGGTACAAGGTGCCAAAATGATTTTGAGTTACGCAACAGCCGTAGGTGTTGTAGGAATGGGGGCAAAACTTGCCTATGAGAATATAAAAGAGAATGGCGTTCTCTCTCTTCTTTTAAAAACAATCGTTAGTATTATGGTTGTCTTTATGTGTTTTGAGGTTCTACCTCACTACCCAGTGGGTGTGAGTGAAGTACACCTCATTTTAGGAACAACGCTTTTACTTGTCTTTGGTGTCGCACCAGCAATGCTTGGTTTAGCACTTGGGCTTTTACTCCAAGGCGTTACCGTCGCACAGTTTGACCTTCCACAGTATGGTATCAACGTGACAACTCTTTTAGCGAGTATGTTAGCACTCAACTACGCTACACAGAAGATTATCCCAAAAGGGACTGCCTACAAAGATATTAGCTACACTCAAATGTTGAAGATGTCACTTATTTGGGAAGGTTCAATTGTAGGTTGGGTAGCGTTTTGGGCGTTGTATGGTCAAGGGTTTGGAGCAGAGAACCTCTCTGAGATTGTAAGCTTTGGTAGTGCCTATATGCTTGTGGTTATCTTAGAACCATTTATCGATATGGCAGTCTTAGCACTGGTTAAAACATTCTACAAAAGTGACAGCTGTACGCTTATGTTTGACAAACGTCTTACCAACTGTAAAGCGTAAGTATGAAGCGTTACAGACACCACAACAAAGCCACAGCCATTGTGCTTGCGTGCTTTGGTTCGGTCATTGAACAGCAGATGTACCTTGAGCTAAAAAGTGAGGTAGAGCAGAAGTTTGAAGGGGTGGAGGTTTTCCTCTCCTTCTCTTCTCGTATGGTACTTAAAGACCTTCACAAACGAGGGCTAGCGTACAAAAACCTTACCCAAACCCTTGCCGATGTTGATATGTTAGGGTATAAAAATATTATCGTAAGCTCCATTAACCTCTTTCCTACCGATGAACACGAACTACTAGAGCGTACCGTAGCAGGGTTTAAACACTTCTCTTTAGCCAACATTCGTGCGACTAAAGCCATTTTACACAAAACCAAAGAGAGTTCTTTAATGCTCAAAGGGCTTAACGATGCCATTACCCAAAAAGGGTGGGCAAACCTCTATGTAATTCACGGTGTACCCACACTTAACTTAGCAGGTCTGAGTGCTGTGGAGTATAGCGATGCCTTTTTACGCCAAATTGGCACACAAAACTTCACCTGTTCACTTGAGGGTGCTTTCCCCTACTACGCTATTAAAGAGTCTTTAATAAACCAGATGAAAGAAGCAGGGGTAAGCCACGTACAGATTGTCCCTATGTTGTTAGTTAGTGGTAACCACTACCGTAAAGATATGGTAGAGATATGTGAAGAGTTAAGCGAAGATTTTACCACACGTATTGTCCCTAGCCAGAGTCAATCGGAGCGTTTTAACCTCATTGAGTTAGAGGATATTCGTGCGATTATTCTACAAAATATTCAAGAAGAGATACACAAACTTGGACACTAAACAACTCACAATGGTATCGCTCGGACCGGGCGATAGCCAACTCATTACCCTCAAAGCCCTCAAAGCCTTACAGTCGTGTGATGCCATCTGTATTCCTACAAAAAGTAGCGACCATAGCTTTGAAAAGTCCCTCACCCATAAGATTGTCACACAACTCATGTCTGAAGAGGGTTTTTCTAAACCTATTGTACCAGTCTACACCCCTATGCACTTTAAAGAGGAGGATTGGCAATACCAAGTTGATGTACTCTACACCACCTTTAAACGCCACCAACACCTCTGTTTTGTTACCCTTGGTGATGCTGGGGTATATAGCACCGTTTACTACCTCTTAGCCCTCATTGAAAAACAAGAACCAACCCTCTACGCAAATACCGAAGTCATCGCAGGTGTCACCTCTTTTTCACAAGCCTCAGCCAAAGTCAAAAAGCCTCTTTGTGTGGGTGACAGCCGTTTTGAGATTGTGCCACTTTTAGAGAAAGATGTAGCCACCACCACGGTCTATATGCGTCCTAAAATTGGGCTAGATACCCAGAGCATTCCTCAAAAAGGGACGATGTATAGCTTTGAGAATATGAACTACCAAGGGGAGAAGATTAGCCCCTTTAAAATAGACAAAGTCAAGAAGTATATGACACTCTTTATAGACTTCTTCCAAAAGGATTAATATGGCATTTACCCAAGAACAACCTCCCATCAACATTGGTGCAGATATCTCTGTGCGTTCATTTGAGATGATAGAAGAGGAGATGCAAACCTACCCTCAAACCAAAAATTTTAATGAAGAAGAGTTAGCAGTTATCTCGCGACTCATTCACACGACTACCTGTTTTGAGCAGATTTTAGAGAACATCTACTTCTCACCCAATGCCCTCCATCGCATTAAAAACCTCCTACTCAACAAAGCCAAAATCATTGTTGATGTCAATATGATAAAAGTAGGTCTAAGCCAATTCTACCTTGACACCTACGGCAATGAGGTCATCTGCTACATCAATGAACCCTTTACCTATGAACACGCCGAAAAAAACAAAACCACCAGAAGCTACGCAGCCGTGGTAGAAGCCATTAAACGCCACAAAG
>Ga0256828_1000661_pt1 | contig 22573 bp, 48 predicted proteins | sample CV88metaG_FD_185993 | JGI IMG/M metagenome (GOLD analysis project Ga0256828, IMG submission 185993) | Hydrothermal vent microbial communities from East Pacific Rise, Pacific Ocean - CV88 | ecosystem: Environmental > Aquatic > Marine > Hydrothermal vents | place: Pacific Ocean: East Pacific Rise...
ATGATATGCCAGTTTATGTTAGAAGAAGATTTAAAAAATTCAAAATGGATAATGGACAAAAAATGGATAGATTATCTTTCGAAAATTTTGAAAAAGAATTCGATAGAAGAAAAGTTCAAGCTCTTAATAAAGTAAATTATAAAGAGTATAAAGAAATAAGAATAAATCCTTTTATGGAAGAAATGATAGAAAATATTAGAAAGGCAGCGTAATGACAGATTTAGAATTAAAAGAAAAAATGGAACTGTATGTTAAAGAGTTTGAAGAAAAGACAGGCGCTTCAGTAATTTACATTACTAAAAGCGGTTCAAAATTATACGGAACAGATAATGAATTTAGTGATACTGATTTTAAAGGTCTATTCATCCCTAGCAAAGAAAGTGTTCTTTTAAAACAAGATATTAATTCTTATACTAGAGATACAAACACAAAGAAAGAAAAAAATTCAACAGAAGATATTGACTTTACAATTCATAGTCTTTATGCTTTCTTTAATCAATTGAGTAAGAGCGAGACAGGCGCTGTTGATGTATTATTTTCTATGTTTAGAGAAGATACAATTATGTTCCAAGATAAAGAAATTATTGATAAAATTCGTAAGGAATATAAAGTGTTCTTAAATAAAAATATGAAATCATTTATTGGATATGCTTTAGGACAAACAAAGAAATTTGGAATTAAAGGAGCAAGATATGATGAATTAGACAAGTTCATTGATTTTACCAAGATGATTCCTGATTATCTTGAAGGAGCAAAATTGGGAACTTTATTCACTGGAATTAAAGAATATATTTCAACTAATAAGTTACAATACATAAAATTTGTAATGGCTCCGGGTCCGAGAGTTCAAGGTGGTAGACAAGACGATATTGAATATGTTTCTGTTTTGGGAAAACTGTTTTCTGCTACAGTAACTATTGATTATTTTATCGATAGAGTTACCAAACTATACGACCAATTTGGTAACCGAACAAAGACAGTTGCACAAACAGCATCAAAAACAGATTTTAAAGCTTTAAGTCATAGCTTAAGAATTGCTGAAGAAGTAAAAGAATTGTTACAAACTGAATTTATCAAATTTCCTTTAGAAAATGCTGATTATATTAGAGAAATTAAAGAAGGTAAACACGACACACAAGAAGTGATTGACCAAGTATCAGACGTTCTTGATGAGGTTGATATTCTTTTACTTGAGAGCAAATTGCCTGAGGAAACAGATAACGAAATTCTTGATGTATTTTTACTTAAACTTTTGAATATTAAATGGGACGAAAGGAAATATATTTAATGGACGTTATTCTTAAAGAAGAACTTGAAGCAATAGATTTATCAAGAGAGCAATTATTAAAATCTTTGGAAAATTTTCCAGAGGTTCATAATGGCATGATTTTTACTGAATATTATAATGATAGGTTTGAAGCTACTTCTATAAAATCAATTAAGAACTATTCAGTGAGTGTTAATATCTGGTTTCGCCCTTTCCAATATGGGAAATATTCAGTTAATGTAAATAAACAATATGAAGGATTTGAATTTTCATACCAAAATACTGAAGGTGAAAACGTAAGAATTAATTCATCGGATGCATTTTATGAAGACTATTTTAAAGAGTTTACTAGATTTATAAAATGTGATATTAGAATTTCATTGACTATTAAAAATGGAGTCAATGAAAGCTCTACTTCTTTAGAAATACCATTAGTAAGATATAATCATAATTATATTGACGATTTTCATATTCTTAGAAAAGAAATAGGATTTATTTCAAGAGAACATATTATAAATAAAATAACAAACAATAAACAAAGGAAAGAAATATAAAAGCGATAGACAACTTAAACGGACTTAAGAATTTGGAAAGTCTATTAGTAATTGCTACAAGTATAATAGTGTTGTGTATGAGTTATGGTATTGTTACACCTAATATTGGAGTTGTAATAATTATGGCAGGGGCAACTTTAGTGACAAGCACAATGCATATAAATATGATGAGCAAAGATGAATTCATATCTTATATAGATGAAGATATAGGTATATATGGAAAATTTATGACTATAGGTTCAGTTATTGGACCTATTAGAATGTTCCTAGCAATATGTATTTTTATGACACTGATAACATTTAATCTATTTTCCTGGCAAATATACTTAGCTTCTTATTTTTATATTGCTCTTTTGGTTTATAATAAGAAGAAACAGTTGGGATTAGATTTATAAATAATTAAGTAAAAATTTAATATAATAAAATTAATAAAGAAAAAGGATAAATAAATGGCAGAAGAAATAGGTATAGACATTGGATATAGTTCTTGCAAAGTCTATAAATATTTCTAAATAGAGTAAAACTCGAGGAGATTATTATGAAACCATTTAGACATTTTGTTTTGGAAAGTGAATTAAAAAAACTTGAAAATGAACTAAAAAATACATCAGATCCTGATAAATATGAGATATTAATTAGAAGAATAAAAACTTTAAAAAACAAATAGGAACTATAATGAGAGATAAAATAATAAACGATATTAAAAATATCAGTATTAATCATTATAATATGATAGTTGAAGTTGAGAAAATAAAAGGAAATTATTCTATAAAAGATTTAAAATTATTCAAGAAGAAAATAGAAGAAGAACTAAAATTATTCGATATTTAACTTTATAAATAATTAAAATAAGAGGATAATATGTTTTACGAAGAATTTGCCTCACGCCAGAACTCGAATTCTTCGTAAAACATATTATAGTTCTGGCGAACCCCTCTTATTAATTTAATTAATAGGAAGATACAATGACAACAGATATACTACAATTAGACGAAAATTATAATGCTCTAATACAAGAGATGAAAATTTCTCACAACTCAGAAGACACCATATATAAAAATTCATCAAGATATAAACATTCAGACATAGTGTTTATACCTTCTTTTGTTTCAATACAAAAAATAATAATGAATTTACCTACTTTACCTAAAAGATATAACGACATAAAAGGTACAGAAAGATTCAAAACATTAAAAGACTACATATTAACGTTTAATTTATTACAACAATATTTTAGCCCTCATTCAGTTGATAAGAAATTAATAGCTCTTGACAATAGATACATTGAGAAATCTTTAACATCAAGATATAGAAATAATAAAAATAAGTTTTTTGATAATTATTTTAAATTAGAGATAAAAGGAGTAAAAGGACAATATACATCAGGGTTTTCATTAACTGATGAAGCAGTAAAAGAAATAGGTTCTTATTCTATTGTTATACATAAAGATAAATTAGATAGCAATATTATTAAATTTTTAAATGGTGACTTTAATGATACAGAAACCATAATAAAGAAAGAAGAATTATTAGAGTTAACAAACGATTCATATATAGAAATACCTAATAGAAATATAGAAATTGTTAAAACTTTTAATAATATTTACTCACAAAGAATTGTATCTAATTATAAAGACGGTAAATTATATTATTCTAAAAATATCAAAGACTATGGTAGAACTTATTCTTACTTACATAATATACCTAGAGAAATTAGAAACGAGCTTTTTGTGGGGTTTACTGAAATTGATTTGGAGAGTGCAGCTCAGGCCATACTTTATAGATTAGTTTATAATAAGATTAATAACTTGTCATATTTAGAAGAGTATATTTCTAATAAAACAAGCGTTAGAAATAGAATATCTAAGGATTTAGATTATTCTTTAGGTGAGGTTAAGAGATTAATACAAGTTGTTACATTTAGTAATGGTATACCATCTAAAGCACAATTACCCCTGAAACCATCGTATAAAGGTATAGAAAAAGGTATAGAACATGATTTTATTAAAGGTCTATCTAAAGATTTATCAAAAGTAGATGAAATATTAAAATTGGATTTGTTGGATTTTGAAAAAGAAATACTAATTAAAAGAAATGGCAGTTTGAAAAACATAGATATAAGATGTTATAAATTTCAATCTATAGAAAGTAAATTAATGGCTAAAATACAAAGCTTATTATTAAAGAATAGTTTCCATTTACATGATGCAGTATATGTTAAAAATATCAGTGAAGAAGAAATATTTAAAATAGAAAAATACTTAAAAAAATTTCAAATTAATACATCATATACAATATTAGATTCTAAAAAATACATAGAAGAATTTAAGAATTCTAGTATTAAGATAAAATCTGAAGACAAATTGTTAGAATATATTAATTTTTGTATTAATAATGATAAAAGCAAGAAAGTTTTAGATAAAAATGGGTATAGTAGAAGTTCTCATCATCATATATTACCAGTTGCATTATTTGAAGAATATAGTAATCTTAAAGAAAACCAATGGAATGGAACTCATTTATTATATTCAGATCACTATTATGCACATTGGCTACTTACAGAAGCAATAGAAGATTATGGTATGCTATCGGCATTTTACGCTATGCATAATAAGGATATCAAGAATGGTAGAATAAATGAGGAAGATTTAATACCAGCTGAAGAATTTCAAAGAAAAATGGAAGAAAGAAAATATCTTAAACGAAAATGGGATAATGAAATAATTGTAAATGATAAAGGAGAGATAAGTACGAATATTAACGAAGTTGCTAAAAAAATATCTAAAACCAAAAAATCCAAAGAATGGAAAGAAACTATAGGTAATAGTAGTAAGAAAAAAGAATTAGAAACCAAAACTTCTGAAAAATGGCTGAATGAAGTTGGGTATGAACAATATAGGAAACATAAGGATCTTTTAAACAGCGAAAATTGGAAGGAAACTAAAGGTAAAATTAGAAGTGCTAAACATTCTAAGACTAAAAATTCAAAAGAATGGAAGGAGACTATAGGTAAGACACAGAGAGAAAAAATTTCTTCTACGATGTTAAGCAAAGAATGGAAAGAAAGTATAGGAGTAGAAACAAAAAATAAAAGACATAAGACAATTACTTCTGATGAATGGCAGAAAACTATAGGTGTAGAGAGAAAAAGAAAAGAAAAAGAAACTAAGAATTCAAAAGAATGGAAGGAGACAATAGGAATAGAAGCAAAGAAGAAAACAAAATTAACAAAATTGAGAAGAGGTAAATGGTATTTTTTATTTACACAAAATGGAAAAGAATTAATATCAGCAGCTGAATTAAAAGAATTAAATTCGGCTTTATCTAAATCAACAGAATCTAAACCTTTGGGTTCAAGCACTCAGTCAAAAGTTATATTAAATAAGACACGTAAATTGCATATGATAGGATGGTATGTTAAATTAACTAAACCAAATGAAGAAGAAATTATTGATTATTTCAATAATTTAAGTATAATTTAGATATAATAAATAAAATAAAAATAACAAAAAAGGATAAATAAATGTCAGAAACAATAGGAATAGACATTGGATACTCAAGTTGTAAAGTATCATTTAGAAGTAAGGTAGCAAAATTCCCTACAGCGATTAGCTTTGCTACAGATATTGGTATTCAATATGGTGAAGAGAATGTGTATGAATTTGAAGGAGAAAGATATTATGTAGGTAAAGAAGCAGCTGATTCTGAAGCATTTGCTACAAGTGATTATTCATTTTTAGAAAAATTTGCTCCCCTATTAATTTTTCATATCTTAAGCAAATTTGACCAAACAGAAATAGAAGAACCGATTATTGTAAAAACAGGATTGGCAATTGTAGACTGGCCAAAGAAAGAAGCATTTTCTGAAAGAATTTCTAATTTTGAGGTTAATGGGCAAGAAATTTCTGTTCAACCGGTTTTAATTCCGCAGGGAGCAGGTTGTGCAGCAGATTGGACTTATTACAATAATGAAGGAGAATATCCTGATAGACTTGCTGTAATTGATATTGGTTATAATACTATTAATCTTATATCTTTTGTTGGTGGTAAACCTGTAAGAAAAGATATGAAATCTTACCCAGGTCATGGCGTGTCAAGTATTATTAAACCATTTACAGGTTTTATGGAGAATAAATTTGCAGTTACATTTAGTGAACAAGAAGCAATCCAAATCTTTGTAAAAGGTGAGTTTAAATATAACGGTAGTGAACAAGAAGAGGTAACTGAAAAAATTACAGAACTTAAGAGACAATTTGTGCAGAAACTATTTCAAAGTGTTTTAAGAAATGATAGAAAAATAATGTCATTAGCTGATGTGACATTAATTGCTGGTGGTGGAGCTTATATGTTACAAGATATCGCTTTTCCTGACAATGTTCAGTTCGTAGATGCGCCGTATGAATTTTCAAATGTGCGTGGTTATATGCTATAATGGCGAAATACCATCCTATAAATAAAAATAAAATAAAAGGAAGAAAAATGGAAAATCTTTGGGCAAAGATAAAATGTGTTTTTGGTTTCTGTGATGAAATCAATGAGATTAAGATTAGAGAAAAGTTGGCTTTTGATAGCACTTATAAAGTTGAACCAAAAGTAATGGTTGTTAAAACAAAAGAACCTGAATTACCAAAAGTGGTTACTAAAGCAGCTGAAGAAGTTAGAGTAGAAGTTGCTAAAAAAGCACAAGAAAAAATTGCTAAGATTGAATTAGAAGTTAAAACAGAAGAAGCAAAAAAAGTTGCTAAAAAAGTTAAGACTAAACATGACGCAAGTTTAAAAAATGCTAAGAAAGCTAAAGAAGTAATTGATTCTGCTAAGAAAGTTAAAGTTAAAAGACATTGGTATAATAATGGAAAAACTCAAAAACTGGTTCAGGAAGGCAAAGAAACTGAATTACCTAAAACTTGGAAAAAAGGTAAGTTACCTAAGAAAACAGACGGGAGTTTATAATGGCAGAAGCACAAAATTTGGGTATCAATTTAGACCAAAAGTCAATTGATATTCTTAAGAAGGTTGATAGTATTCATAGAGATAGTTTAATCAATGTAGGTCTAGCACTTGTTTCAAAAACGGGTTATTATAAAACACTAGCCGGGTTAACAGATGTTCAAGATGACGATGATTTAGACGAAGTTGCTTCGCTTGATGTTCTTGATGAAGGTGAAAAAACCGTAGTAAAGGCTTCTTCTAAAAAAGCCAAAGTACAGGAGAAAGAAAAACCTGCCAAAAAACCATCAACAACTTGGGACGCATTTTAGAAATTTAAAGTAATTACCTTTATATTTAAACTTAGTTTAATATTAACCTGTTATAATTATATTAACAAAAACATATAAAGGTAATAAAATGAAAAATCAAAATACAAATACTGAAACATCAGCAAGAAGATTATTAAAAACTGTAACACCTGAGTTAGAAATTCTTGAAAAAGATTATAAAAATACTATGAATTCACCTTGGGACATGTATAACAATTTAACTTGGAATGAAGTTATTAACACTTATAATGAAAAAGGTTTTGAAGTAGCAAAAGAACTTATTAGAAGAAGTGATATTTCTGCTTATAGAGCTGAAGAAGCTGCTTGTGGTTGCATATAATGGAAATTACAAAAAGTTTTATAGCTCTATTAAATATTAGAGATAGAGTCATAGATAGTGGTTCTTGGGATGGTCGTAATATTTCAGATGGTTGTATTGAAATGATGGTTGAAGATTATGGATACACCTATACAAAAAATTATTTAAAAGGTCTTTTATGATTTTATATTTTGACCAAATAGAATTTATTGACAAAGACAAAACAGTGAGTGTAGGAGAATATGTTCTACAAATAAATAGTTTAGATATTGTTGAAATAAAATGCAAAGACGTCATAAGAAATTCTGAACCACCAATAAAAAATGGTTATTTTGGTAATGACGATGAGTATAGAACAGGATGGTATGAAGAAATAATTCATTTTGTTATGGAAATAGTTACAAGAAAAGAAACCAAAAAAATTTATTTCTGTGATTATTATAAAAGAAGTCAAGCTATCTCTGAAATAGCTGATAGAATGCAAATGAATAATATACAAGATAAAAATAATGATTTTTATTTAAAGAAAAGAGAAGCCAATTGGGTTGATATGTAAAAGGATTAAAATGGAAGTATTTGGAGAAGATTTAAGAGATTGGTTTTACGATAATGGAGACACTGATGTACAAGTTGAAGTTGATGAAGATGAGGTAAATGTTTATTTGGATTTGCCTAGTACTGATAATTATGATGCTCATATTATTGCTATTGAAAGTTTTTTTAGAGATAGTGACTTTGATGTAGAAGATTATGAAATTGATGGAGATTATGAAGGTCAGATAACAATTTCATATATAGGAGAATAAAAAATGCTATTTAATTTTTTTATTGTTTTTTGTTTTATAGAATGTATATTATTTACAGGTTTTTTATTAGGGCTTAAAAAACCCGTTGATGAGAATAAATATTTCCAAGCAATGTTTAGAGGTTATAGAAGTTCAAAATTAAGATGGTTTTGGAAAACATTAATTTTTGGTTTTGAATATTTAATTGGTATAATAATTTTATTTATTATCAATGTTGCGTATTACCCTGCTGAACTGATAAGAAAAATGTTTAGATTTATTTTTATTAATGGAACATTAATAGAAAAAGAAAAAGAATTAGCTAAATACGCTGATAAAACAAATGAAACAAAAAAGAAAAGAAATAATTAATCTAATTTTTGGTGGCGCTAATTTTTTAACCCAAAGAGAAATTAATGAATTAGTTTCAATTATCGGTACCTATCCAAATAAGGTTTATTTAAGATATGAAGATGTTGCAGAATATTTGGAATTTTTCGGACCAGAAATAACAATGGATAGAATGAAAAAACGAAAAGAATTAGTTCTTAATTACGATACTTTGGTTAAAAATATTGAAGTTAAACTGCCTGAATATTTTATATAAGGAGAAGTATGAGAATTTCACATGATGAAAAATGTAGAAAATATAAACAACAAATAGAAAATCTTAAATTAGATTTAATTGAAAAAGAAGAAGCTTTAGAAAAAGCAAAAAATAATATAAGTTTAAATAAATCAGAAAAGTTATTGATTTATACTGGTTTAGAACTTTATTGGAAACAAGAAATTAAAAGGGAAAATCAACAAGCATCCCAGGCTAAAAGAATTGATTCTTTAAGAGCCAAAATAGCTAATAATTTATAAAAAAGGAAAGAAAGAAATGTCAGTTTTAAAAGAAATTAAAAAAGCCCAATTACAAGCTAGAAAAGATAAAGATAAGTTTAAGGCAGGTATTTTAACTGCTTTAATGTCAGAAGTATCAATTGTTGGAAAGAACCAAGGAATTGATGAAACATTAGACGCCGATGCATTAAAGGTTGTTACAAAATTTAAAAAAGGTACAAACGATAATATAAGATTATTTAGAAACAGTGGAAAAAATGCTAGAGATATTGCTCCTTTGCTATTAGAAGTAGAAATATATGATTCTTTTTTACCAAAACAAATGAGTGAAGATGAACTAAGAAACACTATTAAAGAAATTATAGAAGTAAATAAATTAGACGGCAAATCTGCAATGGGTCATATTATGAAAAAACTTAAAGAACTATATGACGGCGAATATGATGGTAAAATGGCTTCTATGCTAACTAAAGAATTGCTAAATTAAGCAATTCTTTGATATAATATACAAAATAAAAGGAAGATATATGGAAAAAATTAATGGCATAGAATATTCAAAACCTAAAGTATACTTGTTACAACATACAGGTTTAGGTGTACCAGAAATTGCAGCAAGAACTTGTTACGATTCTTTCGACGCTTCAGAAAACCAAGCAGTAAAAAATTTTAATCATTGTGTGGAACATGATTTTGTAGAAGAAGACGACGTTAATACTCTTAATAGTATTGAACATTCAGAATTACTTGATACTTTAGCTTGGACACACTTTCATCACAGTATTTTAGAACATGCAAATTTATCATTTTTGATTAAAGGAACATCAAGGGGAGTTCTTCAAGAACATGCAAGACATAGAATTCAAGCAATTTCAGTTCGTAGTACAAGATATACAATGAGTAGTATTATTAACGCATACATAGCAAGTAAGTATCATTATGGTAAAGGTTTAACATTTTTTATTGATAAACTATTAGAAATGGATATGTTTGTTACTACAGACAAAGAATACCAAAAGACTGAAATAGCAGGTATTTTTGATAAATTGGTATACCAAAATAACATTCTTGGTGAAGAAGAATTTAATAAATTAGCTGTAGCAAAATCAAGTTTGGAATTTTTGGATGGTAATGTATCTGCAGAAGATTTATTTGAAAAATTACAAAATGGGAAAAAGAAGAGAAACGTAGGCGATGCTTTTAAACATATTGTGTCAGATAATTGGAAGGTTGACATGATGGTTACGTTTAATCTTAGAAGTCTTAAGAATTATTTTAGTTTAAGAGATAGTGGTGCCGCATTTTTTCAAATTCAATGGTTAGCAAAGGAAATGAAAAAAGTTACACCACAGAAATATCTTGATTTAATTGTAAAAAATAAGGATAAATAATGGCAGAAGAAGTTTATGACAAACCTAACGTAAATATTATAGGCGAAAATGAACATATGAATGAAATCATAAAAGATAAACTAATAGAAAGTAAATTTTATAAAAATGTTTATATTGATACAGTAAATAATGAGAATGAAAATACTGATATAACAGTTTGTACTAGTTTATCAATGTATAGTGACCTAGAAGATTATTACGGTGCGAAAGTTTTATTTACTGGGGCAGCTAAACATGTTATTGGTTTAAAAAATATTGATAGTGAAACATTAATAATATATAAAAGTCTAAATTCTATTAAAGATTTGCCTCATGAGATGTATAATTTTTACCTAAGGAAATCCAATGCCTGATGAAGATAAAATTCAAAAAGGTGTGTGTCTTCTTGACACAGATTGGAAAGGATGTTGTTGTGAATGTGAATACCAAACTGTTCTTCATAAACATCCTTGGAATAAAGAAGAATATGCAAATGGCTCTATTTCAGAAATAATGGGGTATGTTTGTCATATTCCAGGCGATATGGGAGCTATATTTTTTGATAGAAAACATAGTTTTTGTGAAGAATTTGTAAAAAGGAAAGGAATATAATGAAATTTAAAACATTTGAGAATTTACTAAATAATTGTAAAGATTTATACGATGCAGCGTGCGAGAGAGATTCAAAACTACAGGAAGTTTTAGGTGGTGATACAGCTGTTATGACAGATTGGTGGAGTAAGTATATTGAAGATACATTAAAAACAATTTCATTAGAATTTAATGTAAATCCTAATACAGATAATTCTGTAGATTGGTTATTTTGGGATAGTATGCTTGGATACGATACAAATAATGGGTACCTAAATTTTACCATAGATGGCATCAATTATGTAGGCTCACCTAAGAATGTTTATCTTGATTTAACAGGAATGTTAGACGAACGATTAGGTGATACTGTACACGAAGATACTTGTGGAGACGAATATAGAGAAGAAAAAATCGAAACCCACTTTGTAAAAACCGAAGATACAAAAGAGTCTAAACAAATTGAACCTGACGAAGAACATTTGGATTTCCACGAAGAATTTAAAAGAGTTAATGGTTTAAATGAAAAAGAATATGATGATGTATTAACCGGTGTTGTTGATGATATGATTAGAAACGCTGAAGAAGCAGCAGCAGACGTTAATGATGAACAAACACAAAAAACAGAAAAAGTAGAAAGAATATCATTTGAAGATAGCTTAAACGATAATGCTAAAAAAATTCTTTATATTAAAAATAAGCAAATTGATTTAGAAAACAAAGAGTTAGCAAAAAAATTGGATGAAATTGATTTATCAGAATCTTTTGATGCTATAAAGTCAAAAGCAGATAATATGTATGATTTGCTTAAAATAAACGCAACAAATAAAAGCACAGGCGATAAATTAAAAAATCAACTTAATATGGTACTTATAGGCATAGCAAATAATAATATGACAGATCACGAAATGCAAATGGCTGAGTTTGAAGCAAAAAATTTACTTAACAGAATGCAAGAGTATAAAGAAATTTCTGAATATGAAGTAGAAATAGATGGTAAAAATTTAAAAATATCGTTTAAATATGAAGATGAAGATTTTAAATATTTAACTATATTATTTAGAGAAGCTAAAATTCAAATAGAAGAAAGATAAAAAGATGAAGAAAGAAAAAATAGAAGTATCAATTTTTTGTGATTGTTGTAGTAAAGAATTATATGATAATGGTATTAGAAAAAACGATGGGAGCTTTCAGGAACCTTACCTAAAAAGAGATGATGACACTGATTTATGCTGGGATTGTGTAGGTAAGATTTTTTATTTAGAAATTAATAGGAAAGTACCTAATGAAACAATGAATCAATGGGTCCAAGAACATAGAAGTAAAATATCAGGTTGTGTAGAGGAACATACTGAATGTGCTTTTATAGACTCGCTAATCAATGTTCCTTTAGGCGTTGCTGACTGTTCTGAAGAACCAATTGAAATGGGAGTAAGTAACTCTTCTTTAAGCTCAATAGATGACCCTAAAAGCATAAAAGATTTATAAATGAGTAATCCATCAGAAAAAGAACTTATTAGAAGAGTTAGAAAAGATGGAAATTATATAAAATATATAAGCGACCCATCTGACGAAGTTAAAAAACAAGCAGTATTATCAAATGGGTTAGCATTAAGATATATTAGAGAACAAAATGATGATATATGCAGTATAGCAATAATGAAGAACCCATTAAGCATTAAGCATGTAATAAAACAAAATGAGGAACTTGCTTTACTAGCAATATCAAGAAATGTTGGAGTGTTTAGGTATATACATAAACAAACTATTAGGATTGTTGCAGCGGCAATAGCAAAAGGTCTTGACCCTAGAAGCGATTTGATAACTTTAGATTTAACAAAATTTGAAGAGGACAATCCTGAATTTTTTATATAGGAGACAAAAATGGCGGAATTTTTATCACAGGACGAAATAGATGCTTTATTAGATATTTGCGATGATGAACCTCGAGATTTAGGGTCACCAGAATTTGAAAAATTATACGAAGATTTTATTGATACTTTTAACAGAAGCACCGAGAATAAACGAAATAACGGATATTGTCCTACTTTAAATGGCGCAGACCCAAAAGAAATTATTGAAGAGATTGAAGAAACAGAGGAATATTTCAGACAAACATTATTAAATTATAAAGAATTTTCTAAATTTAGAAAAGAATTTAAACGACTGGAAGAAACACAACCAGAAATTTTTATCTAAAAGTAGATATTTATGATACCTCAAATGACACAAAGAAATATAGATTTTGCTGTTAATAATATAACAGAAGACATTGAAAGTAATTTTGAGACTGCAGAATTTGAAAAATTAATGGTTAAAGCTTGTAATTCAGTGGGTCTTAGTTGTGGTCCTTATGGAATAGACCCAAATGAAATATTTTTAAATTTTGTTTTGGATTATGATGAAATTGGTGATAAGTCTAAAAAAGACGAATTCAAAAAACATAAAGAAATAATAGAAAATTATTTTAAAGAAAATCCAGAGGTATTATTATGAGTATGTCACAAAGAGAAATAGAATGGCTAATGATAGGAGAAAATATTGTAATTGATTATGGTCCTGCAGATCTTAACGAATTGATAATAGAAGCGTTCCAAGAAACATTTGGTGTACAATACTGGGGTCTTAATCCATCTGAGATGCTAGATAATTTTATATATAAATTCAAGTGTGAATTTGACGAAACAAGATTAAACACAGAACACTATAAAACTATGGGACAAAATTTCAATAAATATAAAAAACTTATAGAAGAATATATAGAAGAACATCCTGAAATTTGCATATAAATTCTTTCAATTAAACTTAGTTTAATATTAACCTGTTATAATTATATTAACAAAAACATAAAAGGAATTAATATGAAACCTACTTATAATGAATTAAGAAATACTATTATTGCTATTAAAGCAAATATCAAAGAAGTTAATGAACAAATTAGTTTATGTGAGAGCCCATATGAATTGGCTCAGTTATCAGCTGAACTGGATCATTATGAAACACAATTAATGGTAACTGAAGATTATCTTGATAGAGTTATTAGTAGAGGGAGATGTTAATTATGAATTTAGAACAAGAATTAATTAAATTAAGAAAAATTAGCCATAACTGGTCTAATACAGAAGAAGTTATTGAGATTTTACAAAATACTAAAGAATTTTTAAGATACAATACAATTCTTACAAAAGAACTTTGGGATTTATATGATGAAGTTACAATTTCTTTAATGATACTTGTAGATGAAATTGATGAAATTGGTTTTGATGGTAGAATATTTACAAATGCTTTAACAAGATTTGGTTTTAACGACTTTACAAGAGACGATTATTTAGAATGTCTTAATTCATAAAGGAAGTGCAATGAAATTAACAGTAAAAGAACTTATTGAAAAATTAGAGGTGTTAAATCAAGATGCCGAAGTAGTTATTGAAGACACTAATGGAAATGAATATGGTATTGATGAGGTCTCAGAATATAATCTTATTAGACCAATTGGAGTACCTGATGAAAAATTTGCAGTTTTAACAAGTAACTCTATAGATACATCAAGATGGTAATTTTTTGCTAAATTTAGCAAATTTAAACTTAGTTTAATATTAACCTGTTATAATTATATTAACAAAAACATAAAGAAAGAAGGATTGAAATGACAAAGGCAACAGCAGATAAATTAATCAAACAAATGAAAATAGATAACGATAGCAATGGTTGTGACAGAATTGATGACTTATATTTACTAGCAGAAATATTTTTAGATGAATATCCTGAAGTACAAAACTTTTTAGAATGTAAAGGTTTTGTGGCTCAAGAATATGTAATGGTCAGATTATAATGTTTGATAGAGGAACTGTAGTGATAATTGCTGCTGGTGCAATTATAGGGGCAGGTTTAGGAATTTTTGGGCTAAACATTTCAATGCCATTATGGTGGTATTTGGACGTTCCATTAATTATTTTAGTGAATATTTTTAGATACAAATTAGCAGATTTTTTTGTTGATTGGTATAAAGATATTAAGAAAGGTGGAGTAATAAACGTTATTATTCCGGAACAAAAGATTAAAGAAAAACAAACTAAATCTAAAAGAAAATACATTTAATAAAGGAAAGAAAGAATGAATATATCACAAGTAGGACCTATTTTAGAGGCAAGTAAATTAGCAGATGACTCAGTTTTAATGGAAGGTTTGCACGGTATCGGTAAATCAGAAATAGTTAAACAATATTGTACTAAGAATGGTTATTTTTATACAGCTTTATTTTTAAGTCATCAAGAAGTGGGGGATCTTATCGGTATTCCTTATATTGAAAATGGTGTACAACATTGGTCTGTTCCTGTTTGGCTACAACGAATGAATGCAGCAGCAGAAAAAGGTATGCACAATGTGCTTTTACTTGATGAGCTGAACCGTGCACAAACAGATGTTCTTAACTCTGCTCTTCAATTAGTTCTTGAGAGACAAATTCATGAACATGTTCTACCAGTAGTTGATGGTGTAAGAACTCAGATTATTGCTTGTACTAACCCAGCTTCGGCAGGAGATTATCAAGTACAGGAATTTGACCCAGCACTTTTAGACAGATTTGTTAAACTGGAAGTTGAAGTTGATGCAAAAGCTTGGTTAGCTTGGGCAAGAGAAAATGGAGTTAATCCTATTGTAAGAGATTTTATTATGAATAACTTGACAAAAATTCATTATGTTCCTGAAGACCAAAGTCAGACAGGTGCAACACCAAGATCTTGGACAAAACTTGCTAAGTTTGTTGATATTTTCGAAAGCATCCCTGAGGAAAGTATCTTCCCAATTATCAGAGGTAAAGTAGGAAGTTCATTAGGAGCTCAATTCTATACTTATTACAATGAATATAATAAAAATGTAAGTATTGAAGATATTCAAAAAGTTATAGACAAAGAGTTCAATAAACAAAAAACAGCAAATCCAGATGGTTTAAATTCTATTGATTTAGAAAAAATTGGAAAAGTTGTTAAGAAATTAACAAAAGAAATGGAAGGCGTAACAAAAATGGAATACGCTGAAGAATTATTTTCTGTGATTAAAGATGACATCAAAAAAGCAGAAGGTATAAGTGATGTTATTCACGTTCTTGGATTCCTTTATTCTCTTGACCTTGAAATTTTAACTTCATTACTTAAAGAATGGAAAAATAATGAAAAAGAAGCGTTCTATGGTTTAATGAAACTTGACCCTAAAAAAGCACTTGCTTTAAAAATTAAAAGTAAAGTTCAAAAATAAGGAGTTATTTTGAAAATAACAAGAGAACAAGCTAAAGAAAGAGCACAGAGCAGGGATTGTTCTTGTGTCCAAGGTAAAGATAGAGATAATAATTATAATGAAGTGATTGATGAAGTATTCGATTTTATTGATGATTTATATCTTATGATTGATATGTTAAGAGAATTAAGACGAGAAGAACAAATTAAATTTATGGAATATAAATTAAGAGAATATGAAAAGAAAAAATGTTTTTAAAAGCGAGCCTGTGGTAGGCGATTTATTACTTGCAGACAAATGTGTTTTAAGAATTAATACAATTTTTATGACAGATTCTTGCAGCGTTATTAATTATGAATGTACTGTTCTTGATGAATTAAACGAAACAGTATTATCGTGCATAGGTTGCAGCGTTAATGTAAATGATTACGATGTTTATCTTAATTGTTCTCTTGATGAGATAGAAGAAAAATACCCGGAGATTTATATATGAAAATTGAATTAAAAGATTATGTTTTGATAAAAGATAGTTTTAATACTCAACATGTTGTAAGAGTTGATGCAATAGATACTTTTCCAAGTAAAAATCCTTTTAAGGTTTATAAAGCAACCGTTATGAAAAGTTTAGATAAAAGTGATTTGAATACAGGAACTTTTACAGATAATGATGTGCAATTAATATTAGGAAAAATAAATATGAAAACACTTGATGAAGATTACCCAGAGATTTTCCTATGAAAACATTATTAGGAAAATATGCTTTAATAAAAGTTCGTTCAATTCAGAATGGTGAAATACAACAAGAACTGCATGAAGAAGGTCCTTATTTTTTTATTGTTAAAATAACAAAAATAGATTCTGGTTTTGCTAGTAGAGATTATGTGGGGGATGTTATTTGGTATTTTAATGAAGAATTTAATGTTATGCATTTTTATCTAGAAGACATACAACTTATCATAGGAGATGTTGAGCCTTGTGAGTCAGAATTAGAAAATTTTGATAAATTATTTCCGGAGTATTGGATATGATATATGCTCTTGTAGACGATAAATTATTTATTAAAAAATTGTATACCGAAGAAGAATTTTTTAAAATAATACAAGTGAGAACCATTCAGGTCAGACCTATAGAAGATTTAAAATATAATGGCTTTAATCTTAATAATAAAGCTTTTAAGTTTTATGATAACTTAGAAGCAAAGGTTTATATAGCTCAGAAGAGGATAGAAGGCATACAAAAAAGAAAAGATATATGATGAAGAAAATGGCTATAAAATAGAAAGTTATATACAAACTGTCAAAAAATCTAAAGAATTCTTAAAAAGAACGTCTAAAAAACACCCAGAGTACTTTATTTAAACTTAGTTTAATATTAACCTGTTATAATTATATTAACAAAAACATAAAAGGTTATAAAATGAGAGAATTAACAAGTACATTAGCAAAATTACAAAAAGCTGAAAAATCTACAAAATTTTTAACAGATGTTAACAATGATGCAAAGGTAAAAATGATTATCGTAAACGAAGATGAAACTGTTGATATTGATAGCACTAATTTAATTCAGGAATTAAGAGAATTAAATTCAAGAAGAGAGGAAATTCTAAAATTATTAATGGATAATAGCAATGATTAGAAATTTTTTATTAAATTCTTTAAGAGAAATAGAAATAATTAACAAAATTCAATATGATTTACATGATGTATTATTATCAGAAGCAAAAAAACCTGAAGATACAGTTGCTTTATTTTTTGCCACTAAAGAATTCTCTCGTATTGTAACCCATTTTTTAGAGATAAAAAAGATGTTTATCAAACTAGATTTATTTAAAGATGAGATTGATAGATGTAATTATTTCAAGGCTAGCGAATTAGACGCCTTAGCTTTAACTATTGAAGATAGTTCAAATTTAGAACAATTGATAACAAAGGATTTTTTAAAATCCAAACATACTTTAAGATTATGGGGTTTAGATTATCATAATCTTGTTGCTTTATTGATAAGAGAAATGGAAGAATTAACTGAAAGAATTAACAAAGCACCGGATAATTGGTATATGAAACATGAATATATGATAAACGACGAGACATTTATCAATAAAGATAATTTCTTTATATATAAAGTAACAAATATAGATTTTATTAATAGCTTTGTTACTTTAATAAAATGTGGTCGTTTACAAACAACTGAGAGTTTGGGTATTGAAGCAATAAGCATCAATTGCACTAAAATAAGGGAATCTGTTGAAGACGAAGTTTTCGTAGGTAAAGAATTAGGAAAAATACATCCTGATTTATTTTTATAAGGAGAAATAATGCAAAAACAAGAAAATAAAATTGAAGATTTATATAATGAACAAGATAGACTGAGTATTGATGAAACTTTCGCCAATATGTTTAGTTCTCCTGCGTATAGAGAAGATTATGTTTTTTATGCACATATATTAGCACAGTGTAAAATAATTATGACAAAAGACGTGCCACTAGCAGGTGTAAATTTTACAATTAATAGATATAATCTTTATATCAACCCAGAGAAATTTCTTGAATTACCTCTTTTAGAAAGAATGGCAGTATTAAAGCACGAAGCTCTTCACATTCTTTATGGCCACATTTCAAGAAAAGGCGATAGAAATCATGAATTGTTTAATGTCACTTCTGATTGTGCAATTAATCAACTTATAACTAGGCAGCACCTTCCTGATGGGTGTATTTACCCAGATACACTAGAAAAATCGTTAAAAGAACAAGGTTATAAAATAAAGGTACCTAAGATGCTTTCTGCTGAAAATTATTATGATTTGCTTCCTTCAGAAGTGAAAGATAACGCTGAAAATGGTGGATGTGATCCTGATAAAGATTCTGACGGTTCACAAGGAGATTGTCCTGATTGTGATGGAACAGGAGAAAAAGATGGAGAACCTTGTAAGAGTTGTAATGGAACCGGTAAAGATTTTTATAAGGGACTAAACGAAGATAACCCACTTGATAATCATAATAAATGGGATGAGTCAGAAGGAGAATCTGATTTACAACAAGACATCACTAAGAGAATGATTGATAAAAGTATTGAGAAATCAAGAGGAAGTGTGCCATCAGACCTTGAACACTTTATGAAATTATGGGAAAGAAAAGCACAAATTAGTTGGAAAAAGGTACTTAGAAATATTGCTAGTAATAAGAAAGCAAATAAAGTAGCGACAATTATGAGAAAATCAAGACGTTTCCCAAACAGACCAGAAATTAGAGGTCATAAAAAAGATAGAGTTTTTGATATTGTAGTTATTCTTGATGTTTCAGGGAGTATGTCTGACGAAGAAATTATCACAGGTTTAAATGAAATTAGAGAAGTAGCAAAACTTACTTCAAGCACAGTTAAAATACTTCAAGTTGATACAGTAGTTCATGCAGTTGATGATTTTGAACCTAAGAAATTTACAAGAAGTGCAGGAGGTGGGACTGAAATGCTACCAGGTTTTAGATTTATCAAAGAAGAAAAAATTCCTCATGATGCAATTATTTTAATTACAGATGGTTGGATTGAAGATATTTCATATTGGACTGAAAAAGGCGTAGCACCAAAATGTCCTCTAATGATTTTGAGTACTGATGCTGAAATTGATGTATCAGCATACAGAAATTATAGATTTTTTAAATTAGACCAAGCATAGGAGATATTATGAGTATTATGAATAATCCAAGATTTGCACATACTGTTTCTATGCACGATTATTATGAAAACGCTCTGTTCGAGTTTGAAAAAAGACAACCTATCAGATATTATTTTGATGGTAAAAATCTTAAAAGGGTTTATAATGTAGATTCTGGTAAAAATTTAAGAAAACCAATCCTAAAAAGGAAATTTAAAATAGGGCCATTAGATGGTGTTGATATAAGTGAATATTCTAAATTAGATTTATTTCATAGTTATCATAAAAGTATCTCAAAAGAACAGGCTGAAAAATTATATCCTGAGTTTTTTATATAAGGAAAAAATATGAATTTAAAAAATATAAAATCTTTTTCTGAAGAAAGATATTTAGGAAAAATAATTAAATCACAAATGAAAATGTCTGAACTTATTGGTTTTTATGAAGTTGTTAAATTTGATAGTTATGTATCATGTAGATTAATTTATACTATTGAAAAAGGTATAATGAAAAAACAATTTAAAACCAATAGATGTGTTTTATTTGATAGCAATGATTTTTTTAACAGTGAATTCTTGGATTGTAAACCTAAAGATTTTGAGGAAAAATACCCGGAGTATTTTATATGAACTATATAGGAAAAGAATTATCTTTATCTTTAGATGATATTCAAAATACTATGGATGAAGCTGCAACTAATAGATTTTTAGAAAAAAATTTTGATATGTCATTAGAAGAATTAAAAAAATTTATAAAAAAGTATGAACCAGAACGATTAATATAAAGGAGAAAAAATGAATGAAAATATGTGGGGATATGATGAAACCGTTTCATATAAAGATATTTTATCGAATACAGCGGGAAGTATGGGAAATGATGGTATTATAACATCAATAACAAAAAAACGAGATATGAAAGATATTGAAAATTATATCAAAGAACACTATGATATGACTCTTGAAGAATTGGATGAGTTTATAATGAAATACGAACCGGAAAGGACTGTTTAATGGAAGATAATTTTATATATGCAATAAAAGTTTTAGGTGTTACAAAAGGTTTTAATAGAATTTATAACAAACAATTATATATAGGAAAATATAAAAAAGAAAATAATATAGATGTTTCTTTAATTGATGTTACGGATTTTGATGGTAATGTAATTAATAAACATTCTTTTCCTTCTTCTAAACGATACGGTACTCTTCTTGGTATTGAGATACAAGATGTTAGTTCTCCTACAATAAGAACGGGAATGCCAGGTTCAAGTGACATTATTTTATTTAATTCTTTTATAGAAGCAAAATTACAAAAATTAATAGATATGAAGCATATTAAAACATATTTCGAAGAAGAGATTGATAAATTAAAAAAACGAGCTCAAGAGAATATGCCAAAAGGCATAGACGAATTATTTAAAAATTACAGTGAAAAATTCCCGGAGTATTTGATATGATAAATTCTAGCGAATATTTTGAAAAATACATAAGTCATAAAAATATTATGATTTATTTTAGAGATAATCCAGATAAAAAAGAAATGAGATTATTCACTTCTTATTATGGAACAATGACAGTAAATGGTAGAAAAGCATCATATCAAGAGGAATGTAATATAGAACCTGTGAGAATAATTATTAAGAAAAAGAAAAAATTAATAGAAGATCCTTTTGGCGAAATGGATAAATTATTTAAAGAAATTGATGAAGAGAAAATTGGTAAATCAGTAGGATTGGTGACAAGACTTTCAAAATCTAATGATAACGACATTACCGGTTGGCAGCCATTACCTTTGGATACGATAATACATTTTGATTGGCAGGTGGATATAAGTACTATTGATAGTGATATAGAAATAGATAAAAGAGTTATAGAAAGACTTAAATTTTTTGGTTCAATGGAACAAGCAGAAATGAATTACATTAAAATGGTAGAATTCAGATTTAAGAAATTAGGTATCTTTAATGTATTAAATAAATTTAATGAGTTATCTAATAAATTAAGCAAAAGGTTCCCAGAGGAGTTTATATAATGAGTGGATATGAAAAAACATACTTAAAAAAACTTTATGTCAAAAAAGATGGGGATAAAGAATCAATAATAGAGCCTCTAACATTCCAAGGGAAATACTTTATATGTGAAGTAAAATTCAAAGTTAAAGAAAAATTAACAGAATGTGAAGGAATATTAATGTTAACACTTAATGAACTATTGGATACTGAGGCGTTACATTGTACCTTTGAGCATTTTGAAGAAAAATGTCCTGAGTATTTTTTATGAAAAATTATAAAAGAATAGATAGTATTTTTGAGGGTGAAGGTATTTATGATGATTTGGATATTCTTAGAGAAGAAGCTGAACTTCAAGGTTTTACTAGCGAGTGTGAATGTCAAGATTTTATTAATGAGCTAATGGAAAAGAATTATCCTAAATTCTTTAAGTGGATTGAACGTAATTTAGAAGAAGATATCCTGGCTGAATATCACGAATTTGAAGAAGATGATGACGGTTACGTTGGTTATGCTGTGTATATTCATGTTAGTGAAAAATTTAGAAGTTCAGTTGAAAGAAAATTCCCAGAACGTTTTATTTAAGCAAAATAAAGATATAATATAATAATAAAAGGAGAAATTAATGGGTGAAAGAAGTGAATTTAAACAATATAGGCGAAAGAACATTGCTGAGGCAAGAGAAATAACGGAACAAGAT
>Ga0256828_1000662_pt1 | contig 22560 bp, 22 predicted proteins | sample CV88metaG_FD_185993 | JGI IMG/M metagenome (GOLD analysis project Ga0256828, IMG submission 185993) | Hydrothermal vent microbial communities from East Pacific Rise, Pacific Ocean - CV88 | ecosystem: Environmental > Aquatic > Marine > Hydrothermal vents | place: Pacific Ocean: East Pacific Rise...
TAGCAATAACAATGACTTTCTACTTTTTACCAATGATGACGGAACCAGTTTGGGAGTCTATATTGACGGAGCCTCCAAGTATTTGGATCTGGGTGGCAGTATCTATGATGGAAGCAAGCATACACTGAATGTCAGCTGGGAGAGTGCAACAGGGACTATAGAAGTCAAGGTAGACAATGTAGTGACCGATACCGATACGCTCAAGCAGGGGTATACGATTGGTGAAGATGGTGTTCTGATGTTTGGACAGGAGCAGGACAGTACGGGTGGAAACCTGGATCCTACTCAGATATTCAAAGGTGAATTCTATGATGTCGCTATTGAGACAAACGGTACGCCGACCGCACATTGGGAGATGGATGAGATAGATAATGGTCTGGTTGAAGATGAAATAGGCGGTTTCGATCTGACGACTGTCGGTAATGTAGAAGTGATGCAGCATGATGCGCAGTTGATCACACAGGAAGATACAGCCTTGACCATTGATGATGCATTGCTTCTTGCGAATGATACCGATATCGACACCACAGATGTGCTGAGTGTTATATCTGTGCAGAATGCAGAGCACGGAACGGTTGCGTTGGATGCCAACGGTGATGTACAGTTCATCCCTGATGCGGACTATAACGGTGCTGCAGCGTTTACTTATACCATCAGTGACGGACATGGCGGGACAGATACGGAAACGGTCTATCTGAATGTGACCCCGGTCAATGATGAACCTGTAGCAGTAGATGACACCTATATGGAGAGTGTAGATTCTATCGGTGTAAACCTGAATGGAACTGATGGTGCATTGGTGTATGACAGCCGTAACGGCAATCCTGAGCTGCTTGGCGGAGCCACTTCTGTAGATATCTCTCTGATCATATCGTCTACATCGACAGATGCCAACAGCCTTTTTTCCTATGCCTCCAATGAGAATAGCAACTATGGAAATGAGTTCCTGCTTTACAGTAACAATACCGGAACCTCCCTGGAAGTACTGGTGAACGGTACATCACACAGTTTTAATCTCGGCAGCAGTATCTATGACGGCTCAAATCATACCATCAATGTCAGCTGGGAGAGTACAACAGGTACGACCTCCGTTACCATAGACGGTGACAGTAAAGGGTCTGCCGTTCTTGCCCAAGGGCATACGATCGGTGGTGACGGCGTACTGATGCTCGGGCAAGAGCAGGACAGTGTCGGAGGAGGATTGGATGCTGCTCAGATCTTCAGTGGTGAGTACCATGACTTGAGCATTTCGACCAATGGCACCGAAGTGGCACACTGGGAGATGAATGGGATCAACAATGGTCTGGTCGAGGACAGTGTAGGGAACTTCGACTTTCAGACAACGGGTGATGTTGTAGTCGTACCACATACCAATCCTCTGATCACAGATGAAGATACTGCCTTAACGATCGATGATGCGTTACTGCTTTCCAATGATACGGATATTGATGGAGATACATTGAGCATAGCTTCTGTCTCCAATGCACAGAACGGGACGGTGAGTCTTGATACGAATGGGGATGTTGTTTTTACTCCGGATGCAGACTATCATGGTGATGCAACGTTTGAATATACTGTCAGTGACGGAAACGGCGGTACCGATACAGCTACGGTTACATTGAAGGTCAATTCTGTCAACGATGCCCCTGTTGCAACTGATGATACGATCGATCAGGTAGATAATCAGAAGGTAGATGTCACACCGAATCATGCGGCGATCAATGTAGGTAATACCATCAATTTTACTGATGCCTACACAATTACCCAGGATATTAAGGTGACAGGAGCAGGTATCGTCTATAACAAGGAAAACACCTATGAAGTGGCTGTGGAGAGTGATGGTTCCGTTCGCTATGCAATGCTCTCCTCTACCGGAACAGGCTGGGTCTGGAACGATACGGGATACGATCTGGCATTCGATATGGAAGTGAATTTTGCAACGGTCTACAGCGGTGTGGATCAGACGCTGAAGTTCTATGTCGACGGAGGGCTTGTTGCAACAGGTACGGCAAATGTACCGACCGAACTGAGTGCGAATAATAACAGCAGCGAAGATCTTCTTTTCGGAGAGCGTGGGATCAACACGCAGCCGTTGGAGGGAACATTTGACAATATCCGTATCTATAATACATCATTGAGTGATGCTGAGATCGCAACAGTGGCAGGTGGAGGTGAGGTCACTAACGGGTTACTTGCTGCGTATGACTTTGAAGGGAACGATCCTTTGGCGGACAAATCCGGAAATGGCAGTCCTACTGTGACATTGGAAAACGGAGCAAGTCTCTTTACTGTGCAAGAGGGACCGACAGAAGATACGGTATTGAAGATCGATGTGACCGATCTGCTTGCCAATGACAGTGATGTAGATGGTGATACGCTGACACTGACATCAGTACAAAACCCGCAGCATGGTACGGTAACACTCGATAGTGGTGCAGGGGAGATCACCTTTACTCCGGATGCCGACTATAACGGACCTGCGTCATTTGAATATACGATCAGTGACGGCAACGGAGGCACCGATACAGCAACTGTCAGTTTCGACCTACAGAGTGTGAACGATCTGCCGGTGATCACGGCACCCGCTTCGGCACAGACAGATGAGGATAACAGTATAGACGTGAACTACAGTGTCAGTGATGTGGAAGATGATGCTTCCAATACACCGTTGAATGTCACTTTTTCCGCACTGCACGGTACGGTTACCGATAACGGGAACGGTACATTCACCTATGATCCGAACGCAGATTATAACGGCAGCGATACGGTGACGATCACTGCTACGGACAGTGATGGCGGGGTTTCCACCTCTACAGTAGCTGTCACGGTCAATCCTGTCAATGATGCGCCTGTCGCTGTGGATGACAGTCAGATAGGAACGGTTGATCACTATGTGGATGTAACTGCCAACCATGCGGCTGTCAATGCGGGCAATACGATCCAGATGACGGATGCATTTACGATCTCTCAGGATATCAATGTTTCCGGAGCGGGGATCGTTTTCAATAAAGAAAATGCCTATGAGATAGCGGTAGAGGGTGACGGATCTGTCAGATATGCGATGCGCTCATCTACGGGAAGTGGATGGACGTGGAACGATACGGGTTATGATCTTGCGTTCAATACAGAGCATACCCTTACAGCTGTCTATAGTGGTGCGGATCAGACATTGAAGACGTATGTTGATGGTACCTTGGTGGCAACCAGTACGGCAAATGTACCGACATCATTGACACAATCCTACAACGATAATGATCTTCTATTTGGAGAGAGGGGTGCAAACAATCAACCGCTTGAGGGAACATTTGACAATATTCTCATTTACGATACTGCATTGAGTGATGCGGATGTCTCAACGATCGCATCGGGAGGAAGTGTGACGGCAGGACTTCAGGCTGCCTACGATTTTGAGGGAAGTGACCCTCTTGCTGATAAGTCCGGTAACGGGAATGATGCTACACTGCAAAGTGGTGCGACACTGGAGCTTACTTCGGTGAACAATGCACCTATTGAGACCGATGAAGATGTACCGTTGACCTTCGATGCGGAAGCACTGGTTGTCAATGACAGCGATGTGGACGGTGACGCTCTTAGTGTTACGGCAGTAACTGCAACAGCCGATACGCATGGAAGTGTCATACTCAATAGTGACGGAACGATCACCTATACACCGGAAGCGAACTATAATGGTGCGGCATCATTTGAGTATACGGTTAGTGACGGTGCATTGACCGATACTGCAACGGTCTCCCTGACAGTCAATCCTGTGAATGATCTTCCTGTTATTGATAATGTCACACTGCAATCTCCTCCGGGAGAAGATATTGTCTTTTGGTATGATCAAGACAGTGATCCGACACAGGATAGATCCGGGAATAATCATACGGCAAGTCAGGTTTCAGGTACCAATATCTACACGACGGCAGATGCAAATGATATTAACTTGACCACATACGATCAGAAGACGATCGCTGTCAGTTTTACGACAGGCACAGTTGACGCAAATGATCCTTTCCAGGTGATATACGAGCAGGGTGGCACATGGAACGGCTACAACATCTCAGTTGTGGGAGATCATCTGTATGCAACGGCATGGAGTGAGTCCTCTTCATCATTCAATACGAACGATCCAAACGGCAGTGACTATGCGGTGATCGATCTTGGGGCGATCACTTCCAATACGACTTACAACGCAATCCTTGTACATGATGCCACTGCAGCCAATGGAGGAACGGTTACTGCATACCTTGACGGTGTACAGAGTGCTACGGTGATCGAAGGTGCGGGAACCATGTCCGCCCATTCAGGAGATGTAGGGATAGGCGGATATAAGAACGATACCGTTGACCCGACAAACCCCAGTGCCAATTCAGAAACCGGAAATGGTGCGGAATTCAACGGTACGATCCATGATGTAATGAGCTGGAACAGTGCAGAAGCAGATGTGATCGGAGATATTAATCACTATTTGAACGGTACCTTTGACACATCAGCAGATGATGTTGTGTTTGATCAGGGAATTTTGGATATTTTTGATGTTGATGCCAGTGATGTGGAAGATGGAACCAATCTGAGCTATTCGCTTCAAAGTACATATAACGGACTCTTTAGTATTGACAGCACAACAGGTGTTGTTAGCATAAATTCCGATGAAGCATTGGTGGAGAGAGGGTATGATCTGACTGTTGAAGTGACAGATAGTGACGGAGGTATGACGACACAGGATCTCTCTTTAACGACAAGAGGGAAAGAGGTCGTTCACTTGACGATGAACGGAGACCTGAACGATACTGCGGATTATGGGGATGTAACCGACAATGCGAGAGAGTATAACGGTGCATCTCTTACAGCGAATGGAACACTGCTTTTGGATGGTGTTGATGATTATGTTGATTTTGCCAATTCCGATGATATCAATAGTCAAATGCATGAGAAGCGTAGTGTCGCTATGTGGTTCAAGACAGGCGATGATACGGGAACACAGTATATTTATGCTGAAGGCGGAGGTACTAGAAGTTTACAGATCTATACTGAAAACGGAGTACTAAAAGCAGAGGGATACAATAAACCGTCCAACGAAAACAACTGGCAACCGACAACATTAAACTCCAATATTAATGTGGCGGACAATCAATGGCACCATGTTGTCATTACCGCTGTTGGTGACCCAAATGACCTGCAGCATGGTCTGGATCCGAACGGCTTTAAGCTCTATGTGGACGGTACGATGGTTGACAGCGATACGGGTGGTGCGCTCTATAAACATGACAATGCCCATATTGGAAGCCAATATGACGGTTCTCAGACATTTAACGGGGAGATAGACGGATTTAGAATGTACAATGATATTTTGACCCCCGATCAGGTCGCTGACTTCAGTACGGCAAATATTATTGACGGTACGATATCAGGACTCTACTACGAAACCACAGACGGTATCAACGGTTATACGGATGAAGAGGGAAATTTCCGTTATAGAGAGGGAGATATTACCTTTAAGGTCGGTGATGTGACCGTCGGTACCATTGCTGCAGAGAACATTAGTGACGGCAAGGTCTTCCTGCAGGATATCGCTCAAACGGAAAGAACGGATCTGAGTGATGAGTATGTACAGAATATGGCTGTGCTGCTTCAGTCTCTTGATGAGAATGGTGATGCCTACGATGGTATTACACTGACAGAAGAGGTGCATGAGATCTTAAGTGCTGAGAGTATTGATCTTTCGGCACTTTCGGAAGATGAAGTTGAAACGCTCATTTCCGATGCGGGTTACAGTGTGGTGGAAGAGGAAGCTGCCATGGAGCATGTGCAGGATATGCTTGTTGAGTATACGGAGCTTGATGAAGATGATTTCGAAACGGAAGCTTCACTTGACGAAGACGAAAATGAAACTGTATCTGGAGAGGAAGAGAACAGCTCAAGTAGTGAGGATGTAACTGCACAGTCTGATAGTAAAGATGAAAGTGTATCGGAAGAAGAGGATACTGTTTTAGATGGTGAAAATAAAACAGATGCCTCAATGCATACCGATACCGAAGATGAAACAGTGCTTAAAGAGGCTGAAGTGACATTGGAAGATGTTGTGGACACTGATGAAAATGCAGTAGAGGAAGAGAATCTTGAAGATATACTTCCTGCAAGTGAAAATCATTCCGATGAAACAGTAGATAGTCCATCCGTAGCCGATACAACCTCAGTAGAGAGTAGTGACATAAGCAGTGCAGCGATCGATCCGACTGTCACCGTGACAGTAGAAGAGCAGATACCGGATGCCGCTTAGAAAGTTGTTATAGATTTATAGGGGGAGTGGAGGGTTAGAACTCAAACCCTCCGCCGGTACCTTTGTTCATACTGTCGTAGACTGCTTTGACATAGGAGTCTCTTACTTCACAGGAAAGCAGCTTGTCACATTTGAGACAGCTGCTTACATGGTGCTCCTGTTGGCATTTTTTAAGTTCGGATTTTTTCTGTCTGAGCGCAATTTTCCACTCGTCCAAAACCTGTTCTGACATCAGTTTTTTACTCCGTAAGCCTCTTTGAGTTTTTCTATTTCATAGTTGGATCCGAAGAAGCACGGGCTGGTATCATGCGGATGTGAAGGAACCAGTTCCATAAGGCGTTTGCCTTTGTTGTCAACTGCCTGACCGCCTGCCTGCTCGTAAATGAAAGCAAACGGGATCACTTCAAAGAGCTGTCTGAGCTTTCCGTTTGGTTTATCGGATGTTCCCGGGTAGGAGAAAATACCGCCGCCTTTGAGAAGGATCTGGTGCAGGTCGGGAACCATACCACCTGAGTAGCGTAGTCTGTACCCTTCGGCAAAGAGATCGTCGACGAATGTCTTGTGGTAGTCGCACCAGTTCTGCTGGGTGCCTCCCGGAGCATTGAGCTTCCCTTTTTCGTTTAGCACTACCTCTTTGCAAACGAGATTGAAGTAGCCGTTCTGTGCACGGTAGTGCTTTGGTCTCTCACCCTTGACCGCACGCATGATCTCGATACGCGGTCCGTAGACAACATAGGCGGATGCCACAAGATTCTCTGCTTTGAGCTCACCCTCGTAGATGCCGAAGATGGAACCCACAGAAAGATTGACATCGGCAAGGCTCGAGCCGTCCAACGGATCGTAGCAGATGGTATATTTTCCCTCTTCGTGCAGCAGCAGTTCTCCCTCTTTCTCTTCACTTACAAGGGATTTGACCAGTGAGACGCTTTTAAATGCCTCTTCAATGATGTAGTCACTTTTGACATCGAGTTTGAGCTGATCCTCACCGGAGGAGTTCTCCGTATCGCAGTAGCCGAGATCTTCAGTCTTAATAGCGTGGTCGATCTTCATCGCACACTGTTCAATGGTTTCAAATATGGTCAGCATGGGTATTCCTTTTATATGGCTTTAGCGTGAGTGTCGATCCATTCCAGAACGGCATCAAGGTTGTTAAGGTCAAGAATGTCGATATGGGCAGGGATATCGTACTCGTCCGGATTGATGGTGTCATCAATGGCAATGGCCTCAGAACAGTCAAAATAACTTTCGTCTATCTTGTTTCTAAAGATGGCAATTCTCGGAAGAGGCAGGGTTTTAAGCCCCTCAACCAGAAGAATATCAAAGTCATTGACCATCGATACGATCTCATCGAGACGTTTCTCTCTGTGTGAAAAGTATGTTGTGCGGGTAGGAGAGGTGACTACCACTTCCGCACCGGTCTGAAAAAATTTCCAGCTGTCTTTTCCCTCGACATCAAACTGTGCTTTGTCTTTGGGATCATTTTTAATAATGGCAACTTTTCGTGTCTCTATCAGCCTTCTGGCAACTTTCTCTACCAGTGTAGTCTTTCCGCTGTTGGAAGGTCCTGTAAATGCTACGGCAACTCTTGTTCTCACGCCTTCAATCCTTGATCTTTTGAATGGGGAGATTATACATCATTCTTTATTGAAACTATGTTAAAATGTCCGGCTAAGAGTATAAGGGTACATTTAAAAACCCTATATGCCAATAAAGGAGAGACATCTATGCGTACGATTTTGTTGAGTATGGCAGCGCTTGCTCTTCTTACCGGATGTGCTACCAAAGAGAGAAAGCATCTCCTTGAGACGTTTGAAAAACAGAAAGATTATCATAAAAAGCTGATTAAAACCGAAAAAGTACAGCTCTATGAGGGAAATTACACCAAAGTAACTCTGACAGCAACCTACCTGAACAGACACTCCCGTGCCAAAGAGGGGGAAGAGGACTCTTTTATCAACTATATGAATCCGTTCGAGATCTTTGAGGACAAGGAGAAACGCAAGCCCAAAGAGGATGAGCGTTTTATTGTCGGGCTTTATATTGATGATGATGGTGCGGAAGGTACACAGGCGTATGATTTCAATCTGACACTGAATGGAAAACCGCCCAAACTGATCAAACCTCTGAGTGAGAATGATCCGAGATTGAAAGATATCTCATTCGTATCGGACTGGAGTCAGTTCTTCTATGTTGTCTTCCCATATGTGGAAGCGGAAAGATTTAAAATGACATTTGAGAGTGCTCAGTATGGCAAAGGGACACTGAACTTTGCAAAAAAAGCAAAATTCGTTTATACCAAACGGGCGTTCTAAACGTCATTACTTTCTAAACCGGTCGGTCTGATAAGGATCGGTCAGGGTTTTGATGAACGGAAGCAGTCTGACAGGTTTTCCCAGTATATTCATGTAGATCACATAATTGGTCAATACCTTTTTCCCATACTCCCTCGCTTCGACATTTGTCATCTTCTCCATGCTTAAGTAGGGTTCGAAAGGTCCTGGCCTAAAGTTCCCTTTTTTACGGATAAGCCGTTTGGTAAAGCCGATACCACCGTTATAGGCATAGGCGATGAAAAGTGGATGGTAGAGGTATTTGTTCAGGTAGTCCAGATGGAAATTGGCATACTCGATCGCTTTGTATGGGTTGAAAATGTCATCATAGTCGATCTTCTCCCCTTTCTCTTTGGCAACATGGTCAATGAGAAAGGGCATGAACTGCATCATACCCAGTGCAAAGGAGCGTGAGACCGAAGCGGGAACAAAACGGCTCTCCTGTCTGGCAATGGCATAGATGAGTGCCTGCCGCTCGACGGGGTACTTCTTCATCAGATCACGGTAGGGCATAGGAAAGTAGGATTTTGTGAAGTTACATGCACGTGCTTTGATGTAAGTGTGCATCCCTATGGTCTCCTGTGATTCACAATCCTCTGCAAGTTCATCAAGATCTTCCTCCCCCGAGAAGAGTTTACGTTTCATCTTCGCCCAGTCAATAGGATCTTGCGCATCGATCCCCCAAATGCTCGCTTTGGTTATCTTGGGTGCGACAATACTTTTGGGGTATTTGCTTTTGGTGATGTCTGCAGCAAGGAGTGTGTACATATTGATGTGGTAGCTCTGCTTGAGCATCGTAAGATATTTGCCGTTCTTTGTGACCAGGTAGAGCCAGAAGAGAGACTTGTCCTTCTCCCAGCGCTCTTTGTAGATAAGGTAGGCAGAGTTGAAGTATTGTGCCGCGAGTTTCAGCTGCTGTTTCTGTACCATGGAGATCCCTTTTTTAAAGGCGTAATTCCCCTGTACTCTGTTCTTCCACATCTCGGTATCATTGGTTTTGTAGCGGATCGGTTTGGGTTTGAAACTTGGGTAGGATCCGGTTTTCTTTTTGTACGCCTCTTTAAGCTTTTTATTTAGGTAGTTCGCCTCTTTAATAATGGTACGTGCCTGTGAAGCAGTGGTACTTTTTTGTCTCAGAAAACGCCAGATGTAGTAGTCCTTCTCTACACTTTGGGGCATCGCATGTATTTGCGAATAGCTAAAACTTTTTGCCGCCAGCGGAACGGCAGCCAAAAAAGAGAGGAGTAGAAGCGGGGCTACGTAGCTGCGCAGTGACATGGCTTACCCGAATACCAGTTTCATAATGAACATATCAATAAACTGCAGACCAAGAATAATCACAAGGGGAGAGAGATCAATACCGCCCATCACAAGGAACGGAAAGCGGCGTCTGAGCCAGTAGTAGACAGGTTCGGTCAGTCTGTAGAGTGTCTGTACAACAGGATTACTCGGATCAGGGCGTACAAAACTCAGCAATGCCGAGATAATGACGATCCAGATGTAGAGTGTTATAACCATATGCACAATGTTGACGAGTGCATAGACAAATGCGTTAATCATGATATCACCTCCAGTAGATAAGATCGGATGTATGGATAGATTGTTTCAAGTGCGGGACCGTTCTCTTTGCCTGTTAAAAGCAGATGTAACGGCGTATGGATCTCTTTTTCATGCATACCTGTTTCCCGCACCACATAGCGTTTAAGTACGTCGAATGTTTCAAACATCGGTGCATCGATCAGCACCTGTTGTATCTGACGCATCGGTTTTTCATATGCCCCCTCAAAGACCTTCGGTGCAAGGATAGGGCGTATGTTTTCGGCAAGTTCATTGATAGTCGCCGCCTTTTCAAGATAGACTTTTGCCAACTTTCCTATATCGGCATCGGCAAAGCCAAAGAGTGAGGAGAGAAGTTTGTCATCCATCATCTTCAGGTGTTCACGGTTGATCTCTCTGAGTTCATCCATACGGAACGTGACCGGTGTAGGAGGGATGTTCTCACGTTTGAACCATGTCAGTGCATCGGGAAAGTAGAAGATCTTTTTCGGTGCATCGGGGTGGCTTAGGAGCAGCAGATAGTTGATGATGGCATCGGGAAGGAAGCCCTGCTCGAAAAGGTGGAGCAAGGTTATTGTTCCCTCTTGACCGTTCAAGGGGTTTCCATTCTCATCACACATGATAGGAAGGTGCAGGTAGGAGGTCCCTTCAGTGTATCCCAGCATCTGTTTGATATGTGCCTCTTTGGGGGCGTCACTGAACTTCTCTTCCTGACGTATGATCAAAGAGATGTTGTTGAGCATATCGTCACAGGCAGTGGCAAATAGTGCGGTAGGGGAAGCATCTTGATCGAGAATGACAAAACTGTCCACTTCATCGGGTGTCGCAACGGTATTACCTCTGATAAGATCATGTGTAACAATATTGTATTGGGGTTTCTTCATGCGGATGATAAAAGGTTTGCCGCTCTTTTTGAGTTTGGTGTATTCGCTTTTGTCAACATCGATGCAGTGACCGCTGTAAGGGGTACTCTCAGATAAGTCATCACAGGTACAGACAAACGCTTTTCCCTCTTCAAGCAGTCGTATGGCAAGGGTCTGGTGCATATGCAGATGTTCACTTTGGTGATAGACCGCATCGTGGTTGATAGCGAACTTTTCTAGGATCTGCATGATCTCGGTATCTTTGCCTTCAATATTGTGTGCTTTGTCCGTGTCGGCAATGCGTACGAGAAAAGGTTCGTTATGCTGTTTGGCAACAAGATAGTTCAGCAGGGCGACACGCAGGTTCTCGATATGCATATCTCCGGTAGGTGAGGGTGCGAATCTTAGCATAGAAGAGGACTCCGTTTTTTTAATAGTGTATTATAGAAGGTTTTACTGAAGATTAACCGTTTTGGCAGTGTATTATGTCTGCGGAAGCTTATGGATTTTGTTTTGGAGGTGCAATGAATTTGCTGTAAGTTGTTTCTACCCCTTTTTCATTGATAACAGTGAGTTTCTGATGGTCAAGGAAGGTGATGGTATTGATGCGAATGGGAGACTCTCTCAATCGTGCCTGATAGGTCGCCGCAAGTGATTCCAGTGAACGCTGTGTAATGGTGCGTGAAACCTCTTTGGCAAAGGGGACTTCTATGTTCTGTATGACTACGACAAGGGTGGTATTGTAGCGTTTCCAGATGCCGGTTGCTTTGACCTGAAGGTCTTTGATGAAGTGTTCACCCTTTTTTAGGTTTACGAGAATGAGAATTTCAAAAGTATGGTCTGCTTTGAGCCAGAGAGACTCTTTTTCGGTGACACGGGTACGGTTCTCGCTGGTGCTCTTGGTAACGGTCTGCCAGTTGCCCACGGTCATATCGTGTACCGGTTGGGCAAAAAGTGCGAGTGTGAGCAGAAGCAGTGTGAAAAGCGATCTCATTGGCTACCCAAGATACTGCTTGAGGGTGTACTGCATATCTTCATCCAGATCAAGGTTTTTGTACATCCACTGCAGGTATCCCATATCTTCACGGGAGATCTCTTCGATGTCTCTGTCCTTATACTTGCCGAACTTGAAGGTTTTAATGAGCACGGGAGTCTGTGTCAGCTCCGCCATCTTCTGCATGGGGTTAACACCGGGGAATTTCTCCTGGGTCAGCTGTACCAGTTTGCTCAGCAGCAGTTTCATTACCAGTACATCCCCGATAGCATCGTGTGCTTTGATGGTAATGCCAAGCTTTTGTGCTTCCGCCGTTTCTGTTTTGTAGAGCTCCAGCGCATAGCGCAGGTACTGCAGTCTGTGTGCGGGAGAGTCTGGAAGAAGATGTTTGGCGACACGTACAGTGTCAATGAGCGTATAGCGGTTACTGAAGCCCTCTTTTTCTAGCATACCAAGATCAAAACCGATATTATGTGCGATCAGGTAGTTCTCTTTGCTGTTGTACTCCTCAACGACCTTGGCAAATTTCGTCTCACTGAACGGTGCTTTACCCTCGATGACATCGGGTGTTATGTTGTGCACCTCCATCGCCTCGATGCTGATGGGAACAGTGGTGGAACAGAGTTCGTCAAAGATCTCGATATTCTCTTTGTCGTGTACGACCATTGCGCCGACTTGAATGATGCGGTCGTTCTCCTGGTTTCCGGTGGTTTCGGTGTCGAAAAGTACATAAGTTGGCATACGGTGTCCTGTCATGGTATTTGTTTGTAGGGATTATAACGAGATTTTCTTTTTCAAAAGATGTTTGCAAGCGTGGGAGACCCACGCTTGATTATGTTTTAGAACTTGTAGGAGAAGCCGATGTTCCATGAAGAGAGATCGGTGTCGATCAACGTATTATCGCTCTCTCCCAGATTGGTATAGTCGACGAATGCTCCCAGGCTTTGGGTAATATTGAACTTCACACCCGCACCCCAGGAGAAGAGTGTATCGTCATTGTCTCCGCCAAGCAGGCTGTTCGTCGTGTAGTCATTGGATGTGACACCTAACAGTGCATAGATGTTGAGCATCATAAAGTTGTATTGTGGTTTGGCATAGAGTGCAAAACTTTCAGCTTTATAGTTGCCGCTTAGCGGCGTGTTTCCCAGATAGTATTCATATCCGGCTTCCGAAGAGTTCAGGTAGTAGCGCCCTTCTATACCGAGATATTCGTTAAAGTCATATCCTGCAAGAAAAACGATACTATCTGTCGAAAGATCACCTATATCAATATCGGAAGCAGTAACGTCAATATTGGTATTGGCATACCCCAATCCTAGGTAAAGTCCTTGATCCTCCGCCTGTAGCGCAGTTTGAGAGAGAGTAAGAAATGTGAGTGCAGAGAGTAGAATCTGTTTCATAATAACGTTTTCCTTAAAATGTATTCAATATTTTTCCATGTGAAAATTGTTGATGGTTTTTTATAGTTTGAGTATAACAAAAAACATCTTCCATAGAGAAGAGGATCAGCGAAAATGCGCACAAAAGAGAGGAAGAAAACAGGCTGTTCTGCCAAATCATCCAAACTCTCAAGGACAGATGGTATAATTGATGCAACTAATTTCAAGGTACCTCTAAATGAATCCGTTAATCGGGTATACAGGCTTATTAGAGTTGCCTTTCAGGAGAGATACATGTCCATGGACACAATGGTGCTTGAGCATATGATGAACCCAAAGAACTACGGTACGCTTCCCACTGCGAATGCAGAAGGGATGGGTAAGAACCCGCAAAACGGTGAAAAGGTGGTGATCTACATCCATGTCAAAGAGGATGAGGAGAAACCATACATTGATGAGATCACATTTCAGGCAATAGGGTGTACGACCACTATCGTTGCCGGATCCATGCTGACAGAAGAAGCCAAAGGGTTGACACTGGACGGAGCCAGAAATCTAGTTGCAGCTACTATGGAATTGTTGGAAAAACTGCCGCCGGAAGATGCTGCCTGTTCAGAAATGGTTGCACTTGCCATTCAGGCAGCAGTTGACACCTATGAGAAACGAAAAGAGGAGGGTGACTACCCGCCAATTACCTATCAGGTGACCAATGACTGTACACCAAAAGAGGAGGCAGAGCATGAAAACGGTACTCATTAAGACCCATGAGGCGTGGCTTGAGATGCTGATGGCAGGTTTCATGAGCCGTACACAGAACAAACAGGTTCTTTTTGACTTTTCAGACATTCTTTTCCGCCATTTTACCTGGATAGAGAATGCCATGATCAAAACGGGAGAGGCATATGACTATAATAGAGACAATATTCCCATTAAAGTAGACCGCCTAAGCGATCTGCTCAAGGCGATCGTCTCTCGCTTGCTTGAGATCGATCTGCAGCTTTTGGGTATGGAGGACAAAGCGCTCGCTTCACGGATCAGTACAGATATCGCCTATATGGTCGATGTCCTGCATGATATGAACGATGAAGTGGTTACGGCATTTAATATGGAACGTCGGTATCCGGGTGCGGATCTGACAGATGAGGCACGTGATGCACTGACCCTCTTTCTGTTTGACGAGAGCTACAAAGAGTATGAATTGATTATGATCTACAACTATCTTAAAGCGCATAGTGATGATGCCTATTTGAACCGTATTTTTCAAATTCTCATTGATGAGAGTTTCTTCCATCTCAAATCTTTTGGCGATATGATGGCGAAGATGGGGATTTTGGCAGTACCAAGAACGGTCATGAAGGAACTCTATCAGGTAGAGGATGTGGTCGCGTTCCTCAAAGCGGGGATCCAAGAGGAGCTTGCTGCCAAGGATGAGTGTAAAAAGCTCTCTGATGCGGTAGGAAAAGACTCCAAGATGCTTTCGAAGTTCTTCGACTTCATCAACCATCAGGAGAACTACCATATTGAACTGATGGTAGATGCGCTGGCACACTTTGAGAAGGAAAAAAATGGCTAAAAAACATTTCACTTCTGTTATCTCCGCCTATTTTGGAAAGTTCGCTTCCAAGCCTTTTCCTCCAGTGATCCAGCATATGATCAATGCAAGCTATGTCAAACTGATGGGGCTTGATATGTCGGAGTTCAAAGAGCCCTCAAGTTACAAAACGCTCAATGCGCTTTTTACCCGTGCGTTAGAGGTCGAGCGTCCTATGCCAAAGGCAAAACGTGCACTTATCAGCGGTGTGGATGCACTGGTGACGGACTATGGGACCATTACGGATGGTAAAGCCTATCAGATCAAAGGGATGCGCTACAGCATAGAGAGACTCTTTGGTGAGCACCATCAAGAGGCTGCAGCATGGGTGGACGGAGGGGAATTCATGAACTTTTACCTCTCTCCCAAAGACTACCACCGTTACCATATGCCGTTCGATCTGAAGGTACATTCGCTGACACATATTCCCGGGAAACTCTACCCGGTCAACTTCCCGCTGCTGAGAAACAAAAAAGATCTCTTTATTGAGAATGAAAGGGTTGTTATTGAGTGTGAAGACGACAAAGGACGTATGCATGTACTGGTACTTGTGGGGGCACTCAATGTAGGGAAAATGGTCGTTACGTTCGAGCCGAAGGTCAATACCAATTCCGATATACGAGATCCGCAGCACTATCGCTATGAGAATCTCTCACTGAACAGAGGAGAACTCTTCGGCTGGTTCGAGATGGGCTCTACTATTTTGCATTTTGCCCAAAAAGGTGCAGTTGTGCCTCAGCTTGCGATCAATCAGAAGGTAAGCTTTGGTGAAGTTATAGGACAGGTAAATTAAAAATTTATAAATATGAATATGCTTTTTTCTAAAGGAGTAAGCAGATGCTGGTAGTCAAAGAGATACAGGAATTCGCACAGATACGTACCAAGGCACGGGCGTACCTCTGTTATATCATGAGCCGAAACATCTCCCAGAGTGTTGAGAGGGATGAAGAGGCAACACTCGATATGGTTATCAGCCGTATCAAGGATCTCAAAGAGGCGATTCCCCATGCCGAAGTGATCTACGCATTGGATGGTCATGGGATCCAGATGACAGAAAATATCTCCTCCAATCCCAAACTCAACGGTATTGGGAAGGGAGAGGACAGAAGTGACCGTGCCTACTACTACCGGACACTCAAAGAGCATCGCTGTATCTTGACCGATCCCTATCCGTCATTGGTAAGCAACGAGTTGGTGGTGACAGCCTCTTTTCCTTTGTATGATACGGAGAACAGGCTTATTGCTATTATCTGTGTCGATATTACCCTGAAAAATATTCTCAAAATGATACATCCGAGTTCGGTTGATTCCAACTTTGGTGTAGCAAGCAAATGGGTTTACGGTGCTTTCTCTGTTGCACTGATGGGTGTGGCACTGCTTCTTTTCATCAAAGGGATCACCAGTTTTCTTCACTTTGGAATGGACTTTAACAACATTGACATCAACGAGGTTTTCAAGTCTACCATTCTCCTGACCCTCTCTCTTGCGATCGTTGACCTGGTCAAAGCGATCACCGTCGAAGAGGTACTTGGACGGGAGAAGAAGCATGGCAGTACGGATGATACACACCAGACCATGGTGAAGTTCCTCGGTTCCATTATTATTGCACTCTCGATTGAGTCATTGATGCTGGTATTCAAGTCTGCACTGATAGACCCGACCAAGATCGAGTATGCGGTCTATCTGATCGTTGGTGTTTCGTTCCTGTTGGTGAGTCTGTCTCTCTACATCAAGTTCAGCAGACTTGATCAAAAAAACAAGTAGCAGCGTCTCATGAAAAAAGAACTGATCATCTTCGACATGGACGGTACGCTGGTGAACTCCTCCATCACCATCGCCAATGCCATCAACTACGTCAGAGAACAGCTGGGTTTTGAACCGATGGATCCTCAGTACATTTTAGAACGTGTCAATGACCATACCATCAACCCCGCACAGGTCTTCTACCATACCAAAACCTTTGAGCGAGACCATGAGCGCTGGTTTTCGGAGTACTATACCAAGCATCACGGTAAAGAGCTGGTCCTTTATGCGGGTATCAAAGATCTTTTGGAAGCACTCAAACACAAAGGCTATAAGTTGGCAGTCGCAACCAACGCCTACCGTCGTTCGACCATCGAGTCTCTGACACATCTTGGTATCTATGTCTACTTTGATGCGATTGCCTGTTATGATGATGTACATAAGGGAAAACCCTATCCCGATATGCTTCTCAAGCTGCTTGAGGAGTTACATGTATCTAAAGAGAAGGCACTCTTCATCGGTGACGGACCACGTGACGAACAGGCGGCAAAGCGTGCGGGTATCGATTATATTATGGTGGACTGGGGATTTACCGAACACGACAGCAACAAGCGTGTCGTACACAGTGTAGCGGAGTTGAAAAAACTGCTTTTAGATTAGATGTCATCTCTGTAGACATCAGTGATGTCAAAGTCATCTTCAGGCTCAATGACGGGAACATCCGGCAGGGAGTTTGGGTCTACTTCGTGTGCTTTCAGATCATAGTCTGATCCCTGGTAGAAGCGTTGCTCTTTGGCATACTTCTCTTCCAGTTCCATCTGTTTTTTGATCTTTTCCGCAATTTTTTTCTTTTTCTCACTTGTATTGGCATCATTTTTTTGAGGTATACTTTTTTTTATTTCTTTGGAAGATTTGACCGTGGCATTGTTTTCCACGGCACTTGCATATCCTCCCAGGAGGAAGAAGGAAAGAAGAAGCGTCGTATATTTCATAAATAGACCTTATTATTAATATATTCCCAGATTATATATTATTTTTTTGCTTTTCGCAAGGTTTTAATGATTTTTGAGTTGAATACCTTCATCCTCAGCCAACTTTTTTGCTGTATATTCTGCACTCAGTGTGAACATCAGTTTCAGATCTGCGGGGCTGGTTGCATACTGGTATGCTTGCTCTTCGGTGATCTTGTCTTTCATAGTCAGCTCAAAAAGTGCCCTGTTGAAGCTCATGGACTGATAGCTGAGACTCTCTTTTTCAATCGCATCAGGTATCTCTCTGTCACGGTGGCTTCGAATGAGTTCCTGTACTGTTGGAGACTTGAACATGATCTCAACAGCAGGGATCATCTGCTCATCGACCCCTTCTATGAGCCGTTGTGAGACGGTTGCCTCCAGTGTTGAAGCAAGGATGAGACGGACACGGTTCTGTTCTTCTGTAGGGAAAAAGCCGATAATACGTTCTATGGTCTCTTTGGCATCTGTGGTGTGCATGGTAGAGAAGACCAGGTGACCTGTATTGACTGCATGGATGATCGCTTCAGCTGTTGCAGCATCTCTGACTTCTCCTACAACAATAATATCCGGGTCCTCACGCATCGTTGCGCGCAGGGCAGTGGCGAAGCTGCTGGTATGTGCTCCAAGTTCCCGCTGTTCGATAATTGATTGTTTATCTTTAAATACATACTCTACCGGATCTTCTATGGTAATGATGTGTCGTGCATATTTGGTATTGATGTTCTCAATGATCGTGGAAAGTGTGGTGGTCTTTCCGCTTCCCGTCGTACCGGTAATGAGTACAAGTCCACGTCTGAGATCGACGATTTTATTGAGTGCATTTGGAAGATGCAGCGCTTCAAATGATTTTATCTCACTGGGGATCAGACGAAACGCAACTGAAACACCATTGACGTGCAGATAGATGTTGAAACGAAAACGATAGCGTTGACTAAGCATATAAGCACCGTCAGATTCGCATTTTTGAAGAAAAACATTATAATCTTCATCCGTCAAAAACTCAACTAGCTCTTCCATCGTCTCTTGTGTCGGAGCCTCCTCGGAAATCTTTACAATGTCACTCCTGTGTCTTGCATGCAATGGACTGTTGCTCTTAACATGCAGGTCGGCTCCTTCGATGGAGATCAGCATGTAAAGCCATCGGTCAAGCACCTCTTTGATATGCACATTTTTCATCTTTCTGATTCCTTACCATGAGATTATATTATCTATATTTATACCATAACGATATTTACAGCTTGATGTACAGTTATTGGGAAACAGGATATAATGTCTTCAAAAAACTAAAGTAAGGAGTAGGTGAAACGATGCAGGATCGCTATGTAGCCGATATAGGGGATTTTGGCAAGTTCCAGCTTTTTCGGTACCTTTTCAACCATAAAGAGAGTCCGCTTGACGGGAAGATGCTTTCTCAGATCTGGTTCATGCACAAAGGGGAGGGGGAACAGAACAATGACGGCAGGCATATCGACTACTTTGAACGTATGACAGGAGCAGATGAGTACCTGGAGTACTCCCTGATGGATCTTATTATGCGTGACCGCCGTGAAGTGGAAGAGCTCGAGAAACTCAAACTGCTTAGCAATGCACAATTCTTTTACAATGAAGTACCAAAAGCACTTGAAGACCGCTATCTTTGGCTCAATCAGGCACTGATGTTCTCCAGCCGTTCACAGGTTGTTGCCGTCGCACCGGATAACGGTATGGCGCTTAGATGCAACAGGGCAGAGAGAAGGTTCTCCTTTCTAAGCCTCTCGGAAGACTACCCGCAGAAGGTCTATCCGCACAAATATATCTTTGCCGATGAAGTCAGCTACTTCTACCGGCTTCCCTACCTTGAGATTTGTATTGTCTATCAGCATCTTGGGCGCTGTTTTGGGCATGATGAGCAGATCGAAACACTGCTTGGACAATTGAGAGAGGCGTACACGCATGTAGTGGCTGTCAAACATAAACCTTACTCTCCGAGAGCATTCTTTTTTCTATGCAAAAGTGAGGTGATAGCGGAGAGTTTGACATTGAGACTTGAGTTATTTACGCAAACATTTCCGGAGTTTTGGAGACTTTTCCGATAAGAAACGGTTAACTTTGTTCTCCTAAGATGGTATTATCCGAACTTAAAGGATCAAAAAATGGATAAACGAAATATCATAACCCTGACACTTTTCCTCTCGGCGCTGGTCTTTACACCTCTGGTCGCACAGGAAGGAGAGTTTCAACTCTATACGGTGACACAGCAGAAACCAAAACGTGTATCTGCCGATATTGCCGCAACACTTCATCAAAAAGGTTTGGATGCAGATGCAGCATTACGCATTGCCAATGATTTTGTTGCACATGATGATGTACGATTCAGCCTGATGATGGAAAATCTTCTTGCATCCTGCCAGACACTTACACGGGAAGAAGTACTTGCCTACCTGAGTGAAGAAGCGCTTCAGCGTCAAAAAGTGGAGCTTCATACTTACGGACAACTGGTCAGTATGGTTACCAAGGTTAAGAAAAAAACACCGGATGAAACGGTTTTAAATCAGCTTTCATCTATTGCAAAGCATAACCAAAGGCTCTGTCTTTCATAGAAATATGATAATGATTCAGTATAATATACAATGCAAAAAACCATAAAAATAAGGATAATAATGAAAAAAACAGTAATGATGATGGTCGCATCGGCAGGTATGCTGATGGCTGCACCGGGAATGATGATGGGGCAGGGTATGAACGGTATGCAGTCTCCATGTAAAGGTATGATGAAGCAGGGCGGTATGAAAGGCAAAAGCTGTCAGTGTGGCAGTAAAAAATCGATGATGCATAAAAAGAAGATGAACTCTCCGTTCCTCATCAAGCACGGACTGCCACATATGACCAAGATGGTCAAGCAGTATATGAACGATCCTGCTTTCAATCTCACAGCCGATCAAAAAGTAAAACTGATGACGATCGCACAGGAGACAATGGGTGCTGTAAAACGCATCAAGCCTGAAGTAATGCAGCTGAAAAAACAGATCGTCAAAGCAACAACTGCCGGTGCAACTGCAGCGTCTCTCAAAGCAAAAGTAGAAAAACTGGCTGCACTTGAAGCAGAAGCGACCATGGTACACCTCAATTGTATTGAAAAAACCAAAGCAGTATTGACCAAAGATCAGCTTTTTTTCCTCCTGGCAAACAAGAACAAAAAAAGCAATCACGGTATGGGTATGAAGAAGAAAATGTGTAAAAGCAAAATGATGGGTCGCGGTATGGGACAAGGTCAAGGCATGGGTATGCAAAAACCTAAAATGATGATGAAATGTGCCCCCGGAAAATGTGGGATGGGTAAATAATCTTCTCATCCCCCATAGGGCAGAAATAGATTCTGCCCCTACACAAAATATGTCAATCTGACATATTTTTATCTCTCCCTCTTTTTCTGTTTTAGAATACTTCTATCACTCATAGGAGTATATACCATGGACAGCACCATCATACAATCTGACATCAGTCAAAAAATATTGACACTGCGAGGAGAACAAGTTATGCTCGATAGAGATTTGGCAGCACTCTATGAAATTGAGACGCGTGTTTTAAATCAAGCAGTTAAAAGGAATTTGGAAAGATTTCCTGATGATTTTATGTTTCAACTTACAAAAGAAGAGTTTAAAAATTGGAAATCACAAATTGTGACTTCCAATTCAGACATTATGGGTTTAAGAAAAATGCCTTACGCTTTTACAGAGCAGAAATATTATGTAGGGGTACACCCATGTGTGTACCCTTTAAATATGCATAAAAGCAAAACATTGAATACGCTATCCAAAGGGCAGACACATGGCTCAAAAGGGCAGACACATAGGTCTGCCCCTACGGGAGGTTTGTGATATGACTGCACTTAAAGACCTTCATAAACATGACAAACCCAGAGAGAAACTGGTAGCCAAAGGGGTAGGGGCACTCAAAAATGAAGAGTTGCTTGCCATACTGTTAGGTTCTGGTGTACAGGGAAAAGATGTACGCAAACTGGCTAAAGAGATCATATCTCTTATGGATGAGGGGTTAGGGCAGCTTACCCTTGAAAGGCTATGCACCATCCATGGGCTTGGTACTGCCAAAGCCTCCCAGATCCTCGCGGCACTGGAGCTAAGTAAACGCTACCTCATTCGCAGCAACAGACGCATCACCGATGCTGCCGATGTCTACCAGGAACTTGCCAAATACGCTGACCGTTCTCAAGAGTACTTTCTTACCATCACCCTCGATGGTGCCTCTCACATCATCCAAACCCGTACCGTATTCATAGGTACCCTCAACCAAAGCCTCGTCCACCCCAGAGAGGTTTTTGCCGATGCCATCGCAGACAGAGCAGCAGGTATTATTGTTGCCCACAACCACCCATCAGGCACACTGGAACCAAGCAGGGCAGATATGCAAATAACCCAGCGACTCAAAGAGGTGGCAAAGTTGGTGGGCATAGAGTTGCTCGATCATGTCATCTTGACGAAGGAGGGGTACTACTCGTTTTCGGATGAGGGGGTGTTGTGATGGAGAACAATGTACATACCGTAGGGGCATTCCTTGTGGATGCCCTAGATTTAAAGAGAGGAGGGAGCAAATATGAATGATATTGTCATCTATAAAGATGGAAGTGTTGCTCTTGAAGCATCTGTGGATAATGATACTATTTGGTTAAATCAAAAGCAATTATGTGAGTTGTATGAGAGAGATAAATCAGTGATATCAAGGCATATTCGCAATATCTTCAAAGAGCATGAGTTAGAGGTCAAATCAGTTGTTGCAAAAAATGCAACAACTGCCAGTGATGGTAAAACATATA
>Ga0256828_1000663_pt1 | contig 22553 bp, 19 predicted proteins | sample CV88metaG_FD_185993 | JGI IMG/M metagenome (GOLD analysis project Ga0256828, IMG submission 185993) | Hydrothermal vent microbial communities from East Pacific Rise, Pacific Ocean - CV88 | ecosystem: Environmental > Aquatic > Marine > Hydrothermal vents | place: Pacific Ocean: East Pacific Rise...
GTGCATCTACTTAAAGAGTTTCAATCTACTGACAAATGTTCCTACCTTGATGGTAAAGAGCAAACTACTCACTATAAGATTATTCAAGAATGTTCACTTGAATATTCTCAAGCACTTATAGAAAGAGGATTTAGACGCTTTGGGAAAATGTACTTTCGACCGATTTGTCCAACATGCAATGAATGTAAAACTATTAAAATAGATGTAGATAATTTTCAATTCTCAAAATCTGCACGTCGTGTTTTGAAAAAAGGGAAGCACTTAGAAATATATATACAAAAACCAACACTAACACAAGAACATCTTTCATTATTTGATAGATACCATCGATATATGCACCATAAGAAAGGTTGGGAGTATTCAAAAACATCAGCTCAGCACTACTTTTCTTCGTTTGTCGATGGTGCAGAAGAATTTGGATATGAAATTTTATACTTTGAAAATGAAAAGCTTATAGGTGTTGATTTAATTGATATACTTGAGGATGGTATATCTTCTATTTACTTTTACTATGATCCTCACTATACCCACCTGTCACTAGGAAAATTATCATTATACCAACAAATTAAACTAGCACAAGCGAACAATAAAAAATGGATATACTTAGGCTACTATGTAAAAGATTGCCCTTCTCTGTCTTATAAAGCTCAATATAAACCTTATTTAACTTTAGACGGTCGTCCCTCTTTAAGTGAGGAAACTAAATGGTTTTAGATAGCTCTTTCTCCTGATATTCTCTTATCTCTAATTTTTTCTCTTTTAACTTCTTTTCAAGTTGCTTCTCAAGTTTTTCTTGCTCGAGTTTATCTTTTTCACGAAGGTACTTAATTCTTTCTAGTTCTCTTTGACGTTTAGTTTTATAACGTTTTCTTTGTGCTTCTTGTTTTGCTTTTAAAGCAGCATCTTCATCAAGATAATGCTGAATTAAACCAGTTGTATTTAATTCATTTGAATGATTAAAATAATACTCAATGATATCAGATTTATATTTTTGTGTGTTAAGAAGTGAACTGTTTATCATCTTATCAAAAAGCTTAGAGTTTTCTGTACGAAGGGCATTTCTAAATTTAATATCAACTTCACGAATAAAAAAATCATTTGTCTTGGAAAGTCTACGTAACGTATCTAAATAAGCTTTTTTATCTACTACCTGATAGCCAAGTTCTAAATCAAAACCTATTTTTTTTGTCTTATTTACATCATCTATATATTTTTCTATTTTAGGCTTAAAGCTAGAAAACTCTTTGATAGAAGCTAATTTTTCAATATTGGGAGCATTATTGTAGATAACATCACCTAAAGCACTATAAACCTTTGGATTTTCTGCATACAATGCCACTAAAAAAACAAAGATAAAAAGAATTATATTTTTCATACCAAACCTAATAAAATTTTATTATCATTATTATAACAGAGATTAGTGATTAAAAAAAGAGGAGGGAAGAAAAATACCCCCAAAAGGAGGTATTAAGAGAATATAATTAGCCGTTACGCTTTTTAATAATCTCTTCAGAAACATTTTTAGGAACTTCTTCGTAATGATCAAATTCCATAGAGTATGTTGCACGACCTTGAGTGTTAGATCTTAGGTCAGTTGAATATCCAAACATTTCAGATAATGGAACGAATGCATCAACAATTTTGTTACCAGCACGGTCACTCATATTGTTAACTTGTCCACGACGACGGTTAAGGTCACCGATAACATCACCCATATAATCTTCAGGAACTTCAACTTCAACTTTCATAATTGGCTCTAAGATAGCAGGGTTTGCTTTTCTTGCAGCTTCTTTGAATCCCATTGATGCAGCAAGTTTAAATGCCATCTCATTTGAATCGACATCATGGTAAGTACCATCATAAAGACTAATTTCAACATCTTCGATTGGATAACCAGCAAGTACACCACCTTGCATTGCTTCTTCAAAACCTTTTTCAACTGCAGGAATATATTCTCTTGGAATTGCCCCACCTTTGATATCGTTATGGAAAACAAGACCAGCACCAGCTTCAGCAGGTTTCATTTTGAAAACAACATGACCATACTGACCACGACCACCAGATTGTTTAGCATATTTATAGTTTTCATCCACTTCATCTTTAATAGACTCACGGTAAGAAACTTGTGGAGCACCAACTTCAGCTTCTACTTTGAATTCACGCTTCATACGGTCAACAAGAATTTCAAGGTGTAACTCACCCATACCAGAAATAATAGTTTGACCTGTTTCTTCATCAGTGTGAACTCTAAAAGATGGATCTTCAGCTGCTAGTTTATTAAGTGCGATACCCATTTTCTCTTGGTCAGCTTTTGTTTTTGGCTCAACTGCAACAGAGATAACTGGCTCTGGGAAGTCCATTCTTTCAAGAACAACTTTTTCAGCAGGATCACATAAAGTATCACCAGTAGTTGTCGATTTAAGACCAACAACAGCACCGATTTCACCAGCATAAATCTCTTGAACTTCTTCACGTTTAATAGCATGCATCTTAACGATACGGCCAATACGCTCTTTTTTATCTTTTGTAGTATTATGTACATAAGAACCTGATTCTAAAGAACCACGATATACACGAATAAAAGTTAAAACACCAACAAATGGGTCAGTCATAATTTTAAATGCTAAAGAAGCGAATGCTCCATCATCAGTAGATTCAACAATAACTTCTTCCTCTTCGTTGTCCATCATAGTACCACGAATTGGCTCAGCTTCTACAGGTGAAGGTAAGTAATCAACAACAGCGTCAAGTAAAGTTTGAACACCTTTATTTTTAAATGCTGTACCTGGAGTCATTGGAACAATAGCCATACCTAAAGTTGCAGCTTTGATTGCAGCTTTAATCTCTGCTTCAGTGAACTCTTCACCTTCTAAGAATTTCTCAGCAAAATCATCATTACCATCAACTTCAGATAATGTTTCTAACATTTTTTCTCTATACTCATCAGCTTTATCTTGAAGTTCTGGACGAATATCTTGTTCATGGTATGCAGAACCCATTGCTGCGTCCTCATCCCAAACAATCTCTTTCATCTTCACTAAATCGATAACACCTTCGAATTTATCTTCAGCACCGATAGGAAGTTGGAAAGGCATTGGATTACCTTTAAGACGCTCACGAATTTGTTTTTCAACTTCGTAGAAATCTGCACCAGTTCTGTCCATTTTGTTAACAAAAACAATAGATGGAACTTTATAACGATTTCTTTGTCTCCATACTGTTTCAGATTGTGGTTGAACCCCACCAACAGCACAGAAAACAGAAACAGCACCATCAAGAACACGCATAGAACGCTCAACTTCAATAGTAAAGTCAACGTGACCCGGAGTGTCAATGATATTTATCTGTTTCCCTTGCCATTCACAAGTAGTAGCAGCTGAAGTAATTGTAATACCACGCTCTTGCTCTTGCTCCATCCAGTCCATAGTAGCAGCGCCATCATGAACCTCACCGATTTTATGCTCAACACCAGTATAGAAAAGAATTCTTTCTGTTGTTGTTGTTTTACCTGCATCAATGTGAGCAGCAATACCGATGTTTCTTACATCTTCTAATTTATGACTTCTTGGCATATTAACTTCCTATTACCATCTATAATGAGCAAATGCTTTATTAGCTTCTGCCATTTTGTATGTATCTTCTTTCTTCTTGAACGCTGAACCTTTAGATGTTGCTGCATCCATTAATTCATTAGCTAATCTCTCAGCCATAGTTCTTTCATTTCTTTTACGAGTAGCATCTACTAACCATCTAATAGCTAATGATTGCTGACGTACTGGGCGTACTTCTACTGGAACTTGATAAGTAGCACCACCAACACGGCGACTTTTTACTTCGATAACTGGTTTAATATTCTCAATAGCTTCGTTAAAAGTATCTATTCCTGTTTTTTCACTTTTAGCACTGATGATATCTAATGCACTGTAGATAATTTTTTCTGCAGTAGATTTTTTACCATCTAGCATAACTTTGTTGATAAATTTCGTTAAAACTTTGCTTCCATAAATTGGATCTGGCATAATTTCACGAACGGGAGCTTTTCTTCTTCTCATTTGTAATTTTCCTTGTCTTCAATTTTTTTCAAATTTACTCAAAATACTTAATGTATCCTGTAGCTAGCTTGAATATTTTATTGTCAAAAAAATAATCTCAGATTATTTTTTAGGTTTTTTAGTTCCGTATTTAGAACGAGCAACCATACGGTTAGCAACACCAGCAGTATCAAGAGCACCACGAACGATATGATACTTAACACCAGGTAAATCTTTTACCCTACCACCACGTACAAGTACGATAGAGTGTTCTTGAAGGTTGTGACCCTCACCACCAATATATGAAATTACTTCAAATCCAGAAGTTAATCTCACTTTTGCAACTTTTCTTAAAGCCGAGTTTGGTTTTTTAGGTGTAGTTGTGTAAACACGAGTACAAACACCACGACGCTGTGGACAAGCATTTAAAGCAGCAGATTTTGATTTTTTAACTACTTTTTTACGCTCTTTACGAATCAATTGATTGATTGTAGGCATAGAATTCCTTTTACTTAATTTTTCCAGTAGAATGTAATTCTTTTCAATGAGTCCTTCCTTATACAAGAAAACAATGTTTCAAATAATTAGAAGTACAATTGAGAGAATTATAGACACGAAATAATACTAAAAAGGTAATTAAAGTTTGCTTATTTTAAGTGAAGTTTAAATAGTTAGAGGAATTGTGTGCAGAATATAGCAAAGAAGAGGAAATTATTCCTCTTCAGTTGCAAGTACTATCTCTTGATCTTTATAGATACCTGTACCAACTGGTATTGTTCTACCAATGATAACATTCTCTTTTAAGTTCTCTAGATTATCAGCTTTTGCAGAAACTGCAGCTTCTGTAAGAACTTTTGTTGTATCTTGGAATGATGCAGCTGAAATAATACTATCAGCACTAACAGCAGCACGAGTGATACCAACAAGGAATGGCTCAGCAATCGCAGGGCGACCACCAAGACGAATGATTTTTTCATTCTCTTGAGCAAATTTCACTTTAGATACTAAATCACCTTCAATGAATTTTGTATCACCAGATTTGACAATTTTCACTTGTCTTAACATCTGAGTAAAAATAACTTCAATATGTTTATCAGCGATATTAACCCCTTGAGAACGATAAACTTGTTGTACTTCTGATACAAGGTAGTTATAAAGTGCTTTGACACCCATAATACGAAGTAATTCGTGAGATGATAAAATACCAGTAGTTAAACGTTCACCAGCATGTACAAAATCACCAGCAGCAACAACAGGCTCATGTGATTTGTCAACAAAATACTCTTTAACAATACCACTCTCAGCATTACTTACAATGATACGAACTTTACCACGAAGTGGCTTACCAAAACTCACAACACCATCTATTTCAGAAATAAGTGCTGTAGCTTTTGGACGACGTCCCTCAAAAAGTTCAGATACACGAGGAAGACCCCCAGTAATATCTGATGATTTTTGAAGTGCTTTTGGTGTTTTTGCTAAAATATCAGCAATTTTTACCTCTGCGCCATCTGTAACAAAGATAGATGATTTAGGTTCAATCGCATAACGCAATAACTCACCATCTTCAGTAGCTAACACAATTGTTGGCTTATATTCTGAAGAGATATGATCATTAATCATTAAACGCGTTTTACCTGTAAGTTCATCAAGTTGCTCACTTGCAGTTGTTCCAACAATAATGTCTTCAAACTTAACAGTACCATTTGCTTCTGAAATAATAGGATTTGAATATGGATCCCATTCAGCAATAACAACTGACTCATCAGATGATGGCTTAGCAATTAATGTGTTTGCATCTACACTTTCATCATCATCAGTCACAATAACACTTCCACGAGCGATATAATGACGTACAGCCTCACGGTTATTACTATCGATGATAGCAGCAAAAAGACCTTTTTCTACTACTTCATATCCAGCTTTGAGACCTTCAAATCTTTCTAAATAGTCACCTTTAAGTAAGAAGTACTTCACAGTCCCTTCTTCTTTTGCAAGAAGTTTTTGTGTTACTGGAGCACCATTATCAACTAGTAATTCAGATGCATATGGAATACGAGAAGGTACATTCCAACCATCTTTAATAGTTTCAACAATTGACTCTTCAACATCAACTTGTGTACCATTTGCATGTGGGAAGTAATATTTACCTTCAATTTGTCCACTAACACCAGCAAGTTCGTTTGGCTTAGCAATTTCATTCTTACGAAGAGAATAGCGTACAACATCACTACCAGAAGTCACACTAATGATAACTTCATCATGAATAGTTTGAATCTCAACCTTACCAGCAAACGGTGCCTTAATCTTTGGTTCAACCAATAATACTGCAGCATTACGACGGTTTGCAACAATATTTTTACCCTCTTTATTTCTATAAGTTTTTAAATTATAGTAACGGATAAAACCTTCTTTTTCAGCAATAACTTGACGCTCTTGAGCAGTTGAACTTGCAGTTCCCCCTACGTGGAATGTACGAAGTGTAAGCTGAGTACCTGGCTCACCAATAGATTGTGCAGCTACAATACCAACAGCCTCACCAGGACGAACAATATGACCAGTTGCAAGGTTCACACCATAACAAAGTGCACAAATACCATCTTGACTTTTACAAGTCGTTGGTGTTCTAATATGTGCTGTTTTAATACCAGCTTCTGCAATAACTTTTGCAGATACTTCATCAAGAAGTGTTCCTTCTGCATATAAAATCTCATTAGAAATCGGATCGATAACATCATCAGCAAGAACACGACCATTTAGTCTGTCTTCTAAAGACTCAATTAATGTATTTTGATCAGAGATATCTGTAATCTCAATACCTTCGTGTGTATGACAGTCATGCTCAACAATCTTAACATTTTGTGCAACATCAACAAGCTTACGAGTAAGGTAACCCGCATTTGCTGTTTTAAGTGCTGTATCGGCAAGACCTTTACGAGCACCGTGAGTTGAAATAAAGTACTCAATAACGTTAAGACCCTCTTTAAAGTTTGAGATAATTGGTGTTTCAATAATATCCCCAGAAGGTTTTGCCATAAGACCACGCATACCAGCAAGCTGACGGATTTGCGCAGCAGAACCACGAGCCCCAGAGTCTGCCATCATATGAATAGAGTTAAAACCATCTTTGTCATTTTGTACAAGATCCATCATTTCTGATGCAAGAACATTATTTGTATCTGTCCAAACATCAATAATTTTATTGTATCTTTCTTGTTCAGTTAAAAGACCTGCTTCAAATTGCTTTTGAATCTCAATAACACGTGCTTTTGATTCAGCAATTTTAGCCGGTTTCATATCTGGAACACGAATATCATCAGCTGAAATAGATACACCAGCTTCTGTTGCATGTTTAAAACCTAAATCTTTAAGTTTATCTAAGAAGCCTGCAGTTATACCAATACCACCATGTTTTTGAACATAATCAACGATTTCATTAATCGCTTTTTTCTTCATAACTCTATTCCATAAATCAGCAGGAACAAAGTCAGGTAAAATAGCTTTTAAAAGTAATCGACCTGCTGTTGTATGAATAATTCTTCCATCAACACGTGTACGAATTTTTGCATGTAAATCAAGTGCTTTATGCTCTAGTGCAATATTAACTTCATCAACATTTGCAAAAAGTTTATTGCTACCTTTTACACCATTTTTCTCTAAAGTAATATAATAAATACCAAGGACCATATCCTGAGATGGTGTTGCAATCGCTTTTCCTGATGCAGGAAGAAGAATATTCATAGAAGCAAGCATAAGAACTTTTGCTTCAGCAATTGCAGCTGAACTCAATGGAACGTGTACTGCCATTTGATCCCCATCGAAATCGGCATTGAATGCAGCACAAACTAATGGATGCAGTTGAATTGCTTTTCCATCAATAAGCTTAGGGTGGAATGCTTGAATAGAAAGTTTATGCAGTGTTGGCGCACGGTTAAGCATAATAGGATAACCATCAACAATCTCTGCTAAACACTCCCACACTTCATTTGTCTTATCTTCAATCATTTTCTTAGCAGCTTTAACTGTTGTTGCATACCCTTTTTCTTCAAGTTTTGCAATCAAATGTGGTTTGAAAAGTTCAAGTGCCATTTTCTTTGGTAAACCACACTCATCCATTGCTAAAGATGGTCCAACAACAATTACAGAACGTCCAGAGAAGTCAACACGCTTACCAAGTAAGTTTTGACGGAAACGCCCTTGTTTCCCTTTAATAATTTCACTTAAAGATTTAAGTGGACGTTTATTTGCACCTTTTACAGCATTTGCACGACGACCATTATCAAAAAGAGCATCCACAGCTTCTTGAAGCATACGTTTTTCATTTCTAACAATAATTTCTGGTGCTTCAAGTTCTACTAATCTCTTAAGACGTTGGTTTCTATTAATAACACGACGATAAAGATCATTCACATCTGAAACTGCAAATTTACCACCATCAAGTGATACAAGTGGTCTTAAATCTGGTGGAAGAACAGGTAATACAGTTAACATCATCCATGCTGGATTATTACCAGAATTTAAGAAAGACTCAATAACTTTTAATCTTTTGTTAATTGTTTTTTTCTTTGCTTCTGATTTCGTCTCACCGATTTGTTCTTTCAATTGTGTAAACAGATCAACTAAATCTATACGATCAAGAAGATCACGAACAACTTCACCACCCATACGAGCTTTAAAGCCAATTTCACCAAATCTTTGAACAAGTGTACGGTATTGTTCTTCATTTAAAACATCATACTTTTGAACAGGAGTTTTCGCTTCAGCATCATAATATGCTTCACCACCCTCTTCTACTATATAAGCTTCATAATAAAGTACACGTTCTAAGTCCTTCATCTTGATACCAAGAAGTGTACCAATACGAGATGGAAGTGAAGATACATACCAAATATGTGCAACAGGAGTTACTAGTTCAATGTGTCCCATACGAGTACGACGAACTTTTGTAGATGTTACTTCAACACCACACTTTTCACATACAACACCTTTGTAACGCATCTTTTTGTATTTACCACAAAGACACTCATAATCTCTTACAGGTCCAAAAATTTTCGCACAAAAAAGACCATCTCGCTCTGGTTTTAATGTACGGTAGTTAATTGTTTCTGGTTTTTTTACTTCACCATGACTCCAAGACATCACCTTTTCAGGTGCTGCTAGGCGAAATTGTAGTTGTTTTATGTCTGTTAATCTACTATCTTCTGTAACTTCAACTGGTACTAATTTACTCATCGTCTTCTACCTCGTCCATAATCTCTACATCAAGTGCTAATGCTTGAAGTTCTTTTATTAATACAAATAGTGTTTCAGGAATACCACTAGCTGGTACTAATTCACCACGAGTTAATGCTTTATATGCACGAACACGTCCATCTACATCATCTGATTTAATTGTCAACATCTCTTTAAGAACTGCTGATGCACCATACGCTTCAAGTGCCCAAACTTCCATCTCACCAAATCTCTGACCACCAAAGAGTGCTTTACCACCAACAGGCTGTTGTGTAACAAGAGAATATGGTCCAGTTGAACGAGCATGAATTTTTTCATCAACCAAGTGGTGTAGTTTAAGGATATACATATAACCAACATTTACACGTTCTTTAATCTGCTCACCAGTTTTACCATCAAATAGAACAACCTTACCATCTGCATCCATTTTAGCAAGTTCATATATTTTTGCAAATTCTTCTTGGTTTACACCTTCGAAGATTGGTGTTGCAAAACGTACACCTTTTGCCCAGTCACGTGCATATTTTAAGAAAGTATCATCATCCATATCACCAATAACTTTAGCTGCATTCATAAGACCTGCAACATCAGCTATAGCAATCATTTTTTCTCTTAAGTTTTTAATGAAATCAGCTTGTTTTTCTTCAAACTCTGCTTGAATTTGATTACCAAGTTCACGTCCTGCCATACCAAGGTGCATCTCAAGAATCTGCCCAATGTTCATACGAGATGGAACCCCTAGTGGATTAAGACATACATCTACTGAACGACCATCTTCCATATATGGCATATCAACTTCTGGAACAATATTAGAAACAATACCTTTATTTCCGTGACGCCCTGCCATTTTATCACCAACTTTTAAGTGACGTTTTGTAGCAATATAAATTTTTACATATTTCACTACACCATTTGGTAAGATGTCATCTTTTTCTAAAATAGTAAGCTTTTCTTCATGCTCATCTCTAAAAATTCTTTTTTGTTTTTGGAAATGGTTTTTCGTTCTTGTATACTCATCTTGAATCTCTTCAGAAAATGATTTTACAATTGCATTCATAGCAAAACGGTTTACTTCTTTTAAATCATCTGGATTGATTGTATCACCAGCTTTATACTCAGTATCACCAATTTTTATGTCAGCACGAAGTGGCTCACGAGTAAGAAGTTTACTTACACGAAGCATCTCCTCTTTATCAATCATAATAAGTCTATCATAATGTTCACGTTCAAGAGCATCTCTTTCTTCTTTTTCAATCTCAAGTGCACAAGGATCTTTGTCATAACCTTTCTTTGTAAATACTTTAATATCTACAACAACACCTTCCATTGATGGTGGACAGTAAAGAGATTTATTAACAACGTGACCAGCTTTTTCACCAAAAATAGCACGTAATAGACGTTCTTCAGGTGTTGGTTTTACTTCACCTTTTGGAGAAACTTTACCAACTAAAATCATACCACCTTTAACTTGTGTCCCAATTTTAACAATACCACTATCATCTAAGTGAGCTAATTCATCATCACGAACATTTGGAATATCACGAGTAATCTCTTCAACACCATGCTTAAGTTCACGTGCTTCTACCTCTTTTTCATAGATATGAACTGAAGTAAATGCATCTTGGCGAATTAAACGTTCAGAGATAACAATCGCATCCTCAAAGTTATAACCATTCCATGGCATAAAGGCAACCATAGCATTCACACCAAGAGCAAGTTCCCCTTGATCCATATTTGGACCATCAGCAATAATTTGCCCTTTAGCTACCATTTGACCAACATTTACAATTGGTTTTTGAGTAAAACAAGTGTTTTGGTTGGTACGAAGATTCTTTTGTAATGGATAATAATCAATGAAAATCTCACCATCATCTTCACCCATTACATAGATATATTTCGCATCAACTTTTTCTACTTTACCAGCACGTTTTGCTTTTACACATTCCCATGAGTCACGAGCAACAAGTTTTTCAACACCAGTTCCAACCATAGGTGCATTTACACGGAGTAATGGCACTGCTTGACGCTGCATGTTTGAACCCATTAGTGCACGGTTGGCATCATCATGTTCAAGGAATGGAATTAGAGAAGCAGCAACACCAACAACCATACTAGATGATAAATCAGCATATTGACACTCTTCTGGTTTACGTAAAAGTATCTCACCATCTTGACGTACAGAAATAAGGTCTTCAATAAACTGACCATTTTCATCAAGTTTATTTGAAGCCGCTGCAATCATTACACCCTCTTCTTGTGTTGCGGTCAAGTAAACAATCTCATTTGTCACTTGGCCATCTTTCATCACTTTATAAGGTGCTTCAATAAAACCATGTTCATTTACCTTTGCATAAGTTGCTAAAGTATTGATAAGACCAATATTTTGACCCTCTGGAGTCTCAATTGGACAAATACGACCATAGTGAGTTGGGTGAACATCCCGTACTTCAAATCCAGCACGCTCTTTAACAAGACCACCCTCACCAAGAGCAGATAAACGACGTTTATGAGTAACTTCTGACAATGGATTCGTTTGATCCATAAACTGAGAAAGTTGTCCACCTGAAAAGAATTCCATAATAGTAGATGTAATCATTTTTGAATTGATTAAATCGTGAGGCATAAGCTCATTAAGTGGTCCACTCATTGTAGAGAGTTTATCACGAATTGCTTTTTGCATCTTCACAAGACCATTATGAAGTTCATTTCCTAAAAGTTCACCAATTGCACGAATACGACGGTTACCAAGGTGATCTCTATCATCAATATGACCTTGACCATTTTTTACTTTGATAACATATTTTACAGATTCAATAATATCTTCATGAGTAAGAACTGTTACATATTCAGGAACATTAAGACCAAGTTTATGATTCATTTTCATACGACCAACTTGTGTTAAGTCATATCTTTCTGGATCAAAGAAAAGTTGATTTACAAAAATTTTAGCTGCTTCTTTTGTTACAGGTTCACCAGGACGCATTACTTTGTAAATACGAATTGCTGCTAAATCGTTTTCATCTTCTATCTCTTCTGTTTGTTTTAGAAGTTTTAAAGAATCTGCATCAGCATTAAATGCATTGATAATAGAACTATCAACACCCTCAGCTAAATCATTTGCAATTTTAAATTCAGTAATACCAATTTCAGCCATCTTTTTAAGTTTAGACTCATCAATATGTGTCATTGTATCAAAAAGGATTTCACCAGTATATGGATCGATAATAGGTTCAGCTAAATATCTTTCTAAAAGAATTTCTAATGGATAATGAACTTCTTTTACACCATCATCAATAAATTTTTGTGCTTTTTTACTACTTAATCTTTTTCCAAAAGGAACAAGAACTTTTCCATCTAAATCAACTAAATCATAAGATAAACGAGCAACATAATCTTTTGGATTAAAATCTATTGCAAAATTATTATCTTTAATTTTAATTGTCTGAATTGGATAAAAAAGTTTTAAGATATCTTGCTTTGAATATCCTAAAGCTCTAAACATAATAGTTACAGGAACTTTACGACGCTTGTTAATTCTCATATAAAGAATATCTTTTGGATCATACTCAAAATAAAGCCATGAACCACGATCTGGAATAATTTGACCAGTATAAATAAGTTTATTTCCAGCAGTTGAAGATTCTTCTTCTTTGAAAATAACACCAGGAGAACGGTGAAGCTGATTAACAACTACACGCTCAACACCATTAATAATAAATGATGTTCTATCAGTCATTAAAGGAATATCACGAACAAAAATTGATTGTTCTTTTATATCAGTCACACCAAGTTTTTCTTTAGTGTTCTCATCTCTTTCCCATAAAACTAAACGCGTTTTCATTCTAAGGCTTACAGCATATGTAAGACCTCTCTCCATACATTCACGAACAGTGTATTTAGGGTTTGTTACTTCTGACCCAATATACTCAACAGTTAATCTGTTTTGAGCATCATGAATAGGAAAAACTGATTGAAATACTTTCTCAATTCCACTAGCAGTTCTATCTTTTGATTCAAGCATAAGGAATTTTTCATAAGAGCTTTGTTGGAGTTGGAGTAAATTTGGTACTTCAATTTCTTGAGGAGTTTTAGAGAAGTCTACACGAAGACGGTTTCCGGAATATAAAGTGTTTAACATAGGCTACCTCGATAAGTTGTTAATTAGGGCTTAATGGAAGCATTAAGCAGTATCGTATCTAGTCGTCACCAGATAGATTTTAAGGACTCTATTTTTTCAAGAGATTTTATAGTGCTTATAAACGACATAAGGGCACTTTAGCCAAGAGAGAACCTTCTCTTCGCTAAAGCGCCCAAAATAAAGGAAAGCAAAAGAGGTTAAAACCCCTTTGCTATACCTTTAGATAAAGGTAGAAATTATTTAACTTCTACGCTTGCACCAGCTTCTTCTAAAGCAGCTTTTGCTTCTTCAGCAGTATCTTTATCTACACCTTCTTTGATAGTAGATGGTAAGTTTTCACATGCTTCTTTAGCTTCTTTTAGTCCAAGACCAGTTAAAGCACGAACAGCTTTAATAACACCGATTTTTTTAGCACCAGCATCAGTTAAAACAACATCAAACTCAGTTTTTTCTTCAGCAGCAGCACCAGCATCACCAGCAACACCAGCAACAGCTACAGGTTGTGCAGATACACCAAATTTTTCTTCGAATTCTTTTACAAGCTCAGAAAGCTCAAGAACAGATAAACCAGAAATAAATTCTAATACGTCTTCTTTAGTTACAGCCATATTATAGCTCCTTCATTTTTTTATTATTTAATTTTTTTGTGATATAAATCACAAGAAAAGGTTTCTAAGCCTCTTCTTCGTTTTTCTTGCGTAAAGCATCAAGACCAATTGTGAAGTTGGTAACAGGTGCCATCCAAGTAGCAGCAAGCATACCAAGAAGTTCTTCACGACCTGGAAGTTTAGCAAATGCTTCGATTTTAGCTACGTCTGCAGGTTCTTTATCTAAGTAACCAGCTTTAATAACGAATTTATCGTTTTTCTTAGCGAAATCAGCAGCAATTTTTGCAGCAGCGATAACATCATCAGACCAAATAAAAATATTTGTATCTTTGATTTCAACACCACTCATATCTGCATTATTGAGTGCAATTGTTGCTAAAGTATTTTTAACAACCTGAACACTTGTGTCTTTTGCACGAGCAGCTTTTCTTAACTCTTCAAGTTGACCAACAGTCAAACCTTTATAGTCACAGATAACAACTGCTGTAGTGTTAGCAAAAGAAGCAGTTAACTGCTCAATTACTTCAGCTTTTTTTGACTTAAGCATATAGTTCTCCTTTCCAGACATAACTTCAAGAGGGGTGAAAGGAACGATTAAGCTCACTACCGACACGGTAGATGCCCCCATCTATCTTTAGTCCAAGTAATTCAGATTCCCAATATAATGAAAATCTTTACTTTAAAATAGAACTATTTTAGAGTAAAAACTTTCATCTTTGGCCAAAGGCCAAAGGATGACTACTTGATATCACCTAATTCAGAAACATCAAGTTTAACAGCAGGACTCATAGTTAATGAAAGAGCTGCATTCTTAATGTAACGTCCTTTTGCTGAAGCTGGTTTTTGCTTATTAATAGCAACAACAAAAGTTTCTAAGTTTTCTTTGATTTGATTTGCATCAAAACTTGCTTTACCAATACCAGCATGGATGTTACCTTTTTTGTCAACTCTAAAGTTAACTTGACCACCTTTAACATTGTTAACAGCAGTAGCAACATCTGGAGTTACAGTACCAGTTTTAGGGTTAGGCATAAGACCTTTTGGTCCTAAAATACGACCAACTTGACCAACCATACCCATACAATCAGGAGCAGCAACTACGATATCAAAATCGATGTTACCCTCTTTAATTTGTGCAACAAGTTCATCTGTTCCAACAATATCAGCACCAGCAGCCTTAGCTTCATCAGCTTTAGCACCTTTTGCGAATACAGCAACACGAACAGTTTTTCCTGTACCGTGTGGTAAAACAACAGCACCACGAACCATTTGGTCAGCATGGCGAGGATCAACATTTAAATTCATAGCAATTTCAACAGTCTCGTCAAATTTTGCACTTTTTAAATCTTTTACAGTAGTAGAAGCTTCTTCTACTGAGTAAGACTTAGTTGTATCAATTTTTTCTAATAATTGTTTATATCTTTTACTCATTTTTACAAATTCTCCGTATTAATTCTGCCACAAAATTTTATATCACTGTGGTCGATGATAGTTTAGAACATAAAATTAGTCTTTAATTTCAATACCTATTGAACGAGCAGAACCAGCTAAAGTATTAGCAGCAGCTTCTCTGTCATCTGTATTTAAATCTTCGATTTTTTTCTCAACAACTTCCATAAGTTGCTCACGAGTAATTGAACCAACTTTGTTTTTAAGTGGGTTGTCAGTACCTTTTTTAAGACCAGCAGCTTTCATTAATAATTCAGATGCAGGTGGTTGTTTTGTTACGAAAGAAAAACTTCTATCGTTATAAACTGTGATAACTACAGGAACTTTAAATCCCATTTTATCTTTTGTTTTCTCGTTGAATGCTTTACAGAATTCCATGATGTTAACACCACGTTGTCCAAGTGCAGGTCCTACCGGTGGTGCTGGGTTTGCTTTACCAGCTTCAATTTGTAGCTTGATATAGTCCATGACTTTTTTTGCCATTTTGTTTCCTTTGTATGAATTTAAATTATTTTTTCAACTTGGGTATAAGAGATATCCACAGGAGTCGCTCTACCAAAGATTGAAACATTAAGTTTGAGTGTACCATGTTCAAGATCGTACTCATCCACAGTCGCCGTAAAGTTGGCAAATGGCCCATCAATAATACGAACAGTTTCACCATTATCAAAAAATACTTTTGGTTTTGGTGCTGCACGATTATTTACACGATCAAGAATTACATTGATATCGTGCTCACTTAACGGTGTTGGGATGTTCGCTTCGCCAATAAATCCTGAAACTTTAGGAATAGATTGAATCATATGCTGAATTTCTGTATTTAAATCAATTCTCGCAAAAACATAACCAGAATATAGTGATCTCTCACTTACTTTTTTCTTGCCATCTTTAACTTCAATTACATCTTCTGTTGGAACAATAACATCTGTTATATGTTCTTCTAGTCCATGTTCTTTAATCATATTAAAGATAGCTTCTCTTACTGCTCTGTCACTTCCATAGGTCTGAATAGAGTACCATTGATGTGCCATTTTTACTCCTTAACCTAAGATTGATGATACAATTGAAGACATTATAAGGTCAACAAGTGCTAAAAATGCAGCAACTGCCGATACAACTATAATAACAGCAATGTATGCTTGTTTTACTTGCCCTTTAGTAGGAAAGATAACTTTACTTAACTCTAACTTTGCATTACGAATATGTTTACTTAATTCCATTATCACTTTCCATCAATATATAGTTATATCATTTATTATAAATAAAACCCTAAAGTTTTACATATAAAAAATGAAGTAGTGGCAGGCGTGGAGGGACTCGAACCCCCAACACCCGGATTTGGAATCCGGTGCTCTACCATTGGAGCTACACGCCTATTTGTATAAAGAGTGAAACTTAGAGTTTCATCTCTTTATGCATTGTATGTTCTTTACAGAATTTACAATATTTTCTTACTGAAAATTTTTCAGTATGAGTTTTTTTATTTTTTGTTGTGTGATAGTTACGTCTAGTACATTTCTCACAACCTAAGTGAATTGCTTCTCTCATTTATATTACCTTTGAAAGGATTTTGGGTAATCTGGAAAAACCAGACTACTCAAGAATCTCTGCAACAACACCAGCACCAACTGTTCTACCACCTTCACGGATAGCGAACTTAGTACCTTTTTCCATTGCAATTGGGTGAATTAATTCAGCAGTAATGCTTACATTATCACCTGGCATAACCATCTCAGTACCTTCTGGTAAAGTGATTGCACCTGTAACATCTGTAGTACGTACATAGAATTGTGGACGGTAACCATTGAAGAATGGAGTATGACGACCACCCTCATCTTTACTTAGTACATAGATTTCAGCTGTGAATTTTGTATGAGGAGTAATTGTACCTGGTTTACAAAGTACTTGACCACGCTCAACTTCATTCTTAGCGATACCACGGATAAGGATACCACAGTTATCACCAGCTTCACCTTGTTCCATTTCTTTACGGAACATTTCAACACCAGTAACAGTAGTTTTTTGTGTATCACGGATACCAACGATTTCTACTTCTTCACCAACTTTGATAACACCACGCTCGATACGACCAGTAACAACTGTACCACGACCAGAAATTGAGAACACATCTTCAACTGGCATTAAGAAATCTTTATCAGTTTCACGCTCTGGTTCAGGAATATACTCATCAACAGTTTTCATAAGTTCGATAATTTTATCAGACCACTCACCTAATGTACCACTTTTTGCTTCTTCAAGAGCTTTAAGTGCAGAACCAGCAGTGATAGGAGTATCATCACCTGGGAAATCATAAGCGTCAAGTAGTTCACGAATTTCCATCTCAACTAATTCAAGAAGTTCTTCATCATCAACCATATCTTCTTTATTCATGAAAACAACGATATATGGAACACCTACTTGTTTAGAAAGAAGGATATGCTCACGAGTTTGTGGCATTGGACCATCTGCTGCAGAAACAACAAGAATAGCACCATCCATTTGTGCAGCACCAGTAATCATGTTCTTAACATAATCCGCGTGACCTGGACAGTCAACGTGTGCATAGTGACGAGTGTCAGTTTCGTACTCAACGTGTGAAGTAGCGATAGTGATACCACGTTCTCTTTCTTCTGGAGCATTATCAATTTGGTCATAGTCCATAAATTGTGCTTCATTTTTAACTGCAAGTACTGCTGTAATAGCTGCTGTTAATGTTGTTTTACCGTGGTCAACGTGACCAATAGTACCTATGTTAACATGGGGTTTGTTACGTTCAAACTTTTCTTTTGCCATAGTGTCCTCCGACCTTTATTTGTGAATTGAAATGGAATTATATCCAAAAATCATTCAATTATTTCTTAAATCGATTAAATTTTCTTAATAATGGAGCTTATGATGGGAATTGAACCCACGACCTCTTCCTTACCAAGGAAGTGCTCTACCCCTGAGCCACACAAGCACACGAGATACAGATTAAGAAATAAATGAATAATTTTTTATTTATTTTACATTTTATATAATAATATTAGTTGTGATTAGATTTTCTATATATGATAAAGTACATAGATTTTATATGAAGTAGATTAACATTGTACTTCAGCTTCCAGATTACTTTTTATGGAGCGGGTGAAGGGATTCGAACCCTCGACAGCCTGCTTGGAAGGCAGGAACTCTAGCCACTGAGTTACACCCGCATTAAATCAAAAGTGGTGGTGGGAAGAGGAGTCGAACCTCTGAACCCATAGGGAGCAGATTTACAGTCTGCCGTCGTTGGCCACTTGACTATCCCACCATTATCTCTGGTCTAACACTGTTTCTAATATTCAAAATTCAACAGATGGTGCCGACACGAGGATTTGAACCCCGGGCCTGCTGATTACAAATCAGCTGCTCTAGCCAACTGAGCTATGTCGGCTCTCATTGAATTTGAGCCAGAATTATAGACAAAATAAAAAGCAATGTCAAGGGTTTTTAGAAAAAAAGTGAAATTTCTTTGCAATTTACAGTTTTTATCGTTAAATCACCCCTATATTGCGATATTTCATCATTTATTTTTTTTTCATAACTTGCTTTTGTGTGGCTAATATATACTGTAATATCATCTCTTTTTAGTTCTTTTAGTGCTTTAAATAATAAACTAGGCGTTAAATGTTGTGATAAATTTGCTAATTCTTTCATATTTGAAGGAAATGAACACTCTATTACAATATGATTTATATTTTTCCTTTGATTGAGAAGATGAATAACACCTTCCATTTGATTAATATCTGAAGTCACTAAAATACTTTTTTGATTTTTTGTGTATATAAAACCACAACTTCCATTTGTATGATATGTTGTAAAAGGTTCCATTGTTTCATTATTTCCAAATGAATAGAGTTTATCTATCTCAATCGTTGTATATGTTAGCATTTTACCTTGGCCATTCAAAAGATCTATTTTTGAAAAATCTGGCCATATTTTATCATTAAACATACAATCTTTTAAGGTTTCTATTGTTTCTTCTAAAGCTATGATATTTAAAGACTTTTCTCTTTTTTCTACATCTTTATCTAATAAGAAAGGAATATCAACTATATGATCTAAATGAGCATGGGTTAACCATATATTTTCTAGTTTATAACTCTCATTAGCTAGTTTTTTAAAAATATTACCTGCATCAATAACATTGTACTTATTTAGTAAAACGGAACTTGTCCCTTTTCTTCCTATAATCTCTATCATCTCTTCCCCTCTAAAACATTATACATCTTGCGCTATTAAATAGTTATTATACTGCTATAATTACATAAGAGTTCTTCTTAATCTTATACTACAAGGAAAGCCTAATGCTAACAATCCTTTTTTCTCCCTCTGAAGGAAAACATAAAGGTGGAAATAAAAATACTTCTCATCTTTTTGGAGCACAAGATGCTAGAAAAGAGATTTTAGATAGTTACAATACTATTATTCAAAACAATGATAAAGATACTATTCTATCTCTTTTTGGAATAAAAAAATATGAAGATGCACAAGAATATATTCATAATATCTATGAACCACCTTTTATGTATGCTATCGAAAGGTATAGTGGTGTAGCTTATGAATACTTATCCTATCATGATTTAGAGACAACTGCTCAGGAATATCTTAAAGAACATACCATGATCTTTTCAAATCTTTATGGTCCCATACAAGGAAAAGATACAATTTCGAACTATAAAGTCAAGCAGGGTAATAGTATAGGAGAAATAGCTCCTGATAAGTTTTATAAAGAAAGATTTTCGTATCAACTAGATCTTTTTTTGAGTAATCACGATATATTAGATTTGCGTGCAGGCTATTATGACAAATTTTATAAGCCAAATAAACCATTTACAACACTCAAATTTCTTAAAAATGGTAAAACAGTCTCTCACTGGGCAAAAGCGTATAGGGGTATTGTTTTAAGAGAAATAGCAAAAGCACAAATAGATTCTTTAGATGATTTTATGAAACTAGAACTTCCAAATTTAAGTGTCCAAGAAATTAAAAAAATAAAAAATAAAACTGAAATAGTTTTTAATATAACGGAGTAGTTATGCAAGATTCACAAGAATATACAAAGAAAAAAGCATTTTTTGAAAAAATCATTACACTTTATGGTCGTAATGTTGTCCTTGAAGTACTACAAGATACTACAGTAGAAGTACATAAGCTTCATCTCGCAAAATCAAATAAACCTGATGGTAGTATAAAGAAGATAATGACCTTAGCACAAAAAAGAGGTGTTGATATTGTATACCATGAAAAAAATGCACTGAGTCGTATTAGTAAAAATGCAAAACAAGACCAAGGTGTAGCTATAGATATATTTTCTAAAAGTTACTTACATGTAAGAGAAATTCAAAAACTTGAAACATATAAACTTATAGCTTTAGATGGTATTCATAATCCTCAAAATCTTGGAATGATTATACGAAGCTGTGCTGCTGGATATGTAGATGGAATCATCTTACCAAAGAAAAATTCTGCAAAAATATCCCCTTTAGTAATCAAAGCGAGTGCTGGAACACTTTTTAAACTTCCTATCTATTTTTGTGATACTCTTGAAGAGATACTTCCTACACTTCAAGAAAGTGATATTTATGCCCTCAGTTTAGATGCAAAAGAGAGTATTTATGACTTACATGTAAATAAAAAGACTATTTTTGTCTTAGGTAATGAAAGTGAAGGCGTAAGCCCTGAAGTTATGCAACTATGTAATAAAAAACTCATCATCCCCATGAATAGAGGTGTAGAATCTTTGAATGTTGCTGTAACAGCTTCTCTTCTTGCTTTTATGAGGTCATAATCTCATACGGACGCTGTATCTCTCTTATCACCTCTTCTACTGACATATGGCGAGATTTTCTTACAAACTCTCGTCCATCTAAAAAAATCAATACTGTCGGAATAGCAAAAACACTAAAATGTGCTGCTATATCTTGAGAAACAGAAACATCTACACTTATAATTTTAAATGTTTCAAAATTTGTTTCTATTGCTTCTAAAAGCTTTGGTTTTAGTGCATGACACACATTACATGTAGGTGCTGAAAAATACACCATAACTGCTAAATTTTCTTTTATTGTATTTTCTATATCTTGTATTGTTTGCATGACAAAATTATAGTAGAATTTTACTATGACTTCAATTATTTTTTCTATTTTAAGTATTTACGTTTTTATTGTTATGGGTTATATTGCAAAAAAAAGTTTTCAAGAGCAGATTGATGATAAAACAATCACTCTTTTAAATGTTTATTTTTTACAAGTTTTTTTAACATTTTGGGGATTATTTATCCATCCTGTAGATATTACCCTTTTATATGCACCTGCTATCTATAGTATAATTATTATTTTTACACTCTTACTCTCTAGCTTATTTGCCCATAGACTTTTTACTCAAAAAAAAGAATACTCTATTGCTATGGTTGCTGGAATCATTGGTAATACAGGAAACTTAGGCATTCCTCTTAATATAGCAATATTTGGTGAAGCTTCTATTCCTTATACAACTGTTGTTAACCTTGTCAATGTTTTTGTTGTTTATACTATAGGTGTCTATTTTTACTCTAGAGGAAGCTTTGATGTAAAAACATCTCTCAAGAACATTATAAAACTTCCTATTCTTTGGGCTGCACTTATTGCAATTTTTTTAAGTAGTTATGGATATAAACCTAACGAAGCTATTATGAAAATGTTAATGATGGGTGCTTATGCTTCAATGACTATGCAACTTTTTCTTTTTGGTATCTATCTCTATGGTACAAAAATAAAAGAGCTTAACAAACAACTCATAGTTTGGATAATTTCTCTAAAATTTCTTCTGTTACCACTAAGTGCATTTTTCATTTTATATTTTATAAATATTGATAATATGATAAAAGGAATTATATTTATTGAATTGCTTATGCCTCTTGCTGTCGCCAATGTTAATATTGCTTCACTCTATAACTGTGAACCAAAAACAGTAACAGCATTAGTCTTTATAACATCTATAATCTTTTTGGGGGTTATCTTTTTAGGGGTTAAAGTATTGAACTTTTTATAAGTTCAATACTTTAGAAAGTTATTTTATTTTTTCTAAAATCTG